>ERZ825159.608-NODE-608-length-43847-cov-4.252946_pt1 | contig 43847 bp, 47 predicted proteins | sample MGYA00519932_ERZ825159 | MGnify/ENA primary metagenome ERZ825159 (study PRJEB31778, sample SAMEA3449191) | human gut metagenome | biome: human gut; feature: human-associated habitat; material: faeces | place: United Kingdom | collected 2010/2012 ... | reverse complement strand
TTTTTACTCCCCCGGGTCCGCTGACTCCGACATTAATGATGCAATCTGCTTCTGTCACACCATGAAATGCCCCTGCCATAAACGGATTATCTTCCGGTGCGTTACAGAATACAACCAGCTTAGATGGGCCAACACACTGCCGGTCAGCAGTCAGCTTGGCAGATTCCAGAATGATTTCCCCCATCATCTTTACAGCATCCATGTTAATACCGCTCTTAGTAGAGCCAACATTGACAGAAGAACAAAGTCTGGTTGTAACATCCAGTGCTTCCGGAATGGAACGAATCAGAGCAATGTCCCCTGCACTAAAGCCCTTATGTACCAATGCAGAATAACCGCCAATGAAGTTGACACCGCAGGTTTCTGCTGCACGCTGCAAGGTCTTTGCAAACAGTACTGGACTTTCGTTCGGGCAAGCTGCTGCCAGCATTGCAATCGGAGTGACTGAAATTCGCTTGTTAATAATCGGAATGCCATATTCCTTTTCAATGATTTCACCGGTGGAAACGAGCTTTTCTGCCCGTCTTGTGATTTTGTCATAAACCTTATCGCAAGCCTTATGAATGTCAGAATCAATACAATCCAGAAGAGAAATTCCCATCGTGGTTGTACGGATATCCAAGCATTCATCCTGAATCATACGAATGGTTTCCAGAATGTCCCCGGCATTAAAGATTGCATTATTCATGATGTTTCTTGTTCCCTTCCTTAGATTCGATGCATTGCGTTAAAAATGTCTTCGTGCATGCAGTGAACAGAAAGACCAAGTTCTTCTCCCAATGCCGTCAGCTGATCGCTCAGCTTTGCAAAGTCTGCTGTCATCTTTGTGATGTCTACCATCATGATCATTGCAAACATATCCTGCAAAACGCTCTGAGTTACTTCCAAAACATTTGCCTGATATTCTGCACAAACACCACTGACCTTATGTAAAATACCAACATTGTCCTTACCAATTACTGTAATTACTGCTCTCATAATAATGATAATCCTCCAAATTATTTCTGTAACATTTTCTTGAAGCGTTCCATTGCTTCCTTTGTGCGTTCCCGATCACCAAATGCAGTCAGACGAAACCAACCGTCGCCATTCTTACCAAAGCCTTCGCCCGGTGTGCCGACCACTGCAATTTTATGCAGCATTTCATCGAAGAATTCCCAGCTGGACATGTGATTCGGGCACTGGAACCAAATATACGGAGAGTTTACGCCGCCTGTATACGGGATTCCCAATTCATCCATGGTTTTGCTGATAATGGCTGCATTTTCCTGATAGTAAGCAATGTTCTTCTGAATCTGCTTTCTGCCTTCTTCTGTGAAAACAGCAGCTGCTGCACACTGTACCGGATAAGAAACACCATTGAACTTGCTTCCCTGCCGTCTGCCCCAAATCTGAGAGATGCTGACAACCGTTCCATCAGAAGCAGTTACGGTCAATTCATTCGGAATAACGGTATAACCGCAACGCATACCAGTAAATCCAGCAGTCTTGGACAGCGAGCACATTTCAATTGCACACGTTCTTGCACCTTCTACTTCAAAAATGCTGTGCGGAATATCCGGCTGTGTGATAAATGCTTCATAAGCAGCATCATAGATAATGATTGCCTTGTTCTGTTTTGCATAATCAATCCAAGTCTTGAGCTGTTCTTTCGTATAAACAGAACCAGTCGGATTGTTCGGAGAGCAGAGGTAAATCAAATCTGCATGAACAGAAAAGTCCGGCATAGCTGCAAATCCGTTGGATTCATTGGAATTTGCATAGATAATGGTTCTGCCATCCATCTTGTTGGAATCCACATAAACCGGATATGCTGGGTCTGTTACCATAACAACATTGTCATCACCGAAGATATCAACAATATTCCCGCAGTCTGACTTTGCACCATCATTTACACGGATTTCATCCAGAGATAAGGTAACACCGTACTGCTGATAATAGTCAGCGATTGCCTGCTTCAGGAAATCATAACCCGTACCGCTATCTTCATAGCCCTTAAAGGTTTCTTTAACGCCCATTTCATCTGCACCTTTTTTCATTGCTTCTACGCAAACTGGTGCGATTGGCAGGGTAACATCTCCGATGCCCATCCGAATCAAGTCAGCTTCCGGATGTTCTTTCAGGAACGCATTGACTTTTTTTGCGATGTTGATAAACAGATAGTTCTTTTCCAACTTCAGAAAGTTTTCGTTAATGGTTGGCATTTCAATCTCTCCTTTAATCAAATTTCATCATAGAAAATCGGCTTATCATACCGGATATTCCATTTTTCCTTCAAAGATGAAGGTTGCAGGTCCAATCATGGTGACAGATTCGTCATTGTGATAGATAATCCGTAAATCACCGCCACGCAGATGAATCAGAATTTCCTGCTCCCGTTTGCAATAGCCGTTCAGAACAGAAGCAACTGCTGCTGCACAAGCACCTGTACCGCAAGCGAATGTTTCACCGCTTCCCCGTTCCCAAACACGCATTTGCAGCGTATGATCATCAATCACCCGAATAAATTCTGTATTGACCCGATTCGGGAATAATGGATGATGTTCAAAAGAAGGTCCCATTTTCTCTAAATCCAGAGAATCAATTTCCGGTAAGAATACAACCGCATGGGGATTTCCCATGGAAACACAAGTCATATCATAGGAAACGCCATCTACGACAACTGGCTTTGCAATAAAGCGGTCACCATCATCTGCCACCGGAATTTCTGCCGGTTTTAAAATTGCCTTCCCCATATCCACCTTTACAGCATCCACTTTGTTGGTTGCTTCGTTGACATAAAGGGTTAAGTACTTAATACCGGAGTTGGTTTCCAAGGACACTTCGGTTTTGTCTGTCATGCCGTGTTCGTAAACATATTTTCCGACACAGCGAGTTGCATTTCCACACATCATGGCTTCTGAACCATCTGCATTGAAAATCCGCATTCTGAAATCAGCGACTTCAGACGGTAAAATCAATACCAGCCCATCCGAACCAACACCAAACCGAACATTGCTCATAAAAATAGAGAGCTTTTCCGGGTCGGTTACAGTTTCTTGAAAACAATTGATGTAAATATAATCATTTCCAATCCCATGCATTTTTGAAAAAGTCAGCATAATACAATCCTCCTTCTTGATACGCTTCTCTTATTATACAAAAAAATCCGTCATAAATCAAGGCATAATACAAATTTTTTTCGTTCCGCCAGAAAATTTGGATTCTGTTCAAGAAAAAACTTGCAAAACGCCTGTATATGTGTTATAATTTATCAGAATACAGAAAACAGATTCTCTTTGCGGTTGCCGTTTTTCAAGCAATTGTCGGGAAATCTGTTGAGAAATGAGGTTTTAGAATTGGATTTGAACATGGTTTCCTATCTGGCAGAACTGGGCAAACTCGCTTTTTCTCCGGAAGAACTGGAACAAATGGCAAAGGATATGACCAGTATCATTGCAATCATGGACACGGTAAAAGAAATTGACATCACTTATGATGCAGTCGCAGATAATAAAAATGTCTATCTGAATGACTTGCGGGAAGATTTCAGTGTACCGAGCTTCCCAACAGAAAAAATTCTGCAAAATGCTGTCAATGATGAAAATTGCTTCGTCGTACCGAAGGTCGTAGAATAATAGGAAAGGAGATTCACTTTTTATTAAGTGAAAAAGCCATATGGATATTACAACAATGGGCATTCGTGAACAGCGGGATCTGCTGGATCGTCACGAAATTTCTGTAAAAGAACTGACAGAATGCTATCTGAATCGAATTGAAACATATGATCCTGCTCTGCAAAGCTATATTACAGTCACCAAGGAGCAGGCATATCAGGATGCAGAAGCCGCACAAAAGAAAATTGATGACGGAACTGCTGCTCCGCTCTGCGGAATTCCGCTTGCCATTAAGGATAACATTTGTACGGATGGTGTTCGCACAACGTGTGCATCAAAAATGCTGGAGGATTTCATTCCGCCGTACAATGCAACCGTTATGGAAAAGTTAAACGCACAAAATGCAGTTATGCTCGGCAAAACCAGCATGGATGAATTTGCAATGGGTGGTTCTACACAGACTTCTGCATTTGCAAAGACAAAGAATCCATTCGGAAAGGATTGTGTACCGGGCGGTTCTTCTGGTGGCTCTGCCGCGTGCGTATCCGCTTCCCTTGCAACCGCTGCACTGGGTTCGGATACAGGTGGTTCGATTCGTCAGCCGTCTGCATTCTGCGGCGTTACCGGATTGAAGCCGACTTATGGTCGTGTTTCCCGATATGGCTTGATTGCATTTGCATCCTCTCTGGATCAGATTGGGCCAATTGCGAAGAGTCCGTATGATTGTGCGATGCTCCTAAATGCAATTGCAGGCTATGACCCACATGATGGAACGGTTTCCAAGAAGCCGGTGGAAGATTATACTGCAAAGATTGGAAAAGACATCAAGGGCATGAAAATTGCATTGCCGGAAGAATTCTTTGGCGAAGGAATTGACGATAGCATTCGCAATGCTGTTATGGAAGCTGCAAAGACCTATGAAAAAATGGGTGCAACACTGGTTTCCTGCAATATGCCGAGCTTGAAGTATGCAGTTGCAGCCTATTACCTGATTGCCTCCGCAGAAGCATCTTCTAACCTGTCTCGTTATGATGGCATCAAGTATGGTCATAGAAGTAAAATTGGCGAAAACTTCAATGAATTGATTTGCAATTCCAGAAGCGAAGGATTTGGCTCTGAAGTAAAGAGAAGAATCCTGCTCGGAAACTATGCGTTGTCTAGTGGTTACTACGATGCATACTATGGAAAGGCAATGGCACTGCGGCAGAAGATTTCCGCTGAATATGCTGCAATCTTTGAAAAGTGTGATGTTATGCTGACACCGACTACCCCAACAGTTGCCTATCATATTCATGAAAACATCTCCGATCCGGTTAAGATGTATCAGGCAGATATTTGCACCGTTACTGCAAACATTGCAGCACTGCCTTCTCTCTCAACCCCGTGCGGTTATGATGAAGCTGGTATGCCAATTGGTATGTCTTTAACGGGCAGACAGTTCGATGAAGCTACCATTCTGCAAGTTGCAGATGCATTTTCTCAGCAGTTTACACTGAGAACCCCGTCCCTTTCACTTTAATTCTCAGGAGGTCATATTATAATGTCATCATATATTCCTGTTATTGGTCTGGAGATTCATGCGGAACTGCTGACAAAATCAAAAGTATTCTGTACTTGTAGTGCAGAGTTTGGCGGCAGTCCGAACTCCCGTTGCTGCCCGGTTTGTACAGGTATGCCGGGAACACTGCCAGTCATCAACCAGACCGCTGTACAGTATGCTGTAAAGGCTGGTTTTGCACTTGGCTGCAACATCAATAAATTCTCTGTATTTGACCGGAAAAACTATTTTTATCCAGACTTGCCGAAGGCTTATCAGATTTCTCAGTTGCAGCGTCCGCTGTGTATTGATGGTTTGGTAGAAATTGAAACAGAAAAAGGAAAGAAAAACATTCGAATCAACCGGATTCATTTGGAAGAAGATGCTGGTAAGCTGATTCATGATGATTTCAACGCTGTTTCTCTGGCAGACTATAACCGTTGCGGTATTCCGCTGATTGAAATCGTAACAGAACCGGATATCGGCTCTGCGGAAGAAGCAAAGGCATTTGTAGAAAAAATTAGCCTGCTGCTGCAATATGCAGGAGTTTGTGACTGTAAGATGGAGCAGGGTTCTCTGCGTTGCGATGTCAACATTTCCATCATGAAGCCAGATGATAAAGAACTGGGTACTCGTGCAGAAATCAAGAACCTGAACTCTCTGAAAGCAATCACCCGTGCCATTAACTATGAAATCAAGCGGCAATCTCGGTTGCTAGATGCTGGTAAGCGGGTCATTCAGGAAACACGTCGGTTCAACGATAACAAGGGCGAAACTACTTCTATGAGAAGCAAGGAAAACGCTCACGATTATCGGTACTTCCCAGAACCGGATATCTTGCAGGTAAACTTTACCGATGAAATGCTCGACAACATTAAGAATATGTTGCCGGAACTGCCACATAAACGGTTACAGCGGTATATCCATTCTTATGGGCTTTCCGAAGCAGACGCAAAAATCATCGTAAACCAGAAGCGAGTTTCTGATTTCTTTGAAGATGCTATGAAAACTTATGCTGCACCGAAGAGTCTTGCAAACTTCATCATCGGGGAATTGATGCGTCGAATCAATTTGGGCGAAGTTACGATGGAAACTTTGCCGTTCTCTGCTTCTGAATTTGCAAAGCTGGTAGAAATGGCAGATACCGAAAAGGTTTCTAAGAATGATGCAAAGAAAATTCTGCGTGCTATGGTAGAAACTGGCGAAGATGCAGAAAGCATTGCAAAGAAGCAGGGTATGCTGATTGTCAACGACCTTGCAAAGGCAAAAGAACAGATTGCTGCCATTCTCTCTGAAAATGAAACCGCAGTGGTTCAGTATCAGAACGGTGAACAGAAGGTATTTGGCTTCCTGATGGGTCAGTGCACCAAGGTGTTGCGTGGTATTTGTACACCAAAGGTAATCAAGGAAACACTGGAAGCTGCTTTGAAACAGCCAGTTGCTGCAAAAGAAACGGTTGCAGAAGAAAAAGTAGAAGCAAAGACCGAAACTGCTCCGGAAGAAGTTGCATATGCAGAATATCACAACGATGCCGCTTATCGTCCGACTGTAAAGGACAAAATTCTGCAAGTAGATGGCAATACACTGCTTCCGGAATTTGATTATGAAGCAGCAAGAAATCAGATTGGGGAAGAAATCAGCCTGAAGGCTTGCGTTCATAAGGTTCGTCAGATGAGCAACTTTGCATTTATCATTCTGAGAACAGGTCGGTATCTCATGCAGGCAATTTATGACCCGTCTGTTTGTGCAGAAAAGATGGACGGCATTCGGGAAGGCAACTTTGTATCTGCAACGGGTACCGTAAAAGAAAATGAAAAGGCTGTTGGCGGTTTGGAATTGCAGTTGACGCACTTGACCGTAATTTCTGCATCCAACGAAGAAGTTCCGCTGAAGATTTTCAATCCGAAGCTGAGCTGTTCTCTGGATATCAATCTGGACAACCGTGCTGTTTCTCTGAGAAATGTGAATGAACGTGCTATCTTTAAGATTCAGGAAGGCGTTGCAAACGGTTTCCGGCAGTTTATGCTTTCTCAGGGCTTTACTGAAATTCACACCCCGAAGATTGTTGCACAGGGTGCAGAAGGCGGTGCAAATATCTTCCATCTGGAATATTTCGACAAGCCAGCATTCTTGAATCAGTCACCACAGTTCTACAAGCAGACTGCTGTTGCATTCTTTGACCGGGTATTCGAAATTGCTCCGGTTTACCGTGCAGAAAAGCACGCAACCTCCAGACATATCAATGAATACATTGGTCTGGACTTTGAAATGGGCTACATTGACAGCATGTATGATGTTATGGCAATGGAAACTGCAACCATTCGCTATATCTTCTCTTACTTGCAGGAACACTATGCACATGAACTGGAAATGCTGCATGCAGATGTTCCGGTTGTCAAGGAAATTCCGTGTGTTACCCTCTTGGAAGCAAAGGAAATCCTTGGAAACAAGGGCTCTAAGAATAAGCTCGACCTCGAACCGGAAGATGAAGTTGCTCTTTGTGAATATGCAAAGAAAACATTTGACAGTGATTTCATCTTTGTTACCCACTTCCCTTCTTCCAAACCGCCGTTCTATGCAATGAATTCTAAGGAAGATCCGAGATTGGCTTATAAGTTCGACTTGCTGTTCCGTGGTCTGGAAATCACCAGTGGTGGTCAGAGAATCCACAACTATCAGGAACAGGTAGACAAGATGATTGCACAGGGCTTGAATCCGGATGATTTCCATTACTATCTGGAAGCACATAAGTACGGACTGCCGCCGCATGGTGGTCTTGGAATCGGTCTGGAACGGTTTGTCATGAAGCTGCTGGGTCTGTCCAACGTGCGTCAGGCAAGCATGTTCCCGAGAGATATCAACCGCCTGCTTCCATAATCTTTTTCATACGAATCCGACTGTTTTTTCTCATTTGCGAGGGATCAGAATCATGGATGACAAAGAATTTTATTTAGATGCCATGAAAGGCATTGTACCAGAACAAAAAGAAGTACAGTTGCAGAACGTGTTCTATTCTTTTTTGGAGATTGAACACTTGTATGATTCTGCAATCAATGTTGTAAAAACGCAGCTTAATATTTTGAACAACGAATTTAATATGCGTTTTCAGAGAAATCCGATTCATAGTATTGAAAGCCGTATCAAAACCCCGCAGAGTATTATCGGGAAACTGCAAAGAAAAGGCTTTGCAGTTTCTCCCGAATCTGCACGGGAACATTTGCAGGATATTGCAGGCGTGCGTGTCATTTGCTGTTATATTGATGATATTTATGCACTGGCGGATTTGCTGACCGTTCACAAAGATTTTCATCTGGTAAAGACTAAGGACTATATCAAAAATCCAAAGCCAAATGGATACCGCAGCTTTCATATGATTATTGAAGTCCCGATTTATACTTCTACTGGCAAGCAAATTGCTCCGGTAGAAATTCAAATTCGTACCATTGCAATGGATTTTTGGGCAAGTTTGGAGCATCAGTTACATTATAAATCCATTGGAAATGCCACTGCTTCCAGTTCCTTGACCGGTGAATTAAAGCACTGTGCAGAAACCATTGCATCAATTGATTTGAAAATGCAGGAAATGTTCAATCAAATCAATAATCTTTGAATGTGTAAAGACATGGTACATTTTTACAAAATCAAAATGCCTGCTTTCTAGCAATTTTCACAAAGTTGAACGAGAATTCTTGACATCTCATTTTTGATGTGGTATCATAGAATTATATCAGGAATGTCGTGTTGCGAAAAGCGTAAATCCGTACAAAATGGATTTACGCTTTTTTGCGTTAGTACCAAGGAGGTGCGGTAAATGGAATACCCGATTCATAGCGTTGTTATGCATATTACAACTGGCGTATGCCGAATTCAGGACATCCAAGAAAAACAATTCACCGAAGACCAACATCAGAAATATTATGTGTTGCAGCCAATTTTTGAAAAAGGCACAACGCTATTCGTTCCAATCGAAAATGACCCTGTTCGGATTCGCCCATTGTTGACAAAAGAAGCGATTACAGAACTGTTGCATGGATTATCCGCACAAGAAGATGAACCATGGATTCACAATCAACATCAGCGAACTGCACATTTTAAAACCATTTTAAAAAATGGCAATGAACAGGAAATCTTATCTATGCTGCATATGATGCAAAAACATCGGAAATTACCAATCGTAGAAGAACGAATGCGACAGACAGCCAAAAAGTTAGTAGAGCAGGAATTTTCCTATGTGTTGGGAATGAAACCGGAAACTGTTCCAGCTTGGATTCGTGCACAGCTTCAACAGGGATAAACAGATATTTTGCACAAATTTTGATGCTTCTTTATTGCAACTTGCATAAAAATAAAAAAAGCACATTGACAATGGTCGTTTTTTATGGTAAACTAATCAGTAGAAACCGTAGATAACGTGTAAGTACGATTTTCAAGGTTGCCACAGAGAGTTGCAGATGGTGGGAATGCAATGCAAACGGAAAATGGGAATGGACGTTGGAGGGCAATCCGAATCATTGAAAAATGTAGTAGGTGCGACGGGGTAGCTTTCGTCATCAAGCTAGAGTGGATACGGAATACTGTATCAAGCAGGGTGGTACCGCAGAAGAATCGAATGGTAATCGTCTTTTGTCCCGGCAACTTTTTATTCAAAAAGCGGCTGGTATGCAAAAGACGATTTTTATTTGCCGCTTTTCTATGAAAGGAGTATTTTGTAATGTCAAAAGAAATCCCATACAAAATTTATCTGGAAGAATCCGAGATGCCGAAACAGTGGTACAATGTACGTGCTGATATGAAGAAAAAGCCTGCTCCGCTGTTGAATCCGGCAACCAAACAGCCAGTTACCGCAGAAGAGTTGGAAGCTGTTTTCTGCAAGGAACTCGTAAAGCAGGAATTGGATGACACAACTGCATATATTGATATTCCGCAGGAAATCTTGAATTTCTACCGGATGTATCGCCCATCTCCGCTGGTTCGTGCATACTGCTTGGAAAAGAAGCTGGGTACACCGGCAAAAATTTATTATAAGTTTGAAGGAAACAATACCAGTGGTAGCCACAAGCTGAATTCTGCAATTGCACAGGCTTACTATGCAAAGCAGCAGGGTTTGAAGGGTGTTACCACAGAAACTGGTGCTGGTCAATGGGGTACTGCACTTTCTATGGCTTGTGCATATCTGGGACTGGATTGTCAGGTATTCATGGTAAAGGTTTCTTATGAACAGAAGCCATTCCGTCGGGAAGTTATGCGGACATATGGAGCAAATGTAACCCCTTCCCCATCTACAAAGACCGCAGTCGGCAGAAAAATCCTGGAAGAATTCCCGGGTACAAATGGTAGCCTTGGCTGTGCCATTTCAGAAGCAGTAGAAGCAGCGACTACACAAGAAGGTTATCGCTATGTGCTGGGTTCTGTATTGTCGCAGGTATTGCTGCATCAGTCTGTCATTGGATTGGAAACCAAAACAGCAATGGATAAGTACGGCATTCATCCGGATATTATCATTGGCTGTGCTGGTGGCGGCTCTAACTTGGGCGGTTTGATTTCTCCGTTTATGGGTGAAAAGCTGCGTGGTGAAGCAGATTATCGTTTTATTGCAGTTGAACCGGCATCTTGTCCGAGTTTGACTCGTGGCGTTTATGCCTATGATTTCTGTGATACTGGTAAGGTTTGCCCGTTGCAGAAGATGTATACACTGGGTAGTGGATTCATGCCAGCTCCGAACCATGCAGGTGGTTTGCGGTATCACGGTATGAGTGCAATCTTGTCTGAACTGTATGACCAGGGTTTGATGGAAGCAACTTCTGTTGAACAGACAGCTGTATTTGCTGCTGCAGAACAGTTTGCACGAGTAGAAGGCATCTTGCCTGCTCCGGAAAGCAGCCATGCCATTAAGGTTGCGATTGATGAAGCACTGCGTTGCAAGGAAACTGGTGAAGAAAAGACCATTCTGTTTGGTTTGACTGGAACAGGTTACTTTGATATGTATGCTTACGAAAAGTTCAACGATGGAAAGATGTCTGACTATATTCCGACAGATGCAGAATTGCAGAAATCTCTGGAAAATCTGCCGAAGATTTAACTTTATTTCTCTATAAATAACAGAAACCCCTCCCTCAAGAATAATTCCTGAGGGAGGGGTTTCTTTATTATTAGGAATAATAGAATTATGTTTGGTCAGATTCCGAAACAATGACTTCTGTTACCAAGTTGGACGGTAACGGTTCATATCGCAGTGGCTTCAAGGTAAACCAACCACTGCCCTGCGTCATCTGCCGCAAAAGCAATGCAAAGTCATTCATTTCTCGCATTGGAACTTCTGCCAAAATATCCGTCATACCAGATTTTTTCGACGGCTGCATTCCAAGCACACGACCACGCCGCTTATTCAGTTCGCCCATCATATCGCCTGTATTTTCATCCGGAACAGCAACGTCTAATGTACCGATCGGCTCTAACAGAACCGGTTCTGCCAGCCGCATCCCTTCTTTATATGCCAAGGAAGCAGCGGTTTTAAAGGACATTTCAGAGGAATCAACTGGATGGTAAGAACCATCTACCAAAATCGCTTTCAGTCCAACAACTGGGAAGCCAGCTAAAACGCCTTTCTTTACAGAATCCTGTAATCCTTTTTCTACTGCTGGGAAGAAGTTCTTCGGAACTGCTCCACCAAATACCCGTTCTTCAAAAATCAAATCATCTGATACACACGGCTCAAATTCAATCCAAACATCGCCATACTGTCCATGCCCGCCGGATTGTTTCTTATACCGTCCCTGTACCTTTACTTTTTTCCGAATAGTTTCTCGATATGCGATTTTTGGCGTTTTTAATGTAACAGATACACCAAAATCAGACTGCAACCGAGAAACAACCGCTGCCAAGTGCTGTTCTCCTAAACCACTCAGAATTGCTTCTTTTGTAGTAGGGTCTTGCTCATAGGAAAGTGTCTGGTCTTCTTCTAAGATTTTCTGCATCGCACTGGCAACCTTTGCTTCATCCCCTCTTGCAGCTGGCTGTACTGCCATGCGATAGCAAGGCAGTGGGTATTCCGGTGCTTCCATGGAAACAACTTGTTCCTGTGCACAAAGTGTATCATTTGTATGGGCACGCAGCTTTGCAACTGCAACAATATCGCCACAAACAGCTTCTGCTTTTTCAGTCTGTTTCTTTCCGCATAGTTCTAACAACTTACCGATTTTTTCCGTACTGCCGTCTGTTGCATTCACCAATTCCATACCGCTTTTTAAAGAACCAGAGAGTACTTTCAGGAAAGAGAGTTTTCCGACAAATGGGTCAACGGCAGTCTTAAAAATAACCGCCTTGGTTGGTGCATCTGGCGTGCAAGAAATCTCGACTGGCTCACCGGCTGCATCCAATGCCAACGCCTGCTCTGGAGCAGATGGCACTAACAATTCTAATTCTTTCATCAACATATCAACGCCCGCCAAAGTTGCAGCAGAAACACAGGTCACTGGCGTGATAATTCCGTTTTTGATGCCGTTGTGAATGCCATCAATTCGTTCTTTCTGTGTAAACGGTTCACCAGAGAAAAACTTCTCAAATAATGCTTCGTCGGTTTCTGCAACTGCTTCTGAGAAGGCTTCAATCAAGCCATCCATTCGATAGCTCATCTTTTCCGAAACTGCTGCGGTTGGCATCTCCGTTTCTACTGCCTTTCCAGCTTCATCATAACGGTAAGCTTTCATTTCAATCAGGTTGACATAAGAGATAATCTTTCGGTCTGCAATTACCGGCACAACAACCGGACAAACCGTAGAACCAAATTTCGACTTCAAATCTGTCAGAACGTTATAGAAATTTGCATTGTCATCGTCCAGCTTTGTGACAACAAACATCCGAGGTTTTCCGAGTGCAACTGCACAATCATATGCCTTTTGCGTTCCAACCCGAACGCCAGATTTCCCCGAAACAGTAATCAAGGTGCAGTCACTGCCATAAATTCCTTCTGTCATCTCTCCGGCAAAGTCAAACATTCCGGGTGTATCCAAAAGATTGACCTGTAAGGCATCGGTGCGAATGGTGGAAAGTGTTGTATAAACGGAGGATTTCCGCTTGATTTCTTCCGCTGTATAGTCAGAAATCGTGTTGCCTTCTGTGATTTTTCCAATTCGTTCTGTGACACCGCTCTGATAGAGCAAGGCTTCACACAAAGTTGTTTTTCCAGAACCGGCATGCCCGGCGAGTGCGATATTTTTCGTCATAGTTGTTTGCATTTTTTCTTCGCTCCAGTCTTATTAAAATGAAGTAGCAGATAAGCAAGTTGCAACTTGCACAATTTCTTTGAACTGCTTGATTATAATTATATAACATTTCACGAGAAAATGCAACCCTTTTTTGAAAAAAATTGTTCCAATTTTTTAGAAAGCAAAAAACAGCTGCTGATTTCCTACAAAAAACCAGCAGCTGTATGCTTTTTCGACTTTTTCTTATGATTTATTCAATCAATCCGCTTTCTTTCAGCATCAATTCAATATCCGTTCCATGAACTTTCTTCAAAAGAACACGAATCATTTTCTTTTCTACAAATGACAACGGAACTTCTGTGATTGGTTTCTTGTCAATTGCATAGTAGCAGGCACGTAATAATTCTCGAACATCATACTTACTGCCCCAGACTTCCGGAACGCCTCGGTCAATGTCTAGCAGGGTATATACCGATTCCATACCCGTCCGCATGGAATATTCTGTGGTAAAGATGGTATCTCTTGGCGTTTCTGCAAACTGTCCGATGAACGCAAAATTCACTGCACCATTTGGAACAACACGAGGACGGTCAGATTCTTTTCGTGGCTGGAAAAATGCGTTGATATATGGCATAAAGCAAGTAGTTGTGTTGCAGGCATTCTTCGCAAGTTCTGGAATTTTTTCTTTTGGAACGCCAATGTGATACAACCATTCCTGACAGATTTCTTCCCCTGTGCAATTTCGCATGTCTTTCTTGACATAGTTTCCTGCTCGGTTGGTGTGCAATCCATACAGCCAAACTAGAACCATGTTTTTATCCTGCGAGCGGAATTGTGGCTGCCGGTTAATCGTCCAAGAAAGATACCAGTTCTCTGTACTATCTTTTACCGTTACAATGCCACCCGTTGTGACTTTTCCGGTACGAGGGTCACGCTTGCAAACCTGAATGATATGCTGAATGATTTCTTCGTTAGAAGTTGCAACAGTTGCACTCATCCAGTTGGTTGCATTTACGTTTCCACAAAAGACTTCCGGCTTGCCAAATTCTCCATGCTTTGCTTGGTCGGCGATTGCCTTCCACAAATCCCATGATTCTCCGCAACCATTCTTGATGTGTGATAAATTCGGTGCATGGGTCTGGTCGCCATAACAAGAAGTATCTGTACAGCAGCCATTTGTGATGAATACCAAATCATCTTCAATCAGGTCAATGGTCTGGTCTGTTCCATCTTTGCGGTAGATAATTTGTTTTGCAACTTTCTTTGTTCCAATTGTTTCAATGATGACATTCTTGACATCCATGCCGTATTCAATCTGAACGCCATGAGCTTCCAAGTATTTCACCAGAGGCAGAATCATGCTTTCATACTGGTTGTACTTTGTGAAACGGAGTGCACTGAAATCCGGCAAGCCATCAATATGGTGCACATATCGGCACAAATACCGTTTCATTTCCAGAGCACTCGACCAACGCTGAAAAGCAAACATCGTCTGCCAGTACAGCCAGAAGTTTGTTTTCCAAAAGGAATTTGGCAGAACATCTGAAATTTTCTTGTTCTCCAAATCCTTTTCTGGTGTTAGAAACAGCTTGGATAATGCCAGTGCGGATTCTTTGTCAAGCGTAAATTTTTTGTCTGTATGGGCATCCTTGCCACAATTGACCGTTGCACGACACAGGGAATAGTTCGGGTCATGCTTGTTGAGCCAATAGTACTCATCTAACACGGAGATTCCCGGTGTTTCGATGGATGGCACATCACGGAATGTGTCCCACATCACTTCAAAGTGATTGTCCATTTCCCGACCGCCACGCATGAAGAACCCCTTTGTGACATCTTTTCTGCCATCGCAGCTGCCGCCGGCAAGCTCCAATTTTTCAAACAGGTGAATGTGTTCGCCTTTCATCTGTCCATCTCGAACCAGATAAAAAGCTGCGGTCAGCCCTGCCAACCCTGTTCCAATGATATAGGCTGATTTCTTGTCCACATCCTTCGGTTTTTCAGGATGGGCAAACGATTCATAAGTTCCTGCGGAATAGTACATACGGAAACCTCCTTGTAAGTTTTTTGATGCTCTTATTATACCCGATTTTTTAAAATGTTACAATAGGCAAAAAAAGCCCTGTGATAAAAATTTTATCACAGGGTGAGAGATTGTAAATATTTTTATCAAATGAAGAAATTTGATAAAATTAAATGCGGAATCGTTCGATTGCTGCGGTAATTGAACCGTGCAGCAATTTTGCAAGACGGTCTACCAGTTCTTTTGGTTTTTCTCGCATCTCATTTTTAATCCAGTCTAACATGATTCCAATAAAAATATAAGAATAGACTTTTGCAATAAACTGTGTATCCTCTTCTCGTATTGTCATGCCAACTGATTCTTCTTGAATGACATCCAATAATAATTGGTCAACCAATGGCTGTAAATATTTTTCAACCTGCTCTCGATGAACACAACGGTAAACATTTAAGATAAAGGGTTTGTTTTCCTGTACGGCTTCAAAAATTTGCAGCAGTCCTTGTTGCCAAGTGTCATAGGTTTTCTTTTGGTCTAAAGCACGTTTTGCATCTTCTAAACAAACCCATTCCACAAGGTCATAGATGTCTTTAAAATGATAATAGAATGTCATGCGGTTCATGCCACAGTCGGCGGTAATATCGGAAATTGTGATTTTTGTCAGTGGTTTTTTCAACAGTAAATTTTTCAGTGATTGTTCTAAGGCTCGTTTTGTAATGTTCGACATGGCAACCTCTTTTCGTCAATTCTGGTAGTGAATTTGTTCTCCGGTTATCATTGGATAGCGAATGAGGAAATCGCTGTCCAATGGTTCATTGTGTAGATGTACCGCAGAAATCTGGTGATTCTGGTAGGTCGTATAATAGAAAATTCCCTTTTCTGCATTGTAGCAATCCGTATAGATGGTGATTTCATATTGCCCGTTTCCAACATCGCAGCAGCCTCGTTGCTGTTCCACTGCACCAAGAATGTGAAAAAACTGGGTGACGCTTTCCTGTTCAGAAGTGCCAGAAACAGAATTCGCTCTAACAAATGCAGCACGAATAAAACGAGATTGCGAAGAAAGGTCACCTGGCAGACCCAATGCACCCATACCACGGCTATATGGCTGTAAAGAAAGAGCACTTAAAAAATGATTTTGTGGCTGTTTGGGCGATAAATGCATGAAATCATTTAATCGGAATAGCTGCTCTGGAAACGGCGGATTGTTGGTCAAAACGCCAACTGGATTTTCATAGATTTTAATTCCATCTGCAACGGCTTCTACAGTAATGGTTTGATTTTTATCTGCAATCATCCAATGCAGTTGTCCGACTGGCATTTGTTCGCAGAATGGCGTATCTGTGATGCGAATACTGGAGATTCGTTCTTTTGCTTCAGCAGTTGTTGCACAGGTGCTGAGAATCCACGGAATGAATTCATATTGTGCAACTTCATTTTCTCCGGTTGTATTTTTTGCATAGTGTGCATTGCCAACAAAATTTAACCCTGCCATGCAGAGTCCTTTTTCATTGATTGCATCATAAAAAAGCGAGTACCGATTCGCAACGTGGGCAATTCCAATGATTGCATAGTGCTGTGTAACTGTTCCCATATGCAAAAAAGAAAGTGGAAATTTTCGAGGTAAAATTACAATTTCTTCTCCATAGGAACTTTCATAGTCCAGTGTTCTGCCAAAATAGAAATGGTTTGTCTGATAAGTGACAGCAGTACACATGATAATCCTCCTAATACAAAAATCCGACGAGAGTAGAGCTCGTGTCCGAACAGGGAAAATAGTCCGATTCTACACAACTTTTTTCTTTCCTACGACAAATATCACGACATAAATCTGGATTTATTTTTTATCTGTTTTCAATTGCTTTCGTAGTACCTCCATATCATTATGCACATAAATGTTGAAAGTAACCGTGATGTCAGAATGTCCGAGCACTTTTTGATAGGTCCGGTCTTTTACTTTATATTGCTCTGTTTTTCGTCTGAATTCTATTTCTATTGTAGCATGTTCCAGTCGAAAAGTCAACCATAAAAAATCCGCCTCGTATGGGCGGATTTTAAGAATGGACTTCTAATATTTGTTTTCCGTTTTCTTTGGCAAGTTCTTCTCCATGTACCAATCGTAACGCGATTCTAATTCTTCATAACAGTCCGGAATGAGATTTTTGAACAGAATCAGAATAAAATCTGAAATGGGATCTTTTGTTGCAGAGTATCTTCCGCATCATTTGTGGACTGTACTGCTAAAAAACAAATCGTGTCTTTGGTTGTGATGGATAATGAAAATGTAACCGGCTGTGGCTGTTCTGCTTGCAATGTGATTTCTACTTGTTGACTGATGATTTCATTTTTTGCATTCAAAAAGAACAACCGATAACTTGCTTCATTCTTTTGAAACGGCAATTTTTCCGAAAGACGAAAATGCAAGCAAACCGCTGAGGTGGTAATAACCTGATTCATATCCGTGCACAAAAGCATAGGTTCTATAATTTTCCGATCAGCAATTTTGAATTCCAGATTGGAAACAGGCAAAGCCGATTCTGCTTGAAAGAATGGCTGCTGTTCAAAAGCAGTTTCTACAGGATTTTTGATTTTCAATTTTCCTTTGATAAAGTCTACTTTCTCAGACAGTCTGGTAATATCAGCAGTTAAGCTTTCCAATTCCTTATCGCTCAAGCTGCTGAAAATTCTGGTATCAACGTCTTTCAGAATCGTAAAACTTTTTGAAACGCTCTGCGATGGTTTGGATTTAGTTGCTCGCTTTTTTGCTTTTAAAATGAAATCATCCAGTGTGTTTCTCAATTCTTCTGCAAGTTCTGGATTTTCGTTGATGAAATCATTCAATTCTACTCTGTTTTTCGGTGGATTGGCATAAAGTTTTTCTTTTATCTTTTCGGTTATCTCCAATTGTTTTTGAAGATAGGTCTGAAAAATATTAGTTTCCATCATCTGGTTGATGTAGCGAATAAACTTTCGACTATCATCAATCGTTTGCATGAGAATATTATTGAAAATTGCCTCTTTCAAGGTAATAACATCCGATTCTCTTTTGCATTTTTTGAAAATTGGCAGCATATCAGAAAAAATAGATACGACCTGATATTCTCTGGCAATATAATATTGTTCTGGCATTCCGATATATTGCAAAAATTCGCTAAATAGCTTCGCATTTTCTACTCGTTTTTTTACCTCTTGAATGGTCTCATTCGTACTCTCTGCATATTCTTCTATGGTAAGCAGTCTTGTTTTTACAATATCCTGATAAACACCAACCAAACGATCAATTGGGTTATAGTCAACCTTTTTTTCTTCTCCATGCTGAATTGCAAGTTCCAGCATTTTTATCTGTTTTTTGCTATCTGTCATGCGGATATTGAGAATGATCGTTTCAAACCAGCAAAAATTAGGATCTTCTTCAGCAAGTTTTCGCAGACAAGTAAACCGTCTGTTTCCATCCACGATTCTTCCGTCTGACAGAATTACACCCGGTTCTCTTTGGTTGACAGCTTTAATATTATTCTTTGTTTTCTCAATGGAAGCAGGATTGCTTTTGATGATAAAATCTTCAATCACTGCATTGTACGCTTCCTTTGACAAGTTATGAAATCCACCTTGTTCACTCTTATACTGACTGATCCAAGTTGCAATTCGGTCATTTTGGTCATTATAATATAACAACTCTAACCGAACACGATAGATTGGGTAGGCTTTTGTTTCTCCATTTAAAGTCAGCTTTTTTGTGAGGGTTGTAGGTTGCACAAACTCACGATACTGTTCATCCAATAAATTCATATTCATCCTCCTCGTCGATACTCAACAGTTCTTCATAATAAGTGTGATAGTTACGATAGATTTTATCCATGATGTTATCAAAATATAATTCTGTATTTTGAATGCGTGGAATTATATCCCATCGGTCTAATTGAATGTGATAGTCTTCTTTGAGCTGAGCAATCAGCCAGTCTACATCCACACTGCTTTTCTGTTCCAAAATAGAAAAAATCAGATTCCGTATGGATGCTTCTTGACCAGCTGCATGAAACAAAACAGTCCCTCCCGTTTTTCTATAGGAAAAACGATGATCTTCTCTTAAAATAGAACTGTAGAACCATGGTTCAAAACCGAGGTTTTCTAAATCAGCAGTAAATCCCTGTTTAGAAAGGCTTTCAATCGTAAAGAAATCTATATTTTGGGCATATGCATATACTTCATCACAATATTGCTTTAGTTTTGTTCTGTCAAATCCTAGACTTTCCAGCCTTGCGATAGAGACATATTTATTTTTCTCGAATTCAATAATGGTATAATCTCTTTTCAGTTCATATAAAATACTGGAAAACATATTAATTTTGTAAAATCGTTTCCGCATTGCAGAAATATCTGTGATGTCGTTTTTCGTTAACAGTGCATGAAAATAGGACGAACTGCTCGGATAGTTCTTAACTGCATAAGTAGTATTTAAAACAAACCCAAGCCGTTTTAAATTGAATCCGTTTACCAATTCAATTTCTGCATCTGGAAACAGCGTTGCAAATTTCTGTTCGATCTCATCGAAGTAATAGAAATCATCCGGCAAGTTTTCAGATAAGATCTTTATTTGCTCCTCCGTCATTGCCTTGTGGTCAACCATGTACACGCCGTCTTTTTCATACAAGTCAATACAACCAAAAAGTCCAATCAAACTTTCTGTTCGAAATCCATAATCTTCAGAGATGGCATTTGCAAGGGCTTCTTTTGAAATCGGAGCAAGTTTCCACATATACGCCTTAATCATAGCGATTTGGTCAAATTCTCCAAAGCAGAGGTGCGGCATTCGTCCAAATTGCAGTTCTGGAGCGTCAATTTTGTCTGCAATTTTTTTCAGCAGATTGTGAAGTTCATATTCATCTCGAATGTCATATTGATGCATCAAATCCGGATATTCTCTGATAAACTTTAGTGTAGACAATTTCACATTGTGATATTGATTCAAATCCAGCGTTTCCAGTAATTCTGTGTAGTCATGTGCATCAATATCATAATAACGAAATTTTCTACCAATCTTCCAAAAAATATCCATTCTGGCAGACAATTGATTTTCTTGAGAACGTTTTTCAAATTCAGAAATACAGAGTCTGCTGTCATCTTCCAAACCATGATTCACAATAAAATCTTGATATAACTTTACAAAATCATCAAACAGCATTTCATCCTGACAATATTTTGCTATCAAATAGCTTATAATTCCACATCTGCTTTTTTCAATTAGACGATTTCCATCTTCTATAATACATAAATACTGAGAATCTATGGATTTTCGACAATACTTCTCCCAGTTTCCAACCATCCACCCCGGAACTTGTACTTCCTGAAACATCTTTTCGATTGGTGCGATTCCTTTCTTTTTCACCGAGAATTCCAAAAATCGATAGGTTTCGGATGATTGTTCTGTTAAGGTACAAAAAAGTTTTTCCTGAAACGCATATGTTTCAAAAAGTGGGCGGAATCTATTTTCTGTGATCATAACATTTGAACAGTCTGCTATTTTTCTTATTTTTCGAATAGCTTTTTCTTGCTTTTGTCGAATTCGTTCTCTTGTTAAGCCGTATTGATTTGCAATTTCTTCTAACGTCTTATTTTTCAGCCGAGATTCCAAAATTTCAAATTCAGGGGTATTCATAATATTTTCTCTTTCGAGCATAGAACGCAAGGATTCACTTTTTTGAACATATCGTTTTCCGTGATCTTTCTGTGCGAGTTGATCTAAAATCTCCTCAAATAACGCTTCTGGAAAATTTTCAGGTAACCTTGCACGAAGTTCAGACAACCGCAGCCCAAAAACAGAATGTTCTTTTAAAGCATTCGCAATTTTTCTTGTAGCAACCGATTTCACGCATGGAAGATGATACCATTTTTCTAATCGTTCTTGTTCCATATCTTCAGGATCATTAAAATGGTAGCAATAAAGACGAAGATCTTCAATTTCCTCTTTATCTGTTAATGCGAATGCTGTAACCATCGTTTCAAACGTATTTTTCACGTCATCTGAAAGGTCGGATTCTGTACAGATTGATTGAATGAGTAATTTTGGGATTTGTTTTTTGAGATATAATGCCTCTTGAAATGACTTTTTTCCAAGATTGCGGATACTTAAAATTTTTTCACTGTTAGCACGCATTAATTTCCCAATGGTATCAACACCACCTCGCATAAGTGCATTGACTGTACGGAGAGAAATCGGTATGGTATCAATTTCTGTGATGTATGTTTCCTTCGTATACAGTGGCTGATTTGATAAACTTTCGCCGCTGATCTTCTTTTTTCCATGATGAAAAGTGGTATCTAGAAAATCAGTAATTTCTTTAATAGAATATTTTCCTAAATTTCGAACGCCCAAAAGCGATTCTTTATCGTATTGAAGTAACTGTCTTAATGTCATGATTCCACCTCTGCAAAGTCCATTTCTGGAACGTGCAGAAAGCGGTAAGTCTTGTACAGAAATATTCAAGTTATATTGTTCTGAAGGAAATGGCACAGCAGTTTCTCTCTTTTTTTCTACACGGACAGTTTCTTTTGGATTTTCTTCTATTGGCTGTTTTGTGAGGTCTGGTGTGATCATAAACGGTGTTTCTTCCATGTTATTTTCTTTCAGTCTGGCATGTTCAACTTCGTATGTAGAATCTTCTGTTGTCGGCAATGATGAAAGATGAAGCATAGAAGAGTCATTATGAAATGGTGTTTCATCAATATCGTCATTATTTTCTGAATCATCTACGTTTTTATTTGTGAAAACCATACGAATTATCTCCTTTTTTTCAATAATGTTCTATCTGATTTCTTAAACTATTTATCAACTTTCTTTTATGATAGCATCTTAGATTTTCAAAATTGGTATAACTGCAAAAAATATGAAAAAATGCTCTCTATTTTTGAAATGCTCCCCTTTTGTTAGACAATGTAGTATAATAGAAATATACCAATAAAAAAACTAACGAAAGGGGGCATTTTTATGCCAAAAGGACAGCCAAACAAAAGATACACACCGGAATTCAAAATCAAAGTAGTGGAAACAATGCATAGAGAAAAGTTAAGCTATCGTGAAACTGCACGTCAATTTGACATATGCGATCATGATAGAGTAGCAGCATGGGAACGAATCTATCTTGAAGAAGGAGCGGAAGGACTTTACATAGAACGCAGAGGAAGGAAATCCACAGGGCGACCTCCGAAAATTAAGAAAGAAGAAGATCTGATTGCAGAAGTACAGCGTCTTCGTGCGGAGAATGCATACTTAAAAAAATTGAATGCCTTGGTTGCCGAGCGGGTACGGCAAGAGAAAAAGCACAAGTGATATGGGAACTGAGGCATGAATTCAAGATAGGTCTGCTCATTGATGTAGCCGATATCCCTCGCAGCACCTATTACTATTACAGCAAGCAATTTAATCATCCAAAGCCGGATCGATATGCTGAAATCAAAACTGAAATACGTCACATTTACGATAAAAGCAAAGGTCGTTACGGCTATCGGAGAATTACCAAAGAATTGAAGAAAAAGTTTGTGATCAATCACAAGACCGTACAGAAACTGATGCGTAAAATGGGCATATTTTGCCGTGTCCGTATGCATAAGTACCACTCATACAAGGGTAACTACAGCTATGCCGGACTGGTCGCCATGGCAAAGTTCATGAGTCTGGAGGTCTGACATGAAGAACGGAAAAAAGCCCACCAAATCCCAAAAACAATTGTTACAGCAGTTCGGATTTCAGGCAGAAGACTGGCTGATCGTAAAGAATACCAGTATCGAACTGCTGATACAGCACCGATACACCGGACGTACCAGACACATTCCAAAACAAAACTGAGAGGGCAACGCCCTCTCCCCTAATGCAGCCAAAGGCAGTGACAAGCCTGCACAAATGCAGAGTCGGGAAATTCAAAATGGAGGTACAAAAAATGGCAAAATTAACAATCCGGCAGCAAAATGCCATGCTGGAGGCAATCCGGCAGATCCGGGAGCTGGAAGTTGCAAAACGGGAAGTCACAAAGGCAATCGGTGAGCAACAGCAGATCATCAAGGACATGATGACGTGCAAACAAGTGGAGGTACTGGAGCTGGGAGAATATACGGTTCGTTACACGACTGTTACCACCAGCCGATTTGACAGTGCTGCATTCAAGAAAACTCATGCAGAGTTGTATGCACAGTATACCGTTCCATCCACCAGCAAACGCTTTTCCATTTCGTGAGGTGTCAGACATGACAGATGAACAGTGGAAACAGGTGGAAAGTCGTCTTTCCCGTCCATTTGGCAGCGTGAAGATGCAGATTGATGGCTATAAGATTACCGTTGTGGTAGAGCTGCTGAAAGGCATGAAATTGGTATTGATGGTATATGTGGATGGATATTTCCGAGGCAAATGGCTTACAGAAGATTGTGACATCCGCAGAAGATTCTACTATTGCAGCAAACGCTCCTTGCTGACCGCAAAAGAAAAGAAACGGCTGCAGCGTGAGAAGAAAGCCATTCGGGAGGAAATTCAGAAGGAAATGGAATACATGACATTTCTCCCTTATTTCGGCTCTTTTCGCACGCTGAAAAGCCATTTCATGAAAAACAATCAATCTATTGAACTTTGTGAGGGGGCGGGCGAATGAGAAAGGCAGAAGCAACGGACAATGTACTTTTCGACCGTTTTTGGACAGCCTATCCGAAGAAGGTCGGGAAAGAAAAAGCACGCCGGGCATTTGAAAAAGTGCATCCGACAGAAGACCAGCTTGTTCGGATGCTGGAAGCCATCACGGAACAAAGCCGTGTCTATTCCTGGAGCAAGGCGACCTGGAAATACATTCCACACCCTGCGACCTGGTTAAATCAAAAACGATGGGAGGATGAAGTGATTGGAGAAACTGTCGTTTCCGAAGATGGCTGCTACGGGGCTGACGTATTCTGACCTGATGCAACTGCGTGTGAAACAGTACAATGCCCAGCCCGGTACACTGACCGGGTATCATTGCAACATCTGCAATGACAAAGGGCTGCTTGCTGTTACGGACGGAGAACGGGAATGGATGACTCCCTGCACCTGCATGAAAACCAGAGATGCCCTGCGGAGAATCCGAGAAAGCGGACTGGAAGATCTGCTCCGCACCTGTACCTTTTCCAACTTTGAGACGGAACAGCCATTTCAGGCACGCATGAAACAATGTGCCACAGACTTTTTGAGCGAGCGGCAGGCATGGTTTTTTGTCGGCGGTCAGAGTGGCTGTGGGAAGACCCACATCTGCACGGCATTGGTTGGCGGTTTTATCAAGCTGGGGTTTTCTGTTCGCTATTTGGTCTGGCAGGAAGACGCTGCCCGACTCAAAGCAGCCATTCTGGACGGCAGCTATGCTACGGAACTGCTGCCCTACAAAGAAGCAGATGTGTTGTATTTGGATGATTTGTTTAAGACGAAGAGCGGCTTTTTGCAGGATGTCAGCAATGCAGATGTGAAGCTGGCATTTGAACTGCTGGACTATCGCTGCCGGAACCGAATGCTGACCATCTTATCTACGGAATGGACAACTGCCCAGCTGGTCGAAGTGGATGAAGCCCTTGCCGGAAGAATCATCCGCATGGCACGGGGCTATACCATTTGTGTGAAAAAAGACCGGAACAAAAACTACCGGCTGAAAGGGGCGGACGGATGAGCGAACGAGATTCCGTGCAAAAGATTTATGGCATTGCCGCTGTGCTGGGCATGGTGGAATCCGGAAACCATGAAGATGCTCTGCATCAGCTGGTGTACGGGATGACAGGAAAAGATTCCGTCCGGTCACTGTCTGAAGCAGAACGAAAATCGGTAGCAGCAGAATTGCGAAAACGGCTGCGAAAAGAATACCCGAGCTACCATCCGTCCAAAGAAGAATTTGCCGGAAAGATGACTGCCCGACAGAAAAGCAAGGCATGGGCGTTGCTGTATGAACTGGAACGAATTACTCCTTCTCCGGTCAGCATTCAGGAACGAATGGCAGGCGTTGTGCAGAAGGAACTGCAAATTACAGCCTCCGCTGCAGATCCTCTTCGATGGGTTTCTCTGGCGGATGGGTCGAGATTGATTGAGCAGCTGAAACGCTATGTGCAGCATGCCAAAAAAGGCGGCGATGCCGAATGAATCTGGATCAGCTGAGATTGGAACAGCTACATGGCAATCAGAGAGAACTTGCCGAAACCATCGGAATCGAAGCATACAAACGGCTGGTATTGAAGTATGGCGGCGGAAACATCTACATCTGCAAACCGGACACCCTGCTGCAACCCCTGCGAGACGATGCCATTTATCAGCACTTCGACGGCGGCAATTACCGAGAACTTGCCCTTGCCTATCATCTGACAGAAAAAACAGTTCGGGACATCATTGACCGACAAAATGCAGCCAACATGAGCGGTCAGATGTCCCTTTTGCAGGAAGAATTTTGAAGAAATAGGTGAATCTGCCGCCCAACTATACAAGAATCTAAAAAATGTGTTATGCTGGAACAAACAGGATAACACATTTTTTTATGGAAGGAGGGCGTTTGCAATTGACACAGGAGATTATCCTCTTCATTATCACAACCGTGATTACAGCAGTTCTGGGTGTGATCGGATATTTTCTAAAACGCACCATGGACAGGAACGACAAGAACGAAGCAGCCGTGCAGGAACTGCGGGATAATCTGCTGACATTATCGGATAAATATGCCACAAAGGCAGAAATTCGGGAAATCAAAGCGTCCATGGAAAAGCTGTCGGAGAACATCGACTATATCAAGGAACACACAACGAAAAATGAGGATTTTATCCGAACTATGGCAAGACTGGAAAGCAAAATCGACCATTACTGCAGCAGATAGGAGGCGGAACGATGGAACAGACAGAAATGCTGCGGCGGATGCAGCAAAAAACATTTTTCAAGAATAACGGCATGGTGCTGAAAGCAGTCAATCTGCTGCGGGACAAATATGTATCGCTGTCCGATGTCTGTTATGCCCTGCACCCAAGCATGAACGAAGCAGAATTTCGGGATGCGGTGAACTACTTAACGGAATCCGGATACATCCGCCTGCGGAAAGCAGGCAGCAAGGAATCGTCCACATTGGCGGATACAGAAATGCAGGAACTGGAAGCCAAGGTCACAGCGGAAGGCATTCAAATCATCGCCTGTGTGCGGACAGATGTCTGCATTGACGTGTAAGGCGGTGCAGAATGGGAAAACGAAGGAAGCACTCCAAAATCGACCAGCTGGAGCCGGCAGTGAAAGAAACTGTGGATGAAATGATTAAAACCGGGGCGTATTACCGGGAGATTGTAGCATATATCCAGTCGCACGGTGTCAGCATCTCACTGGCAGCAGTCGGAAAGTATGCAAAGAATTTAATGAGCACACTGGACGCTCTGCGGCTGAGTCAGGAAAATTTCCGGGCAATCATGGAAGAAACTGATCGGTATCCGGATTTGGACATGACGGACGGCATTCTCCGGCTGCTGTGCAATCAGATGCTGGATGCCATCAACAAGCTGCCGGAAGAACGGTTGCAGGAAGTGGATTTTGATACACTTTCCAAAAATGCAGTTGCCCTGACCCGTGCGGTTGCATACAAGAAAAATGTAGATGTCAAAACACGGGATGCACTGGAAAACGGAGCGGAACAGTTCCGGGATTTGATTTTTGAAGCAATGGCAGCAGAACGACCGGATTTATATCAGGAAGTGCGGCGGTTCATGAAGGACAAGCAGAAGGAGGACAAGGCATGAGTATGTATGTGATTCGGGTAAAACCCGGAATGGATTGCGAAGTAGCAGCCAGCCTGCGAAAGCGAGGATACTTTATCCGCTGTCCGCAGCGAACCCTGTCCATCCGGAAAGACGGTACCTGGACAGACCGGACAGAACCGATTTTTTCCGGATATTTGTTTTTAGAATCTCCAGAGCCTTTGCGGTCAGAGTCCTATTATGACATCTGTCAGGCAGATGGTGTGCTGTATTTTTTAAAGCAGGGCAGCCGACCAGCTTCTCTGTCCAGCCGGGAAGAAGTATATATTCGCTTACTCTGGAACAAGGGCTTCCCGATTTCTGCCTCTCGTGTCTTTGTGACTGCAAGCGGAGATTGTATGATTCTTTCCGGTATGCTGCGGCAATATGAAGGACAGATTCAGAGCATACAGCTGCGGCAGCGGCGAGCGAAAGTTGCCATTCCCATTCTTGGAAAGACCTATTCCGTCACATTGCCGGTAATCGGAATTTAAATCTTTGCAGAAAAAATTTGCCTACGTCTGCACGGCGGTAGATTCGTCCCGCCGGAACGGCGTTTGCAACAAAAATCAAAACGGATTTTACAGCAACATCCGAATGGCGGAGCCTGCCCAGAGAAAAGAGCGTTTAAAAGGTGTTTAAACGCCTGTAGAATCGTTTAAGAAATTCCACCCGAAACAGATTCCACAAAAACAGAAAACGGCATACAGGGGCAATTCTGCCCCTCATTTTTTTAGAAGGAGGAACTGTCCATGAACAGAAAAAAGAATAGCATTCGCATCCTGGCAGCCGGCATGGAACAGTTTGAAGCTAAACAGCAGCAGGCAGACTTTTCCACGCTGGAAACTTTTCTCGCTGCCTACCTTAATACGCCGGGACGCAAGCAACGAAAACAGCTGGCAGAAGAATTTCAGAAGCGACACTTGGAACTGCATCAATTTTTGAAGAGCCATCCGGATTTGCTGACCGCAGAAACGGAATTGCAGGCAATGATTGCCGGAGAACAGAATGAAACGGGTTCCAAGCAGATTTCCAACTTGCTGGAAAAACTGGAGGAGGGACTGTCATGATATTTCAGAACTTTTCTCCCAAGCAGCGGCAAGCAATGCTCTGGTGGGCGATGCCGGAGAGCAAGCAGTATGATGCCATTGTATGCGATGGGTCGGTACGTTCCGGCAAAACAATGGCAATGAGCATTGGATTTTTGATCTGGAGCATGCGGAATTTTGACCGGGAATCCTTTGCCTTCTGCGGAAAGACCATTGACAGCTTGAAACGAAACGTCATTCAGCCCCTGCAAAAATGGATGGAGGGCATTGTACAGCCGAAAATCAATTTATCCAAAAACTACATGGATGTGCAGTGGCTGGGACATGAAAACCGCTATTATTTTTTCGGCGGTAAAGACGAAAGCAGTTATACACTGGTACAGGGCATCACATTAAGTGGTGTCCTTTTTGATGAAGTGGCATTGATGCCGAAGTCTTTCGTGGATCAGGCTGTTGCAAGAACGCTGTCAGAGCCAGAAGCCCGATATTGGTTCAACTGCAATCCGGAATCGGCGGAACATTGGTTCTATAAAGAGTGGATTTGCAACACCCGTCAGAAAAAGGCGTTGCACTTACATTTCACGATGCAGGACAACCCCATTCTGTCACCAGAGCAAATTGCAGATGCAGAACGGTTGTATACCGGAGTCTTTTATAATCGCTATATCAAAGGGCTGTGGTGCGTTGCGGAAGGGCTGATTTACCCGATGTTTGACAAGGCGGTGCATGTCAAATCTTTGCCGCATCCGCAGGGAGAATGGTATGTTTCCGTTGACTACGGCACACTAAACGCCTTTTCTGCAGGGCTGTGGTGCTATGATGGAACAACTGCCTATCGGGTCGCTGAGTATTATTACAGCGGCAGAGAACAAAAGCGACAGCGTACCAATACGCAATATTTGCAGAGCATTCAGCAGTTGACCGCTGGGAAGTCCATTTCGGCAGTCATTGTTGACCCGTCCGCTGCCAGCTTTATTGCAGAACTGCGGCAGGCAGGCTTTTTGGTGCGAAAAGGAAAAAATGATGTGGTCGAGGGCATCCGGCGAACGGCGGCTGCTCTGGAACAAGGAAAGCTGCTGTTTTCTCCGGATTGCAAAAACAGCTTTCGGGAGTTCGCCCTTTATCGCTGGGACGAATCCAGCAGCCAAGACCGCCCTATTAAAGAAAATGACCATGCCATGGATGACATCCGTTATTTTGTATCCACCATCCTGCGAGAGCAGCCAAAACCAACCAGAATCGGAAAATTTTAACCGGAAAGAAGGAACATGATGTATCGGCGACCTTTTTACTACATCCAGTCCCCTGATGAACCAATGACCATCGAAAAGCTGCAATACTGGTTACAGCAACACACAGTGGACTGCAAACGGCTGCAATATCTGAAAGATTTGTACGAGGGACGGCATCCCATTCAGCTGCAACCAAAGAAAGAGCCGTGGAAACCGGACAACCGCATTATCTGCAACTTTGCAAAATACATTGTCGATACCTTCAACGGCTACTTCATCGGGATTCCTGTCAAAACCATGCACCCAGATGCAGCCGTTGCAGAAACATTGGAAGCCATTCAGCAGTACAATGACCAAGACGACAGCAACTATGAACTTGCAAAATATTGCAGCATTTACGGGAACGGGTTTGAATTGCTTTACACAGACGAAACCGCCAACATCTGCACAACCTATCTTTCCCCGCTGGAATGCTTTGTTGTCTATGATGATTCCGTTGCAAGAAAACCTTTGTACGGGGTGCGATACTACCGGACAACGGATAACATCCTGATGGGCAGTGTTTACAGCCAAACGGAAGAAATTCCGTTCTCAGATGCGGGGGACGGACTGCGGTTTGATGACCCGAAGCCGCATTACTTCGGCGGCGTTCCGCTGATTGAATATATTGAAAATGAAGAGCGGCAGGGAGCATTTGAACAGGTGGAAAGTGCTATCACGGCGTATGAAAAGGCAATCTCAGAAAAAGCCAACGATGTGGATTACTTTGCGGATGCGTATTTGCTGCTGATGGGGCTGCAGGTGGACGAAGAAAATCTGCATACCATTCGCAGCGACCGTGTGATTCACGTGCCGCCGATGGATGCGGACGATATAAACGCCATTCGGGTCGAATTCCTGCAAAAGCCTGCCGCGGACGCTACGCAGGAAAACTTGCTGAACCGGCTGGAAGACCAGATTTTTGCACAGTCCATGGTTGCAAATATTTCGGATGAATCCTTCGGCAGCAGTTCCGGCACGGCGTTGGCGTACAAACTACAGCCGATGAAAAACCAAGCAGCTGCAAAAAGCCGAAAGTTTGCCAGTGCCATGAATCAGCGTTGGCGACTGATTGCCGCCCATCCAGCCAGCAAACTGGCGACTGATGACTGGATGCAAATTACTTACCGCTTTACGCAAAACGCCCCGAAGAACCTGCTGGAGGAAGCCCAGACTGCTGCACAGATGGCAGGGATCACATCCAAGGAAACACAGCTTTCTGTCATTTCTGCGGTGGATGACCCACAGACAGAACTGGAGAAAATCGACTTGGAGAACGGCGGTGAGGCGGCGGATGCGTTGCAGGCAGAGCGGGTGACAGGCGATGCAGAGTGACACCTACTGGAGCAAGCGGCTGCAAGAATTGGATGTATCTTTAAGCAAAGATGAAAAGCAGCTCTTCTCGGAGTTGTCGAAATACTATGAACAGGAATATGCAGCACTGGACAAAGAAATCGCAGCGTACTATGCCAAATATGGCGAAGAAAATGTGATTGCATTCCGCACATTGCTGCTAGAATTACCGGATGCAGACAAGCAACTGCTGCTGCAAAACATGGATGAATTTGCAAAGCAATATCCAGAGTTTGCCGACCTGCTCCCTGTTCGGGAGAGCATTTACAAACTGAACCGCTTGGAAGGATTGCAAACTTCTATCGTATTGCAGCAATTAAAAATCGGAGCGATTGAGCAATCCAAATTTCGAGAACACTTTGAGAAACAGGCGTTGAAATATGCAAACTATGCAGCGGAGCAGTTGGGATTCGGGACGAATTTTTACCGGATTGACAGCGAGATGCTGCAAGTTGTGATTGGGAATCCTTGGTGCAATGGCAAAGATTTTTCTGAGCGAATCTGGGCAAACCGAGAAGCCTTAGCACAGACTTTACAAAACGAGATTGCAAACGGTCTGATTCGTGGCGAAGATTACAAAACCATGGCACGAGTTTTGCATCAGAAGTTTGAAAATACATCGCAGAAGCAAGCAGAACGGCTGGTTTTTACAGAAGATACGTACTTATCCAATGAAGCGAAAATTCGACCATTTGAACGGAATGCAGCTTATACGCATTATGAATATCTCTGTGTAGAAGACCACCGCACCTGTGAAACTTGCCATGCGTTGAGTGGACAGACATTTGAAATCAGCAAACGGAATGCCGGCTTGAATTTCCCACCGATGCACCCTTGGTGCAGATGTACCGTTATGCCGGTGGTCGAGGATTTGGAGACGATAAAGAGGCGGTTGAACGCCGATTCTGGAAGTGGAAAATCAGATGCAATTTTATTGACAGATACGCAGAAAGATGGTATAATAAAAACAAAACAGAAAAAATACAAATCGAAATACAGTGCTGACGAACGTGCAGAACGTTCCAAAAAAGCAAAAGAAGTTATCGAACGAGTGCTTTCTGCTCTTCATTTTGATGAAAATGGAAAGATTCTTGATGAAGTCGTTTATACCGCTTCTGGGGAAGAAGTCAAAATCGTTGAGAAAACGACCTTGCAGGATAAACCAAATTCTATTACGCAAATTGTGAATGCAAAAGGCGGCGTTAATCGAAATTATTATGATGAAAACGGAAATCAGTTTTTGCAGATCAGTAATAATGGGCATGGGCATCCAGTTGAAGAAGATCTTGGGGAATTTGGAGAACATGCACACAACTATTATTTTGATGAAAATAATAAGCTGAAAAGAACTGATGCAAGGGAACTTACAGAAGAAGAAAGAAAAAGGAATGACGATATGCTATGAAAAGTTTAGAAGAAGCAAAATATCTGTTAAGAGAAAGCTTTGCGTTTGAATTTGAATATGCAGGAAAAGATGGCGATGTTGATTTCTGTACGAACAGAGAAAGTGGAAAAGATAATTATCACATTCGATATGGAACTGATAATTATGATCTAAGTACAGAAGATGAAGTTTTCACATTCCCATTTATAGACGGAAAATCTTTGTCTGAAATATATGCAGATGTTGAGATTCAACCATGTTAAATTAGTTTCAAAGAACACTGAATATACACAAAAAAGCATCCGAAAGGGTGCTTTTTTCATACCCAAAATTCAGAAAGGAGCAACGATGCAACTTTTATTTTTCCATGCGAACTACTGCCCGCCCTGCAAGCAAATGCAGCCGGTGGCAGAGCAATATGCAGCCCAGACCGGCATTCCGTTGTACACCTTCCGATCAGATGATGTGTACGGTGGAAATGCCATGGCACGGCAGCACCATGTGAAACGCCTTCCCTGCTTGATTCTTCTGGATGATGATGGCAGAGAACAGGCTAGAACCGAAGCCATCCAAACGCTGGAAGGGTTGCGGAAGGTATTTGAAAGGAGTGAATCATAATGGCAGACAGTACAGAACAGGTTACAACAACCGAAACGCCTGTTACGCCGACAGAACCGGCAACGGAGCCTTCTACTTTGACCGCAGAAGCGGTTTCGCAGATGATTGCGAAAGCGTTCCAAGGCTTTGAGCAGCGGCAGTCAGAAGCAAAGAAACTATCAGAAATGACCGACCAGCAGCGAGCAGAAACGGAGCGGGATTCCTACAAGCAGCAGCTCCATGCCCTGCAAAAGCAGGTGGAAGCGGCACAAATGCAGAAAACCGCACGGGAAATGCTATCCGAAAAAGGCATTCATTTGCCGGATTCTCTAGTAGCGGCTGTGGTTGCAGAGGACGCAAAGACCACCAAAACACAGGTGGAAGCCTTTGCAACGCTGTTTACAGAAGCGGTAGAAAACGCCGTCAAGGAACGCCTCAAAGGCGAACCACCCAAGACCGGAACATCAGGACGCATGACGAAAGAACAAATTTTCGCCATTCCCGATGAAGGGAAACGGTTACAGGCGATTCGAGACAACATGAATTTATTTGAGTAAAGGAGTTAATTCACTATGGCAGTACAAGCAAATACCAATTTGACCACAGATTTTGCTAAGGCACAGTCGATTGATTTTACCAATCGATTTGTGGATGGCATTCAGAAATTGCAGGAGCTTCTGGGCATCACCAGACGCACGGCAATGGCGAACGGTTCTATCATCAAAGTATACAAAAACAAGGTAACCATGGCAAATGGAGACGTTGCAGAAGGCGACTTGATTCCGCTGTCCAAGGTGGAAGTAGAGCCGGCAAATACCTATGAACTGGCTTACAAGAAGTACCGGAAGGCAGTAACGCTGGAAGCCATCCAACGCAGTGGCTTTGACCTTGCGGTTTCGCAGGCAGACAATGAGTTGTTGAAACAGATTCAGAGCAACATTCGCTCCGCTTTGGTGACATTTTTGGCAACCGGTACAGGCACTGCAACCGGCACTGGCTTTCAAGCCGCCGTAGCAGATGCTTGGGGAAAGTTGCAGGTACTCTTTGAGAACGATGCAACCGATGGCGTGATTGTGATTGCAAATCCGCAGGATATTTCAAAATATCTTGGGGAGCAGACCAACATTACCACGCAGACTGCTTTTGGCATGACGTATTTTCAGACCTTCTTGGATGTCAAAGTCATGTCTAACTCCAGTGTTCCGGCAGGAACATTCTATGCAACCGTTGCCGATAACCTGAATCTGGCATATCCGGCAATCTCCGGCGGGGAAATCAACAAGGCATTCAGCTTTACAACAGATGCAACAGGACTGGTTGGCATTACCCACACCGCAGATTATACGCGTGCAAACTATGAGACCACGATTTTAACGGGGTCTGTACTGTTTGCAGAACGGCTGGATGGTGTCATTGTTGGCACGATTGCGACTGGAGCGTAAGCATGACACTGCTGGAGCGGGTACAGATTCGCTTGCAGGATGAACCGAAAGCGGAGAACACACCGCAACTGCTGGAACTTTGCGATATTGCAAGCTTGCGAATCTGCTTGCGAGTACGAGAAGCAACACTGCCGGAAATGCTAGAACCGATTGCAGCGGAAGTCGTGGTCAAGCTGTTTCGACGTTGGAATTATGAGGGCATTCGTTCTGAAGGAGCGGATACAATTTCCACTACGTTTGTGGAAGATGTTCTGGCGGAATACGAAGATGAGTTTACCGCTTATCGAGAAACCAAGGCGGCGGAAAACGGCAGCGGCACGGTTCATTTTTTGTGATAGGAGGCAGCAACCATGCACTATTTCCCCATTCATCTTTTAAAAGCCATCCAGACCGGAACAGATATTTTAGGCAATCCTATTACTACATTACAAGAGCCTTGTGCAGCTTGTAATGGGTATACAGGACGATTCACAGAATGGACGGCAGAGGATGCGGAGCTAGTCGGGCGAGATGTTACCCAAACGCAGCGAAAACTGTTGACAGATGCTCCGCTGGCACGCTGTAAAGAAGCAGATGTGGTGCGTGCTGGTTCGGAAGACTATCGGATTACTTCCATCAAAGATTTGCATGGGCGGTGGCGGATGTTGTATCTGGAACGATGGTATCAAACCCTCCCAGAACGGAGATGCACAACGTGAAAATCAAAATCATTCTAAACGGAACAGAAGAGTTAGTTGCTGCACTGGAGCAAAAATCAAAATCGGATTTCGTTGCAGTTTGTAACCGAACCGTTGGCTTGTTGACACGGGAAGCAACGAGAAACACGCCTGCTGATACAGGAAAGCTGCGGCAGAGCATCCGAACTGAATTGCCGAAAGAATCGGATACTACCATCAATGGAGCGGTCGGCTACACGCTGCACTATGCACCCCATGTAGAATATGGGCATCGGCAGCAGCCGGGACGATTTGTTCCACAGATTGGGAAACGACTGAAAGCCTCCTATGTTCCAGGGCAGCGATTTTTGCAGCGTTCTGTAGAAGCCGTTCGCCCTCAATTTGAACAGATGCTAAAAGATGAGCTAAAGGAGGACTGAGGTCAGAATGATGCTGCGAAAAGCCGGCTTTGCGGAGATTGCCGCTGCTGTGCTGCAAAATCTCCGGAAAAATACCGGCTATGCTTGTTATGATGCTGTGGAGAAGGACACCCCTTCTCCATTTCTATTTGTAGAGGTGGTCGGAAAACGGGATGCTTCCAGTAAAACGATGTTCAAGGAAATTTTTACCGTACAGATTCATGCGATTGCAACACCGAGCGATGCCAGAACAGAAATTTACAGCATGATACAGTCGGTAGAAGAATCGTTGACGGAATCCATCATGCTTCCGGACGGAATTACACTGGTGCTGCAAACAGAAACCGGTGTGCAGTCTTTGCAGCAGGACGAAACAAACGAATATCATGCCGTGATTTCCTATGAAATCATGGTGAGTTATGGATTGAAATGTAAGATTTAGGAGGAAATACGATGTCAAGTTATGATAACAATTTTTACTGTGATTTTTCAGAAGATGCGGCAAAAGCCGGGAAGGACATTCTGCTTTGCATCTACAACGCAGACGGTTCTAAACTGCTTGCAATTTCAGGGCAGCAGAATTTAACCATTAACCGCAGTGCTGACACGGTGGAAGTGTCCAGCAAAGACACAAAAGGCGGCTGGAAAAAGCAAATTCCAGGCATGAAAGAATGGTCGATTGACAACGATGGCATTTATATTCTGAATGCAGAATCGCACAAGCTGCTTGGGCAATATTTTGAGAACGGCGATATGGTCTGCTTGAAGGTCATTGATGCCAAGGAAAAAAAGCCGCTGTTTGGCGGTCTGGCTTGCATTACGGACTATTCCTTGGAAGCTCCGTATGATGACAGCATGACCTATTCTTTGAGCTTTTCTGGCAACGGGGCTTTAACAGACTTAACAAATCTCTCCACGGAAGATGCCGCAAAGGTAACGGATATGCCGGAAGATTTGACAACAGAATAAGGAGGAGCTTATGCAAACCTATTTTATCAAAGATAAAGAATACCACTTGCATTATACCATTGGCAGAATGGAGCAGTTGGAAAAGATACTTGGAAATGCCATTACTGGCGTGATGGTTTCCATCACAAATGGAAAATATCCAACGATTTCGGAGCTTTGCACGCTGTTTGCTTACGGCTTGTCAGATGACCGAGGGGACTATGCTCCTATCAAGAAGGCTCTGGAATTTGCCCAGCAGCAGGTACAGGATGTTGGATATGGTACACTGTTTACAGCAACGCTGGAACAGATTCAGGAGGACTGCGGTTTTTTATTCCGGTAAGGCTGGTGGAATGGGAATATTTTCCGACCAGTAAAGAAAAGCCTGACCTAGAAGCGGAACAGTTCCGAAAAAGCCAAAATTTCGCTTTTTTTGCGGTACAATTCGGCTATTCCAAAGCAGATTACAACGCCCTGACCGAAACGGAACGGGCGTTGATTTTGAAAGCGTATGAAAACAAAGTCGTAGCAGACACCAATCTTTTGGCAGGTGCCGTGCTAAATGCAGTTTCCAATGCGTTCCGGAAGAAAGGCAAAAAGCCACAAAAGCTCTGGAGAAAGCAGCCGAAGCATACCAACAAAGAACGACAGCAACAGTTAGTGCAGCAGGTTCTGGAAGCCGATGCAGCACAAGGAACGGCATGGGTAGAAGCGATTTACAAAGCAAATGGACGGAAGCGAAAGAAGGTGTCGTGATTGGAGTTTTATGGTATCGAGGAACGAAAAACCGGAATTCGGTGGATTCAATCCCATCAATTACAATATATCAGTGCAGAACAGCCTTATGCAGAAGCGAACGTTGGCATCTACACTGGAAGAACCAATGGTGGCTATGGATTGGGGCTATATTGGACGGATTTTTCTGCCACTGCCCCAGAAGTAGAAACATTTACCGTAGATATTCCAGGGCGAAACGGGTTACTGGATTATTCTGAAGCTTTGACTGGCTCTCCGGTTTACAAGAATGCAACGCTATCTGCAACATTTGTGGCAGCTTGTACGATGGCAGAATGGCACAAGCTCTATCAAAACATCCGGCAAGAGTTGCACGGGCAAGTTTGTACCATTGTTGCAGACAGCAATTCCAGCTATGCCTATCGTGGACGCTGCATCGTAGATTCCACCATGGAAGATGCCAAGCATGCTGTTTTCACCATTTCCGCCGATATAGAGCCGTATTGCTATGATAATTTTCCATTGCAAAAGGGATTCCTTTGGGATGCGACCGATTTTTCCGGAAGCCTTCCGGATGCACTGACACTGAGCGAATCTGGAGAAATTACAGAAACACTGTATGCTCCGAATGGCAGGGGTGGTGGACTTTATGGAGAGGTTACAGTCATTGCAGAATTTCCTTGCACGGTAACCATCAACGGAACTGCTAAAGAAATCGAAGAAGCAAACGGGAAAGCGGTGTTTTCTATCAGCTCTTATTTACAGCACAACAGCAGCGTGACGGTTACAATCACCGGAGGCACTGCCGGAAGCCAAATTGCAATTCTATGCAGATGCAGGAGGTTGTTATAATGTATACAGCCTATTACTTTCCATTTGAAAATTGCAGGGACGGAATTATTCCGAGATTGCCACTGTTTGACCCGAAGAATGGCTATTTTCTGAAAGATGCGGTTTTGAAAACGAGTGCAACCAAAGCAGGCAAATTTACTTTTACCATCCCAGTAGACGATGAACGAGTACTACAGGTTTTACAGTGCTGGGTTACTGTCGTATCTGATAATGTGCGGCGGCACGATGAAGACACTGTGGGTGAAAATGTGATATGGGTTGGACGACCGACACAAGTAGAGCGAGATTTGTATGGGAATCGAACATACACCTGCGAAGGCGTTCTGGGAATGCTAAATGATACGGTATGCGTTGCAAAGCCATATCCCTCTATTTATAACAGTATCCCAGATTTTATCAATTTTCTTGTATTCTCCCTCTGGACGGATTATCAATGCTATACAGCAGCAGTAGATGCAAACACAGACGCAAGCACCGTGTTCCGAAACGGAACATGGTACAGCTATGACGGCAAAAAAATTCTCTACAAAGAAACGAAAATTCCAGAAGGTGCTAAAGTTTGCGTCCCGCAGGTGGACTACAATAACGGATATTATCTGAGTAGCGTGGTCTATGAAGATTCTGCCTGCAAAACAAAAGTTTTGAAACCAGATGGCAACGGATTTTACTACATAGACAACATTTCTTTTGTACGATATTGGACACAAGCAGAAACAGCAATGGAGCTATTACAGTCTCGAATTATCGACTATTTTGGCGGCAATTTTCAAGCAGAAGTTGTAGACCCATACACGCAAAAAGAACCACTGACAGACGTTCTGCACACTGGCTGCATTCGGTACGCTTATCGAGACCCAAGCAATCATACAATTAAGACACAAAAGCTGGAACTTGGCGGCAATATCACAGATGTTTCTTCTTCTTATATAGCAGAAGATTTTTATACTGGAATTGTTCCAGTGTCGAGTTCTAATGCGGATAACACTACTGGAGAATCGGACGCTACGGAAACAATGATTTATCCAGATGTGACGGAATCCGACTTCGATAGTGATGGCAACCGAAAAATAGATATAAAGCCATACGCAGCATTCAGTTTTTATGGTGGAAATGATACGGAAATTACACCGAGCAATCTCGTTGTTTGGTTCACCGGCGGGAAGTTCGGAGATTATTATATGTCAAATCGTGAATATCCAGCATCACGAGCTTTCAATCAATATTTGCTGAACAAATACGGACCAATTGTCCGAAAAGTGAACTTCTCGTTTAGCGAGAGTAACCCAGATAAATATACCAAACGAGAAGCCGTGGTTGCCCATGTACTGGCGTTGGAAGAACCCAAAGCAACTTTTTCCGTATCCGCAGTAGATTTGGGACTAGTGGAAGATGGTGTGGAGTGCTTGCAGGCTGGTTTTCAAGTGGAAGTGGTTTATACGCCACTTGGGATTGACGAACGGATGACGATTGAAGAATTGGAAATCCATCTGGATGACCCAACGCAGTGCAAGGTAACACTGAACGGCTCTTTGGATTCGATTGCAAAAATAGTAGCGAGGGGGTGAGTGTATGGCAGATTATACGCTGTCTGCGAAAATTACAGCGGACATCAAAGGTTTTGTAAGCAATATCAATACCGTAACAAAAAAAGCGGAAAGCATGGCAGAAAAGCTTAGCAGCAGCATGCAACCTGTGAAAACGGCAGCAGCATCCGCAAAGGAAGATATTGCCGCTCTTGCTGATGGATTTCAACAATGGACAGCAGCATCTCCTACTATTCAAAAAATAAAAACGCAAATAGAGCAGATGATGCAAGCATTCCAAAACAGTGCTGCCGGAACTGCTTTGCAAAATCTGGAAACGAAAATGAAAGAGCTGATTTCGCCAATTCAGTCTGCTGCATCTCAGATGAAGTCACTAGCAGAAGCGGCAAAAGATAAGGCTCTTGGAATCTTATCTTCAACAGCAGAAAAGGCGAAAACGGGAATAGAAGCTCTCAAAAATTCCATTCAGCGAACGGTTTCTGAATCCAAGGCATTCCAGACTATTTCAGCAGAAATTAACGCCATTAAGCCGTTTGCATCTGCGGTAGCCGGAACTGTAGAACACGTGTTCCAATCCGCATTTTCTGCAATTCAATCAGCGGCTTCTAAAGTCCCTGATGCGATAAAAAGCATTGTTTCTACTGCCAAAAGCACATTAAATACCATCTCTGACCTTTCCGATAAGGCAAGTAAGGCGTTGGAATCTGTTGGAAAATCGGCAGAATCCATTGGCAGCGGATTGCAATCGGCTGGAGATAATCTGAGCAGCCTTGGCGGAAAAATTACCGCCGTAGAAACGGCAGCCGCTGGATTGGCAACAGTTGGACTAAAAAAAGCAACGGATTCTGCGATTGACTTTGACACGCAAATGCGAAAAGTTGGAGCAATTTCCAGTTCAACGGATGAAGAACTGCAAGCCCTTCGGGGATCTGCATTGGAACTGGGTGCAAGCACTTCACTTTCCAGCTCCGAAGTAGCAGAAGCCATGACAGAAATGGCAGCAAAGGGCAGCGATGCAAACCAGATTATCGCTGATATGCCTGGGATTATCTCTGCTGCGGAAGCTTCTGGAGAAGATTTGTCTTTGGTAGCGGATACTGTTTCCAACGCAATGAACGCATTTGGAGACAGTGCTGGTGATGCGACCCATGTAGCAGATGTGTTGGCACAGTCTGCGAATCAATCTGCCGCTGGCGTATCCGACTTGCAATATGCGTTCAAATATGCTGCACCGTTAGCATCTTCTTTGGGAATTAGCATGGAGGAATTAGCAGCCGCAACCGGTGTTATGACAGATGCTGGGTTAGAAGGTTCTCAAGCCGGTACAACCTTGCGTGCAATGTTTGTTTCTATGTCCAAACCAACAGACGAAGCACGAGAAGCGATGGAGCAGCTCGGTATTTCTTTTTACGATTCCGAAGGCAAAATGAAATCCATTAGTACGATTGTATCTGATTTACAGACAGCCACTGCGGATTTGACCGATGAAGAAAAAGAACAGGCACTCGCAACGATGTTTGGCACAGAATCTCTTTCCGGACTGCAAGCAATGATGAACGCAACGCCGGGAACGATTGACAAAATGACAGATAGCCTGAAAAATTGTGACGGTGCATCGGAAGAAGCAGCGGCAAAGATGAAAGATGGCGTTGGCGGTGCAATTGAGAATATGCAGGGTGCGATTGAATCTTTTCAAATTACCATTGGGACTGCTTTACTTCCGATGATTCAAACGGCGGCAAATACAATTTCAGATTTATTTGCAGACATGACCGCTGGGTTCAATGAAAACGGAATCACTGGCGTGGTAGATGCCATTATTGGAAAGCTGCAAGAGTTAACGCAGCCAGAGCTGTTTAGCCCTATTTCTGAAAACGTTACAACAGTACAGACAACGATAGGCAAAGTCGTGGATAAGGTGGATGACCTTTGGCAGAAATTTCAAGAGCTACAAGATGCCGGCGTACCATTCGGGAAAATTGCAGCGGCAGCAGCGGCAGTTGGTCCTTCTTTGATGGTTGCCGGAAAGGCAGTTTCTGCTGTCGGCACAGCAATTTCCGGAATCGGGAAAGTTGCTTCCACTTTAAGCAGCGGCTTTGGAATGCTTTCTAAACTTTCTGCTGTTCTTGGCGGATTGTCTACGCCAGTTTTCCTTGTTGTAGCAGCAATTGCAGCTTTAGCAGCCGGATTCATTTATTGCTATACAACCAGTGAAGATTTTCGGAATACCGTTTCCGATTTTTTTTCTGGAATTTTGCCTGCTATACAAACGGTAATCGATACGTTAAAACCGCTGTTTCAAGAGTTTGGAACAAAGCTCGGTGAGCTGTTTCAAGCAATTTCCCCTACGATTGAAACCCTGATGACAGCTGTTACAAAGATTGTGGGCGTTATCGCAGAAAATCTCATTCCAATCATTGGGAAAATTATTGAAGTGGTAATGGAAGTTGTGAATGCTTTACTTCCCATCATAACGCCTATCATCAATTGGGTTCTGCAATTTGTCAGCGACCTCATAACAGCATTGACGCCAATCGTAGAATGGATTTTGAAAGCAGCACTTTCTATTGTGGAGTGGATTCAATCTGCAATCGAATGGATTGGAAATGCAGTTGTAACTGTAAAAGATTGGATTGTAAATACTGTAGAAGAGACCAAAGAGAAAATTGATTTGGCAATTGCAATTGTTTCTGCCCTATTTGAAAGCCTCAAAGAAACGATTCAAAACATTGTTTCTGCAATTAAAGACTGGATTTCCGAAAAAGTAGAAGCTGCAAAAGAAATCATTTCCAATGTCGTCGATGCCGTCTCCGGTTTCTTCTCCAACTTAAAAGAGACGATTTCCGGTATTTTTGACAGCATTGCTGATAAAATCCGAAGTGTCATGAATACGGTAAAGGGCATTTTTGAAAACGTTTTGGATGGCATTGAAAGCCTCTGGAATGGCTTGTCCGACTTTGTCGGCGGCATATTTGACGGCATTGGAACGGCTTTTGACAATTTAATCAGCGGAGCAAAAAGCTTAATCAATAATTTCGTCGATGGCTTGAATTTTGCAATTGATATTATCAACGCCATCCCAGGCGTATCCATTGGATATGTCGATTATCTGGCACATGGTACTGACGATTGGTCAGGCGGCTTTGCTATCATGAACGAAGGTGGACGAGGGGAACTTGTCAACCTGCCGAATGGTTCGCAAGTTATTCCGCATGACATTAGCAAAAAATATGCACAGGAAGCCGCACGAGCCGATGCTTCGCAGGTTGTTTTCATCGATTATGACCGCCTGATTACAGGCATTGCATCCGCTATGCAAGGGGTGTCTGTGAATAGCACTGTCAACCTGGATGGAAAAGCCGTTTCGAAAGGCATCGCACCCTATATGGATACAGATTTAGGACGATTGCGGGGAGCAGCAAAACGTTATGCAACGTAAAGGAGCGATTCTATGATTGATATTTCCAGTAATATTGCAGTCATTCGAGAAACCAGCAGTGGTTCAGAGCTACGAACCAACATTGCAAGCGGCATGGAAACGCTGGCAGGCAAGGCAGCATCCAGCGATGATGTCACCGCCGCAAACGAATCGGTTGCTGCAATGGAGACCAAAATTACAGAGACAAATACAGTAATCCAAGAAGTTTATAATACTATTGCAGAAGTGCAAAATGCTCAAGAAGCATTGAATAGCAAAATTAAGGAACTTGAAGAACAGTGTTCTGCATTGCAAAAAATTGCAAATAAGTGGGTGGTGTATGCTTAATGGCAGAAGTTGAAATTACAACTGAATTGCAGGAAATTCAAAGCAATCTTTGGGGCGTGAATGTGCGAGAAAATATTGCTCTTGCTCTGGAGAAATTGCAGAATCTTCCGGAAGAGCCAAATCCCATTCAAGGAAGCCTGAATTTGAGCTTGCTGGATACTGCGAGTTGGAAATTAGGTCTCTTGAAAAATTCCATACAGGGCAAAGAAGATACATTGCAATCCAGAAAAGACCAACTCGACAGAATCAAAGCCAAATTGGAACAGGTTTCCGGCAGAACCATTTTGCAGTATGGACAATGTGGGGACGATGTATATTATGCAATTTGCGATGACGGAGAAGCGGCTTTGTATGGCACGGGTGCAACCTACGATTATACCTTTCATGATTCTGTGTTCTATCAAAATGGCCAGATCAAAAAAATTGTACTCAGCAATGGCATTACTGGTCTGGGTGACCGCCTGTTCTATCATTGTGCCAATGCAGAAACGGTATCTCTTCCAGCTACACTGACCAGCATTGGTGATTCTGCTTTTGCACAGGAAGATGCTGCAATCGGCTATACCGCTGGTCTGACTTCCGTTACGATTCCGCAGGCTGTTACTGCGATCCAGTCGTTTGCATTTCAGCACACTGCCATTGCAGAAGTCACTGTGCCTGCCAGCGTGAAAACATGGGGAAAGTATGTTTTCAGCGGCTGTGCAAAGCTGAAGACTGCT
>ERZ825159.594-NODE-594-length-44487-cov-4.163328_pt1 | contig 44487 bp, 31 predicted proteins | sample MGYA00519932_ERZ825159 | MGnify/ENA primary metagenome ERZ825159 (study PRJEB31778, sample SAMEA3449191) | human gut metagenome | biome: human gut; feature: human-associated habitat; material: faeces | place: United Kingdom | collected 2010/2012 ... | reverse complement strand
ATGACATAACCCAACCATCCGGAGTACCATTTTCGGTATAATCCGAAAAGCTCGACTTATACAACACCTCGGCATTTGCGTCTGCCGCAAAAACCATCGGCGTTATTCCGGCAAACAAGTTGGCAATCATTGCCAAACATACAATTTTTGATAGTTTTTTTGATAAATTTTTCATAAATAACATATCCTTTCTATTAAAATGTATTTGTGAATGTATTTGTGTACAAAGCATATCAATCGAATACGCTCTGACTTATCTCATTCCCGAACTGTGAATGAGAATAGTGCTTAGTATTACAAACCCCTTGTGTGGTTGTTATCGTCCTTATCAAAGACGAATTTTTTACTTTATTTATAATCGCCCAAGAAATCCGTGTTTTTATCAAATATTTCATCACACATATTCTTGATTTCGTCAAGCGAACAAACCGCCGATGTGAGCGGATCCATATATACTGCGTGATATACCATTTCCTTGCTCTTATTCATTGCCGCCTCTATTACAAGGCTCTCTATTCTCGCCGTCGTGTTGACCAAAATTGCAAGATGGTCGGGCAGCGGACCCGCTATCGTTGTTTTAAGTCCCATTCTGTCAGCAACAACCGGCACCTCAACACACGCATCATCGGGCAAATTTGGTATAGAACCGTGATTTAAGACATTTCCGTTAAACACAAACGGTTTTCCATCGCCGATTCTGGCATTGAATATATCTGCGGCGTACTCTATACTCTTTTTCTTATCAAATTCCTTTTCAAACCATTCATCGTATTGCTTTTGCGGATTTTCTTTTCTCTTTTGACGCATCTTTAACGAAAAAGCATATTCGCCGTAATTTCCCACACCGGAATCACAATATTTTGCTATCAAATCAGGTCTTTTTCTGAACCATTGATTATATTCTGAATTATGCCCGCTCGACTCCGTAATATAATATCCGAGCTTTAAGAACATCTCGTTTCTGACCTTTTCCTGATTTAATATCTCGGGGTCTTTCATAAGTTCTCTGAGCTTGGGATAGAGATTTACTCCGTTATGTTCGAGTATTGTATAAAATGCCTGGTGATTGACGCCCAAACATTTATATGTAACCTCATCATACGGAACATTAAGCCATTTTGAAAGCATCTCAATTGTATGCTGAACACTGTGACAAAGTCCGGTAACCTCAACATTTGCATATTTTTGCATTGCTCCGCAAAGTATTGCCATCGGATTTGTATAATTTAAGAATACAGCCTTCGGACAATACTGTTCAATATCGCGGCATATTTCGAGCATAAGCGGTATATTGCGCAAAGCTCTGAATATTCCCGATACCGACCTTGTATCACCGACATTTATGTCAACTCCGTACTTTTTGGGTATGGTAATATCGTATTGCCAAATATCCACATCGCCGTTAAACACCGTACACAAAACCGCATCGGCGTCTTTCAGTGCCTCAACTCTGTCCATTGTCGCCGTAACTATGCACTTTGGTTTCTCCATTTTTTCGATAATGCACTCAACAACCTTTTTAATGTTGGCAAGGTTGTCGGCATTATTATCCATCAGTGCAAACTCACATTCCTCAAATGCGGGGAATGTAAGCAAATCCCTCACACAGCTGCTTGTAAATTGCAGGCTTCCTGCCCCTATAAATGCAAATTTTATCATAAATGACATATCCTTTCCTTGTGTGTATAAATATAAATTTTTAATTATTTTTCACAAAACCTTGCAACAAAACTCTCAAGTAATATTGTCGGCAATATTGCTTTATACTATGTTTACATAGCATAAATGGGGCATCCCATTTATTAATCATTGAAATTTTATTATTTCACTTTACAATTACGCCTAACATTATCCGTTTTTATATAAAATCACCGTTTCTGCCAAGTACTTTTAATTCAAATTTACTAAACACATTATAGCACACCAAAATCACCATTAAAACCAATATAATGATATTTTTTATACTATAATGATATTTTAAATAGCTATATCTATAATTTGCCAAACAAACTTTACTATTTGAATTTTTTGAAACAACCGCTTGCAATTTACATCGACAAATGATATAATGAGCTCATTATAAAAATTTTTATCAAAGGAGCTTTAGCATGAATTACAGAATATTACAAAAAGAAAATTTTTTTGAACCAAATGCGTTGTTCCATTACTCCGAGGTAAATGAAAGCGAAAACAGAGGATTTCACACGCACACTTTTTTTGAAATAATCCTTACTTTATCTGATAATTATCGTCATTATATTAACGAAACAAAGCTGATTTTACTGCCGCATTCATTGATTTTTGTCAGAGCCGATGATATCCACATGAATCTTTTTCCGGATATTACGCAACACCATATTCAATTTTTAATTGACAAAAACGAAATGTTTTCGTTTTTTAAATATTTAAATGACACAAAATTAACCGAAACCTTGCTGAATGCACCCATATCCCCAACCGTTAACCTAAACTCATATGATTACAGAAAAGTAATGAAGCTTTTTGACAGAATTAATCTTTTAAATGCAGACAACAGAGATGAAGTAAATCTTTATTGCAAAAAGGTATTGATTTGTCTTTTTACCGATTATTTTTCAAATTACTCTACGGCATTAGACAAAGAGATTCCTGCGTGGCTCAATGATGCGCTTGAAATAACAAATAGCCAAAAGCTATTTATAGAAGGTATTAATAAATTGGTCGAAACAAGCGGAAAGTCATACGAACATCTGTCGCGCTGTATGAAAGAATACTTGAATCTTACCCCGTCCGAATATATCAATGACTTGAGAATAAACTATGCCGCAAATTTGTGTAGAAACACAAATCAACCCATAACCGACATTTGCTATAGCTGTGGATTTAATAATATAAGTTATTTTTATTCGCTTTTTAATAAAAAATACGGCTGTACACCCCTGGAGCTGCGAAACCGTTATTCGATATTCGATTGAATATGAAGCTTATCATATAACAATTCATCCTCGCAAATCCTCCCATTTTCAATCATATACTATACCTCTGAAACCGCACAGAAATGTGCGGTTTCAGACCGCTGACAAAGGCAAAGTCAGCGGTCTGTGGGACGGTTTAGAACCGTCCCATACGAAATTACAAAAGTTTCGCTTATTTTAAAACGCCTTGCTTAAAATCGAGCTTATTTCTTTTGGTGTATAGTGTTTATAAAACTTTCTCATTTGTCCTATCTTTACATCGTTTTCAAAGTCTTTATTCTTCGTTATGTGCTGTCCTTCTCCCAAAAAGTCTTTAAAAAACCGGTCATCTTTTGTGTATACGATACTTAATTCACGAACTTTCAGCCATTCTTCAATGTTAAACACTGAAAATTTCAATATCATATTCAAGACTTGGTTTATCAGTATTATCTCCGTCAGCGCATCCGGGTTTTCCTCATAAAGCTGTGAATACAACTTCATATTGTTCATCAGCTTGCCTACCTGCGTAAACATAATCCTCATTATAATCTGACTTTCCAAACTTATGGGCGCTTTATGACTATAACCCATATATACATAAAACGCATAAAACAGTTTTGCATCTTCTTTTAATTTTTCGCCTTTCCGTCCGGCAGCCTTTGCCGCACGAAACATATTATACACCCCTTCAATACTTGTACTGTTTTCAAGCTGATAATATTGCACACACTTTTCAAACTCGGTTTCGCACTTCTCGTCAATTCGTTTATAAAACGAGCCAAATTCATTTTTTATATCATCTTCCGCATCCGAGTTTGTATAATTATGCCCGTTACAAAACTTACCTTTCGCAATTCTTGTGATGATGGATGACTTTCTGTTCAAATCGCCCATAATTTCCAACTGCAGCTTTTGATACGCCGCAATGGTATAATTGCCGTCCTTCATCTGCTTTAGGTGCTCGTCTATTTTCTCTTTCGGATATGTATCTTTCATCTCTTTATACCGCATATCCATTATATCATTCATTGTTCGAGTATATTTTTTTCTATCCTCATCACTGACAAATCCCTTTTCGGCTTTAACAAATGAATATACGCTTCTCCGCTCTGCCTCTTTGACATACTTATTATACAACACCATAAACACCGCCATATTACTCGTATTTGTCTTTAACTTGGCGAGATATTCTTCCTTATGGCTGGTTATCTTAGAGAGCCGTTCTTCGACCTCTTGCCACCAACTTTCCCAACCCTCCGTTACAACTTTTTCCATCAGAGTTTTATAGTTATTAAATTCTATGTATTTTATTTTACCATTACTCATTTTTATCCGACCTTTCTTTTGATATGATTTTCTTCATATTGACACCTCTATTTTGTTATTAACAGCTGTTTGATTATATTATAACTCATTTGTTCAAAATTGTCTCCCTCGATTTTCTCCGCCCGCAATCGAGTGTGTATCAACGGTTTGTGCGATTTGTGTTAACGTTTTATTAAAAAAGAACTCTCCGTTTAACGAAAAGTTCCTTTAATAATATTCTTTTACACTATTTTTTTATTACGTTTTTTAGCCTTCGATTCCTCAATCGAATCTCTTACCGATTTTTCCAATATATTTTTATCATAAAGCTTATGAAAATACTCATAAAATTTCCCCTTATCCTTATTTTCCAAAGGGTCATGACCTATATTTGATATTTTATTTCCCGGAATTCCGATTATATTCAAAAAGCACGTGTCACTATAAAATCTTTCCGCTCTCTCAAAATCTTCTTCCGTCCATTGTGGCAACTCAAAAGTTTTAAGCCAAAGAATCATTGCATCTGTCATCTTTTGTTCTATAATTCGCAAACTCCATTCCGTATTAATCCATTCTTGAACTGTAAAATTATCTACCAGTGCCGAATGAAATATTCTGTCTATCATTTGAATATGGTTGGATATTATATCGGGCTTCGGCTTACATTCGGGTTCAATATAATCCTCTAATTTCTTGTTATACATATCAAGAAATGCTTTCAACACCTTATTATTTTCAAACACATCCGGCTCTAATGTGTTATATATCAAATACTCGCTCAATGCTGCGACTATTTTAATTTGATTTATTGTCTCAAAATGCCTTAGAATTATATTGTTCGCTATAAATTCACGTTTATCGGTTGTTTGGTTACATTTGCTCAAAATATTGTTAAAATTTTCAAGCTCCGCCTCTACGCCGTCAGCCTCATGCTTATATGTCTGATTATGCATAAATTTGACTTTATTATACATCAAACCATCTACCCCTAAAATTCCGTCACACATCAATTTCATGCACTGCAATGCTACAAATGAATACATTTTTCCTTTGGTCGTCTTGACCGGTTCACCACCGGCGTCGAACAGCCATCCTCTTATATCCTTATAAAATAATTCCTCTGTATCCAATATGAATTCTTCTTTTCGCCGCAGAGCGTCCTCAAGCGACTTATCTTCATCATACTTTACGTTTTTCTCACTCTCCTCTTTTGTCAAAAACGGCTTGCGTGAAAAAGATGTAATATTTTGAGTCAAATTTTTATCGGTCATAAACCAATATTCAATAAGCTCAGCTGTCAAAAAATTAAAGACCCTGTTCTTCTCATCAAACGCCCAGCTTATATTGCACGCTCCATAACCCTCAATCTCATCTCTTAATTTGCTCGGCTCTGTTACTACCATTTCAGAAATCATTACCAAAAATGCATCCATACTTGTTATTTTCGGATTTGCGCGTCTTATCTCTTCATACTTGGTTTTAAACCGCAACATCGAGTTTCTTATCGGTATATCCTTATAGTCGAATTTTTTCAGCTCACTCACTATATTTTTATATGCAACCGCCTTGTTTGATTTTCTTTTACTCCTCATTTGATTCTCCTTCTTTTGTGATGATTTTTATATACCTCGTGTCCTCTTTCATTCTGATCGCTGCTTACACATTCATACAACAAATCAAAATGACCTATCTTTTGCATTTTATAACTCCCTCTCTGATGATTTTATTGTTAAAATTTTTACTATAAAACAAAACTTCTGCTTGCATTGTCTACACCGAATCTAAGCGATTTAAATGTTCTCGCCTTTTTATCGATTGATACGAAATCCCATCCACCGCTTATCTCCGATTTTTCATTATTCCAATCACCTTTACAATTCAAAATGTTTTTTGATGATATAGCCTTAACATTATCCTGTTCAATACATAAATCATCATGTATGTGTCCAAAAAGATATGTAAGCACATCATTTGACTTGTTATTTATGAAATCATATTCTACGTTTGCTTCATAGTATTCTTCGTCATTTTTCACGCATCCTTTAGCTTTGTTCATAAAGCCCAGAATAATTTTCCATGCTTGTTCTCCGTTTGAAACTCTTCCTCCGAACTCACCATATGGTTTCAAAAAATCGTGAGCCATAAAAATTACCGACCACCCGGGTTCATCAAACTTAAGTGTTTTCACAAGCCATTTTAACTGCATCTCGCGCATTCCCAATCGCCATTGACTACAGTATTTCTTTTTCAAAAATCCGCTTTCGTCCAGAACTCTTTCGGTATCATTTGTATTTAGATTGATTACTCTTATCTTTTGAAAAGGAAAATCTATATAATAATATCCTCCGGTAACGTTATTTTCATCCAAAGCCATCGGATACTGAACTCTCAGTGGATTAATCGCATGAATATACCAATCAGAGTCCGAAAGCCAATTTCCTTCTCCAAGTTGTTTTTCATAAGCATACCACTCACAGCTGTCATGATTCCCTTTTGATAATAAAACTGATTTTGTTTTTGACTTTTTCAAAAGTCCGATTACATCATACAAATCACGATACTGTCTTTTGATTGTCGTATTTCCGTCAACACTATCCCCTAACAAAGCCAAAAGATCCGCACCTATAAAACCTGAAAAATCAACCATTTCATTTAGCTTATAGTACGCCGGTGTGTATAATGCATATTTTCGGATATAATGTACATCCGTTGCCAATATAACACTTAAACAATCAGGCGTTTGAATGTTCATAGCCTCTCTTGTAAAATCTTCAAATCTTACATCTAAATTTTTCATATGTTGATTGAATATATATTGTTCGGTTGTATTCATATTAAAATTTCCTCATTTTCGTTTTTATATTTCAAAATCACAATCGTATGCGTCAACAGTATTTGTTAAATCAATGCTCCGCATATATTTTCTCTCCCTATATAATCTTAGTTTTTCTTTAATTTTCTCCGTTTTTCTTACAATTTCAAAAGTTTCATAATGAGTTTATGGATAAAATCATTGTATCTGATTGATTTCAGTACGATTTTTGAGTAAAATGGGTACAAAAATCAAAACGTTGTTACTTTTATGAATGGCACTTTAGTTTCCCACTTCACTTATAGCAGCTTAACCTCCCACGTCTAACAGGGTCTTTGCCCTAAATTTCTTCGTTCCGCTTATCCATAAGGTGGTGCCGATTTATGCTCCTTTTAGTGCCATCATACATACTTTAAGACAAAGTTTGCAATATCCTCTTGTATATCATTCATTCCTTTATTCGGCTCAATCAATTTATGTACTTTTCTGAAACAATGTCCGCCGCAAACAGATAAGACAAGCTCGCATTCAACCTTATTTTCTTTCAGCTTATCATATAACAATTCGGATGAGTTGGAAAAGACAAGCCAATCACTTGTTCCGGCACTCAAAAACGTAGGCGGGCAATCCTTACTTACGTAATTATATGGGCTGAACTTTTCTTTTTGTTCCTCACTTTCAAATATATCATCAATAGTGTCGAGAAAATGTGTTCTCGGCAAATTGTTTTTAAAGCTCAACACGGTCGGTGCACTCATAACAGCCGCACATAATATGTGAACTTCCGGAATATGCGTTTTCGCCGTATATGCAAGCATAAGTGCGAGATGCCCTCCTGCGGAATGACCAGATAAAACAATCCTTTTTCTATCAACTCCCAATTCATTATGATTATTCGATACATATCTCAGCGCATCATAACAGTCATCAATTATATCTCTCATTAAAACTTTGTCATCATTATATGTACGATAATCAATAGAAACAATCGCAAACCCTTTTTCTCGCAATTGTTTGACAGATATATCCGAACACTCAATCGCCGATTGGCGAGTTGCATAATGCCAACCTCCTCCCGGTATAAGGAAATAGACAGGTGCTTTTTCATATATGTTTTTTATCGGTTCTAAAAACGTAAGATATATTTCTCTGCCGTTGATATTTTTATATAAATAATCCATATTTCTCTTGTCCTTTCTCTTATCATCATCTCTGTTCGCTTGTCTATACTTTCTCGAGAAAATTTGTTTCTGTCACTTTGCTCCCGTCAACAACAAAAGTCTTAATTTCGTTTGGCTTAAACTCAGCCGAAAACTCTGTGCCGAACACTTCAAAATGTGCCGTTGTCGCTTTATTTTCCGCCTCATAACACCTCAAAACATAAGCATCGGAATCCATATGTTTTTTGAGTGCGGTAACTATTATATTTTCTTTTGACACACTCATCTTTGAACATTTTGTTCCAAGTGTACCGTGATGAAACGTCTCGACAATTACCGTTGGGTCATTATTGAGCATTTGTGCCTGTCTTTCACAATCCGAGAATGACTCGAACGGGAAAATCGTATATGTGAATTCATGTTCACCCTGATCCATATACTCACAAAACTCATCCCTGTTTCCGAAATGATCTGCATAAATCGCACCTCTGAGAACGGTGAGCGAAAGCGTATTTTTATCCGCGTCAAAGCTGTACTTTGATGTTGTGGCTATGCCTATTCCTTTTGTTTCATCCTTCATCGCAATCCATGCTCCGCACGGATTTTCTCCGCCGTCCGTTTCCCTTTCAATATAACCGTATGGTATCTCACAAAAAGCCTTTGGTTTGTCGGCATTTACATTATAAGTAAATTTAAGCATTCTGTGCTTTTCTCTGAAATCAATCTTTGCTCTCACCGCAACGCTTTTACTTCCGCTTTCGAGATAATAATCACGAACAATTTTCGTATTTTCAAAGCTTTGTTCACATCTGACCGCCGCCCTTACCGCTCCGTTTTCAATCAACTTCGTGCTGCCGTTATTGCATTCAGCTGCGCATTTTTTAAATTCGTATACACCATGTGCCCAAGTGTCACATTCGGTTTCGTCCATCAAAACCGTTTTTGTGCTGTTCATCAAATATACACTGTTGATTTTGTCATATATCGAATTGATTTCGCCCGTTTTATGATTAAATTCAACACGAATGTTCTCATTTTCCATATGCGTATCCGATGCGTAAAGACTTGATACATACTCCAGTTCGGGTTTATCAAAATATGCTCTGTAAACCATATATCCGAATGCCGGTATTTTTGCCTTGAACGCAGTCTGATATTTGTCATCTACATTTGTTTTTGAATCACGGATTTTTTGAATCGGGATAATCTCACCGTTTTCGTCAGTCATCAAATGCGCAACATCTCTGTATGTTACAACTCTTTCCGTTTCATACGAAAGCGGATTGAATATCACTATCGGCGTTCCGATTTCTTCATTTGTTCTCCATGCGGTAACAGGCGGCCATTGTTTATACGGCACAAACTCCTTGCCGTCCATAGTGTCAATATTCCACGAAATCTGCTGCAAAGCAAAATTAATGTTTCTGTCCGCTATTGCCGCCGCCTCGCCATGTAAATACCTCGCATCGGTATATGCTTCTTTTATCGCACAGCCGCCGAGTGTATCGTGAAATTGGTTGAATAAAACATCTTTCCACGCCCGATCATATTCACATATGGGATATTCCGTTCCAACAAGATCATTTGACAGCATGGAATACCCCTCAGCTTGAAACATTTTATTTTCACACAGTCTGTTGTTTGCTTTAATTTCACTCATTGCACTGTAACAACCCTTTGCGTGATATTGTAAGTCATCATGAACAATCGGAACATTATCATCTTTGACAGACTCAAAATATTCGTCAACCGTTGAATAAACAAAACTGTCGTCAAGCTCTTTATGCATTTTATCGAGCAGTTCGATTGTGGGACCTCCGCCGTGATTGCCCACGCCGTAAAACGCCATCATATCCGTCTTATCCGCAAGCTCTTTAATATCATTAAAAACATTCATTCTTTTTGAAATGATATTATAAAATTGCGGAATCCGATACGTTCTGACACGGCTTCCGTCCATACTCTCCCAGTCAAACAAATATCCCGGAAGATTCTTTTCGTTTGGCATAGGACGCATAAAAACGTAATTATCCATACCGCCGTTTTTAAGTATCTGCGGCAGGTTTCCGTTATGTCCAAAGCTATCAACGTTATATCCGGCATTCGCCATCACACCGAATTTTTCTTCAAAATATCTCTGGCTTATAAGAGCATGGCGAGCAAAGGATTCGCCCGACGGAATATTACAATCCGGCTGAATAAACCATCCGCCGACTATATTCCATCTGCCTTCTGTTACCCTTTGCACTATTTCTTCAAACATTTTGGGATCGCTTTTTTCAATCCACATATAATACGCACAACAAGCCGATGTAAACTTAAAATCCTCAAATTCTTTCATACGGTCGAGCGCGCTTTTAAATGTTGCCTTAATTTCCATAAACCCCTCTTGCCATTGCCACAGCCAGACCGGGTCAAGATGAGCGTTTCCTATCAAATGTACTTTTTTCATATTCTCTCTCCGTTTTTAATATTATTTCGATAATTTTAGTGTAACAATCTCATAGTTTGCGACATTTATGCTTATCTCATCTCCGCTGCCTATCGTTTCAATCGGGTTTTCCATCATATCACAAAGCTCAATTTTCTTTGCGCTGAATCCGAACTTTATCTTTGGCATTGACTTTCTGTTCCATACGTCAAACAATCTTACGATTATACCATCGCCGTCCTCAGCTTGTTTCACTGTTTCAATTATGATATTCTCGGCATCGCATTGAACCAAGCTGTATTCGCTCGGCAAGTTTCCGCCGCCGTTCGTCTTAATTGTTTCAAGAGGCCTGTTTAAGATATACGCCTCTTTGACGGTTCCGCCCTGTCTGAAATCGCCCGTATGCGGATAAATCGAATACGTAAAGCTATGCTTGCCCTGATCCGCTTCGGGATTGGGATATGTTCCGCATTTTATCAGCGTAAGAGTCATTTCATTCTCATAAACCGAATATCCGTATTTACAATTGTTCAAAATGCTTACGCCGTAATTGTCCTCGGACAAGTCACACCATTTATGTGCGCAAACCTCAAACTTTGCGGCATCCCAGCTTGTATTTCTGTGCGTGGGGCGTTCCACATTGCCGAACTGAATGTCATATGTTGCTCTGTCCGACAAAACATCAACGTCAAACTCCGCCTTCATTATCTTATGATGCTCGTGCCAATCAATATCGTTGATTATATCAATTCTTCTTGACTTATCATACACAACTATCTTTTGACAAATAGTCGAATTGTTGTACTTTCTCTTTATTTCAAAGCCGCCGAATCCCGCACCGCTTATTATCTTCACATCTTCTAAGCCACCTATCGGATATGCTTTTTGTTTATAATAATCCGTTATCTCCCAGTTATCAAAGTCCCTCGGATAATCCTCATACATAACAAGCCTGTTCGCTGCGCCGTCTTTACTGATTACCTCTCTTTTGGATTCCTTATCATAAATCGAAACAATTTCCATATTGTCATTGAACAATATCGTATAGTATCGACTTTCGATTTTTTTACTGCTTATGCATATGACATCCGTCTTTGCCGCATCTGTAACCTTCCAACCCATCGGCGGTATATTTTCAACATACACCAAATCATCATCTACTCTTGCATAACCCGATACTTCAAACGAATTTGGGTTATATACAAATATGCCGTCTTTGTCTGTATTTGCCGCAAGGCGTTCGAGCGAGTTACTTTTCAAGCTCCCTATATCATTCCGAACCTTGGCATATTGTCTGTCGCTTTCTTCATACACCTCATAAATGCTCGAACCCGGAATAATATCGTGGAACTGGTTGAGCAACAGTGTTTCCCACGCAGTATTCAGCTCATTTGACGGATAACTTCCGTTCAGCAATAAGCCGTCCGTCACGCTTACCGTTTCACAGGTCTGGCACAGGAACTCACACTCTCTGTTGTTCTTTTTATTCTTTGCCATAGACGTATATGTTCCTCTGTGCATTTCAAGATAAAGCTCGCCAATCCATTTCGGAAGCCGTCCCATTACTTCGCAATTCTTATTAAAATTATCCTCAACCTTATCCAAAAAATCAGCGGCAAAACTCATTTCGGCTTTCGGCATACCCGGAAGTCCGTATTTCAGCCTTCTGAATGTTTCAACCATTTCGGGCGTTGAACCTCCGCCGCCGTCACCGTAACCAAACGTAACAATCGTTTCGTTGTTATACTCCTTTTGCTGATAATTATTCCATGTTCCCAGATGCATATCCGGCGTTACCATACCGACATACGTTGCTTGAAAGTCATCGCCCTTGCCAATCATACTGTTGTTTCTGGCGGTCATAAAATATGTAAATATTTCCGTTCCGTCTATTCCTTTCCACATAAAGCTGTCGTACGGAACTCGATTTGTTTCGTTCCAGCTTATCTTTGACGTCACGAATTTATTCACACCGCTCTTTTGTAATATCTGCGGCAGAGCCGCACTGTATCCGAACACATCCGGCAGCCACAACACCTTACTTTCAACCCCGAATTCATCCCTCATAAACCGCTTTCCGAAGAGAATCTGACGGACAAGGCTCTCGCCCGATGACAGGTTGCAGTCCGCCTCGAGCCACATTGCTCCTTCTACTTCCCATCTGCCCTCTTTGACTCTCTGTTTAACTTTTTCATAGAGAACGCTGTCCTCTTGTTTTAAGTATTTATAAAGCTGCGGCTGTGACGACATAAACACATATTCGGGATATTCGTCCATAAGCTTTAATACTGTCGAAAAACTTCTCTGAACCTTTTCCTTTGTCTGATCGAGCGTCCAAAGCCACGCAACATCAATGTGAGTGTGACCTACATAATTCACCACCGCATTGACCTTGCCGCATTCTTTTTTATAGAATTCCTCTCGAAGAAATTCATCTGCCATTTTGATGCTGTTTATAAAGTCCTCACTCATTAAAACCCTTGCGTCAATAATATTGCACGCCCGTTCGAGATACTTTAATATTGTGATGTGATTATAATCATCTTTATCAAAGCACATAGCCGCATCATACGGAACTTTTATATCATAATACAACTTTTCTATATCAGTATTTTTTATTATAACATCAACGTTAAACTCGGATTTAAATCCTGTCAGACCGGTGTAAAAGTATATTATAATATCATACTCTGTGTTCGGTTCAAGCCTGACTCTTGTATGGTTAATATCAAGGCCTTGTACCGCCTCGCCGTTCAGATAAACCAAACCCTGTGGATTTGTCATATCTACAAGGCAAACTTCCGCACCCGTTCTGACCTCAAGCTCAACAGCCTCGTTTGCCGCAACATTCGGAGTCAACAAATGTGTATAAAACCAAAAATGCTTGTCATTGCCCATAACACGGTCGTTCCGTCCGAATTGTTTCCATTCGGATTTTATATCGGGAAGCTCCTCTGCCTTTTTATATCCGGCACATTCCTTATAATATACATACGGTAATTCCGAAAACGTTCTTTCCATATTGTCTTTCAATATGTCGCTGAACGTCACTCTGATTTTGTCTTTGATAAATTGGTTCATTTTGTCTTTTCTCCTCGTGTTCAGTAATTATACTTGATATAGGCGGAACAACATTGTTCCGCCTATATCGAATGATATTAATAATCGGTATTATCCAAATAATTCTTTTGGAAGTCTGCATTTGCCTTTTCCAAGAGTGCAGCGCAATCCGCATCTTTATTTGTCAATACCTCTTGGATGCAATTGTCAAGTACCGAATATAATTCCTGAGCACAAACCGATTCCTCCGCACGCAGTTCACAATCGCCCGGGTTTGCAAGAAAGTCATTATATAACTTGATATGATTTGTGTTAATATTAGCCTTTGAGTCTATATAGTCATTTCTGTACTTAATCGTTTCAGCAGTGTCATTCCAAGTTGAAATTGCTTTTATTCCGATTAACTCACCTTTTTCAAGGCTTGCGTTAGTTGATTTTTCAAGATTTGCCTTGTACTTATCACTAAGGAACGGTGTATATGACATTTCAGCCCATTTTAACGCTCCGTCAATTTGATCTTCCGTTGCTTTGTTTGAAACCGCAAACAAAGTACCACCCAATAACGTAACGTGCTTTTTAGGACCGCTCGGCATAGCCATCATAACAATTTGATCCTTTGTCATTCCGTATGTCATAACCCGTTTAGAAACATCACCTTCTATAATCATACCTACATTTCCTGTTCCGAACAGTTTATGATATTCCGACTGATCTATGAGCACATTACTTGGAAAGACATCATATTTCCATTTTAAATCTTTTACATACTGTAATGCTGCCGCTGCCTCAGGGGTATTAAATGTTGCCACCCATTTATCTCCGTCCTTTTTCATAAATTCAACACCGTATGACCACGCAATCGGCATAAAAATCCAGCCGCCGCAGTTGTTAGATGTAGGAATTGCAAAGCCCGGTTTGCCCGTTGCCTTCTTTATTTTAACGGCAAACTCCGCAAGCTCATTCCAATCTTTCGGCTGTTTCGGCGTTCCGTCAGCTTCAACCAGCCCCGCTGCTGTCATCAACTCTACATTACCGCTGATGCCCAACGCATATGCCGCAATGGGAAACCCGTATACTTTATCATCTTTTGACAACAGTTTTATAATATCCTTGTTAAAGCTGTCATATATATTATGCTTTTTAAGCGTATCGGTAAGATCCGCCGCATATCCCGCCGATATCAGCTGCGAAGCCTCTGTAAAGTGCGTTGTGTACAGTGTAGGCAGCTGTCCGCCCGCAGCCTTGGCATAAAATGATTTTAAATCAAACTTCCAATTATCCGGAACAATTGTAAATTGAGGATTTGCTTCCTCGTATTCTGCTTTTTGCTTTTCATAATTATCTTTCTCTCTACCATCCTTCTCAGGCCAGCCACCGATAGATACCATTATTTTTCCGTTTTCATCCTTATCGGCTGACTTTCCACAGCCTCCCATAACCGACATTGCAATAACGCCTGACAGCATCATTGCGACAACCTTCATCTTCTTGCTTTTTAACATCTTAATTCTCCTTTTTGATTTTAAATTTTTATATGTTTTATTTTTTTCTGTTCTAAATATACTCTTCGCAGTATATATTTTTCTTTAACATTTGATTTACTCTATGCTTTACACAAAAACATTCTTTAAATATCGTTTCCGGTTATTGATACGAAACCACAAGTTTTATTGCCGAACCGTAAGTTTGAAAATATACGTCTGAACACTCATCTCCATATACGCTGAATGGCTTTATATCACTGACAGTGCCAACCCTGATTTTATCATCATCCTTTTCAACAATCAACACAGGGATATTTTTCATTTCAAACACCTCGTCAAAACCTGACGGAGAATCATAACCTATCTGAAGGGTTGAACCAATCACATTGCTTGCATAACCCTTTAAAATTCTGTAAGCTGCTGTAAGTGCTGTATTTTTAGGTCTTTCACTATCACCGTATTTATACTTTATTGTAGCAGATTTAATGCACCCTTTATAATTTTTGTTTATATGTACAATATCGCCTTTTTTAATTCCGGCAGCAAACAATGAATAATCACCGTCAGTTTCAACTTCTACTCTGTTGGCTCCCGAATATCCGACGAGTTCCTCAACAATGTCACCGTCTGTATTGATTTTCTCATTTATTTCTTCTACCAACACATCTGCGACCGTCGAACGCGTATCATACCATTCGGCACCTTTAATCAAAATGACCTCCTCATAGTCAATCTCTTTATTATTTACTCTATAAGTTTCAGTATCATACAAGGTATCTATTCCCAGATCCTTTTTTCCCTTAACAGAAAAGTCCTTTGTATCATTAGAGTATTTACTCGGCACGTCAAAAATAATGGTATTGTTGTCTATCAAAATCTTATAGCCAAGTTTGCCGGTGCTTTGATATCTGCACTCTGATGTCATAGGTATACCCACGGATAAAGATGAATCTGCACTTTCGTGTTTTGAGTTTACGATAACTGTATCAATTGATTTTATTTTGCTCTTTGAATTAACTTTGCAAACTATTAACTGTTGTTTTGTTGTATCGCCATCTCTAAATAAAGGATAAACATTAGCACTGCTATATGTTGCACCGTCTATTGTTACCTTATCATCACATTCTGCTTCCAAAAATTTTCCATTTTGATTCATCAGTTTTAAAGTTGTTCCGCCAAATGCCGCATTCGTTTTTATGTCAATTATGTATGCAACAAAGCAACTGTTATCAATCACAGAAATATAAGCAATTTCACCGCGATAATCAAAATAAACGGTTACCTTATCACCACTCTTGGCACTGAAAAGATTATTTTTTTCTTTGGTTTTATATGATTTTTCATCTATTTTTAATACATTATATCCATTCTCATTATTTATTGATGTAATCACACCTTCAATCTTTTCATGAGATACAACAGCACGTATTCTTTTCTTGCTTTCCGATAAATATACGCTGATAATATCACTTTCAGTTAGTTCGCTAAATTCGACTTTTTCGCCATTTTTATCTATTACTTTTATTTTATCGTACTTATTCTCACTAAGATCCAACATTCTGCTTTTATTTATTTTATCATAAACTATACAGTTAAACTCATTTAGTCCGCTAACAACATAATTGTCACGCTCCCAAATTACAGCAACATTAAATATATTCGAATCATTTGTACTAAATAATGTAAGACTGTATTTCTCTTTTTCCAAATAGTTTTCAATATTGGTTCCGACAAACTCACCATTATAAAAAACCATAACGCCTTTTGAAACATTAGCAGTCCTTTTTTTATCGTTTTCGTTATAATATGATAAAGTATAATTGGTTTTATCAAATGATGCATCGCTATTTACATCAATATTTAATGTTTTGCTGCTTTTATCTGACTTTATCCATACTATTTTCTTATCACTGTCAGCACTTTTATCATAGCTATATACAAAGTTTACATTTTCACCCAAGTATTCCAGAATATTATTCATTTCATATTTATATTCCGTATTATCTATAATGGCCGTGTCATCATCCGTCCAAGAAATATCATTGGGATTAATTCCTTCGCACGCAATGACCTTTCCGGATTCTTCGTAAAGATTGAATATGCGATTGAGCAAAGTATCATCGTTTTCTCTATATTTAACAGAATTGCCGATAAACTGTTCTTCCTCTATGCCGTGCGCACGCAAAGTATTTTGAAATAATTTCAACATATCTTTGAGTGTAACATTGCCTGAGCGGCTACAACCTTTGGTTATACCTATCTTTTCTGCCAAATTTAAATATCCTTCGGGAAAGCCTTCTGTATTATCAGCTATATTATTATATTTTAATATAGACATCAAAATCGCAACAGCTTCATTCTTTGTAATTACGTTATCGGGATAAAAATAATTATCTCCGTTTCCGCGGATAAGTCCTTTTTCCGTCAGATGCCCAATATAGTCGAATGCCCAATAGTCGCGTGATACATCATGATAATAAACCGTATCACATTTTAAATTATCCTCACCTATCAGTTTTGTAATATACTCGGCATATACAGCCCTTGTAACCTCAGTATCAAACTGAGTAGTGTCGACATCATAATCATTACCAATGCCAACGAGTTGCAAAAACTCTAATGTTTCCGATAAATTATCATCCTCTGCAAAACTGACAACAGGTATTATACCAACACACATAATTATTGCAATTAGCATACAAAAAAATTTTTTTATCATATATTTATCTCCTTTTTGTATTACAAGAACTGTATTTATTTATTCATATAGTTTAAAACATTGAATATCAAAACACTTGCTTCGGCACGAGTTGCATGATTTTGGGGCATAAATTGATTGTCGCCCATACCGTTTACAATACCGGATGCACCTAATTTGGAAACAGCCTCGGTTGCATATTGCGAAATATCCGTATCATCGGCAAATTTTTTCTCTCCATTATCCAACGTATACGAATCCTTTAATGCATTGTATATGATAACGCACATATCCTCACGTGTAATACCGATGCCAACACCGAACATACCGTCTCCTATTCCTTTGCATATACCGTTATCATAAGCAATATTCACGTACTTTTCATACCATTGCGATTCTGATACATCACTGAAATTGTTATGCGTATATTCACTGTTTTCAAGCTCAAACAAGCAAACGATAAGCTTTATAAATTCTTCTCTTAAAATATCATCATCCGGACTGAATTCCGTTTCAGACTTTCCGTTAATAATATTTCTTGTGAACAGATTCGAAATCGCCGTATATGCCCACGGAACAGAATTCAAGTCCATGAACTTGATTGGTATCTCATCTTTTATACTAATCGCTTGCCCGCCGTTTACGGTCGCGCTGCTGATTCCATCTGATTTTCCGCCGCCGGATGATGAGCCGCCGCTGTTGTTTCCACTGCTTTTATCATTCTTTGACACAAGCGAATTGAACTTATCTATACACTCAACAATCGTATTATAGCTTCCGACCAAATCAGAATAGTTCTTTTCTGTGGCATTGGCTGTATTTACCGTTGTTCCGTTCGTACCTTTCAACAATGTTTTGTATTTTTCAAATACATCTTTAATATTGCCGATTCCGTTTGGTTTTTCTACAACCGAGAGCACCAAAGCGCTAAAGACCTCATCTTCTATATTATTTATATTAATTTTTTTATTACTGAGTCTTTTTATTATACTGTTTAACACACTATTGTCAACAGCATATTTTTTATAATCTTCTTCAATAGTGTTTTTCGCAAGATTAATATCGGAAATCCATTCATCGGATGCACTTATTTTACCTTCATTGAACGCCTCGGCTATAACCGCACTTTTATAAATCTTAGTATTCACAATCGGGCTATCGTTTGAAAAACGAATGTTTTTTGCATAGTGAAATAAATCGCTCAACACACTGTCATAATCTGTAATCCTCTGTTCAAATGGATTATTAAACCCAATCTTTACAGCGTTGTCGCGTATAAATGTCCTAAACTCGTCACTTACGTTTTCACTCGCCGCTGCCAATGAATTTAGCTCATCAATTTTCTCTTTATATTCATCATATCTCATATAGTAAAAACTTATCTCTTTCGCGCCGTCGCTCCCTTTTTGACCAAAATATGCCGTGTACTCACCTTCCGCCAGCGAATCGCCCAGTTCAGCGGTAATCGAAAAGCTTCCATCCTTTTCGGTTTTCACTTCATTGTTATATACAATTTTTTGTTCTGCCGCACCAACATTTTCGCGCAAACCTTCTATTGATGTTTCTTTATCCGGAATAACAACAGAAACACTTCCGTTTTCTGCTGTCCCGTTGAATAACACAGTTCCGGTCTTATAATCAAACAAAGAGTTGCACTTCCAGTCTTGAGCGAATGCATTGACAGAGAAACAAATTGTGCTTAAAATCGTCAAAACGAGACTTATTCCTTTCTTCATATATTAACATATCCTTTCTGCCCATATATTTATATACCATACCCCGGGCCGTTGGACGGTAGGTAGCTGATGTTTTAAAATGTACTTTATGTTTCAAACTATTTCTATTTAATCAATCTTACAACTGTCAACCAACGGCTGTAGATTACCGTTCCACACAAAAAAACTAATTTTTTGTGTGGTTTCATCTATGCTTACAGGAATTATAAAATTTTTATTAATTATAAAATTTTTATTACCCTGTAAATCCACCGAAGTGATTTTTAATTCAGACAGCTCATTTGCCCCATATACCGCGCAATAAATCTTTGTATCGTCAAGCTGAACATCCTTCGAAATGTTTATCAAAGCATAAACAGGCTTACTTTTGTCTATGTCACTCATTTTTAAAACATTCTTATTATCATTCATTACTTTAATTTCAACATCCGATGCACTCGGGCTATCATTAGAGCCGTCATAAAATAATATTTTGCATATTTCATTCCCGTCGGATGAAAATTCAAAGCTATATGAGCCATCCTCTCCGCTTTTTTTCTGATCAACGTACATAAACTTATTGTCCACCGTATATGCACATACTGAAACAGGCGACAATACTTTTGATGTTACACCTCTTACAAAATACGAACCTCCGGTATAACCGATGTCAACATAGTTATTAACTTTGTTTTTGGTAACAGTGTAATCTGTTTCTCTTGCCATCGTATAATCCGATGTTTGCAAAGTAACAATAACTTTGTATTCGCCTTTATCAAGTGCCGGTATATCAATCGGCTTCACATAATTCGTGTGCTTTTTTGCCCTAAATTCAATTTGTGAATTTTGGGCAAGCCGGTTGTGCTCATCATAAAACTCCGCGCCAAGGATAACATCCATATCACTGTCCGAATTATTCGTCGCATTTACATAGAATATTTTCGAATCATCTTTGATATTCGATACATTTATTTCAACTTGGCTTGTTGCATTATAAGTATCGAATTTTTCGAAATCACCTAACAGATATACAGGTTCTGTTCCCACGTTTATGCAATACTTACCCGAAAGCGATGATAATTCTCTTGTTACATTGGAATACATATCAAGCTGTTGTGCATACTTTGCACCAATATCCAAATTTACAGTCCGGTTTGTATCAGACCATAAGACCGCCATATAAGAACCATCACTGCGCCGAAATTCATAAGCTTTTACCCCCGGGCAATCAAGCGATTTTATATACTTACCGTTATCAAAGACCTTATTCAGTCCCGCAAAGGCAACATATGCTTTCTTTGCCGCACCGGAAACAACCTCGCTTACACCGATGACATCTGACTTTATAAGTCCGAAATTTCCCTCATAATCAGCCTCATCTCTGCTGTTATCGGACACAAAATCGTACCAGTACATCCTCTCAAAGAAATCGTTTGCAAGTCCTGTGAAGAAAAACTTTATTCCGTTTGTTGCCTGAGAATACTCCGTAATTATATTTTGTGTCGAATTGGTCCAACCCATTTCAGTAAACCATATCGGCTTATTACAGCCATATTCCGCAAGAACGGATTTTACCTCGTTCATCTGCGAAACAAATTTTTCATCATTATAATTGCTGTGACCTTGATAAGGGTGAAAGCTGATTACATCAAAATAGTCATTAACATCAAAGCCTGTCTTTTCGTTTTTCTGACTAAGCATATCGCGTATACATGAAATAGGCGTGCCTGCCATAGCTCCCGCAACAACAATTGCGTCCTTATCAACAGATTTTATTGCCGTATATGCCGCTTTTAAAAGTTTTGCATAATTGGCACCGTCGCGCGCCTCAGGGTTAAATGCCGCCAGATTGGGAACAGCAAAATATTCATTCCAGATTTCATAACACTTTACCTGCCCTTTATATTGCTGTGCTATATACTTACAATACTCCGCATATGCAGCAATACCCTCATCGGAGTGCGGAACTATTTTTATGTTTGTGCTGCCATCTGCCGGCTGGTCATAAAATTTGTTTCCGAATGCTAAAACCATAAAGGCATCTTGACCGTATTTTTTAAAGAGTTCCATCGACGCTGCCTGTTTTTTCGGCAATGAATACTCGCCTTTTTTTAATTCAACAATATGCCACGGAATAATATCCTGACGCATACCGCCAAACCCCGCCTTACCAATTGCTTTAACAACTTCTTCTTCATTATTATATCTGTCCATATGCACGCACGTGTACAAACGATTGCTCAGCTTATCCGATGCATTAATATGCGAAAAAGGTATATATTTGTTGTATCCCCCTGCGTTATTAATTGTCATTTCAACCGCCAATCTGTATGTTCCGTAGCGCTGAACATTCTCGGAAACGGCAACAATGCCAACATCTTTTTTAGGAACTGTCACATTGGCATATTTAACATCTCCGTAAACTTCGCCGCCATCATCTAAGACATAATATCTTAATGTAACCTCTTGCGGCGAATCCGAGGTATTCTGTAATTTAACTTTAAAGTTTTGATTGCACGTATCAAAAATGTTTCCATACGCTTCACTGTCTACGGTAAAATAAATCGGCACACCTGCTTTTATAACATTTACCTTTACAGACTTAATCAACAAACTGTCACCATAGTTTCCGTCTGCACCCTTTTCCATTTTTATGCATATATCGGAATTATTTCCCGCCGAATTAATAAACGCAATATCGCTAAGTTTTTCGGTATAAGTTTTCCACCGGTTGGTTCCTGTCAAAGCTATTTCTTTTCGCTTATCATACATATTGGAATTTTCGACATTTAAAGACGAGTAATTCAGCGAAAAAGCGCCTTTTCCTTCATCATAGTACTCTATGACGACTTCTGATTCAAACCCTGCGTCACCATACAAAAAGCCGTCGCTTATATCTATGTATAAATCTCTCGCAAAACTCACTGAACCTTGCAAATTATATGCCATAACATCATCAAGCTTTTTCTTGTTTAGTGAGCCGTTGCTGAATGCAACTTTGTTTACATTCGTATTACCGTTTGCGGCATCGGCTTTTGCATATTTACTCTCTGCATACACAGATGGTACAAGAAAAAGAATAAACAATGATACTGTTATTAACATTAAATACCATTTATAAACACTTTTTTTCATTTTCATTTTCAATTTCCTTTTCCTTTTTGTATTTATGAACACGCATACACCGATGCCCAAATCATTAAAAGTATTACATTAAGCCTTATCTCACAGGGAGTGTGACGCTCCCTGTGAGATATTTGTTGCTACTGCAATTCAATAAACTCGGCAAGCGGTTTAAGTTTGTCAAAATTATCCCATAACATAACTTTAACTTTTGTAATACCGTCTAAAGATTCCACGGTGTGATTTTGAGTAATCGTTCCCTTTTTATCGGCGGGCGTAACACCAACCGGTTGAAGAGATACTTTTACCAATTTATTTCCCGCATAATAGCTGTAAAGTGCGACCGCATTTACTTCTGAACAAGTTGAATTTTCAAAAGTGATCTCTGTTTTTACAGTCTGACCTTGAGCCAATTGCGATTTCTCTGTAATTACAACAGAACCATCGGAAGTTTTGAGATTTATTACAGCATCGAATGTCCCACCATTTGTATTGAATGTCATATTATATGCTATACCCATTGCTGTTCCGACCGCATTCTTAACATCGCCCGAAACATTCAGCTCGTACTGAGCCGATGCATCCAATCTGTTAGGAATAACAACCGTATATGTTGAGCCTGTTATCGAACCCTTTATTTTTACATCTTCGCCTGTGGCTTTCTTAAGAGTAACCTTGTCTGCGAACGATGTGGGATCCATAATATCGCCAAAATCCAATACAATCTTATTTACATTCGGAGTTATCGCATCTTTACTTATTTCTGTATCGTCATTATAGAATTTAACATTGTCTTCTGTAAGAGTCGGCGCCCCGTTCTGTACATATTCAATATCTAAATTCTCTGCCTCTGTTTTAGGTCCTTCGTTATAATTCGCAAATCCTATTGCCGTAATGGAATTTATCGGATACGGTTTATCCGATGTATAATTCGTAATATCCATGCTGCTTTCAATAACAGTACCATCGTTAATTCCTGTCATTTTAATATCCATGGTTTTTGCATCCATATCAATAGTTGCCTCTATTCTATATTTGTTACCGGCGGTGTAATTTCCTACATATCTGCTTGCCCAATCCGCAGTTACAAATTTATATACACCTCCGTTTTTAAAATAGAACGTCGGACGCACAAAACCTGCTGTAAGCGGATTGCTGTCATTGATAAATCCCAGCGTTGAATTATCATAAGGTATAATTGTTGATGATATCTTTATCTTGCCTTTGGTAATAGGCGAACTTGTAAAGTTTTTATATACAAATGTGCCCGTTCCGTTTAATACAAGTTTTCCGTTTTCCAATGTGACACTTGTTTTATCTGTATCATTGCTGACTGTATATTCTTTACGCAAAGCTGTCTTATCAGAATATGAACTGTATACGTCATGCACCGGCAACAACAACGGCGTCACAGGGCTAAGAGCGTCCTCAATACCAACAAGATTTGGAATATTGACATTTGAAACCCTGATATTGTCAACATAATCTATACCCGAACCGCCATTTTTCCAGCTTTGTATCGAAAAGCCGCAAAAACTTTTTTGAGCGTTGCTGAGTGCCACACCTTCGTAATTCTTTCCTACTATATTATCATATTCATCAGTAACAAGATAAGTTGCTTTTGAATTATCAAGATCCAGGATTATGTTAAAGTTCAGCCATCTGCCTACACCGCCTGGCAATGCTTGGTTTGCAACTTTGTATGTTGAACCGTCCACAAAGTATAACAGCATATCGCTTGAGACATCCCTCGATGTCTGATATCTGAAAAATGAAGTCAGGTTCGGATCTGCAAACATTGAAAACTGAACAGAAACCTTTCCGGTTGTTACCGGTACATCCGAAACAATATGTCTCAGCATTATATTATCCGCTGCCAGTTCCTTTTCAACTTTTAAAACCTTTGAACCGTTTACTTCAGCGATAGCACCTTGCGGTGTGCCGGTTTTTCCTTCCGGATTATACGTTGTATTTTTAGAATAACCACCATGCAATGTGAAATCACTTAAAGCTGACTCACCCGATTCGAAATCCTGAACATAATCGAACTTAATTAAGCTGTTTTTTATATAATCAACTGTTTTTACCGCATTTCCGCTCGTGATGGTGAGGTTATCAAAATAAACTTCTCCACCATTAGTCCCTTTTGAACCTGCCCAGTTATTAACGTATATTCCGCCAAATGAATATCCGCCGTCATCGTCAGCAGTCAGCGCGATATTGCTTTGTTGTGATATAACTTTGTTATTGTTATCCCAAATAATGCCCTCTGACGTGCCATTATCCAAGTCAAGAACCACATATGAATTGTACCAACCGGCGGTTTTTACATTATCAGTAAATCTCTTTGCGAGCAACTGCTGAGTATAGTCGTCACCATTGTTTAAAAACAACCACGTTTCTTCTCTGCTCGTCTTACTGAGATATTTTACAAACGTTGTAATTCCCGGCGCATATTTAATTGAATACCGTATACCGATTTTTCCGCTCGTAACCGCATCTGCTTTACCGAATGTGCTGAAGCCCGTACTTGTAACATCAGTAGTCTTATTAAGTTTTATTGCTTTTGTACCGTCTATAGACTCAACCGTAACAGGAGGAATGTTTGTATTTGTTGAGTCAACATATTTTCCAAAAATTCTATATTCGCTGCCAAGTGAACTTCCTGCGGTATATCCTTCAAAGTCTTCTGACATATCGGGTGTTGCGGCATATACCGGTATAACAAGTGAAGTTAAAAGCATAACACTTGATAAAAGCAATCCTAAAATTCTATTTTTTCTCATTTCATTTTTCTCCTTTTATTTTGATTTTTTATTTTAAGTATGGACAATACATCTGTACATCCGATCCCCCTTTTTGTACTTTGTTTTCCATGTTTTTTAATAAATTTATTTATACCTATTTAACAAGGGACAATTTACCGAATTTGTACGCATTTTTTTCTGTGCCTATTCCGTCATTGTATCCTGCATATGTTTTTCTGCCTGTTCCGTCATTATCATTAACCAAAACAGCAAAATTAAATATTATGTCTTTATTAATCACAAAATCCTTGCCGAATATTTCAGACCACGGTATCGCCATTTCATAATACGTTTTATTACCTTCACGTTTTGTCGCAATCGAACAATTCTCAACGACGCCGATTTCATTCTTACTGTCTTGTGATTTAAACCTGTAAATATAGCTTTCTTTTCCGTTATATGCCATTCCGAGTTCGGTAAAGTTTGAATACAGAACCGCCGTATCAGGTGCCATCAAAACACCGTTTTTATTTAAATTGCTCTCAATACCGAACTGTATACCATCGGCACTCCAGCATTTCGACGGCTCTTCGTTCTGATAATGCACATCATCCGTTACAATCAAAGACATATAAAAGTTCTCTTCATCCCACATTGTATTAAAATCATAGGATAAATCCTCTTGGCCTTTCCATTCCGCTCCCGCAAGAATTGTAGTCATTTCTTTCTTGCGGTCAACGGTCGCCCATGTACCTTTCCATTCCGACAAATTTACATTACCGTCAATGACAGGCTTATCATCCCCCGTATATTTTGCACTGATAAAGTCAATCTTTTGTGTAATCAGGTATTTAACGCCTGTTGAAAGCTCTACCTCAAAAGTAACCTCGGTTACTCTTTTCTTAATCTGTTCGGGAATGTTAATATGAAGAGTAACACTTTGCTTTGACTTGATATTTTTAAAATAAGCCGTATTGGTTGTTCGAGCCTCGCCGTCAACGGATACCAATCTGCACATACCCGACACCGGCATCGAATAACTGTTATTTGTTATATGCACATCACCTTGCCAGTGCGAACTATCGTTCGGGCTTATTTGAGAAGATGTGGCATATAAGCTTACCGCATTTTCAATGCTTATTTTTAGCGGTGATGTATATACAAGATTATCACCATCATAAAGGGTTATCCTGCCTTTATAGCTATCGCTTGTGTTAACGGGAATTTTTATGCTTACTCTGATATTTCCATCCGAGTCAACACTGTCTTCATAGCTCAATGTATTCGGCAAATCAAGCTCTGTACGCAGATTTCTCTTTTGCGCATCTTTTAAGCTAATCTCAAATTTATCGCTCGGCACCGCGGTTATATTCAACGAATCGTGAGATATATCCGTGTTTGCCTCTTCAAATTTATCGAATTTTCCTTTTACATATACCGCATCTATATCTGTGGATATGTTGTATATTCCATCTTCGCTTGTCATGGTACCTAAATGATTGGAATTTATATCATATAAATCTATCTTTTTTGCACCCAGCGAAAGCCCCAAGACCTGTTGACCGTTTTCTGACCATATTACAGCCGTATCTTCGCCCTCTGTATCTCTGAAATCATATCCATATATATTTTTATCATTCGAAAGCTTATTTGCCAACTTTGCGTTTCCAAGCATTTTGTTAAATGCTGCCGCCGCAATGTACGATGGTTTAGCGGTGAACGCATTTAAACCACTTGTCGCAGAATGAACAAGTCCCCAACGATGCTCTCGGTTTGTGTTATCATCACCATCGTCAACCAAATCATACCAATACATTCTTTCCGTGAGATTCTCACCTATACCAAAGCAATTGATTCTGACAAAATTTGCCGCCTGTCTGTCTTCGTCCGCACTGGAAGAATCTCCGATCGCTGTCGGTGTACCGATTTCGGTCAGCCAAACAGGTTTCGGTTCACCGTATTTTCTGAATATATCCCTAACGCCTTCAACAAAATCTCTCAGATAATTCAATCGATATTCGCCGTGACCGCCGTCATATGGATGTATTACCGCAGCATCCATATAATCATAGCCTCCCGCTGCCAATACATTCTCGATAAAGTCTTTAGTTGTGCTCAACGATCCCGCCGGAGAAAGAGCAATTACTTTAATATCCGGATTAGCCTTTTTTACAGCCGTATATGTAGCTTTGAGAAGCTTAGCATACACTTTTTCATCTGCCATTTCATAGTTAAATGACTTTATGTTATATTCATTCCATACTTCTATGGTATCTATTACACCTTTATACTGATTTACCATATATGCTGCAAAATTCGCATATCCTTGAATTCCTTCATCGGTTATGGGCACTGTCTTTGACGCTCTGAAATCAGACGAATCTCCCGTTCTTGACGCTTCATACAAGAAGTTACCTCCAAAGGGAAGGCACAATCTTTTAAGATTCAAGTCTATACACGCTTGATATTCCTTGCTTTGAAGATCGGTGTATGAGCCCTTGGTCTTTTCATAAAGCACCCACAAACAGTCATATCTGAACCCACCAAATCCGCCATCCGCGATAAGTGTGAACTCTTCATCAACGTTTTTCATATGCGTGCTTATTTGAACCCTGTCACTTCTTTCTGTTGTATCCGATTTATTTACCACCGAAAAGTTTATCGTCCGCGAATCCTCGGATTGATATAACTCGCCATCCACGTTGCCGGAATATGTTGTGTTCATAATAAGACGATAGTTATCAAATTTCTTACATGAATTTGCGTCTATGCTGTATGTATATTCTTCACCCTTTTCAATACTGAATTCTTTTTCTTCGCTTAAGTATTCATTATTTGACGAATCCATAATTTTATATACGGTTTTTGCATTCAATAGTCCATTATAAACGTTCTTAAAATTCAAATTCAGCTTTTTGTCGTCATCTCCTCCAAAAATATTACCTACATGACCGGATTGAACCGAAACATTCGTCGGATGCTTCGGAAATGTTTTTTCCACGGTAATTGAAGCTATATTTACCGGTTCCGATGATATTCCCATGGCATCCGTCCACGTGCCGATTCTGAAATCGACATCATTGTAATTATTTACACATTTGATGTCATCGAGCAAAAAGTCATGCGTTAACCACTCACCCGTATCTGTCAGCTTAACAATCTCAGCATCCGTAACACCTTGTCTAAGTGCACCGTTATGTGTTCCATCATACGATATTGAAAACTTTCCCTTACCTTTGTCAAAATATTCAACGGATATTTTGACAGCCGTCCCCTCGGGAGCATAAATGAGTTTATCATCAACATTGACGCTGACATACAGGTTCGGATCAGCGGTTCCGAGCTCTATTGCGCTTTTCCCCAAAAACGTATTTATTCTCTGAGTCCCACTGATATTTATGGTTGCATTTTTTACAATGTTCTTTTGTCCGAATATAATGCTTACTTTCTGTTCATCATTAACAGCCCCAACACCGACGCCGCTCGTTATAATTAACAGTGACAGAATAACTGACAGAACTTTTTTAATTTTTCTCTCCATAATTAACCTTCCTTCCTTTTGATTATTTTTTTATTGGATATTCTCATCAATTATATTTGTTTGCCGTTAGCCTATACCCCACATTCTTCTCATAATTCACACCATCTTCCTTTATTGTTTTTTATGTTCTTATTTAATAATTTAAATAAGAATACGGAACATTAAACTCTATTATTTAATGAACATAATCTCGTGTCAACACTAATATTATAGCTCAAAAAGTTTTCAAATTCTTCTGTTGACATGATATTTTTTTTATGATATAATGATTTTATTCAAAAAACAATATAGGGTCGGTGATTTTATGTACGATAATTACAAAAACATTAAACTTTATAAAGATAATCTTTTACCGAACATTAATCCCATAAACGGATACAAAATCCATAAAACAGATTTCACAAAAACTATAGAGCAATGTCACACCCACGAATATTATGAATTCTTTTTTATTACAAACGGCGAAATTACACATTGTGTAAATCATTCAGAGCAATTCTTAAATCTTGGTACTCTTGTTTTTGTTCGCCCCGAAGATGTTCATTTTTATAAGTCGGAAAAGCAATGTTCGGTTATAAATATTGCTTTTAATCACCGCCATTCCAATGCGGTTTTTTCGTATCTTGAGGATATTTTTAATGTATCTTCATTGCTTGATGCAAAGTTACCGCCCATTGTACACTTGCTTCCTACCGAAATGCATTATCTTAACGAAAAAATTAAAAAAATAAACATAGTATCTTTTAATGATACCGTAAAACAAAAGTTTAAAATACGACAACTTCTTGTAGACATCTTGTCATTATTTTTTAAAGAGCAAAATAATGAATTTTATGAGCAAATACCATTTTGGCTTATGAATTCTTACGAACAGATTCAAAAGCCGGAAAATTTTGTAAAAGGAATTGACAGAATGGTTGAGCTTAGCGGCAAGTCGCCCGAACATTTATCTCGCTCGCTAAAAAAATATTACAACACATCACCTTCACAGCTAATTACTGACCTAAAGCTGAATTATGCATTAAATCTTTTGATGAATACAAACATGAAAATTATTGATATTTGTTTTGAGGCAGGGTTTGTAAATTTGAGTACGTTCTATGACTCATTCAAAAAGCAATACGATACAACACCAAGGGAATTCAGAAAGAAATACGAATCTTTTACTTGTCACTAAAGCTGTATCAAGCATAAATTCAAGCTTTGCATATTCGCACTTGATATAATCGCACAATTTTTATTGATTCACTTGCAAATCCATCCATTTTCAATCATATATTATACCTTTGAAGCCGCGCAGAAATGTGCGGTTAATTTATTTTTCGGAGGAATATATTATGAGAGAAAATGAAGAACAAACCTACACCTGTTCCGAATGCGGAGCGGTGGTAGATGAGGGAAACTTGCACACATTTGGCGAGCATATGTTGTGTGATGAGTGTTTGGAGCGGCTGACGGTGCCTTGTGATAACTGCGGTCGGCGAATTTGGCGTACAGATGCCGAGTGCGACAGCTATACTGCACTGTGTTCACATTGCTATGAGTATCACTACACAAGCTGCGAGCATTGCGGAAGACTGATTGAGTGCGACAGCGCCAACTATGATGAAGATGATGATTTCCCGTACTGTGACGAGTGCTACCGTGAAATTCAAGAGTCGGTCATTAAATCGTACAATTATAAACCCGAACCGATATTTTACGGCTCGGGTGATTTATTTTATGGGGTGGAACTTGAAGTTGACAAAGGCGGTGAACGGAATGACTATGCCGAAACGATTTTGAATGTTGCGAATAAAGATAACAATTATCTTTATGCAAAGCACGACGGGTCAATCGATGACGGTTTTGAAATCGTTTCACATCCTATGACACTTGAATATCATACCAACTCTATAAATTGGTCGGATGTTATGGAAATGGCGCTGTCGATTGGTTATCGTTCGCACCAAACCTACACTTGCGGACTGCACATTCACGTCAACAGAAATGCATTCGGAAAAGATTATGATACGCAAGAGGACGCTATTTCCCGAATAGTTCACTTTGTGGAAATGCACTGGAACGAACTGCTTAAATTTTCACGCCGAACCGAGGCGAATATGAACCGTTGGGCAAGCCGTTACGGAATATCGAACACCGCAAAAGATACCTACAAAAATGCAAAGTCAAAACATTGCGGCAGATATGTTGCCGTCAATCTCGAAAACTATGCAACAATTGAGTTTCGGCTATTCCGAGGCACGCTTAAATATAAAACGTTTCTTGCCACATTGCAATTAGTTGATGAGATTTGTAATCTTGCGCTAAAGCTTTCCGACAAGGAATTAGAGAGTATGTCTTGGTCCGATTTTGTTGGGCGGATTGATTCCGATAAGTCTGAATTAATCGAATATTTAAAGGCAAAACAGCTGTATATCAACGAACCTGTCGAAATCGAAACGGAGGTTGAGTGATATGTGCGGATTATTCGGATTTTTACACTACGGCAAAAACAAGATAAAGGATTTAAGCAACATAACAAACGTGCTTGCCGAGGAAGCGGCTGTTCGAGGGACGGATGCAACGGGAATTGCATACAACCTAAAAGGAAAACTGTGCATTGACAAAAACTCAAAGTCTGCGTATGATATGACATTCAAACACAGCAATAATATTACCGCTCTGATAGGTCACACACGCCACAGCACGCAGGGCGACAAGAAATACAACTACAACAATCATCCTTTCTATGGGAGTTGTGGCGATACTAAATTTGCGCTTGCGCATAACGGCGTATTAATCAACGACAAGGATTTAAAGCAAGAATATAAGCTTCCCAAAACCAAAATCGAAACCGACAGCTATGTTGCTGTTCAGCTGTTGGAGTATAAAGAGAAATTGGATCCCGACAGCATCAAGTTTATGGCTGAAAATGTTGAGGGCAGTTTTAGTTTTTCCGTCCTTGACAACAGTAATAATCTGTATCTTATCAAGGGCGACAGTCCGTTGAGCATCTTACACTTTCCGAAAGAAAAGATTTACATATATGCCAGCACGGAGGAAATTCTTTGGAAAGCCTTAATCGAAACTGATTTATTTCTCGACATCAAAGAAAACAATTATGAACAAGTTAAAATTTCGGATGGTGACATACTTCGCATTTCTCCGCAAGGAAAACTTGATTATGATAAATTCAACTTTATCGACTATTCGGGCAACAAGCATTGTAAGTGGTGGAACTACGGCTATGATGCTTACAGCACAAAATCCGATAAGGATTATTCGGATGTGTATATCGAGGATTTAAAGTGTATTGCGGCGTATCAGGGCTACTCGCCCGATGATATTGACACTATGCTCGAAAGCGGCATTTCGCCCGATGAAATCGAGGAATATTTATACTGTTGGGAGTGAGGTGACTGACATATGAATTTTTTGAAAGCGGCACTCGTGATTATGAGCCTGATTCTGCAAATCTGTAATGCCGATGATGAGTAGGAAATAACCTTATCTTTAGCAAACTATTCTTTTAAGGCAAATTTATACCAACTAATTTTAGAACAAATTGGTTGGTATATGGATTTATTTTAAAAATTCCTGACTTATGACCTTAATTTTTGAAATTAAGGCTGATATAATGGTTATCGTCAAAAGGACGTCATTTTGGCAAAGATTTACTGAAAGGAGTTTTTAAATGAACCAAAACAGCAACCCTAACATTCGCATATACGATGGCAGAGCAAATGAAACACAAATGTTCAAGCATATATTGTCACACGATTTAATTCGTTGCTGTAATCAACGCCTGTATTACTATAACGAGTACGAGGGCAGATATGCGTCCGTTCCGCGCAAAAAAGAATGGCACTATCTGAGCCGTTTTTTCAGTGACAAGATTAACACCGAAATACCCGGGCGGTGCATAAACGAGCTCATAACTCGTCTTATGAATAACTCGGATATACAGATTGATACCGATGAATTCAATTCGCAAACCGATTTGATAAATGTGCGAAACGGTGTTTTAGACTATAAATCGGGTAAACTGCTCGCTAAAAGTCCGAAATACTTATTCAATTATATGATTAATGCATCATATAATCCTCACGCAAACATCAACGATGCTCCAATGTTTAAAAGCTTCTGTAAAACATCATTGGACGGATGCAGTGATAAAATCAAACTGCTCCTGCAAATCATCGGATATTTGTGCAGTTCTCTTACCGAAGCAAAAAAATGTTTCATCTTAATAGGCGCACCTGACAGCGGAAAATCGCTGATAATTCATCTTATGGAATATCTTATAGGCAGTGAATTCACCTGTAATATTCAGCTTGAAAATCTAAGCCGAAGATTTTCCACCGCCGAACTCAGCACAAAGTTTTTAAACATATGCGGTGAATTGTCTGCACGCCCTCTGCGCAACATTGAAACTTTCAAACTGATAGTGGGCGGCGACACACTCTCGGGCGAATTTAAAGGTCAGCCTATGTTTTATTTCAAAAACAAGTGCAAACTGTTGTATGCCGGAAATGTTCTTCCCCCTATAAAAAATGAAGACATATCTCTTGCATTCGTCAACAGGCTGATTCTGCTCTGTTTCTCACACTCAATTCCAAAATCAGAGCGAATATATGATATGGCGGACAAGCTGAAAGATGAAGCGGATACAATATTTTCACTCGGCATAAACGAACTGTCCGATTTAATCGAAACAGGATACCGTTTCGCAATACCCGATGATTCGGCGAAACTGCTGTCGGACTATGCTTTTGAACAGACTAATATTGATTCTTTTATCGAGCACTGTTGCATAATCGGTTCGGAATATAAAATTCATACGGTCGAATTGTATAAAGCTTACACCGATTTTTGCACTGCGAATGCCGTGTCACCGATAAGCCAAAATCTTTTTTCTCAAAAGATAGCGTCTTTGCCGAATGCGGAAAGCAGCAGATTCAGACTTAACGGCGGAGCACCGACAAGGGGTTTTAAAGGTATCGGATTAAATGATCTAAAGCAATAAATTGTATCCTGCAAGATACCGAAAGGTAATTTTGCAGGATACGGAATAAAAAATGTTCGGAACATCGGAACGCTTATAAGTCGGAGGTGACATACAAATGCTAAAAAGCATAACCGTAAAAATTGATGATGAACTTCTCAAAAAGATTGACTGCTATGCAGAGTCAACATATCAAACCCGTACTCGTGCAATAATTCAAATGCTCGAATCGACTCAGGTCAACATTATTACGGAAGGAGTTGAAATTCTTAAATGCTTACACAGAATCGAAAGTGAATTCGATTATACAAACTTACTGTTATTTGACAGAAAAAATTTTAAGGAGGTCTTAGATAAAATATGGCAATTACTAAATTCGGCAACTCAAAAGCTGCCGCGAACAATCAAAACGGACGAAAATTAAAACGTGCAATTGATTATGTTATCAATCCGGATAAGACCCGTTCAAGCCTAACGGGCGGAATCGGAGTTGATATGGACAACGCATTTGAGAGAATGACAGTTGTTAAACAGTTCTATAACAAATCGGGCGGCAGAGAATACAAATCATTCGTTGTGTCATTCAAAGGCGAACGCTTTGAGGACTTGGTCTATACCGCAGCATCTTCCATTGCCGAATATTTTTCGGATTATCAAGTGTTATACGCCGTGCATACAAACACCGATAACACGCATATTCACTTTATTATTAATTCGGTATCGGTTGCCGACGGGCATAAGATGAGCCAAAGCAAAGAGGACTTAAAAACTTTTAAAGAATATGTTGAACAAGTAACCTCTCGTCTCGGATTGGATAAAGATTATACACTGTACAGCTATGACAATGACGAACTGTCTTTTGATTGTGATGATGAGGATTTTTCGGATACTGACGAATACTTACGCAGGCAGTATTTAAACACTTGTTCGGTTTCGTGGGACGATGATTCGATGCAGCCCGTTGATAATTCATCCAAGTATCCGCCTGACATATTAAATAAGATAATAAGCGGAGAAATCACCGAACCTATTATATTTTTTGAAAAACAAACTGACACATTTAACGAATAGCAGGGAGGGTTAAATTTGAAAACACAAAAATATTATGCGGTTTACGGCAGCAACGCAATCGGGGTATGTATATCATATGCCGTTGCATATAACAAACGAAAGTATATACGGGGTTTTCGATGCAAAAAGTTCGATACTTTTGACGAAGCCGAAGATTTTGCTCTCGATAAGGCAAATGACCTTTTTCCGTATTACAAGCATATTCCAGACAGGCTCAGACTAAATTATATTGAGTATTCAAACCAAATGCCCGATGTATTTGATTAATCAAAATATCAGAGAGGAGCGATAAAAATGCTTGACAAATATAATGATATAATATCGGTCAAAGAACTATGCGACATCTTACAGATAGGCAAGAACACTGCATATAATTTACTTAGAGCCGGACACATACACAGCATAAAGATAGGCTCAACCTATAAAATACCCAAAAAATATCTCATTGATTATATACTGAGCGCATAAATATCTAACCAAGCTCGAAAGGAGTGAAAGCAGTATGACGGGAAGTTTACAAATTAAAAACGGCAAATATTATGCGGTATTAAACTTTAAGAGTTCAGATAACAAACGTAAACAAAAATGGATAAACACTAATCTGACGATAGGCGGCAACAAAAGGAAAGCCGAAACAGTTTTACATAAGCTTTTGGCAAAATACGAGGGTTTTTCAAACATTCAATCCGACATCCTGTTTTGCGATTACATTTTAAAGTGGCTTGAATACAGCAAGAATCATCTTGAAAACACTACGTTTGAGGGATATAAAAATTCGGTTGAAAACCATATATACCCGTATTTTCTCTCAAAGAAGATTAAGCTTTGTGATATTGACGCCAGACAAATTTCGGAATACTACCGATACAAAATTTCGCAAGGTTTGTCGTCGAGCACAATACGGCGACACCATGCAAATATCAGAAAATGTCTGCAGGATGCAATGATTGACGATATTATTCCGACAAATCCCGCTGACAAGGTGAGATTACCCAAAACCGTCAAATATGCCGCAAAATTCTATGATACATCACAGATAAAAGCTCTTTTGGATTGTGCCGTCGGCACCGATATTGAGCCTATCGTTATATTATCTGTCTGTTATGGGTTGCGGCGAAGTGAAGTTTTAGGCTTAAAGTGGTCGGCAATCGACTTTGTCGAAAACAAAATACAAATAGATTACACGATAACTCGGATTAATACACAATGCGAAAAACCACGGACCAAAAATCTTTCGAGCAACAGAACTCTGCCGCTTATTCCTTATGCAAAGAATTATTTAATGCATCTGAAGGACATTCAATCGGCAAACGCAAAACTGTTCGGAAACTGTTACACACAAAACGATTTTGTATGTAAAAAGATTGACGGAAAACCTTTCAGAACAGATGAAGTATCGCACAAGTTCAGTCGCTTGTTAAAGAAAAACGGTCTGCCGCACATTCGGCTGCACGACCTTCGCCACAGCTGCGCCTCAATGCTTATTGCGGAAGGGGTTGATATAAAGGTCATACAGGAATGGCTCGGGCATTCGTCGATTGCAACAACCGGTAACATTTACGGACATCTGCAATTCAAACAAAAAGTTTCAACCGGCAATGTCATTGAAAATCTATTGCGCTCTTAAAAGCAACGACAGGTTTGCTCTCATTGCGCAAATCTGTCGTTTGTTTATTAACGATAGTATAAAAATTTCACTTGCAATTATTGCGATGATGTGATAAAATAAAATTAGAGAGGTGTGTCCGATGGATAATGAATTAAAAGACGATTTGATTAAAAGCGACCTCGAAGTGAGATATGACGAACACGTCAAGAAATTATTAGCCAATAAGAAAACTCTTGCGTGGATATTGAAATACAGTGCGGTCGAATACAAAGATTGCACCATTAACGAGATTGTCGGTTTCATCGAGGGAACACCTGAAATAAGCTCTGTCGGTGTTGACAACGGTTTTACGGCACAATCAATAAAAGGCAATCCCAATGAGGATATAATAATCAACGAGGGTATGATTACCTATGATTTGCGGTTTGAGGCGTTAGCCCCGGGAACGGATGACGAGTACATTCAATTAATTATAAACATTGAGGCCCAAAATAAGTTCAATCCGGGTTATCCGCTGCTTAAACGTGCGGTATACTATTGCAGCCGAATGATTTCGGCACAAAAAGGATTGGAATTTGAAAATTCCGAATATAATAAGATTAAGAAAGTGTATTCGATATGGGTTTGCACCAATCCGCCTAAAACGCATAAAAATACAATAACGCGGTATAAAATATCCGAGGAAAATGTGATTGGCAACGTTAAGGAAGATATTCAACACTATGACCTGATGAACATAGTAATGTTATGTTTGGGTTCATCCGACAACATTGAGGATAATGCGCTCGGTATGTTAAATACGCTGTTATCCGACACAATGAGTTCAAGCGAAAGAATAGAAATATTGGATAAAAAATTTGATTTTGATATGTCACCCGATGACAAAAAGGAGGTATCGGAGATGTGCAATGTAAGCAGAGGCGTTTATGACAAAGGTATGGACAGAGGTATAACCCTGGGCATGGATAAAGGTATGGCTCTTGGTATGGATAAGGGCATAGATAAATCAACCCTTAACTCCATAAGCAAGATGATGGCAACGTTTAACGTAACCGTTGACCGAGCCATGGATATATTAGAGGTTCCCGACGAAAAGCGTGAATATTATAAAAGTCAAATTTCGTCCGATTAGGAATACCCCCTAATTCAATTCCCCAAACGGTTATGCATACTGTTTGGGGAATATTTAACTTATCTGTTTATCGAGATATTTATCATTCAAAATCAAAAAGGTCATTTATATCAAAATCCAATATTTCTTCAAGGTCCTCATTGATTTCATCTATATCATAATCATTATGATAGCCTTGCCCTTCCCCCCACTCAATTATCTCATCATGTTCGGGGTCGCTTTCATCATTTATACGCTCCAAAAACTCATAATATCCGTCTATTCCGCCGCAATCATCCGGCGGCGACGCTTGTTTGAATTTTGTTACCTGTGGATAATCATATTCATAATCATCTATGTAATTCAAAATCTCTATCGTGTGTTCCCACCAGTCCCCAAAATCGTAAATATATTTAAATTTCTTTACTGTTTTAAAATATTCGTCTATCTTCACATCTTTGGCAAGCAATACCTTTGAGGGAAAATTTTGAAACATCTCCATTCCAAAGCATTTTTTCCCTTCGTCTGAATTAAAATACTCGTACTCCTCAATCGCTTCGTTATCATTTGTTATTCTTTCCGGAAATTCCTTGAACGAAAATTCATAAAGGTGATAGTTAAGCCACTCAAACGCAACCTGAATCGTGTTATGCAGCTGCATAAAATTTATTCCTTCGGGAATGATAATTTTTCTCCAAATCGGCGGCTTTGAGCCTTTAATTGTTACTTTTATTTCATACGCTTTCATATGTATTCCCCGTTTCTTTTGTGTATTAAATATTTTTTTTCATCTTTAAAAAGTCATCCAGTTGCATCTCTTCCAACCCGGCAACAAAATCGACAAAGCAAGATAAATCCCCTGTCGTTGCATAGCTTTCAAGAGCATTATAGTAACTAAGCCGCTCCTCTTTTGATACCGATATAGGCAAATAACCGTTTATCATCAGCTGATAATTCATTATAAGTCGGCTTGTCCTTCCGTTACCGTCAATAAACGGATGAATCCTTACAAATTCGGCATGTGACCATGCCGCAAGCTCTATCGGATTTAATTCTTTTTCTTTATCCTTTAAAATCTCATAAAACTCTTTTATCTGCACATACATTTCGTTTCCGCTCGGCGAAGTAAATCCCGCACCGCTGATTCGCACCTCTTCATTTCTGTATATGCCGCCAACCATTATATTATCCATAAGTATCGAATGTATGTCTTTTACCGTGTTCTCATTCAAGCTTTTATTTTCAGCAATACATTTTTTTACATAATCATACGCCTTTTTATGATTAACAACCTCGTATATTTCGCGAAGAGTTTTTCCGCCTATCGAGATGCCGTCTTCAAGAACAACCTTTGTTTCAATAAGCGTAAGAGTATTACCCTCAATCGCTGTCGAATTGTGGGTAAAAGTAAGTTCAAAATCCTTTTCATATGAAGACAGCGCAACCCTGCTTATTTTATGCTTGCTTTGTTCGTATCGGATTTTCTTTGTTTTAATTCTTTCAAAATCCACATTGTTCATTTCTACTCACCTGTCTTTATTCTGCAAAACCAAATAATTAATTTCAAACCGCTATAACTCTGCCTTAGGCAGCCATCTTGTTTCAACCGCGTCTTTTAATTTTCCGAACATAGAAATATATTTCTCTTTCGTAAGGCGCACTATTTCTTCGGCGATAACTTTGTTATACGCATGCGACGCATTATTTCTCGATTGCAAAGCCATAATCCACACATCGGCATCATCTATCATTGATGCCGAAAACGCAGTCTTTATTATAAATCGCGGTGAACCTGTCGCACTTTCGGAATATCCGTGAAACTCCAGTACCTCTTTCATCATCTTCCACGCCTGTTCAAAGGCAATTTCAAACAACGCAACCAGCCCTGTCAATTCGAGAGTGCTGTACGGCGGCTGTGTTTCGGATGCCTCGCAAAGGTTGGCATACGCGCGGCAAAAATTCTCATATTTTTTCATTTTCATATATAACCACACCGTCCTTTTCTATCTCGCCGCGTAATTCGTCTTGAATCGGTGTGTCAAGGCACACTATATCAAACTTTAAAAGCGTCGAAACATCTTCGTTTATCATCAAACAAAACTCGGCAGCATTGCCGCCCGAAATTGCGATGTCTATATCACTCTTTTCGTTAAAATCGCCCCTTGCACGCGACCCGAACAAAAAAATTTTTTTAATTTTATTCTCTTTCGCCGCTGAAGTAATCTCATTGATAATCTTTTGCGGCAGACCGAATTTTTCGGGAATTTTTATCATATAAATCACCAATTTTTATTTATAGACTTATAATACCGAAAATATACCGAAAAGTCAAGGGTTTTAACGCAATTTGTTCAACGAACAACGATATTCTCGGAAAACAAACTTGTATATCCCATACACCAAAGACTTTTAAAATAAATTATCACTGTCAAGTTTACATTCCCGACGGATACCGTCATATCTCCGCATTATGTCGGTACGCTTGAATTTTTTAGGTCATTAATCAAAATATATAAAAAAATGAGGACTTTTGCCTATACGGCATTGTCCTCATTTTTAACGTTATTCGGCTCACATATATTTCTCAACCGAAATTATATATTTTATTCAACGGGTGGTTCACCGCAATCCGGAATATCTATCGGCTGACCATCCTTTTTAACCGATTCAAACGCGACTATTCCCGGAATTGTGAATCGTGCCGCAAGCCATGCATTGACCGTCGGCAAGGTGTGATTATACGCCGCACGACAGAAATCATCAATCAAAAATTTATGAGATGCCATATGCCCGTTCTTTAAATCTTCGTACTCCTTCGGCAATCTCTTATAATCCTGTATGGGAGCGAACGAATCCCACTGCCACTCGTGATTCGCAACACGCTGTTTAAAATCGGGCAAATCTTTGTTCTCGGTCATTGCCATCGGATTGACATAATCGCTCACATCCTCAAGCGTTACGCCCTCGCCCTTGTTTTGAGTGAAAATATGCTGTGCGTTGCTGAACTGATAGCCGCCCTTTGTTCCGTAAAATGCGGATATGTACGAGCTGGGCGCTTTTGCGCCTATTCTTCGGCATTCGTTTATTCTGATTACTCCGCCGTTTGCAAGCCGCATAAGCGAAAAGGCGTTGGATATTGTATTATCCCAAAGATTTACACCTTTTTTGAATACGGGGTCATCCTCGACGTCCTCATATCCCATTGCTGTTACCTTTGTTGCATATGAACCCGTTGCCGCAAGAACCATTGACAGAGAATGTGTCGGATAATAAAACGGGGGTACGCCTATTGCTTTCAAATCGTTTCTGTGGTGTTCGGAAAAGTGCGAAATATCATGATGATACTGCGCCTCGCCATACACAAAATTACCCATTTCACCCGATTGATACTTTTCCTTACAGAACATCGAACAAGGATAATATATACAGGTTTCGCCCATCATATATATAAGCCCCGTCTTTTTTACAAGCTCAACAATTTCTTGACAATGCGTTATCTCCGATGCCATGGGAACCGCCGAATAAACATTTTTTCCGCACTGCAAAGCCTTTATTACAAACGGTCCGTGCGTATGCCTTGGTGTAAATATAGCAACCGCATTTATGTCCGCCTCAAGCATTTTTTCAAACGAATCATAGTACGGAACGTTGAACATTTCGCCAAAGCTCTTTGCCTTTTCGGGAACGTTGTCCGCAACGCACACGCTCTCTACATATGGATGCTTTAAAAACAGGCGTATAAAATTTATTGAAAATTCGCCGCACCCCACAACGCCAATCTTAATCTTATTTTTCATAGAAATCACCATTCCTTTATACAAAATTGTATTATACTATAACATTATCATAATCTTTAAATTTTATATAGTATTTTAGTTGAAAGAATTTGTACATATGTTGTTTTTTAAGAAAAAATATTGCTTTTTTATTCTTATTGTGTTATATTTAATTTATCGCAAGGAGATTAATGCCATGAACACAATTATAAGCCGCCACGATTTAACCATTGAACCCGAACGGGGTATGTCCGTAACGCAATGCGGTCTTACCATATGCTCACCCGGTCATTCCGTTCCTCTTCAAACATACAGCCATTTTTCCGCACACTTTATTATTGACGGCTGCGGCTTATTCGCCGTCGGAAATAAAGTTTATTCATTAAAAGCCGGTGACGGATTTATGATTTTTCCGGATATACCGAATTATTATATAGCCGATGAACACGAGCCTTTTACTTATATTTATGTAAACTTTTCGGGCTTCGGCGACTTGACATTATGCCGCTGTGCCGATATAACTCCTCAACAGCCAACTTTTTCGTTTGACCTGTCATCAAACACAACTGCGGATTTATTCAAGCTCTATAACATTTCCGAAAACAACAAGATTTTAGGGTATGATGTTCTCGCACAATTTCTGTTCATTATGAGCACGTTAATAAAAGAAAATATTAAAAAAAGCACCGATTTTACCGACTATGCCGGAAAGTATTATCTTGAAAATGTTGTTTCGTATATAGAAAACAACTATTCACAGCCGATAACTGTCAATGATATGGCGAATTTTATAAAAATTGACCGAACCTATTTATACAGGCTTTTTATGAACAGCTTTAAAATGTCACCATCAAAGTTCCTGGTTAAATACAGATTATCGCAATCGGTAATTCTTTTGAAAACAACGGATTCTTCTCTGACAAAAATTGCTCTTGCCTGCGGTTTTTACGACTCATCGCATTTTACAAAATGCTTTGTTGCCGAATACGGCTGTACCCCGTCGGAATATAAGAACCAACTTTAATTTATGATATTTATGCCTATTTAATCGACATTGAATAACTTTGCATTTTAGGTCTTTGGTTTTCGTCAAAAGCCAATATTTTAATTTGGTATTTGTTTTCTTTTTTTAATTCAATATCAAATTCCGCATTTCCGTCAAAGTCGATTAACCTCATATCTTTAACCGCCGCAAGCTTTTCGTTTTCAAACAGAGCAAGATATATTATACAATTCTCGCCATAGCTTTTGATACTTCCCATTGACTGCACATCGGCTCTGACGGTTTCGCCAATATTTACGCTGACGTTTTTGACACGAAAATCTGAAACAAAATCAACCCTGTAACTGCCGTCCGCCAAGTTGCAAATGCTTTCCGACTCTTTTGAGTTTACAAGCGGATAGGTATCGTTTTTGGTACGGAAATTCACATTTCCGTCTTTGTCCAACACCGCATCTCCGTCACCCGAACACATAAGCACAATATTCTCAAAGCTTTCAAAATCATAGTATTTATTTGAGTTATCACCTATTGCCGACCGTTGAGCATCATAGCACCCGTCTTTAAATACAATAAGATTTTTTTCGGTTGACTTTTGTTTATTCATTCGGCTTCCCGAAAATACTCCTACGTTTAAATCGTTCTCGGATGAAAGTTCGTACATTGTATTTAACCCGACATCTCTGCCGATAATTAACGTTGTGGTTCCGTCTACGCTGCAATCGGTTTTCCAGCCGAAGCTCCAATCATTGTAACAACCCGTATAAACACGTCTTGTTACCTGTCCGCCCTCTAAAATAACAACGGTGTTTCCCACAAAATCATTTCGCTCCGAACCCCCGAAAATACTTTCCACCACTCCGCCTTGCATGGTAATTTTGCTGTCCGACCACACCTTTCTGGTTCTCGAACCGCCATACACCGCCGTTGCTCTCCCTCCTTTTATACATATATCGGATTTTGTACAGCTTCCGTATTGCGAGCCGCCGTATATCGCCCTGACTGTTGCATCGCCCTCTAACACAACGGCAGACCCGCCGCCTATTACATCACTGCAATTCGAGCCGCCGAATACATAGCATTTTGAAACGCCGGGCATACTGTCATCGATTTCATCGTTGGGATTACATCTTCCGCCTATTGTTATATTTGTTTTTCCGTACACTTTTTTATAATAACCGCCGCCGTAAATATGACTGTATTGACCGCCGTACAGCCTTATATCGGTGTTGCCTGTCAAATCACTTTCATCGCTTCCGCCATAGACCTCCATTCGCGAATCCGAGGTTACTCCCTCGCCTATAATAAGAGTATATCCGTTTGCAAAAATCTTAGGCTCTCCGCTTATCTTGATTTTGTCTATTTCCAAACCGCAATTTATTAAAAGTCTTTCGCCGATATTCAAATATGACTCAGAATCAAAGCCTTTTATCTTCAAATTCTTGTCCGAATTTTCAAGCGTACCGTCTATCGAAAACGTTCCTATTACGCACAGGCTTTGATCTTCGTCCAAAATTTCGATTGCTCGTTGCAGGGTCTTAATCGGATTACCTGACGAAAGTCCGTCATTTGCATCATCACCGCTGTCAGAAATATAAACATAATCCGATATTATTCCCTCTCTCACATTCACATTGGACTTTATCAAAAAGCTTTCATCATCAATCGGAATATCAATCAAAATCGTTTTTGATTCGTTCAAATCGAATTGGTTTGCGTATCTTATCTCGGATTTATTATTATATACCAAAACAGTTGCATACCCGTCGTATGAATCGGGATTGGCTTTAAAGGTAAAGCACAGCGCATACGAATTTACAAACATATGCAAAAGAATTATCAAACAAGCAACAACTTTTTTCATTATAATCTCCATTCCGCCGCCCTGCGTCGGCACAAAAAGTAAATTAAATATCTCTTA
>ERZ825159.581-NODE-581-length-45018-cov-4.334920_pt1 | contig 45018 bp, 67 predicted proteins | sample MGYA00519932_ERZ825159 | MGnify/ENA primary metagenome ERZ825159 (study PRJEB31778, sample SAMEA3449191) | human gut metagenome | biome: human gut; feature: human-associated habitat; material: faeces | place: United Kingdom | collected 2010/2012 ... | reverse complement strand
TTTTGCGGCACTTCGTCCTTGTTCCACACGAAATTACCGTCCGCAAATCGCTTCTTCATATTTACCATCAAACATACAACTCATCAAGCGATTTGCGGGAAAATTTTTCGTTGCAACGCGATATATCAATTGCGACGCTTACAGTCCCCTCTCCGTCATCGCTTCGCGATGCCACCTCTCCCCTAGGAGAGGCAAGAAGTCTGGCAGAAAACCATGACAAGCAATTAATATATCGTGTAAGGAATAGCAATTTTAGTAAATGAGTGCCTGGAACCATAGAAGCAAGGGTACGTAACATTCTCTTACCATATAACAAATTTTACCGAAGCTTCGTCCTGGTTCCGCACGAAATTTGCGTTATGCCCTAAGGCATAGGAAAATTGCTACTGACTGGAACGATATTTAATTGCGACGCACACGCCAACTCACTTGCACGCCAGCCTGTTAATCTGCGTCGCAATAACCCCCGCGCCATAGCCATTATCAATATTCACAACCGAAACACAGTTAGCGCAGGAATTAATCATCGTCAGCAGCGCACTCAGCCCATGAAAGCTCGCACCGTAGCCGACAGAAGTCGGCACCGCAATCACCGGATTACGCACAAGGCCGCCGATAACACTCGCCAACGCACCCTCCATACCTGCAGCCGTCACAACGCAGTTAGCCTGCTGCAGTAAATCCACCTTATCCAAAAGACGGTGAATCCCGCTCACGCCAACATCGTAAAGTCTCTCCACATGCGTCCCGAAAAACTCCGCCGTCTGCGCCGCCTCCTCCGCAACGGGAATATCGGCAGTACCCGCAGTACACACAACAACGCAACCGCTCCGCACCTTATCCGGACGCTCCTGCTTCAGCGTCCGCGCCACCGGGTCATAAACAATATCAGGCAAACGTCGCCGCACAAGCTCGTACTGCTCCGGCGTCGCCCGTGTGCCGAACACCTCGCCCTGCTCCGCCAAAAGACGCTCAAAAATATCCGCCAGATACGCATCTGGCTTACCGCTGCAATAAACAACCTCCGCAAAGCCGGTACGCTGCTCACGCGAAGTATCAAGACGCGCATAATTTAAATTCTCATACGCCTTGCGATTAAAATAACTCTCCGCCTCAGCCACCGACAGCTTGCCGCTGCGCACCTGTTCAAGTACACTCCTGGAGTCCACTTTATACCTCCTTTTATGACAAAGACTTAGTCCGCTGTTCGGCAGACTAAGTCTTGCATATATAAATATTAAATTTCGATTTTATTATAGCGAAAACATACCTGCAACGCAAATATTCTTCACATCAAGTTACACCAGGTTCTTCACAACCGCCAGCTCCATCTTGTCCGCAGGAATAACCTCGGAATGGAGCACAGGCAGGTTCTCCAGCGCCAGCATACGCGGCGGAATCTCCGCGCCGGTATCGGCATGCAGCTTTTGCAGCAGTTCAAAAGGATTGCTGCTCTGCGGCTGAGCATCATCAAGTGCTGCCAGCACACTGTCGGCAAACTTATACGGACTTGCGGTAGACAGAACAACGGTATAGGTTTCGTCACTGGTCAGGAAGCGATATTTTTCCATCGCACGCCAGGCAACGGCAGTATGCGTATCCATCAGATAATGATAATCATTGTAGATACGGCCAATAGCCTCCTTCGTTTCCAGCTCATCAACCCAGGCACCGAAGAATTGGCTCTGAATCTGCTTCAGATCCTCGCTGTCAATCTCGTAATGACCTTCGGTATTCAAACGCTTCATATAATCCGCTACGCGCGCAGCATCATGCTCTGTCACACTGTAAAGCAGGCGCTCCAGATTACTGGAAACAAGAATATCCATAGAAGGAGAAACCGTTTTAAAGAACTCACGGCGTCTGTCATAAACACCGGTATTTATAAAATCAGTCAGCACGTTATTGCTGTTGGATGCACAAAGCAGTCTGTCAATCGGCAAGCCCATCAGCTTAGCATAATAGCCTGCCAGAATATCACCGAAGTTGCCGGTAGGAACAACAAAATTAATCGGGTCACCGGCAGTAATCTTGCCTGCCTTCACAGCATCTACATAAGCGCTGAAGTAGTAAACAATCTGCGGCACCAGACGGCCCCAGTTAATAGAATTGGCAGAAGAGAAGGTATATCCCTTCTTCGCCAGCTCATCACTGAGCGCAGTATTGCCGAAAATTTCCTTCACACCGCGCTGAGCATCATCAAAGTTACCCTCAATACCGAAAACCTTAACATTTTTGCCTGCCTGGGTAATCATCTGCTGCTTTTGGATATCACTCACACCCTCGCTGGGGTAGAAAACGATAATCTGCGTACCCGGAACATCAGCAAAGCCTTCCAAAGCAGCCTTGCCGGTATCACCGGATGTAGCAACCAAAATAACAACCTTATTCGTTTCACCGGTCTTTTGCATCGAACGTGTCAAAAGATGCGGCAAAAGCTGCAGTGCCATATCCTTAAAAGCAGACGTCGGGCCATGCCACAGCTCCAGCACACCGGTGTTATCATTTACCTGTACCAAAGGCACAGGATTATCACCGAATTTTTCCGGCGCATAGGCAGCATTTACACATTCGCGCAGCTCGTCCTCGCTGAAATCAGTAAGATACTGCAGCAGAACATCAACAGCACGCTCCGTATAAGGCTTGCGCTCCATCGCCTTTATATCAACCATACGCATCGCAGGAATATTCTGCGGTACAAACAATCCTCCATCCGCTGCCAAGCCACGGGTTATCGCGTGTGCAGCGGAAAACAAATCAGTTTTCCCTCTTGTACTAACATATAACATATATTCAACCTACTTTCTTCTTTAAATTTTGACGTCATACTGCCGTCAGCGTTAATAATACGCCTTCAGGCCAGCACAGTCGTATTTCTTTCAAACACAATTGTGCAAATAGGTTATCAAGACTATAATAGCATATTTTATAGGAAGGAACAAGAGTTACTCTGCAAAAATCAGCGGTGCCACCGTTGCAGCCGTAGCACGCTGCAAATCAGCCGGTGCCGCAATAATCTGCATACCGCGCTGACCGGCACTGATTGCAATCTCCGGCCAGTTATTGCTGGTCTCATCCATATATACAGGATAGTTCTTTTTAGCACCCAAGGGTGAACAGCCGCCGCGGATATAGCCTGTGAGCGGCAGGATCTCCTTCAGATGCACCAACTCGGCACGCTTATTGCCGCTGGCTCTGGCCAACGCCTTTAAATCAAGCTCGCCGTCACCGGGAATTACGGCAAACATAATGCCGTTCTTGTCACCGCGTACTACCAGTGTTTTGAATACCTGTGATGCAGGCATGCCAACCTCTGCGGCAACATGCACAGCATCCAGATGCTCCTCGTCCACCGGATATTCCATAATACGGTATTCTATCTTCAGCTCGTCCAGACGGCGGGCTGCATTAGTTTTTTTGTTATGTTTCATCAGGAAAAACCCCCTCTAAGCTAGAGAAATTACTTCATCTCTGTTATAATAGCACTATAGTAATGTAAAATGCAAATAAAATTGTGAGGACAATAAATTGAAGCTGAAAATTATATGCGGACAGCTGGAAATAACTCCCGGCCGTCCTGATGTAAACTATAAGAAAATCATTGACGCTATCGAAAAAGCACGCAGCCTTGAGGCCGATATCCTGCTGTTGCCGGAAATGGCTCTTCCCGGTTATCTTATCGGCGACATTTGGGAGCAGCAGACCTTTTTAGATGACTGCGCCTATTATGCCGAAAAAATCGTCACTGCCACCGAAAATATCTGCGTTATCTTCGGCAGCGTTGCCACCGAACCAGGCAAGCTCAACGAGGACGGACGCGTGCGCAAATACAACGCCGCCTTTGCCTGCCAAAACGGTAAGCTGCTCGGTGGTTATCAGGGACGCAGCTTCTTCATCAAGAATTCGCTGCCCAACTACCGCGAATTTGACGACTGCCGTCATTTTTACAGCCTGCAGAAGCTCTGCGCCGAAGAAGGTGCAAGCGTCAGCGAAGCACTGCAGCCTTTGGAAATCGTCATCCGAGGCACCAGCCTGCGCATCGGCGTCATGCTGTGCGAGGACGGCTGGACGGAAAACTATCACCTTAACGTACCGCAAACGTTGGCAGACAACGGAGCACAGCTTTTATGCAACCTTTCCTGCTCCCCCTACACGTTGGGCAAAAACCGTAAGCGCAACCGCCTTTTCAGTGCGCAGGCACGCACCGCAGGCATTCCGCTTATCTATTGCAACAACGTCGGTATCCAGAATAACGGCAAGAATATCTTCACCTACGACGGCTGCACTTCCGCCTACAACGGTGACGGCAGTCTGGTAACCTCTGCGCCCATGTATGCCGATACCTTTTTGGAATTCACCTGGGATACAGAAGCAAACTGCATCATCCCCACCTGTCCGCCGGCAGAGCTGCCAAAGGAGCCGGAATCCGTGTATCGCGCTCTGCGCTACGGCACCGCCAAATTCCTGCAGCAATGCGGTATCAAACGCATGACAGTCGGCCTTTCCGGCGGTATCGACAGTGCCGTAACCGCCGTCATGTATGCGGATATTTTGGGACCGGAAAACGTACTGCTGCTCAACCTGCCTTCACGCTTCAACTCTGCCGCCACACGCAACAGTGCGCAGCAGCTGGCGCAGGCATTGGGCGCAAACTATGCCGTAATGCCCATCAGCGAAAGCTATGAGCTGACAGTCAAGCAGCTGGAAGAAACTCCTATCACCCATTTGGCAGATGGCAGCAGCTTCAATCTGCAGCTCAGCGGACTGATTAAGGAAAATATTCAGGCTCGTGACCGCGGCGCACGCGTCATCGCCGCTGCGTCAGCAGCCTTCGGCGGAGCCTTCAGCTGTAACTCCAATAAAGCAGAGCTGGCTATCGGCTACGCCACCTTCTACGGTGACATCTGCGGCGCTATGGCCATGATTGGTGACCTTTGGAAGCATCAAGTATACGCTTTGGGACGCTATCTGAACGAAGTAATTTACAAACGTGAGGTAATCCCCGAAGCTATCTTCAATATCCGCCCCAGCGCCGAGCTTTCGGATGCGCAGACAGTAGGCAACGGCGGTGACCCGCTGGTTTACGCTTATCACGATTATCTGCTGCGTGCCTTTATCGAAAACTGGCACAAGACTACGCCGGCAGATATCCTGCGCTGGTACAAGGCAGGCACGCTGGCCGCAGAGCTTGGCTGTACGCAGGAAGCGATTAATGAAGCCTGTCCCGATGCTGTTACACTGATTGCCGATTTAGAGCGCTGGTGGAAGTTATTCGCCGGCTTTGCCGTTGCCAAACGCATTCAGGCACCGCCTGTTTTGTCGCTCACCAAACGCGCCTTTGGCTATGACCACCGCGAAGCACAGCTTACGCCCTATTTCTCACGCGAATATTACGAGCTTAAGGAAGAGCTGCTGAAATAAGCAATCTGTCAGGCAGAAGAAAAATATGATTTCAAATATTTTTCTTCTGCTTCATGATTAACAAAGTATATATTTTCTCTTGACATCTGTTTAATTAAATAGTATAATACGTTTTGTATTCGGGGTGTAGCGCAGTTTGGTAGCGCACCTGCCTTGGGAGCAGGGTGTCGCAGGTTCGAATCCTGCCACTCCGACCATGCGGGTGTAGTTTAGTGGTAAAACCTCAGCCTTCCAAGCTGATGTTGTGGGTTCGATTCCCATCGCCCGCTCCAAATTAATATGGTTCAGTAGCTCAGTTGGATAGAGCAACGGCCTTCTAAGCCGTGGGTCGGGGGTTCGAATCCCTCCTGGATCACCATGAAAGAAACCCCGCAACCATGCAGGTTGCGGGGTATTTTTGTGTGTAAAAAAAGCGTTTTTAAGTTGTTAATTTTTGCTGTTTTTCGCCCTGTTTTCAGCTATTTTTTAGGCGCGTTGGCCCCAGCGTTGGCCCCAAATATAAACTATTCTTTAAGTACCGCGTACACAACCACGCCGCCGGCAACAGCCTGCCATAATAGGCGCTGACGCTCAATGCGCCGCGTCCTGCGCTGCTCCTGTTTGAGCGTTGCTGATAAGCTCATCAAGGATTTGTTTTGCTCGTTGATTATCTGATCTGAGCTCGTCAACGAGCTTTTGGCAATCGCTAACTCCTGCTTTAGCTGACTGATTGAGCTGCTCTGCTGACTCAGCCCGCTGCTCTGCCCGCTCAACAGCTCCTGCAGCTGATTTAACCGCTGCTCCTGCCTGCTGATTAAGCTCTGCAGCTCGGTTAACTTGCTGAGCGGCACGCTCACCATTACCTCCTGCCGGGGCGCCGCCTCTGCTGCTGAGGCAGGTGTACAGGATAAAGCTGCCGACAGCAGCGCACAGACACATAACGCCGATACGATATATCCACCCTTTGTCATACATCCAGCAACCCCCAGTCGATATCATGTCCGGCCAGATAATTATATGTAGCTCTCGCCCTGTTGGCGTAGCCTTGACGGTAAGCGTTGCCAACAGCAGCAGCCACATAATACTCATCAGCAAACACATCCGCCAAAGCGGACAGGTCGTTGACGTTATAGCCCCAGTTCTTGCGATTGCGGACAAACACTCTCACCACGTTGGTTGACGTAGGGCACCACATCCCCGCATAAATTACGCATTTGCTGTCGCTGATGTACGGCATCAGCGCGTCGACATAATCAAGACAATCGGCTGCCAGTATCTCCAGCTGAGCAGCTCTGCCCTGCTCACTGTCTAGGACCGCACGCAGCTCATCCAGCTCACCGGAGTTAACAATGTCGGAGTAGGTACGGCCGATAAATTTACGGCCGCTGTCAATCCAGCTGAGGAGGTTATCCCCGCGGCCGCCCTCCCACTGGCTCACGCCCATGCTGGGGTAATTGCCGGCAGTGCTACAGCTCACCGAGTCGTATGCGCCCTCGATGCCGGTGGCGATGATGCCGGCAGCCACTTCATGCGCTAAGAGATGTCTAAGGTCCATATTATCACATCCTTTTTTTCTTGATGATGTTGATTAAGCCCTGCACAGCCTCAACGCCGGCAGCGTTGAGGTTTTCTACTATGCTCAACAATTCCGTCGCAGTTAAATAACCGATGATTGTACTCACTGCCCATGCAGGCTTACTAAGCTCAACCATAATCAGATCAGCACTGGCAGCTGCCATTACGCATAGTAAATATATGCAAATCTTGCCTAAAAAACGGTGCTTCATAACTTCAGAAGAAATGAGCCCTGCACTTCTCGCCGCTTTGATGGCAATCAGCGATTGAAGAATGGTTGGCGCTGTTTTGCCTTGCTTAACCAGATAATCATGAGCAATCGCCAACCACTTAGTCAGACAGTCCAACACAACCAAAGCAGAAAACGCATAGAACAGGATTGCATGCTTGTGGAGCAGGATTACCATAATCGCAGCAGCTATCGCCTTATAATTCCAACCTGTATAAAGCGTTTTACCTGCACCTACCACGCTATCAAAAAAAAGTTTATAGTTCATCTTTCAACCTCCTAAAAATTACATAATAAAAGCCGCCCTGTATAAGACGGCTTAAGAACCTTAACTGTATGTTATCAGTTTAACGCTCCCGGCATCAGCGTCGATCTTGTCCAGCTTGGCTTTGTCCGCAGCACTCATCAGCCCCGCGGCAGATGTCGTGGCGTTGCCGGGCGTGCCGGTAAGGTCCGAGTAGCTGCCAGTCCTGGCTACCGATGCCAAGGCGCTGAGCTGGTTAAAAAACTTTTGTCCCAAGCCATAGACAACTTTGTTTTGCACAGCATTGGTAGAGTCACTGGACAAGCTGTCATCCACAACAGGTATCGCCGGGCTGTCCGACAGATCATTATAGCTTCCGCTAGTAGCCACCGCAGCCAGTCCTGTTATCATGCTTGCCGGATGAGATGCAGGATGGACATAATTGTTGGCGTTAGCCGCTATGCTGTCCAGCTTGCTTTTGTCGGTGCTGCTCATCAGACCTGCGGCTGACGCTGTCGCGTTGTCATACGTTGTATCACTTGCAGACGGAGTGTACCCCAGAGCGCCGGTTACGTTGGCTCTTGTCAGGTTGATAACACCACCAGATACATTGATGTTGCTGCCGATTTTTACACCGCCCATAACAGAGCTGCTGGCCGTCGGAAGCGTATACGCTGCAGGAATTGACGGCTTATTAGTCAGGTCATTATAATTGCCGGATGTCGCCACGGCAGCAAGCGACGATGCATCTACCTTGCTATTGACTGCTGTTTGCACGAATGCCGTGGTTGCTATCTGTGTAGTATTTGTCCCAGCATCTGCCGTCGGCGCTGTCGGTGCGCCTGTCAGACGTGCTCCACCATTCCATCCGTTTCCGTTAATGTTGCCGACCAACACAGCTCCAGACTTTGTACCCGTGGTACATTTATAAAAATTCCAGTTGGGGTCGTATTCGTAGAAATCGACAGAATCGTGCCCCGAGTAGCCGAAGTCTACGGCATGATAATAGGTGTTTGCGTCACCTTCGCCCCTAAATTTTCTGCATTGGAAATAATTTGTCGCCCCCGTACCCGTCTGAAAGTTGGGCGCGCTAACACTGCCTGTACACGCCCCACCTGCCAACGGCAGATACGCACTCAGCATACTGCTGTCTGCCTTGCTGTTTAACGCAGCATTGATAACTTTATTTTGCACAGGGTTTGTTGATGTAGATGATAGCTCGCTGTCCACCGTAGCTGATGCAGGTATTATAGGCTTATCCGTAAGGTCATTATAACTGCCCGACGTTGCCACCGTAGCAAGGTCACTAGCCTTAACGCATCCGTTTGTAAGCGTCTTAACCTTGCTCCACACATGTACAAGGCCGTTAAGGTCAATCATGTTTTCCGCCACTAAATATCACCACCTTAGTTAAACACAATTTCGACTTTATATTTTTTCCCCACATTAGCAGCGGTAAACATGCTTGATATATTTGACGGTACACGTTGCACAAAGGTATAAAATCCTACTAAGCTACCTTGATATGACATTTTGCCTACTGTCAAATTAACCGTTACACCCATTTCAAGCGGTGTGATGTTAAGGCTGATATTGCGACTACCGCTCGTAACACCATCCTCCTTAAATGCAACGTCAAGCCAACCGCCGTAATAAGACAATATTACCAAGGTTACCGCTCTACCATCATGCGTAACATTACCTGTAACCTCGCCATAATTGCCATTGTTGCGACTATACCCATATTGACCGCTTTGCTGTCCCATAGTCATTACAAACACGTTCTCGGTGACATCGCCACCGTTCTCATGTTTTGTTGCAACAGCGTATATAATGCCGCCGATTTTAACACGCATGCCTGTAGCATTGGCATCGTCTGTCGCTTTAAGGGCTATATAGCCGTCAGTATTGTCGACTCTTACTCGCAAAGCTTTGTCCCCGGCTTCCGCCAATGTTGAGTAGATGTTGCAGGCAACAGCCGTGCCGCCTGTTTTTTGTACATATAATTTTTTGTTTAAAATACTCATAACATTACCTACTCAATCCAGATACTGCCACCGGGAATATTAAGCACGCTGCTGACGGTCAGCGTCTGTACCATTGTTGTGCCTGTAAAAGACGCATTGTTGGTAGTAGCAGGAGTATACCCTAACGCCGATGTCACGTTGCTTTTGGCAATGCTAATAGTGTCGTTTGACACACTGATGTTACTGCCAACCTTAACACCGCCTAGCATACTGCTTGTAGCGTTAGGCAACGTGTAGGCTGCGGGGATAGTCGGCTTGTTGGTCAAATCATTGTAGCTGCCTGTCTTGGCTACCGCTGACAAGTCCGTTATCTTAGCATATGCCGTTAACGTAGATGCCGTAACATCCGCTGACAACACGCCGCTTGTGTTGATAGTCAAGCCACTGCCAACCTTTACGCCGCCAAGTGTGCTACTGCTTGCCGTAGGTAATGTATAGTTACCACCGCCACACTCCCACCACAGCTTACGCTGTCCCCTATTCTGCCAGCAGCCTTGCCGTTGATATAGACACTGGCGCTCCCGCTGGCAATTACTCCGCTATGCGTCGGATGCGCTACACACCCATGCGGAGCGTAGCTGTCGCCAACGCGGCCTGCACCTTTGCCATTGATGATAACATCCGTACTTGCTGTAACAAGCGCTGTAGGCGCGCAGGCATCGTGCCCGGTGTCATTGTCGCCTAAGCGTGTTGCCTTTGGCATGTTAATCACCTCCTTCAGTTCAGCAGAATGTTAGCACCTTTAATAATTACATTACCTTTGGCATTAATCTCGATATTCCCATTTTGATACCTGATAAAGCTACCATCGGCAAACGTAATGCTGCGCGCGTTCGCATCACTCTCCACCGGAGCATCCTGCGTGCTATAAAAAGCTCCTATAACAAAGCCTTTGCTGATGCCACTGCCACTTGCATTCGGTTGGAAGATGCATAGCACCTGGGTACCAACCTCAGGCAGCCAATAGGCTTTCGTCTGCTTGCTGCCTATAGTTATAATCGGTAGTTCAGCGCTCACCATATTGTCCTTATCCTCAAACGCCACGCGAGCGCTGCACGATTCGCCATTGACCGCCGATACTGTACCAATGCGAATCAAGTTTTTTATCTGGTTAATATCCATCTAAACATCTCCTCACATCAATACTCGTTGTGTAGCCACTGCTAATATCATGCTGTGCCTTAGTAATAATATACTTGCCATCGAAAGCACCAAAACCGCTAAGCTGAATATTCACAGCAGCTGCCAGCTCCGGATTACCTAAAAAGCTGAAGCTACCGGTAACCTCATCGCTGTTCTTTTCCCGAAGCTTCTTCTTTGCAAGACGCTCTGCATCCGCAATACTGGCGACCTGCTCATTGACTTCCAGCGTTTTGCCTATCTTTTTATCAGGAGCAGCAAATGTCGCCTCAATTTTTTGCTTAGTGCTGCTGTCCTGGTACTTAACGTGGCAGGACTTATACACATCGCGCACCTTGCTGCGCAGGCTGTAGCTCTTCAGCATATCCAACACCTTGAGGCTGCCGGCAGAAAAACTGCCTTTTGGCTTCGGCACCAGCGCCACAGCCTCAGCCGCTTCATAATCTGCTTCGTCAAAAATAACAACTTGCTTATCACAGATTTTGAGTGCCAGGCCATGATCAGCACACAGCTTATATAAAAAGGACAGGTCAGACTGTTCTGTCTGCTCTGCTCTATCTATAACAGGATTATACTCTTTAACATCGTAATACAGCGTCAAACCCGCCTCCGTCGCAATATCATTAGCAATGCGTTTCAGCTCTGCCTTCTCCCAGCTACGTGTACGCTCGGCGCCGCGCAGATTGTTGTTATCCGGCACGCTCACCGCTTTGATTTGCACCTCGCTAGGCATTCCGCTGCTGGTAATTTCATCAATCTCAAACAAACCAAAACGTACAACCTGCTCACCTATGCTCTGCCAGTTAATCAGCTTTACGCTAACGTCCAGTGTTGCACCCTTTTCCGGCATCCATGCTGATTGCCATAGCCCAGCTTTATCCTCCAGTGTAAGCTGCAGATCATCTGCTTCACCAGACATGTTATCAGTGTAGCTTACATTCTTCAGATATTGCTGCAGGTCTGCGCTAATATCCTTGTCATTGTATTTAATGATTACCAGGCATCGCCTTGCATTCATCTTAAACATTTTAACGCCTCCATGGTGGCAGCATCGATGTTACCGGTGCAGTATACTCCGGCACTTCCAACACAATTTCTGCCGGAAAAACAACAATGTCAGCGTATTGCTGATTTGCTTCCAGCAGGACGTTTAGCGATGCTTCGTCATTATACAAGCGCTTGGCAATCAAGTCCCACATGTCGCCCTGAGTAGTTGTGTAAGTCTTACGCATAGCTTACCCTCCTCTGTTGGTTCTGCAAGTCCTGCAGCATCTTCTTAAACTTTGCCATCTCCAACTCCAACACCTCGCGGATTTTACCTTCGTCGCCACCGCCTTGAATTGTAATGTTTGGTGCAAACGTAGCAGTAATATTGGCACCACCGCCCAACGGATTGCCCATAATGCGGTTTGTTTCCGCCAGCAGGCCGATGTTCCGCGCATTAGGAGTATGTGGGATAGCGGACTCGCCACTGTCCTCAGCAAAGGTTGTCAGAAAGGCGCCCTTGCCATAGATGCCGCCGGAAGCGTTGTGTGCAACGTCACTGCCACTGCTTCCTTGTGCAGTTATATTGACCTTGCCGAAGATTGGCTTAGAGATAAAATCGCTGATGGCCTGCCATTTTTCCTGTACCCAAGAGAATGCATCAGAAAACTTGTCTTTTATACCATTAACAAACTGCTGTATTGCTAAAGAAGGATTGTCCCACAATGTTATAAACCACTGCTTGACGATGTCCCAGTTGGCAATAAGCGCAGTTCCAGCAGCAATCGCCCAGCCGATTGGACCTGTAATAAACATAATCGTTCTAGCTGTCGGACTGTCCCAAAGGTTGACAAAAAACTGTTTTATTTTATCCCAATCTTTGTAAATAATATATCCTGCCGCTGCAAAAGCTCCAGCTATTACTAGAATTGGACAACCCCATAGAGATGCATTCAAAAGCCATTGAGCACCAGCAGCCAACTTGGTAGAAAACGCCATAGCTTTTGCATGTATATTATAAAGAATAGTAGAATTTTTCGCTGATTTAGTAATTAGTTCATACCCAGCAATAGCAGCTTTAGCCGTATTAAAAGCAGCAGTAGCAAGGCTAACTGTAATGTACATTCCACCCAATCCTAAGCCTAAAGCTATAACCCCTCCTGTTAATCCAGGATATTTTTCAGTAACATCTCCTATAGTTGTCGCAAATTTACCTAAATATTCACTTCCCATAGCTATCACCGGTAATAAACCTGACGTCATTTGGATTTGCGCTTTATCTATACGATTTTTCATAAGTTGCATACTATTTGCAGTAGTTTGGCTTCTTGCAGAAAACTCTTGTTCCATACTATCAGCATACTTTGAACTGTCGCCTACTTTAGCAAAATTAGACTCTAGCCCACTAAGGTTTGAAAGCAAAGGTCCAATTGCACTAAGACTTTCCTTACCAAACAGGTCAGCCATTACTGCCGTTCTTTTTTCTGGTGCTAATTGCTCGATAGCCTTTAATACAGTTAATATTGCCCCTTTAGCATCATTTTGCATAGCGGAGGCCATATCAGTAGCATTTAATCCAATTTGTGCAAAAGCTTCAGCTTGCGACTTGGTAGCGCTTTCTCCACTAACCATAGCTAAAATCAAATTCTTAATACCAGTTGCAGCAACCTCGCTTTGGATACCTGAGCCAACCATACTTGCACCTAAAGCAGCTATTTCGCTTGATGCTACACCACCAATACTTCCTAATGGACCAATACGAGTAACTACATCAGATATTAATGGAGCAGACGCAGCTGTCGTATTACCTAAATAGTTAATCTTATCAGCCAGAGTAATAACCTCGTCCTGATTCATTTTAAAAGCTGTACGCCATTTGGCCATCATATCACCGGCCTGCTCAGCAGTAATATCAAAGGCTACGCCCATTTTAGCAGCAGCTTCAGCAAACTTTAATAAGTCTTCTCGAGCTATTCCTGCCTGTCCACCAGCTGCAACTATATTAGCAAGTCCATCAACAGCCATTGGAATTCTTGTTGATAGTTCCAACACATCTTTACTCATTTGTTTGAACTGTTGCGGAGTTTTAAAATCAACAACCTTTTTTACGTCAGCCATAGAACTTTCAAAGGCTATTGCTTTATCTGATATTTGAACTAACGAATTTATCCATATTTTAGCTAAATCAAAATGTGCCCAAGATTGAATGGAACTGGTTGCCAACTTAGCATATTTTTCTTGTAATGCCGGAAGTTTTTGAAACTTGCCCAATAATCTTTCATATGCATTGGCAGCCGATTCTGCTGAAAGTATACCTTGTTTTTGAGCTTTGTATACACCCTTCCAAGCTGCTTGATAATTCTTTAATTCTTGTTTTGTATTAGATATATTTCTTTGAGCCTGCTGAAACGATGTAGAAAAACTGTTGCTCAATACTGCGGCTAATTTAAAGCCAAATGTAAATTCTTTCATCAGCCTTGAACCCCTTTCGTAAGAAGTATATAATATATTTAGAGGTGATTTTTATGATTTATTTCTTCGGTATGGTATTAGGAATATTATTTATGATTGTCGTTGCAATACATGCAATGATAGAAATGCATATTAATTACAAGAAAAGCATTCCTAAATTAAAAAAATTCACCCGAGTCAACCCAGATGGCACAACATCTACATATTATCGCAGAGTTGATAAACAGAATGGTGATTGCCATGATTGATATTAGAACTGCTTTTTTGTCCGCTCACGCCTGAGCGGACTTTTTATTTACTATTTTCGCAATTTCCAACGCTTCAAGTAAGCCTAGGTTTAAATAAAATTCGACAGACGTAAATGTTGCCATTGCCAAGCTTATAGCTAGCTCTTTTATGGGCTTAGAGTTTTCAACTCCTAGCCCAGCAAAAAATTTGCCACCGGCAGCACCAGATTTTTAAAATCAATAGAAGGCATCTCCAAAATATCCTCTACAGGTACGCCAATCAGTTTAGCCGCTACCAAAGCCTGAAAATCCATGGACAGAAATACAGCCGGAGTTGTGTCGCCCATTTTGCGCACTTCCTTTTCTGCTGCAATTAAATCTTTACCGCGGATAGCTTCAAAATCTAATTTAACTTCCTTAACTTCTTCGCCATTAACCATAATAGGATTATTCAATTGAACTACTTGCATCTTTCATTCCTCCAAACTTTTATAATTCAGCCCCCAGCATGCAGCTGGAGGCTTTTTTGTTTTACACCATGCCTAAGGCTTCGCGAACGTCAGCCATATAATCAACGCCACCAATGTTGCAGATGTAGTTGAACTTATCCAGCTCCAGAACAGTTTCACCATCAATGGTAACTTTTAGGTAAGCTGTTTCAATGGTGTTCGCAGTACCAGTAGTCGCGCCAACATCCAGCTTGCCCAGCTCCGTTTTCTTCGGTACACCGCGCACAACGCATTTTACGTTGCCAACCTTATACTTGCCGCTAGCACTGTCATAAATCTGCTGCGCCCCACGCAGGTCGAGATTTACGCCGGTTTGCATTGCCAGCATAATGTTACGCTTCTCCAGCGTGCGCCAGTTCAGCACTGTTTCCATGCTGCCAAAGTGCCCCAGCACCGGGCTGTCAAACTCGCCTGCAATACCTGCACCTTTAACGGTTTCGGTCATAGCATCTAAAGACGGAAGTTGCACATCAGCAATACCCACCAAATCGTTACCATCTTGGTAAACTTTAAAGTTAATCAGTTTCTCAGGTACATTTGCCATCTATCTCACCTCCCCATTAACTGAACAGCGTTTCAAAATACGCAGGATCATATTCGAGCACGTTTTCAATTTCACGCGCCGGGGCAGGCGGCGTAAGATAAGTGTGGAATTTAATGATGCCGTCCATAAGATTGGTAACTGGATTTTCATCATCACGAAATTCAACACGGCCGCCCAAAATGACACCTTGTCCGGTAAGGCCGTTTAAACGCATATTTTCACTGTCCAGAACTGTTTGAATCAGGCGTTTGTTAATCGGCTTATCTACCTTCGCCCAATAAGTTTGAATGAAAGTCTGCGCATGCCAGTTAAACATTCTGCGAATACAGATAAAAGCATCTTTAGGGTCGGTGTTAGACGGATAGCAGGCGGTGCGATTGCCCCAACATTTCCAGCCTCCGATAAAATTAAGCGCGGTAACAACGCCCTGGCCGTTGAGATACCCGGCTTCATCAGGTCCTAATACTACCTCAGTACCATCTTTCAAGCAGCAGCCGTTAATCTGCATGCTTTTATTAGACGGGCTTTCGTAAGGAATATCATCGTTATTACTATCAACAGTTGAGATAACGCCAAGAACATGGGTAGACATGTGATAAACATCATCGCCCATCTTAACCATAGGCCAACATACCACTTGAGAAGCATCGTTATAGCTGTTCTGGTTCATCCACGCCTTGACATCAGTATATTTTTTTACTGCGTCGGTCGGTACGTCATTGAGAGTAATCGCCTTGAAATGGCTGTTGATGTTACCGGCTTTGGCTTTCATCACGGCAGCTACTGTCGGAGTTTCACTCCAACCGGGAGCCAATACAATGCCAGGCACAAGGCCGGTAATTGGGAATACTTTGTTAAGACATTCCAAACCTTTGACAGAACCATCGCTCACATTGATGCCGCCAATGATATCATCTGCGTCTACTGCTGCAGCATCAATCTCATCATAAGTAAGTGTTAAATTACTTGCAGCAGTTGCAGTGCCATCATCAAGCAACGTAATAACCAATACGCCATCGTCATCATAAGCAGCTTCATAGTCGCTGCCGGCAATCAATGCAGAACCGGCCGTAGATGCTTTAATCTGCAAAGTGTCAAGCAGAACCGGAGCATCTACTTTTGCAACTTTGTTTGTCACTGTAACATTTTTGGAGCTAGTACTCTTCTTATGAGTTTTGGGATCCAATACGTTTACAAAAACCACTGGACCGCGATTATACAATGCGAACTGGCTATACATTACCTCGCAGAGAGTGTATTTAGCCCAATCTTTACTGTAGCCCAACTGTTGTACTGCCTCAGCGTAACTGTAGCACAAAATGGGTTTGTTGCTCTGAGCGCGCTCACTCGCCAAATGTACCGGAGCGGTACCGAATACAACCGGCAGACCGGCAGTAGTGTTTACAGCAGGCACAACGCTAGTCGGAACCTCACTGGTATACACACCATGTTTATATGCCATGTTTTATACCTCCAATGCTTGTTTATAATACTTATTCAGCGGAGTACCTGTTTGTTGAACTTCCTCAAGCGCTCTGTTAAGCTGTTCTACTGAAACAAACAGCTTCTCCAATTGAGGGAATTCATCGAATTCTGCATCTAAATGCTCAGGCAGACCGCCAATGAATACCTGATACTGCAGTAATCTTCCGCGGCTCAGGTTGGGGCCGATATAAATCAGCTTATCTGTTTTCTTATTTTTCGCCATAATATATGTCCTCCTCATAAGGTTGACCAATAGTATAAATTGCAGTAATTTTACCCTGCCACTGCGGAGCAGGCTGTGCTTCCGGCACTTCAATTTTCACAGGAAACAGCAGACGATGTCTGTCAGCTATAAAACGATGTTTTAAAAGATGCTGGCGCACATGCTCCATGATGTTATAGAGGCTGCGCCAATCATCATATTCACTGTCATCGTAAATACTAAAGCCAATTTCTACCGTTGCTGTACTCATATCGCCATCTGCAGTATCCTGCGCAGCGGTAACAAGAGCATAAATAAACGATGCCTGTTCATCAGCATTCATGCGTGCCGGAGGATAGCCGGCATATACCTTAATACTGCGCTTACCGGATGGCTGCTGCGTGCTGTAGTCAGTAACTGCAGGGCGCAAAAACTCAGCCAGGTTATCCATTAATTCAACTGTAGTCATAAAAGCTCCTTACTTCATTTTTGAAAAACGCTCATTAAGCATAGTTTTCGCTAACCGAGTGCTTTCGTCAATATTTTACCGAAACGATATTCTACTTCATGTAAAAAGCGTTTATTCAGCGTAGCTTCTGCCAACGGAGTAAGCTCACCGATAACATTTTCCGAGCCAAACATCTGCGGTATGCTAGGACCATAAGGAATGCGCAAAGGATAGCGTGCTTTGCGTTGAGTGCGCTGCATTGCACCAGTGTAACCTTTGCGCGATACACCAAGAAATAAGCCAGGCACAGCCTTAACGCGGGTTTGCTTGCGTACTTTCGCCTTTATTGGCCCGCGCTTATTAACATTTACCTTAAATGCTGTCAAAAGCAATGGGCTGCCACGAGAAGCAAGAACGCCACGCAAGTTAGAACGTGACGCACGCTTAACATCCAGCGCCCCTTTAATATTCTTGGCGCTTACCAGATAATTTTTGCGGATAGATTTAGATGTCTGCGTTTTTATCTTTGTAATCGTGTAGTTGATAGCGTTAGCCGCCGCTTGTTCTATTTGCTTCGGAGCACCGCCTAACCTTCGTTGTGCGTATTCCAAATTTTTAGCATCAATGCTAATCATCGGTCATTCGCCACCAGTTGGATTGTCAATATACCCATATCATCGCCCACGCTTTCAACCTCATACATTTTATCGTCAAGATAAAACCGCATGCCATACACCGGCACCTCTGGCAAATCTGCCTTCTGGCAATTCACCTGCAGCTGACTGCCATAAACACCGGGATAATAATCATCCTTGCCCTGTTGTATCGTCAAGGCCTGCGCCACGGAGATATCCTGCACAATCGCCTTGCACTCCGTACCGTTCAGATCATGCAGCTCCGCAAACTCCATCTCATTGAGAAAGACAGCCGCATTGTCTGCGGCTATCTGCTCTTTAAAGCTCAGCGCTTTCATTGTACAGTAGCGGCTTCATCTACCGCCGGCAGCACGTCTTCATCATCACACGCAGCCTCTTTAGAGATAGATTTGGAAGCAGTCTGCTTTTTGCTCTTTTTCCCAGAAGCAGGCTTTTCAGACTCAGTTTCGCTAATGATTGCAACATCTTCCGGAGCAGTGGTTTCCGCCTCCGGCTCGCCAATGATTTCAAACTCTTCCGGAGCATCATCATACAGCTTTTGAGCAACGTCGTCAGGCAGCTCAACAACACTGCCCGCTGCATAAACTACGTTATTATGACGCAGAGAGAATTTCTTAACGAGGATATACATAAGCTACCTCCTTATTTAACCTTGATAACATACCAGTCATCTACGGATTCAGGAACAACAAGGCAACGGCTCTGCATAGCAATAGAGCAGTAGTCATTCTCGATGTTCATGGTAACCTTAGGTACATAACGGCCTTCATAGGTGTGGAACTGCTTATCATCCTCCATCTGGGTAACAGCGCCATACAAGCGCTTGCCACGACCAGCAACACCGATAATAACGTAATCATCAGGCAGGTACGGAGTAAATACACCTTCGTTGTTGATGTAACCACCCTCATAGGTGTACATCTCCAGGCCTAAGGCACCCAGCAGGCCGAAGCGCATAACCTCAGGGCTTTGAATCTTAGGTGCGAAGGACATCAGCGCCGCATTGTCGCGGGACGGAATCAGCAGCTTGTCATAAATGCTCTTGTTGTTCAACAGCAGGTTGCTGGTAGCCTCGGAGCACATCATAATAGTCGGAGTCAGGCCAGCATTGCGGCGGATAGTTTTGGAAGCCTCCTGCAGGTTGCCGTAAGCATCAGAGGTATCCTTATCCCAGGTATCGGTACCGGACAAGGTTTGCTTTTGAGTAAAGTTAAAGGAAATAGTGTCAATCTTTTGGGTTTTGCCATCATCAGCATAACCGTTAATGGTGTAGCTGCCATCAATCAGCAGCTTTGCAGCCATATATTCCTCAGTGCGGGTGCACATATCAGTCAATTCCTTGATATCCTCAGCGCGATATTCTTCAGCTCGCTGTTGGGGAGTGCGACCGCTGTACACGCTTTCACCTGCCAGGCGCTTTTGCAGCTGCTCAGCAGTCAGTACGCGCTTAGGCTTCATCAGCGGAGCCTTGTAGGATTTGGTTTCAAAGCCATCACGCTGCATATTAACACCTTGAGAACCCGGAACAACAAAGGGCGCCATGGAGCGACCGCCTTTTTTGAAATCCACATCCAGATATTCAGAGCTATAGGTAATCGCGTTCGGGAAAAAGGTGTTTACTAACAAAGGATTGGGCGGATATGCACGATTGATTACACCCAGCAAAGAACGGGTAGAATTGATATCAAATGCCATAGTTTATTCCTCCTTATTGCAGATGAGTCAGGTAGATGCCAACAGCACGCAGCTCTTCCTCGTGTGCCTGCACAGAATCAGATTCATCGCCAACAGACATTTCCTCTGCATTGAAAATGCCGCTAATATAAACAGTAGCAACTACATCGCCGGTGCCAACAACAACATCTTCGGCCAGCACAGCGTTTGCTACCTTCAGTGCCGGAGTTGCGGATGCAGCATCAATAATCTGGTATTTGCCTTCACTGACAGCCAGCACAGCGCCTCTTTTAAGCGCCTTTTCAGCGCTCAGGCCTTTAAGGGTAATGTTTTTGGTAAGAGCAGCCACAGCGGTGCCGCCAATAAGCTGGTCCACATTGCTTTTTTCACTGGTTACATATGCCATTATTTATTACCTCCATACATATTCTGCAGAGTTTTAGCCATGTTTTCGGTGCGCAGGGCATCTTCCTCTGCTTCAGTCAGGCCATTAGCAGGCTGACCGGTTACATTACCGGAGCCAGATTTCATCTGGTCGTCAATCAAATCATTCATAAAGCTTTGAGCTGCAGAAGTCTGAGCTGCAGGCTGAGCACCCTTAATAGCATCAACGGTTTCTTTGATTTCATCAGCAGTCTTGCCGTCTTTGATGGCCATATTGATTACAGCCTTCACACCAGCACTGCCATCATCCAAAGCATTGAGCGCAGCCAAACGGCTTCTTTCCTCATTGCGGATTTGCTCCTCATTAGCCGGAGCGGTGGTTTGGTTAGCAGGAGCAGCACTGCCATTCTGTTCACTTGCTCTGACACCGATAGCACTCAAAATAGTGTTTACGGCATTCATAAGATTTTCATTCATCGTTTTGTCCTCCTTTTTGTGGATTTTGTTTTTAATTAAGTCAGCATCTCCCTGGCTCAGCTGATGCCGTACATGGTTGACCACAAGCACATTGCCGTCAAGAACAGGTTCAACCTCACCTTGAATCTGGTCACAGAAGCCATTGGCAAGGCATTCTTCAGCAGTAAGCCATGTGCTGTTTTTCATCATGGTCTCCAATTCTTTTTCGCTGAGCTTGCAGCGCTCCTTATAAGCTGCCACAATACTAGCCTTGACAGGCTTGAGCATTTCAATAAGCTTGCCCAGCTGTTCAGCGTTGGCAGGCTCTGCAAGGCAGACCATAGGGTCATGAATCATCATCATAGCATTGACCGGCATAAGGATTTTTTTGCCGGCCATAGCAATAATCGTCGCAGCACTGGCCGCCAAGCCGTCAATCATTACAGTGGTATCACCGGAGTAAGATTTAATCTGGTTGGCAATGGCGTGTGCAGCGAAAACATTGCCGCCATTGCTATTGATGCGGATACAAACAGGCTTGCCTTCCAGCTTAGCCAATGCATCAGCAAAGCCTATTGGACAAACATCGCCACTGCTGTCATACCAAGGCTTTTCGCTGACGATATCGCCATAAATACGGATTTCAGCAGTATTTTCGGATGCTTTGTTGATAATCTCCCAAAATGGTTTACTTTTCACCATCGTTCTCACCTCCTTCCTCAGTCTTTACATTCTGATGAAGCGGATAATTGAGGCCATTGCCTTGCCAATGCTTATGTTCAGCTTGCAGCTGCGCAATGTTTTCCTCGTATTCCGTGCCGGTGATTTCCGCAGATTCCTGTTCACCGGTGCTGAAGCCGTAATCAACACGCAGCTTGGCTGCCTGAACCTCTTTCACCGGGTCAAGCATCCCCATAGTCGGGCCATACCAGGACGCACGGCTCCACGCCTTACGCAGCAGCGGGTCACTAAAATAGCCAGGCGCTTGAATGCGTCCAATAGCTACCGCCTCAGCCAGCCAACGCTCATACACCGGCTGACAAAAATCCCTTGCGAACCAAATGCGCCGCTTCTTGGCAACCGCCTGAAACTGCAGCAAGGCACCGCGTGCAGCACTGTACGAGCTTTGGAAGCGCGACAGCAGCACTTCTGAAGGAATCTCCAGCGCCGCGCCCACCTGAGCAATCAGCGCATTGACGAAGGCCTCAAAGGTGGACAGGCTGCGATTTGCATCCACGGTCTGTACTTCATAGCCAGGCGGCAGCTCGTTCATCGTGCCGGCACCCAGCTCAAAGGTATATTGGTCGAAAGCAACCTTTTCATTCTCGCCAAAGGCCTCCGGCAAAGCGTTTGGAAGGCCTTCACCTGCGTCCTTCGTTTTGAAGAACAGCGTAAAATAGCTTTTGATGATTGCAGCAGTAAGCTCCGCTGTGCTATAACGGTGCATCTGCTTCAATTCTTCAATGGCCGGTGCCAGAATCGGCACACCGCGGTACTGCTCCGGCCTTTCCTCATGGCTGATTTGCAGGATGTTCGGCGCACCTGTTTTGCGCCCGAAGGCTTCTACGCGCACCCATTTTATATTCCTGTTTTCCGTCGGGTCATAAGGCACCCGGTCAGCAACCCAATAGGCTACAACGGCACCATCCGTATTGATTTCAACACCGTTAATAATCCTGTTGCCATTCTTGGGATTACGAACCTCCACCTCATTAAGCGCACCAATAAGACTATAGGTATTAGGATTGCAGACACGGCTTGCTTCAAAAAGCTGTATCTTGGTGGTATAAGGATTATCACCCAAGGCCTTGCGGTATTTAATCGCCGCCCAGGCATCTCCGTCCACAATAGACGATATAAAAGCAATATCCTGCATATCGTAAAAGTTGTGCTTGCGATACAGGTCACACTCTACGCTCTGCGCCCACAGATTAAACTCTGCCTTAGTGTGCCTGCGCCATTCAGCAGCTTCCTCCGGGCTCATGCCTAACAAGCGATAATCAGGACATGGTGAAGGCACCAGGCCAGCGCCAACAACATGCGTCCGGTAGCGATTGATGGCAGCAGCACCAACAGGGCTGTTAATGGCCATGTCAGCACTGCGGTTGCGCAGGATGTTCAGATTTACGTCAACATCACTTTTAGGGCTGGACCTTATCGGCCAATAACCACGCATAGCTTGTTTTTCGGCACTGGCACCACCGTTGCTGTAGCCTGTGTTTAATACAGGCCTGAGGATGATGCCAGTGGGCCGCTCCTGTGTTAAGGTTTGGCCAGTAGGATGTCTGGCCTTACGATTGTAGGGTGTTCGTTTCTTACTCATTTCGTAGCCTCCTGTTTGATTTAAGCGCTAATCACGGAAAAGCACTCTTTTGGCACGCCTATATCCCTCAGATGCAGGCGCATTATCTTCTTCAGTAGCGCCCATGGCTCGCAGGCGATTTATTTCAGCCTGAATGGCGCTAAGGTCAGCGCGCGTCAGCAGCCTATTGCCAATGCGGTAGCTCTGACCGGTGGCCAGAATAGCCTGCTCTGCCTTCAGGTACTGGCGATAGCGTTCGTTCAATGCATTGCTCATTCTGTTCTCCTTCCTCGTTTAATGCAGCCATAGCGTTTCTGTGGCTTGGCAGCAGGTGCAGGAGCCGTCGCCCCGCCTGCTTCAGCATTGTTGCCCTGCGCCAGCATAGCATCCAGCTTTTCAAAGTTAGGTGCAATACTGCGCATACAGGCAAGATTATACACAGCAAGGTCCAGCGGCTCATTGCGCTTGTCCTTGGCTATGTTTGTCCACTGAAAAACAACTACGCCGTTTTTCTTACGCGGCACCAGCTCCTCGGAAATCAGACCGCGAAAATAAATGCGATCATAGCCACGATTTGAATACGATTCTATGACAGCATCACTGCTCAGGCTCTTAGCGTCAGTTTTTACCAGACCTTGCAGCGCTTCAACGAATTTTTTCATCCGACGCTTATCGTCTAGCGGAAAATGCATGTATTTGGCTCCCTGGACCTCAATGCTGAGACGGTCCATGATTTGCTGCTTGCCTGTATCCGTGCCGATGAACACCAAAGGAATGGAGCTGTTACGCATTTGCTTTTTGCCAATCTTGGCAACAAGGTCTTCGTTGGCCATGTTTGAGCCTTTGATAGCAAAGCGCTGCCGGAAACGATTCTTAAAGCAGTAGGCATATACGTAATCAGTATAGTGACCGCCGCAGTCAATAAAGGTTCTGGCGATTTTCAGCCCTCGCCCATTGGCAAATTTATAGGTTTTGTCCAGGACGCGGTCTAATTGCTCCCATACCTCAGGAGTGTCGGGAACGCCCAGAATAACGCCTTTGCGTATACCCCAGCGTTCTTCACCATGCCCCCAGCCTGCAACCTCATATTCAAGGCGGTTATCCTGCGTATCCACCGCCGCCGTCAGCAGCAGAACGCCTTGCGGCAGCTCAGCGCCATAATCCTCGCGCCGCTTAATGAAGATATCCTCACTCTCGAAATTGCCTTTACGCTCGTAGGATTCCCCGAAGCGGGTATTGTATATTACCTTCTCACGCTCCGGGTCGCCTTCTGCCTCCAGCCATTCCTTCATGACATCATTCCAGCTAATCCAGGGGCTTGTCCAGCAATTCACGAAGAAGCTGCGCGTATCGGTGGCAAAAGCTGCAGGGTTTTGCGCTACATACTTCTGTGCGGCATTGCGCATGTCGTTCTCACTGAATTCAAAGCCACAGTCAGGACAAACCCATTTCACTGATCTGACAACAACATGCTTTTTATTATGTTCCTCGCTGCTGTCGAAGTCAGCAAGCATCTGCCTGTGTGTAAGAAGGTGAAATTCGCCACAATTCGGGCACTGATGCTGCCATTCCTCCTGCGTACCGGTCATATACTCGTCATCAATACGGCTAGTGCCTTTTATCGTCGGCGTACTGAACAGTCCAATCACCCTGTTAAAGTAGGTGGTAGTTCTCTTCGCCGCCAAATCAACAGGGTCACCCTCTACGCCAGCGCTATCCGGGAAGCGGTCCACTTCGTCGCAAAGCAGAATACGTATAGGCTTTGATGCAAGGCCGCTCGGAGCGTTCGCACCTGCTATAATCAGCCTGCCGCCGGTAAAATACTTGCTCATGATAGTGTTGCTGGTATTGCGGCTTTTGTTTTCGCGGAAAATGCTTTTCAAGCTTTTGGTAGCTTCAATCATAGGTGTGATACGGCTCTTGGAAAAATCCTCGCCGTCGCTCAACGTAGGCTGAATCATCATCATGGTGCAGGGGTCAAGCTGCGCAAAGCGGCCAATGACATTGTTCATGATATCGGAATTATGTGTAGGGATCATAGCTTTGCCCGCCAGGTATAAATGATTTGGCGAATCAACAGCAATGCAGCACACCGGTCTAGATGTAACCGGTGTAATAGCTACAATCCTGCGTCTTTCAGTCTCCGTTGTTCGGCAGCCTTCTCTTGCCTTCTGGCGTTCCAGTTGTCTTTTAAGCTTGAATACCGGTGTATCCTCATAAACAAGAAAAGATATACGCCAAACCTCCGAACGCGCCTTAATTGGCGAGTTACTGCAAATAGCAGTTTTTGCTTTCACTGTATGTTTGATGCCCAAGCTATGAAGCAGCTCAGATACACCATCAATAAGTATCTTGGATTTTAGCGTTATCTCACAGCGCCCCTTCTTCGTAATGCTGCCGTCTGAGTCCATCAGACCTTGCAGCAACTCAAAGCGCTGCTTGACATCAGAGCGCAGATACACAGCAGGAATATGTTTGTTCCCGATAAGGTTGATCTGCGCCAGTTTGAACCGCAGGGTAAGCTTATCATCAACAACCGAATCAACAGGTATATCTTTTACACCTTTCCATTTGTTGTGAAGGCTTATCTGCCTATGGCATTCAGCGCAGCGGCCGTCCTTTGTCAGGCCTGTTACGCTGGTGTCATGTCCCCTGCGACAGATATGACTACTAACAAGCGGGTCAACCTGCACATTTTTCACGTTCGGTTTATCCTTAACATTCCTGACGATGACGTTATAGCCTTCTGCCTCAATATATCCGGCAATCTCGATATCTTTTGCCTGCACGGTTAACTGTGCTGAATAAGAATTGCCATCGCCAAGCCAGAAACCAAGGAGATACGGATGTATCAGTAATTCCTTCGTTTGCATCTGCAGCGGCTTAGCTACAGGAATAGCATATGTATTATAGCTACCTGATTTATAGTCTTTCAGCAGCTCGCGAGTTGTTAATACACAAGGCTTACGCCTGTTCGGCTCAACATACCATTTATGATCAGCGTCAGCTATAACAGTAGAGCCATCTGAAAATTTCACCTCAAAGCAATCGTGGTTCTCCATTATCTCGGAACGCCAAAGCACACTGCACTGGCTTCCGGTCTCATCGAATACTTTATCGCCTTTTCGCAGGTCCACTATTCGCTTCCAGCCTTCAGGAGTAGGAATAGGCGTATCTACGTCTAAGGCTTTTCCCACCTGCGAGCAGCTCTTGACAACAACACGATGCACGCCCTTATCCGTGAAGGCATCCATGATGCTGCGCTGATAAGGTGCTCTGTCGGTGCGCCATCTGCCCGGTTCTGCTGATTCCTGCGGCAGCATGCGGTAGGTATCTGCCCATTCGCTGACTGTAGTTTTAGGTGCCAGCTTAAGGCCATTGTTGAAAATGCGGCGTAAAAGCAATACCGTTTTCTGAGCACACATGCTAATCGCCCTCCTTCTCATCAACAGCATCAAACATGGTCGGTGTATAATCCCTGATTTCTTCCAAACGTCCTTCAACCTCCATGCTCAGCAGCTCTTCAATCTCCGGCTTGCTCTTTCCAAAAAGCAGCGGCGCCATCTTCGACGGAATGCCGCGTATCTGATTGCGGAAGTTGACCAGTATTTCCGTCAGGACAGCCTCTACATCTGCAGCATCGTGCATCTCGCGCCGCTTTTGAGCCAGCTGGATTTCCGCCAGCTCTCTTTTGGCCTTTTCATGCAGAGCTTTTTCTTTCATCAGGTCAACGGATTCATCAGTTTTGTATTTATAGGCATAGTATTCAGCGATAACCTCGGGGAGAAGGTAATCTCCTTCAGGCTCTCTGGTAAGTATTTCTTCGTCTGCCAGCTGGCGCACGCGCCTGTCAGTGATGCCCAGCAGGCGTGCAAGCTCAGCGCCGGAGCCTCTTGGTACTATTTTTTTCGCCATGAACATCACCTCCTTCGCTGTTTGTCCACTGTAGGCAATACAAATCTGGTAATAAGATGCACCGCTTTAGGCTATTTTGCAGCCTAGGCGGTGCGGAAATTGAGAATGGGAAAAGCGGAAATGCTGTCCAGGCTAAATTTCCGCTTTTTGCGTTCCTAACAGGCTATGAAATTGTCGACGAAAAATTTTTGCGTATTAGTGGAAGCCAAGAAAAAATTTTGCGCCTTTTGGACATGTCCGATTTTTTACCTGCGGAAGGAAATGTGATTTTTTAAATTCACAGCTAGACAATTTCCGGGAGTTCGCCGACCCGCAGGCTTTTTATTTTCCCGGAAGAACCTAGGGCATCTGTCCACAAAACGCGGACAATAGAAAAGCCGCTGACCAATGGTCAACGGCTTTCGCTATTCTTTTCTCTCACGCTTTCGCTATTATACATTATAGCACCGATTCACCCTCGCATTCTATCGCATCTTTCAAGAATACTGTTTAAACCTTTGGCATGAAGCTTATGTACATGTTGCCATGTATAGTTAAGCTCTGCTGCTATACGTTCCCACTTCTGATAGTTCAGGTAACGTCTTTGCATCACAAGTCGCATTGGTCCCATCGGCAGCAGCGTAACTAAAGCCCGGACTTCTGCCAGCTGGGCGCACAGCTCATTGCAGCACTCAGCAATAATCTTTTCCTGCTCAATTATTTTCGCTACGGAATTTTCCAGCTTTTGGGCATTGCCACTACCGCCGCCAAGCGATTGGCTATAAGCAGGCGTTACCTTCTGCGCAAGGTTGCGCAGCTCCTGCAGCTTATCCAGCTCTCCCTCCAATGTGCGCTGAGCATACATAGCGCCTTTCAGCTTTTCTTTTAGTTCTTCTTTAGTCATACGTTGCCCTCCTGCCGGTTTTGATAATCTGCATGCAAACTTAAAAATTTATTATGGGTATTTTTCCAAGGTTTTATATTCTTAGAGGTTAATTTTTGCCTTTTAATCGTCTTTCACATATACGCATACCTCTAGCCTAGGTCTCTTCCTATCAACAGAAAAATCCATATCACGCACGAGCACCATCTTGTCATCAAGATACACTGCACCCTCTAAGGCATCACAAAGTAGCTTATGCGTATTGTTCATATCGCGCCGCCTGCCGTCTGGCCAGAAGGCAACTACTTCCAGCACAATCTTTTCTTCCGGTTTAGGCACGCGCCAGCCTTCCCGATGTGCCAAAGCATTAGCAATATAATACGCCTCCTCCTTCCAGGCTCTTGCCAATGGCGTAAGCACACGGTTCCTGCGTCCCATCACGTTAAAGTTTTTATAGCAATGATTGACGCTAGGCGGTATGGTCAATATTAAATTCAATTTATTCATTCCGTCGCTTTGCTCCCTTCTTGCGCTTATAATCATCCCTAAGCTCCATCTTCGCTCTGATATACCATTCGCAGGTTACAGCATTATAATATTTCTCCACGCTGATGATGCGATAGTCAGGATGCTTTTGTTCAAAATGTTTTTGCATGTCTTCGCAGTCTTCCGGCCAAAGAGTCAGCTGCTGGAATTGCTTACGACTTGTCTTGGTATCGCTTACAGATTCCAGCGGTTTAACAAGGTTACGGGACGAAGTGTATCTCTTGCGTCCTTTAGGATCTTTGCTCAGATAGCATACCAGAGCTTCGATATCTCCATGCTCTGCCTGAATGCGCTTGCTGTTTGCCCAGCCGTGTCCCCATGCCTTTTCAATAGCATCACGGTCTACGCCACGATTAATCAGCAGATGATGATGCACTCTTCCCTTGCTGCTAACTTCGGTAACGTAGATGTATTTTAATTCCTTGCCATTAGCTTTATATAATCTTTTCAATCTGCGCATATAATTACGCAGCCTCTTCTCTCCCTGTTCCGGTGTATCAGGCAGGTTGTCATTATCATAGCTTAAAGTCAGATGAATGTCTTTGCTACCAAAATTGCTTTTGGCCAGCAGTCTAAAATATCTGCGTGCCTTTTTATCGTTAAGGTTTTTCTGCTTCGGAGTTGTTGCCTTCTGTCTGCCACTTCTGCAAGGTTTGTATTTGACATCCACGAAAGGAAATAAATCAATTTCAATGTAATCAGGCTTTTTGCTTTCACTGGTTCCCTGGCAGTAATATGTTTTTTCTCTTATGCCCATTCTCATTGCCATTGATTTATCCCCCTGATAATTCTTGTGGTCGCTTTGTTATTACTTACATACAAGCCTAAAGGGCTCAGCTGCCCTTGAAAATCAAATGCCTGTATATAATGAAGAAACCTGCGAGGCAGAAACGCCCCGCAGCATCTTCCTTCATATATTCTTTATCATCTATTATTTACGCTAGCCTTTTGGCCAACATTTATTATGCTTCCATTCTCTGATGCGCTCATTGCGCATCTCGCGACATTCAGCCGCTGCTTTTGCCTTCGCCTGACGCTTCCCATTCAGTATGGCCAGGACAAATTTATACTTTTTGTAATCGCTGCATATTCTGCCGCAACCTGGGGAACGTACGTCACATTCTCTGCAGGGGCATGCTATTGATATGTCATATGCTTTCGCCCCACCAAAAGCCTTAGCTGCCTTAATCATTTTCGCCGCGCACCAGCGCCAGGCCAATCAGCAGCACTATGACAGTTATAACAAGATTAATGGTAAAGTCATCTACATTATCCACTTGCTTATACGTCCTTCCTTTTTTCCGCCGCAGAGCGCAGGCCGCATACGTGCGATATACTTCTTCTTTTTGTCTGCGCCATTTGCAATGCTTGTATATAATCTGCTAGTTAAATATGAGCGAGGCAGCAGCTCTACGGCCTGCGCTCTGCGGCAGAGATATTTGCTTTATTGTCCGTTAACGGTCTGTCGAACCATAGCCGCCCACACGTTCGCCGGCTGCATTATCATCTTCAGTTACAAAGTAACGTACAAAAATGCCCTGCATGCAGCGTTCTCCTTCTCTAATGATAATATTTTCACAACCGCTGTTTCTGAATTTGACGCCTATATTACCATCATTGTCCGGATTGTTTGCATAATCACTATCAATAACGCCTACGCCGTTAACCAGTGATAAGTTTGATTTCACTGCCAGACTGCTGCGGATGAACAGCAACAGCACCATATCACCAGGCATAATAGCTTTGACGTTCAATGGTACAAGCACGCTTTCGCCGCCGGCCGGAATAAAAATATCGGTCGGAGCGTAAAAATCATAGCCTGCAGAAAACTTGGTGCTGCGCTGCGGCAGCTTTGTGCTTTCCGGTGCATCAATAGTAGGTAAAAATTTAATAATGCTATTCATCCTTGCTCTCCCCTTCCATCATCGCCGCACGCAAATATGCTGCTGCTTTTTCCAGGCAATCCACATCGCCGCTGCACTGCCAGTCATTGATAGCCAGTTGTGCACGATTGACTAATTCGTCAACCTTATTGATTGATGCTTCCTTATTATTCATGGTCATACTCCTTTGTTTTTTCTGCAGCCTGCTTATTGCTCTCCACCATGTGCTGCATGATGATGCAATATACGGCAATATCGCCAAGGCTTTCAGTAATTTTTTCTTCATTAATTGTTTGTCCGGCACCGAAAACATGGGCAACATGCTTTAAGCAATAGCTTTTAGCTGTCTCATACATATGTTCCCAGCTATCATCGCCGTATTGCAGCATAGCCCCGTTGCGAAAATTCGCCAGCTGGTCTTTATCACCATATTGCTTGTTCTTTGCCTTGAAAAGGTTGGACAGCTCATGGAATTTATTAATGCAGCTGTCAGTTAAATCATTCGTTTGCTCGTTCATTTTTGTCTCTTGATATCTCCTTTCACTAATAAGCCTTCTTTATGCGCCTGACGCGCTATTTTAGCAGTTTCATCATCGCTAAATGCAAGGCAACTCGGGCAAATCGTTATTTCTTGGCCATTCTTCAATATATAACGATTGCAACTGCCGCTTCTCTGCCCGCATAAGTTACATTTACGCCTCATGCTTTATCCCTCCCGATTTCATCTGGATACGCTCCACTCTCATAGGCGTGTTGAGCTTCGTCTACCGTCGGCTGCTCACGCTTACAATAGTACGCGTAGTTAAACGCCTCTTCCTTCAGGGATTCCATCAGCCTAACTTCTTTAGGCAGGAGCATCTGCAGCGGGATCTGCTTTCCGTTACCATCCCTGTAATAATCTACAGCAACAGTATAAAATTTGCGCGTTACCACCATCAAAGGCTCGGACGAATTTTTAAAGCCATCCATGAGCACTACCAGCTGCATGCCATCGCCAAAATCCTTGTGAGATACAAAATTTACTTTTGTTACCCACATATGCAAAGGCAAATCATCTTCATTTTTAGCCGGAAATTCAAGCATTCTGCGTGCCACTCCCGGCAGGAGCGCCCAAAGCTTGCGAAAATCCTCGTGCAACACATCAGCCCTGCTCACGATGCTTTCTTCCGGCTCCGCATCTGTAGGTTTAACCGTGTAGCGTACCTTTGTGCTCCCGCCTTTGCGAATGATAAATTTTACTTCGAATTCTTCCATTTAGACGCCTCCTTGAAATCGATGTAGCTGATTGCAAAGCACATAATCATTACTGTCGCAATAAGATAAATCGCAAAATCAATAAGCATAATCTCCATAACTAAGCCTCCTGCTCAAATTTTGCCAAGCGCTTGGCAATTTGGTTTTGGCTCTGCGCCAGCGCACTGGCCAACGCTTTGCATACACCAGAGCCACGCTTGCCATCCTGCACTTTGTCCAAATGCTCCAGCAGCTTATTGATGCCATTGAGCACCGCCCAAATCTCCACCTTAAGCTCCAGCGCCTCTTTCTGAGCGCCTGCATCGCTTTGTGTTTCCGCCAGCTTTTCGCGCAGCTCCTTCAGCTCCTGCGTCACAGCCTCCGGTATCTTTTCCACAATCTCTGTCTTTGTGGCAACTGTCACCGGCTGTTTGAGCTGTTCTTCCAGCTCTTTGATGCGCTCTTCTAAGATAGCTGTTTCCTGCTCTCTGTTATAAAGGCTTTTACGCAGCTCTTCGGCTTCATGCTCCAAAACATCGCGCTGAGTACTCATTGCTTCGGCAATCTTCTTGCTTTCGGCGGCACTAGCCAGCTGCATGCTGAGCTCTTCGGCCTGCCTGCTGACCTTGGCCAGCTTCTCTTCGGTCTTTCTGGTCAGCTTATGGTCAGCTTCAGCTTTGGCTTCGGCAGCTTCTTTGGCCATCTTCAGCTTTTTGATTTCCGTCTGCAGCTCGCGTGTGCTGATATCCTCAACATGCGCTTCCTTGATAAAATCCTCACGCTGTTCTGCCGGCACTCCTAAGAGTAAAACCGCCTGCGTATACGTCAGCTTTTCTACCACGTCGCTTTTGGCAGCACTGCCAAACAATACACCTTGATCAGCGCCGTACTCATCATATACACGCATAAGGTTGTTGGCTGTACTTTGGCTAAAATCCACAGCTTCAGCAAGCCACTTGCCAAACTGTCCAGGCTCCAGCATCTCTTTAACTTCTTTCAGCTTCTTGCCGATAAGGATGCTGTTGCTCAGGACCAGCTTGCGTGTCTGGTCCTTGATTAAGTTGATTTCCGCCGCCACCATCTCCGGTGTACGCGTTACCTGCAGGTCATTCATGCTGCTTTCGCTCCCTTCTTCTTCCCTACTTCCGCTAAATATTTTTTATAGCTCTCAACAAAGGCTTCCACCTCCTGCGTCATGCCACAGTTATGGTTACCGCGCACCTGAATGATTCGCTTTTCAGGACCAACAAGCTCCATTGTATAAAATGGCACTTCCGGTTCTTCAAGTCTGCGTATCAGGATAATGGTGCACTTCCCTTTGGCATGCCTATCTGCATATGTTCCTACGCAATGATGCAGGACTTTGCCTTCAGCAATAAGCTCCGATGAGCTTTCAGCAACCTTTGCTAAAAAACCGCCGGCGGTAAAGTTATACTGCTTGCGTTCCTCTTTAAGTTGGGCAATCTGCTTATCAAGCTCTTCATCTGCTTTAATCTTAAGCTGTGTAATCACGTTCTGGTGTGCCTGCTGCAGGTCATGCGGCTTCAGCACCGCTGTATCTTCCAGGTTTAAGCCAATCTTTCCGCAGTCTTGCAGGTAATCAATCCAGTCGATAAGAACTCCTCGTATGCTGTAGTATCTTTTCTTTTTCTGCTGCTGTCGAAGTATATACTTTAAAGTCTCTTCTGCGCAAACGCCATAGCCTTTCAATGTGTCAAACCTTTCGCATGTGTCGAAGTTACTCAGCCGTTCCAGCTCCTTGCGCTTTTGTGCAAGGTCCGTAAGACTAAAGCGCGAATTTTTCTTTAGATACAGCGCCAGGTGAAATGTATCCATATCCACCGCCAAAGCTGATAGCGCAAGCATATCTCCTTTGCCAATCGGCACTCCAAACAGGTCCTTAGGTGTTTTTCCCTTCCAGTTGAATATATTCCGGAAGCTGCGGCATTGTAAGCCTTCCGCTATTATGTTCCACAGTCCCATTTTCATTATGTACTCCAGCTGCGGGTGCTTTTGATAAAGCTCTATATACCGGAAAGCACCTTCTGCCCCTGCCAGCCTGATGAAAGCATCCAGCTGACTGTATTTTAGCCAGCTATCCTTTAAAAGCGGCTTCAGCCGATCTAAGCCAAGCCATACCTGGTAACCGCTAAGCTCCATAACATAATCCTTGCTATACAAGCTTCTTCTTTTGCTCCACCATTCATTGCCCCAAAAATCGCATTCATGCGTCCAATGGATTGCTTCCCCCTTGCGCATCAGGTAATATTCACGCGGAACATAATCGTCAAATATTTCTCCGGTATCGGCGCATATACAGCGATAGACAGCAAAGCTGCGAGCGATTATAGCTTCTTTGTCATACAGAGCGCGTTCAAAATATGTAAAATAATACTTTGCTTGGGTACGTGCTCTTCGCCAGCCATGTACAACCTCACCATCTGCTCCACATTTCGGGCAAGTTGTTCTGTCTTTATGGCTTAACTTAGCAAGAACAATGTGCTTGCCACACCTGCTGCATATGGCCTTTTGCTTATCTTCACGGTCAGGCACCATGAAAAAGTTTTCATTCCCCGTGGCTACCTGATTAAAATAGCGTTTCACTTTATCGCCAATGCCAGCAGGGAAATACCGCATAAAGTGCAGGAAGTCTTTATCTCCCAGCAGTCTTTCTCTGCTTTTGGGCCAACACTTAGCAACCGCCTGCTCTATTTCCTTCTTTTTCAATTGATTTCACCTTCTTGAAATTAGAAAAAATCATCAAGATTAACGCTTACGGCAGCAGTGCCAGCGCCATTATTCATCGACGTTTCAGGATTTTTGCCAAGCGCTTGGTTTGCGGCCGTCGCCCCTACTGCAGGCTCTGTATTGTCGATATTGTAATACTGGCAAGCAATCTCAACCGCCTGCGCCTCATCCACGCAACCACAGCCGCCAACAGCGTGCTTCTTAGCCTCTGCCTTTATAGCATCCAGCGCACCTGCCAAACTCTTTTTTTCCGCAAGGATTTTCTCCGCGACCTCCGGACAGGAGGTTGCCAGCTGCAGCAGCTGCTCAGCAATATACTTAGAGCATGGATCCTTGGCTGCTTCCATTTCTTTATCCAGCTTTTTAATTGCCTGTTTCTGTCCTTCAGTTAATACCATTGCTAACCCTCCATGTCTTTCAATTTACGTGCTTTGCGATGCAAAACAAATTTAGATACCTGATGGCGCGCTTTTCTGCGAGCTTCTACAAGCAGATGTCCTCTGTAGCTGATGTGTTTATTGCGCAACAAGCCATACATGCTACACGCTACAGCATAATAATCAATCTTTTGCATAACTTTTCCCTTCCTCTTTTTCCCAAATTTCCATAACTGCACCAGCAAAGCGCTGACAGGTTTTATTTTCCTCTTCATTCAGCTGGCGCTTCTTAACCTGAATGCTGCGTTGGTATAATTGTTTGGCCAACACATCAAGGCGGGTATCCTTAGCGTTGAGCTTGCCATAATCATACGCCGCAACGAGCGCTATGGCCTGCAGCAAGACCTCCATGGTCTCAGCCGCTGCTTCCTTTGTTACTTTGATTTCGCGCGCTGCCGATACCGCAATCGCCTGCGCCGGGGCAATGCCCTGCTTTGCACATTTAAATGCTGCACGACGCTTATTTTTACGGGTTATACTACTCATTGTATAACCCCCTTTTGACTGAGTTCCTCGCCGATGAGCTTATGCAGCTTCTTCAGCTCTTCTTTTGTCAGCGTCACGCCCTTGCCGGGCTTGCCGTTGGGGTTCCAGGTGCGCAGGTCATATTTTGTGTATTTCTCATCCCAGACAACCACGTTCAGCTCCTTGGTGTAGCCGGAAGGGTTCTCGCTGAGAGCACCGATTCTTCTTTCCAATTTAAACTCAATCTGCATTGATTTCACTCCTTATGTTTGTTATAATATATGTGATTTCACTTTTTACTTTTATTTTCACTTTTGTGTGAACAATTTAATTCTTTTTCTTATATTTTCACTTCTTAGAGCATTGATACGCCAATATCAATGCTCTTTTTCTTTTTATGGAACGTAGAAAGCGCAGTCATTATTTTCGAACCTCGATGGGAATCAATACGATATCCCCCGGCTGAAGGTCGCCTTCGATATTACTGATTTTGCGCGTCCAGAAGATAACTTCCCTGACGTCGCGATGGTCGCCTTCGCTATCCATGACACCGCCTACCAGGTGCCACAGCGTATCGCCTTCGCCGGCAACAGTTTTTACTACATATTTTTCCACCGGACGGCTGTAATCCCATGCCGCATAAATACAGCAGGCTGCCAGAAGAATGAACAATACTTTTTTCATCATCGTTCCCCTCCTTTACACAACGCCCTTACGGATTTGCTCCAACCGAGCAAGGTAGCTATTGGCAGCATTAGCAGTGCGGATACTGACCTTCGCCGGCTTAATCACCGGTGTATATTCAGTCATATGCTCATTACACATCTGCTCCAGCAGCTCATCAGCACGCTTCACGTTTATACGCCAGCCGCCGATTTTTACGGCCGGCAGCTTGCCCTTCCGGCACATATCGTAGATGGTGCCTACGCTGGCTGATACGTGCTTAGCGTAGTCTTTGATTGACATGTACAGTACCTCAGCCATGTGAATCACTCCTCTCTTTTACTTTCTTCTCCACATCAGTGCTATATAGGTTAAAGCTTTTCTCTTACACATTCTTTGATACATTCCGTCAGATCATCTTTGGTCGGCGGGGTGTATCCTTTTTTTACTATGTACAAAACCAAAGCTTTAAATCTGTATTGAACTCCCAAAAGCAGATACAGCGTGAAAAGGTTAGTCATTACCAGCAAAACAATAATTATTATCATGCCTTGCCTCCGCTTTATTAAAATTAAAACTGAGCTGTAAAAGCGAGAGATATTGTGAATAATATTTCCTACGCTTTTGGTCCTGCTGAATATGCAGAAGCAATAATGTGAAGGCTGCCATATCAGGGCATTGCTGAAAGTTGCAATTATATGGGCGCTTCATCAGCCAGCAGTCACACATCTTATCCAGCTTGTCCCAGCCTTCCAGCTCGCAGACCATGAGGTCCATGCGGATGTCTGCCAGCAGGCGCAATTTCATCTTTTCTCTCGCCAGACGATTAAACACGCGGCGTGTTGCCGGTGCATCTGGCGTAAACTGTATGCTCATTTTTTTGCCTTCTTCCCTACCGCCTCGCGTTCCGTGCTATAATAAAAGCACAGGAAGGAGATGAGAATATGGTCACAACTTATAGGATAGACACAAGTTCGCTTTCGCCGGATGAGTATGAGCGGTTTTATGATGCTGTGGATCGCTTCGCTTTTATGATTTGCGTAGGGAAGCCGCGCATACTCGAGGTTACATGGGATGAAAACGAACCATTAGAAAAATTAGTACCTATTCCACCGGGATGTCTTTGGTATAAATTTTAATGGTGATTTTTTCGGCTTCAGGGCTACGTTCGACAATGGCCCTGAAGCTTTTTTTGCTGTTTATCGTATTCAGCAGCTGTTGAGCTGCTAACATACACAAACAGAAAGTTTTTTCTGTGATATTGATTGAGAGTGCAGGTTCTTCTTTCATACCTTCGCCTCCGTTTCATCTTATCTAAGCTTTTCGGCTAAATATCCTTTCAGCAGATGTTTACCAATTCTGCTGTTGCTATGCGGTAATGTTTTGGGATTGATTAAAAACACCATTTCTTTGCCGCAGCACTTGCACTTAATCTTCCAGAAGCCAATCGTTTCAGACGGTTGGCTTCTGTTATTCCATGAACGTCTACGCATTTTTCACCTCCGCTTCCTCCCACCAGCTGTCGTGCTGAGCCTTTACTGCCTCGAAAGTCTTTCTGTAAAGTTCAGCTCTCTTTTTCCAAAACTCAACGGCATAAACACAGCGCAGCTTTTCGCACCCCAGCGCTTCCTCTTCGGCTTCCTGCGCTTTGGATAACAAAGCCATAGCGCAGGCCGAAACTTCATCAAGGGTAAGTGTAAGTTTCATTTCATTACCTCCCTACCGCCAGCGCCACGCCGGCGGTTTTGTTTACATTTCGTGTACCTAATCAGTAAAAAAAATAGAATCAACAGTTCTATCGTAATACCTTGCCAAGCGAATTTTTATCTCATCCCTTGGAATTCTTTGACCTTTCTCGTACATACTCAAAGCGGAAGCGCTTATTCCAAGGGCTTTTGCTACATCTTTAACTAGTTTTTCCCCTCGCAAAGCAATTAAGCGTTTACCAATAGCTTCTGCATTCATATTCGAACCACTCCTTTCTGTTTACATTTCGTGTACATTTTTATTATAACTACACTACCTCACTTTGTCAACACGTTTCGTGAACTTTTTCCTTGACTCAATTCACGTTGCGTGATATTATTTTTTGTAGAAAGGATGATAATTATGCCATTTAAAGATATGTTAAAAAGCTTAAGAGAGGAACGAGGTTTGTCACAAGACGAATTAGCTAGATTAACTCAATTAAGCAAAAGCACCATAAGCATGTATGAAAACGGAAATAGAGAGCCTAAATTCGAAACTTTAGAAGTTATTGCAGATTTTTTTAATGTTGATATGAACACGTTGTTAGATAAAAAGCAGCCAATCATGGTCCTCACCCAGCAGGAAGAAACACACATAAAAAAATACCGCCAGCTGGATGCTGACGGCAAGGAAGAAATTGACGATTTGATTGATGTTAAGCTGGCCAAGCTCCAACGCAAGGCGGAAGAAGACGTGGAGAGTTTAGGATAATAGATTTTGAAAGCGAGGAATGAAGACATGAAAGATGTAAAATTATTTCAGAGTGCGCAGATTCGCTCCATTTGGAACGATGAAGCCGGAGAATGGTTCTTTTCTGTTGTCGATGTTGTCGGTGCATTGACCGACAGTGCAGATAAATCAGCTTATTGGCGCAAACTAAAGCAAAGAATGAAAGCAGAAGGTAATGAAACCGTGACAAATTGTCACAGGTTGAAATTGCTTGCAGAAGACGGGAAAATGCGTCTCACTGACACCGCAAATACAGAAGGTATTCTGCGTATTATCCAATCTATCCCCTCACCTAAAGCCGAACCATTCAAGCAGTGGCTCGCGCAACTCGGTGCGGACCATATCCACGACCTTGAAGCAGCAGAAGCTTTCAACAAGGAAATAGACGCTCGCATTGAAGCACGAAATAATATCAAACAGCATAACGTTGCTCTCGCTGATGCAGCCTTTGCCGCAGGCGTAAAAACGAACCTTGACTTCGCCAAATTCCAAAATAGCGGTTACATGGGACTTTATGGCGGTGAAACCGCTGGCGATATAAAGCGTCGCAAAAAGCTTAAACCTAATCAAGAGATTTTAGACCACATGGGCAGTGTGGAACTCGGTGCGAACCTGTTCCGCATCACGCAGGCAGAAGACAAACTGCGCCGTGAGAATATCAGTAGCAAAGAAGCTGCCAACAAAGTGCATTACGAAGTCGGTCGTACCGTTCGCAAAACTATTGAAGAACTCGGCGGAACAATGCCAGAGAAATTGCCTACGCCAAGCGAAAGTATTAAGCAGCTCGATAAACCTAAAAAATAAAAAATACCGCCAGCGGAAGGCTGACGGCAAAAAATAGATAATAAAAAGAAGGTGTAATAATTATGGATCCAATAGCTACCGGAATATTAACAGCAGCAGGTGGCGCAGTTGCTGCAAAAATTTTTGACGGGCCTTTTAAAACTTTAGAAGATTTTTGGTTCTCACATTTTGGATATAAAGTCACTGAATATAGAATAAAAAAAGAAGCAGAACTAGAAGCTTACAGGCAGTCTATTATTAATAATCTTAGCAAAATCCCGGAAGAAGAAATTCAGCAGCCTAAGCTTAGCATAGTCGGTCCCGCAATAGAAGCATCAAAATATTACATAGAGGAAACTGTGCTCAGAGATATGTTTGCTAAATTGATAGCCAATGCCTGCAATGCTTCTAAAGCAGATTCAGTTCATCCAGCATTCGTAGAATGTATAAAACAAATGAACCCCAACGATGCAATTTTATTAACAAATCTTGACGGCCATGGTTCCCTAGTCGATTATTGCCTTACTTTTAAACAGAAAGCAGGCATTGCCGACATAGTAGCTGAAGGTGTTCACTTATCGCAAAAAGTTTCACAGTATTCCCAGTTAAATTGTTTATCAATAAGCAATTTGGCTAGATTAAATATCATAACATATGACAAGTTGCTTTCCGGAGATGAAATTCTTGATTATTCAATGTACGAGAATAATATTTTATACCATCAATGTCAGCAAACAGTTTTAGCAAATCCTAATATATACAGTCAATTAACATTAAAAAAATACTTTTTCAACGTTACAGCGTTCGGTAAAGCATTTAAGGCATCTTGTCTGTAATGAATTGTTCTAACGCAATCAAGCGCTTCTCATTCTGCATCTTGTCAGTATAATAATAATCCATTATCTGCCTTATATGGCGAGTGCATATCCATCCAGCTATAAAAAAACTGATTACAGTATTAGCTATTAAAATCATGATTATAGTGATTGTTTCCATGACGTCACCTCTGGATATATCATACCATATGTTTTTCGTTATAACAATATAGTCAGTTTGAATGACCGCCAGCAGATTGCCGGCAAAAAAATCCCCCGGTGTTACCAGCACCGAGGGATCTGCAAGAACGTGCTACCAACACGCTCAATGTCATCAACCCAAGCACTACCAAGAGCTGATTACTTTTTTATTATATCAGCTCTGCTCGTAAAATGAAAGGAGCTGATTTTTATGGCTAAAACAAAAAAATCTAACGGCGAAGGAACCATCAGCTACGAAAGCGACCGCAAAATGTACCGGGCAAGACTAATCGCCCCGAACGGAAAGCGCATCTCTAAACGCTTCCCCACGAAAAAGGAAGCAATGGAATGGATTGCTGTTATCCAGGCAGATATCTGCAAGAACGTCTATGTAGCGCCCAACAGCCTGCGCTTAGGCGAATGGCTCTCCGAATACCTTATTACCTACAAAGCACCCAAGGTGCGCCCCAAAACACTGGATCGCTACATTCAGACCGCAAAACATATTGCACCCATCGCAGAAGTGGAGCTGCAGAAGCTGACTGCCCATACTGTGCAGCAATTCTACAATGAGCTGCCGCCGATGAGCGCCAGCAGCAAGAATAAAGTGCATAAGCTCCTGAAGGCTGCCATCACCAAAGCCTGCGCCATTGACCTGGTTGCCAAAAACTTCATGCAGGCGGTAGAAGCTCCACCGGTTCCCAAGGTTGAAGTCCAGATATTTACAACAGAAGAAATCGGCAAAATTCTGCAGACGGCCAAGACCAGCCGTTATTACAGCAAATACTACCCCTTCTTCCTTCTGGCCGCGACTACCGGCGCGCGCCTCGGAGAACTGTTAGGCCTTAAAGCGCCAAACGTAAAGCCAAATTATATCTACATCGACAACAGCCTGCAGGCAGTGCGCGGAAAGCTCACAGATATGCCGCCCAAGACTGCTGCCGGTGTACGCAAGATAACTATTGCGCCTGAGGTCAGCAAAGCCCTCAAGCTCGCCAGCGCTTCTTCCGGTTCGGTGCTTTCGTTTAACAGGTACGTTTTCCACACCCGCAACGGCACGCCGATAGCACCAAGGAATATGGAACGCATCTGGAAGGCACTGCTGCAGGAAGCCGGCGTTGAATACAAGAACTTCCACGTTCTGCGCCACACCATGGCCACGCAGCTGCTTGCCAACGGTGTATCCATCGCCGAAGTTGCCAAACGCTTGGGACACAGCAAAATCAGCCACACGCTCAACCTTTACAGCCACGCTGTGCCGAATTATGACGAAGGCATTCCGGATATCATCAACAAGGCATACGCACTCTGACCGCGTTGGCCCCAGCGTTGGCCCCAAAAGGGTTTTTGAATCTCGTAAACCCCATGAAATAAGGCTTTTTGAGGCTATTGATGTTAGGCCTTCTAAGCCGTGGGTCGGGGGTTCGAATCCCTCCTGGATCACCATGAGAGAAACCCCGCAACCATGCAGGTTGCGGGGTATTTTTGTGTGTAAAAATAGCGTTTTTAAGTTGTTGATTTTTACTGTTTTTCGCCCTGTTTTCGGCGATTTTTTAGGCGCGTTGGCCCCAAATATAAACTGTTATTTAAGTACCGTATATGCCACAACGCTGCCGGCAACAGCCTCTAAGATGCTTTTCAGCTTTGTCGCACTCTGCTCTCCTGCCGTGCGGTGCTTCTTTGCTTCGTTGTTGAGAGTGTTAATTTCGCCCTTGATAGCAGCGATGAGGTCAGCACCGTTCTCAACTTTTTCCAGTGCTTCGTAAACCTGTTTCATTTCCATTGTTCTGATACCTCCATATCATGGGCCTCAGCCCTATATTGCGCCCTCTCCTGGGCAATAAAAAAGCACGCTGTTACACGTGCTTGATTAACGATGTTAAATTATTAAATCCCCGGAGTAATGTCTTTAATGCCCTTTGCCAGTCTGTAAGCTTTGCGCATCATAGAATTCTCTTCCAAATATTGTAAACCTTGCAATGTGATTTCTGGATTGATAGGCGTTAAATAAGTGCCTGTAGCTGTTGATGTTATCTTGATTCCATCAATGTACCCTGCTTTTATAAGCATCTGGATAAGATTTTGCCACAGCACTTCTGAAATGTTCAGTTTTTTGGACGTTAAGTCTTCCCAATCCGGTTCTTCAACATCTAAGTTTTTCTCAAAAACCTTGAGTATTTTATAAATTATCTTAAAATTATCCATGCTCTCTCCTTATAAAAATCTTGTAATCCTAAATACTTAAACAATAGTCACAACTTTATCTTTAAAATCATCTGTGGTGTGAATTGTAATCCATCTTTTAACAGAATTCGGCATATAGTGAAACCTTTTGTTATCAATAATTGCTATGCCAATTCCCTCTATTTGATAATCTCTATCAAGCACAAGAATAGTTAAGTCCTTAGTATGTGGCACTTTAAGAGAATCTATAATCTTATATTTAGTGCTCATTATCGGTTCCCCCCTTGCTTCAAGAATTCTTGCAATTTCAATTGATAAGTTTTTAAGTTTTGCGTTGTTACTTGAATTTCCTCTATTGGTATTTTATACTTCTCTGACATTTTTAGCAAGTATTTTTGTGCATCAATCTCTCTGCGTAATATCATTTCACTAAAAACAAGATTATTGTAATCTCCACGTCTATCCTGTTTAGCATGATACATTTCTTCAAGAACATCAGAAACAGTTGCGCCATCCCTTATGAAAGCGATTTTACTTCCAACTAAATATGAAGCATATGCTCCCTGTTTCTCTAAAAAGCGATCAGCTTCTTCTCCTCGTATGATAATGCCTCCATCATTCAAAAATTCTTTTACTAATTTACTATACGTCGCTTTATCAATAATCTGTTGTCCTTGAGTCCCTATACGCCGACGCTTTAGAATACTTTCGTTCAGCCTGCTTTTTACTTCTCTCAGCCCAGCATAACCAAGCATATACTTGCGCCAGTCTTCACCATCTTCCCATGCCTTCAAGCCTTTACGCCCCAGCACCTGCGCCCTGCGTGACTCCGGCAAGCTATTCAGCCATTCGTCGCCAGCTTCCCGCACCTGATCGCGTTGCTGCTGCATATCAACCTCGCCTTCAATAACTTCCACGTACCGGCATAAGCAATGCGGATGCACCGGCAAAGGCGGCAGCTTATCCTTGGGATATATTCCTGCACCCAAGCCATACATATCAGCTTTGGCATACATATCGCAGATATCAAAAACAGGGTGACGGCTGCTTAGTTTGAATTTCACAGCCACAATATCAGCGTCTGTTTTCATCTTAGCTATAAAGCCATCAGCCCATGCCCTCGCCATCTCGGTTCTGGTGATACGTTCGGCAACATAGCGGGATTTTTCATTGACAGCAACTTTCACAGCCTTTTCAATAGCCTTTTCATTGCCTTTCTGCACTGCTTACAGCAATTTATTATAGGCTGCCTGCAGTGCCTTGTTGGGTGCGCCATTTTTTGCCAGACGATTGATGTTGTCAAATGCCTGCCTTTGTTCAGCCAACGCCTGCAGGTCATTGCCTGTAGCTTCCCTAACCTTCTGCAGATATTTCGGCAGGTCCTGTCTGCTAATAATATCCTTGCCGCCGTTATATACGTTCTGGCCATCATCTTTTCAACCAAAGGTCTTTTTATTTTTCAGCTACAATATGCTCTTTTAAATAAAATATGCTATAATATAGGCAACAACAAAAGCAATGGAGAGATTATTGTGAGAGAATTTATTCACTACATATACCTTGTTTTAAAATTAATAGTCATTGTAATTTTTCTATACATCTTTGCCGCCTTAGCTTTTGTGATTGTTGGCGGAATTTTGATGGATTTATTTTTGAAATAAATAGATTTTAAAAAGAGGACAGTTTTTATACTGTCCTCTTATTGTATGCAAAAAAACCGCCTGCGCTAAGCAAGCGGTTAAATAATTTTTTTATTATTTGTGTTTAGCAGCCCATTCGGCTCGAGCCTGGTTTAGGGAAATCCCTAACTCTCCGCCATCGAAATCCGGCTCCAATTCCAACACTGCGTCATCAATCCATCCGCATACCTTGCAGCCCAAATAGCAGCAATCGAGTGGATTTGCACTGCGTCTCGTAAATTCATATTGACCACAAACAGGACATAAGTGTTTCATTTTTTGTTTCCCTCCGCCTTTCTCCACGTTTCAAAATAGCCAGCCTTGTCATCAGAAAGCGTACGCCCGTAAAGCTCCATTTCCTGTTTGGCAATACTTTCGCGAAGTTCCTCTAAAGTTAAATTCATGATCTCTTCCGAAATAACCGGCGGAGAATCATCAATCATCAACTCTCTTTTCTTTTTCTGGTTTTCCACGATAATTAACCTCTTCAACAACAATATCGCTAATGCTTGCTATCTTCTGCAACGCTATTACCTGTGCGTCATATTCATTATATTCCCTCAATCTTTGAACCATTCATGATATCTTGCCATTTGCAAGCTAAAGCACAACGCTCACTTATTGGAGAGTTCTCATCATTTTCATCCCCGAGTTCTTCAAGCTCAATTTCTACCATTTTGTCAAAAATTGCTTCTTGTCCTTCTGGCGGTAAATTATACGCTTCTTGAATAGTCATGCCAGTTTCTCGTTCAAAGAATTCGATTAGTTTTTGTAGCATTTTTAGCCTCCGATAATAACGCTCCGAATGAAATCTTAAATAATATCCGCTTGTCAAATTCATAGCCATATATGGGGTTTTCGAATATTGCACAAATTTTATAAATCGTGTCCAAATCCCTCATAAATTATTCCTCAACTATCTCAAAATAACCTTCAGGAAACCAGCAAGTCTCGCCCATATCATTAGTGATTTTATACCAAATAACACGCTTAGTTTTCCCGATAGTGCGCTGCCCTAATACATCATAGATTTTTCCTTGCGTACCAAGAGGGAAGTCACTAGCAATTTTCCATTTTACCTTCATTCAACCACCTACTGCCCACAAGATAAATTGCACTAGTCAACAAATTTTAGACACAAATCATAAAAAAATATACAACAAAAAAT
>ERZ825159.572-NODE-572-length-45460-cov-7.703601_pt1 | contig 45460 bp, 24 predicted proteins | sample MGYA00519932_ERZ825159 | MGnify/ENA primary metagenome ERZ825159 (study PRJEB31778, sample SAMEA3449191) | human gut metagenome | biome: human gut; feature: human-associated habitat; material: faeces | place: United Kingdom | collected 2010/2012 ... | reverse complement strand
GCTATTGCTCTACTTACATTTGTTAATTTTTAATTTTTGAATCAGAAAGCCAACTGCTGATTGGCATAAATCACTAATATTCATCATTATAAACAAGAAGCAAGTACATAAAAAGAAAATCCGCTTCTATGAATAACAGAAACGGATTCAATTCAAAAAATATCTTTTTTAATAAATAAAAATTCTGCGTAACAACACTTAATTCTACCTCCAACCCACCCGTTATACCCTATACTACAACTATATCACGAATCAATATACAACTTTTTATCGCTGAAAATTTACTGCGTATTTTTTAGCACCTAATTTTAAAAGTCATCTCTTCTAGCTTTAATCCTGTTACAAAGAAAATAAACTTCTATTTTGAGCAGACCAAACCCTTCCCTTAAAAAACTTCCCCCTTCCAGCTTCGTATCACAAAGCCGAAAGAGGGAAGAACATATTTATCTGCAAAGATTAACTAAAAACTTATTTCAATTCAAATACGTTTTTCGACTTTATATCTTCCGCAGAAGCAGCTATAACAGCCTCAAATTTTCCAGGTTCTGCAATCCATTTATGCTGCTTGTCATCAAAAAAGCTCAAAGACGATTTGTCTATTGTAAAAGAAACTGTTTTAGTTTCTCCAGCAGCCAGTTTGACTTTACAGAAACCTTTTAATTCTTTTTCCGGACGAGAAAGTGAGCTCTTTTTATCACAAATATAAAGCTGAACGATTTCTGCTCCTTCTCTCTTGCCTACATTGGTAATAGGGACTTTCAGAACAATTTTTCCATCCTGAGTCATTTCTTTAGAATCCAGCGTAACCTTGCCGTATTCAAACTGAGTATAACTTAATCCATGTCCAAAGGCAAACAAAGGCTTAATATTTTCCTTATCGAGCCAACGGTAACCCACAAAAATACCTTCATTGTATTTCGCATCCCAGATATTCTCGTTCTCTCTCTTTACACCAGGATATTCACCCAATTTATGAGCTCCAACATCTTCCAGACAAACAGGGAAGGTAAAAGGAAGTTTACCTGAAGGATTGACATCTCCCAAAAGGACAGACGCAATGGCACTTCCGGCTTCACTGCCTAAAAACCATGCCTGAACAATAGACGGCACAGATTTCACCCAAGGCATAGCAACGGCATTACCCGATATGTTTACGACAATCAAGTTTTTGTTCACTTTTGACAAAGCTTCTATCAGCTGATCTTGTCCGTAGGGCAATCCCAGCTGTGCACGGTCTGCATCTTCACAATCCTGTCCTGCACTTTTATTTAAACCACCAAAGAAGATTACATAATCGCATTCTTTTGCCAGGCTGACAGCCTCAGCAATCAGTTCTTCCGGCGAACGGTTATCTGACAAATCCTGTCCTGTAACAACTCCGTTGTATTCGCCACTGGCATCTCCGACATATCCTCTTGCAAAAAGAACTTCTGCCTTGCCGGCAACTCTCTTTTTCAAGCCATCGAGCGGTGAAATTTCATGTTTTACCTTCAAAGAAGAGCTACCTCCGCCAACGGTCATCATCTTCAATGCATTCTCGCCAATTACTGCAATTTTTGCAGCTTTATTCAAATCAATCGGAAGCACATTTCCTTTATTCTGAAGCAACACGATACCTTCTTCTGCAATGGTACGGGCCGCATCAAAATGTTCAGGACTTCCCATAGATCCGAAAGGACGATTGCGGTTCATTGTCGTACGGAATGAAAGACGAAGGATGCGACGAACTTTCTCGTCCAGCTCTTTGGTTGTATATTTACCCGATTTAATCTTATCCAGATAAGCTTTAGCCAGATAATAATTGTCATAAGCATTACTTGCTCCGTTCGACAGTCCGTTGGTCCAACTTCCGAACTCTAAGTCCAAACCGTTAGTAATGGCCTCGTCAGTATCGTGAGTACCACCCCAGTCGCTGACAACAACTCCGTCAAATCCCCATTCACCTTTCAATATATCATTCAGAAGATATTGATTATGGCAGCAATGCTGGTCTTTATAAAGATTATATGCTCCCATGATACTCCATGCATGACCTTCTTGCACCGCAGCTTTAAAGGCAGGCAGATAAATCTCATACAAAGCTCTGTCATCGACAATCACATTTGTTGTATGGCGATTGACTTCATGATTATTCAGAGCATAATGCTTTACACAGGCAGCAACGCCATTACTTTGAACCCCTTGTACATAAGGAACCACCATCTTGCTGCTCAGATAAGGATCTTCTCCCATATATTCAAAGTTACGTCCATTCAAGGGTGTACGATAAATATTTACGCCCGGTCCTAATAAAATAGTTTTATTTCGATAGCGAGCCTCTTCACCGATACTCTTGCCATACAACAAAGCCATGTCAGGATTCCAGGTCGCAGCCAGACATGTTAATGCCGGAAATGCAACACATGAATCGTTTGTCCATCCGGCCTGATCCCATTCGTCCCACAAAACCTCCGGACGAATACCATGAGGTCCGTCAGTACACCAGATCTCAGGAATACCCAAGCGGGAAACACCGGGAGAACAGAACTTAGACTGAGCATGAATCATAGCAATTTTCTCTTCCAGTGTCATTCTGGACAAGGCATCTTCAACACGTAACTCAACAGGCTTTGTATCATCTAAATAAACAGGTGTATCGACAGACTGCGCCGAAACAGAGGCAAACAGAACAAACGCCAACGCACCTAACAATATTTGTTTTTTCATGATATTAAATGTTTTATGATATTTCAAGAACTATTTCAACTATTGAAAACTAAAACCTAACGAGTGAATATATTCCTTTTGAGGTATGCAATTTTCTTTCTTACAATTCTGAATGAAATCATTCATCGCTTTCCGTACCATCTGCTGATCAGGACGTGCCTTACGAATTTCGGCATAGCTGCCTCTGGGAGATTCAGAAAAGGCAACAATATGACTCCAGTTATCAGGCATCTGGATTCCCATTATACACGAGTCATCCTTTTTCTTATAAGGCCAGAATGTCCATCCTATATTATTTTCTTCCATGACTTTGCAAAAAGATGACTGCCATTCTGAAGTATTATGTCCTATCTCTCCCATATACATAGGTAAATTTACACTATCACGAAAAGCTATGAATTCCTGAATTGCTTCTTTCGTAGGAGCTCCGCCATAACGATGACAGGTATACATCAGCTTATCATCATATTTGGCATCCTTAAACGGCTTAAAGTTACCATTCCATTGAGAACCTCCCAATAATATGATATGGTTGGTATCGACTTCACGTATTGCCTTGACAGCACGCTTATGCAAAGCTTCCAATTTACCATTCAACTCCTCCATGTTATCGAAATACGGAGCAATCGGCTCATTTATCAGTTCATAACCTAATATTACAGGTTCATTTTTATACCTTTCAGCTATGTTTCTCCAGATATCACAGAATAACTGCTGGCTACGTTCGCTTTCGAATAACCAGGGATAACCATAACTATCGTCAATATTGTCGCCAGTCTGTCCGCCCGGAGCATCGTGCATATCCAAGATCAAATACAATTTATTATCTCTACACCAGTTAACAACACTGTCAACACGTGCAAATCCATCTTGCTCCGCTGTCAGTCCCATATAATCTTCATCAGTAAATAGCTTGTAATGGAACGGAAGGCGGATTGTATTTGCTCCCAAACCGGCAATAAACTCTATATCACGACGAGTTATATAATTGTCTTTAAACTGCTTCCAAAAATCGGCCGTAAAATCAGGTCCTACCAGTTCACAAAACATCTGGTTAATCATTCTGGCAGAATTGGTATTGGTGAAACCAAACATATATCCTTCAGGATTTAACCAGTTTCCCAAATTAGTACCTTTTATGTGTAAAGTATCTCCATCCGGTTCTATCAGACAGGCACCTTCAACATGTACAAATTTATTCCCATCCAGTTGATTTTCAACTTCCTTTTGAGATTGCTGGCAAGAAAATAAGCATCCGGTCAAAGTGAGTGCTATAATCTGTTTTATCATAAAAAAAGCTCCTATATTTATTCTGCGACATTAAACTCAGTTGTCAAGCCTCCCTGACTATCGGAAGCTACCCACAATTTAAAGTCGCCCGGTTCAACTACTTTCTTCATATCTATATTCCAAAAAGCCAATTCTGATACCGGCAAATCAAACATAACCTGCTTAGATTCACCAGGCTGTAAATTGACACGCTGGAAGCGCTTCAACTCTTTCACCGGTCTGGTTACAGAGCCAACTTTATCTTGCACATATAACTGTACAACCTCTGTACCTTCATAACGTCCGGTATTTTTCAATTCAACAGAAACTTTCAATGTATCACTGACCGTCAATTTGCTCGAAACAATCTTCAGATTATCATAACTGAATGTCGTATATGACAAACCATATCCAAATGGGAATAATGGTGTAGAACCTGCATCAAGGAAGAAAGAACGGCATCCCACTGAAGTCTGTCCTGCTTCCATCGGAATTTCATCAAGCAACATTTCTTTCTCCAATGCCGGTCGTCCGGTATTATTGTGAGCATAATACATTGGAAGCTGACCTACCATCTTAGGAAATGTAACAGGTGTTTTTCCGCTTGGATTCACCTTTCCGAACAAGATATCAGCCAAAGCAGGTCCTCCCATTGTACCCGGATGGAAAGCATAAAGTACAGCATCCGATTCTTCTACTTCTTTAGCTATTGTCAGTGGTCGGCCTGCCATAACAACAGTAACAAGAGGCTTTCCCGTCTGTGACAATTTTTCTATCAGTTCCGATTGCAGACCTTGCAAGTTCAAATCAGCCAGAGAATGAGCCTCACCTGATAAAATGGATTCTTCACCTACAAAAGCCAATACTACATCAGCTTGCTTAGCTGCATTGACTGCTTTTGCCAATCCTGCTGTCTGTTTGTCGCGGCTATATGCCAGTGCCGGTTCATAAATAATACGCACCTTATCGCCATATACAGCACGCAATGCAGCCAAAGGAGTCTGCGTATGTGCTTTTTCTCCATCAAACACCCAAGTTCCCATCTGATCATGAGGAGCATCGGCCAAAGGACCAACGACAGCTACAGTATGTACTTCGTCAGCATTTAAAGGCAATGTCTGATTTGTATTTTTCAAAAGAATAACCGACTGTTCTACAGCCTGTTTTGCCTTAGCCAAATGTTCTGGTGAATATTTTACTGATTGTGGAGTAGAAACATAAGGATTTTCAAACAAGCCCAATCGGAATTTTAAGCGCAAGATGTTACGAACCGCCTCATCTATCTGCTTTTCGGATATTTTATTCTCTTTCACCAGATTTTCCAAGTTGCCAGAAAAAGCTCCACTAACCATATCCATATCGACTCCTGCATCAAGTGATTTTTTTGCAGCATCAGCAGCGTCTTTACAAAAGCCATGAGTAATCATTTCGGTAGCAGAAGCCCAATCGGTAACAACCATTCCATCGTACTTCCATTCTTCCCGCAAGACATTCTTTAAAATAAACTTATTACCGGTAGAAGGCACTCCATCATTGTCATTAAAAGATGTCATAAAAGTTGCAGCTCCAGCTTTTGCTGCTGCTTCAAAAGGCGGAAGATATACGTTACGCAACAAGCGTTCCGGCAAGAAGGTTGAGTTATAATCTCTTCCACTTTCCGCAGCTCCATATCCTACAAAATGTTTTGCACACGCAGCAATAGAAGTCGGATCATTCAGTGAATCTCCCTGGAAACCTTCAATCATAGCTTTTCCCAATACAGCTGTAAGACAAGGGTCCTCACCACAGCTTTCGGCAATTCTTCCCCAACGTGGATCACGGGATACATCAATCATCGGAGCAAACGTCCATCGTATACCATCGGCAGAAGCCTCAATAGCGGCAACTCTGGCAGACTCACGAACCAGATCCGGGTTAAAAGAAGCAGCCTGCCCTAAACAAATCGGAAAAATTGTTTTATATCCATGAATAACATCACGTGCCATCAGTACGGGAATACCCAACCGTGACTGCTCTACGGCTGTCTTCTGTATCTTATTTGCGACTTCCGCATTTACAATATTCAGAAACGAACCAACTTTTCCTTCTTTGACCAAAGCATACATTTCTTCCTCACTACCATACGGACTCAGCTGGTTCATTTGGCCGATTTTCTCCTGAAGTGTCATCTTCCCTAACAGATTCTCGACCTTTTTTTCTATCTCATCTTTTCCTGTTTCCTTTCCTTCGGATGAAACACAAGAAAAAAAAGAAAATGTCGCCACCATAAGAGAAGCCGACAGTAAGTATATTTTATTTTTCATAAACAAATTATTTACATTTCAGGAAAGGCATTCCAATGATATAAATCACTGAAAAGCCTTTCCTCATTGTGATTAATATGGATTCTGTGTCAAAGTTCCAGCAGACTTATCGATTTCACTAGACGGTATAGGCAAGTACTTTTTGTTATCTTTATAACCACGACTTCCTAAAACCTCATTAGCTTTTCCTGAACGTACCAAATCCCAGAAACGCTTACCTTCACCATACAACTCAAGATGTCTTTCTTCCAAAACATTATCAATATTGGCAACAACCTTATGAGCTCCCAAATTTTCTACAGTAGTACGATAAGCTCTGGCTCTTACCTGATCCAGATAATTTTGTGCCTCGGCAGTATCGCCTCCAGTACGCAATATCAGTTCGGCTGCATTCAATAATGTTTCAGCATAACGGTATACACGTAAGTTATTTCTATAATTCAAGTCCTTGTCACCCGTACACTGACTATTTCCACCCTGGCGAGGTAAATATTTCAACAAGAAATAACCAGTATCTTCATAGCGCGGTGTATACGAAGCATTCGGATGAGTTTCTTGATATTTTGCAAAATTCAAAATACCGCCGTCCTTACGCTGGTCATCATCGTCATAAGAATTATACAAATCCGGATTCACAGTACCAAATCCCCATCCGCCTGCAAACTTTTCATCTTTACATTCGTTTATTCCGATCAGAGTAGGAAAAACTGTACCACCGGCAGCAATCGGATTTCCCCAGCTACGCTGAGCATTCAGATCGTGATAGTTTATTTCCCAAATGGATTCTTCACACCATTCGCCTGCATCTTCCCACATTCCAGCAAAATCATCATGCAGACTATACAACTGAGAAGATATAATAGAGCGCATATCCGACAAGACTTCAGCATAACGGCTTTCATCGTTCTGATACATCACAACTTCTGCTTTCAGCATTTGTGCGACAGCTTTGGTAACTCTTCCTTTCATTGTAATATCAACAGATTCTGGCAAGCGATTTTCTCCCAATGCATAATCCAGATCTTCTATAATTTTCGGATACACTTCATCTGCTGAAATTTGCTCTACCAAATAAGGAGAAGTAGAAGGATTCACGGTATAATAAGGTATGTTTCCCCACAATTTCCACAGCCATGTATAATAATAAGCTCTCAGAAAATGTGCTTCAGCCAAATAACGTTCCTTATTTTCCTGAGATATACCAGGAATACCATCCATTTTTGCCATAACAATATTGGCACGGTTGATTCCTGAATAAAATACACTCCATAAACTACTGCAAACGATTTCGGGAGTAGCTGTAAACTTATGCATGCGATGCCAGTGCTCATTATCTTGCTCTGTTGAACCTCCGGCATAAATATCGTCCGACATAACATCTGCAACCAGATTCAAAGGATTATACTGTCCCAGTCCCCAGTCAGGCCACTGCAAAGGATCGTAAGCAGCAACCAGTGCACTATAAATACGTTCTTCCGAGTTATAATACTCATCCTCGCTTATATTCACGGTAGGATATACTTCCAGAAAAGAATCACTGCAAGAAGCCAAACTCATTAGTGCTAAAGCACCACATATAAAATATTTTTTCATTTTTTCTCAGTTTAAAAGTTAGAAAGTAATATTTGCGCCAACTGTAAATGTCTTGGTCTGAGGATAAACTCCTTTATCAACACCTAAAGAAGTACCACCTGAAGAAATTTCCGGATCGAAACCATCGTAGCCTGTAATTGTAAACAGGTTTTCAGCTCCAACGTATACACGCAAATTCTGCACAAAGAATTTTGTTGTTACAGCCTTAGGCAAAGTATATCCTAACTGAATATTCTTCAGACGTAAGTATGAACCGTCTTTTATATACAAATCAGAAGACAACCAGTTTCCATTTTCATCATTTTCACTCAAACGAGGATACTTGTTGGAAGTACCTTCTCCGTGCCAGCGGTCTAACATATAAGAAGGCAGGTTAATGCTCTTCAAGTCAATACGGCGAGAACCATCAAAGACATCATTACCGATAGTACCCTGGAAGAAAGCATTCAGGTCGAATCCTCTCCAGTCTAAAGCGATAGAGAATCCTACAGTCCAGTCTGGCATACCTTTACCGATCTTCACACGGTCTGCGTCATCAATCTTTCCATCTCCATTCGCATCAACAAAACGTACATCTCCTGGCTGTGCATTAGGCTGGATTTTCTCTCCCTTTGAATTTACATATGAATTGACTTCATCCCAGTTCTGGAAGATACCAGCAGTTTTCTTTCCATAGAAGAACGGGAAAGGTTCTCCGTTTTCGGCACGTGTAATTGTTCCGATATTCTGAATAGCATCATAGTTAGCCCAACCTTCGGCATTACCCAGTTCGATCAGTTTATTTTTCAGGTAAGAAGCATTGGCTCCGAATTTAACATTCAAATCAGAAACCTGGAATCTATAAGACAAATCCATTTCAATACCAGAGTTTTCCATCTTACCCACATTACCCATCGGAGGAGTATCACCAACATAAGCAGGCAGCGGCATCTGCATCAGCATACCATCTGTTTTCTTCTTATACCAGTCTACTGTAAAAGTAAGTGCATTACCAAAAAATCCGAAATCCAATCCCAAATCAGTCTGGCTGGTTTCTTCCCATTTCAAATCAGGGTTAGGCAATCCATTAGGTTTAGCTCCTACCACAATAGCTTCATTGCCGTTAGCACCAAAAATATAATTGCTACCACTGTTCATAATGGCTGTATAGCGGAAGGCATCAATACGTTCATTACCATTCTTACCCCAGCTTGCACGTAATTTCATTGAAGTAAGCCATTCAGGACGTTTTTCCATGAATTTTTCATTTGTGATATTCCATCCTAAAGATAATGAAGGGAATACTGCATATTTGTTATTCGGGCCAAAGTTAGATGAACCATCCCGACGTATTGTTGCCTGGAACATGTAGCGTTCAGCATAGTTGTAGCTGACACGAGCAAACATAGATGCCAGTGTTGAAAAAGGCTGAGCTTGTCCTGTAGCTTCCTGATCGGCCTTTGTTCCTTGTCCGAAATTGATGTTGGCTTTATCCGGATCCAGAGATTGCAAATTGTAGTTCTTTCCCCACAAGGTACGTCCCTGATATTTCTTTGCAGACTGTCCTAATATAACAGATACTGAGTGCTGTCCAAAGGTCTTGTCATACGACAATACATTTTCCAGCTGCCATGTATATCCTCTGTTCATGCCCGACCATGCAGAAGACTGAGTCTGACTGTTGCTCTTTCCCAGATAGTAAGGATATATCCAGCCATCATTTCCCCAGAATGCCAAATCAGCACCATAAGTTGTTTTAAACTTAAGATTGTCCCACAGTTGAAGTTCACCCCAGAAAGAAGCGACGAATTTATCAGAGTTGTTTACATCTCCCGGCAACTCCAATTGAGCCAGCGGATTGGTTATTTCGTTATACGCATCACCAACAATGGTATAAACATTTCCATTTTTATCTTTTATTGCTGTAGGATATTCTTTCAATACAGCTTCAGGATCTTCAGCATACACAGGGAGTGTAGGAGCAATCATCAGCGCACTACCCAACGGACCACCTTTTTCATTGTTTGTATCAACTCCTACAGATTTAATACGAGTATAACCGATATTAGTTCCAATTTTAAATGATGAAAGCCAGTTACGGTTTTTAGTCTGATCGAACAATGTATAATTAGAATTCATACGTAAAGTGAAACGTTCATAATTTGAACGATCGAAATTACCTCCAACAATACCGTCTTGCTTGAAATATCCTGTTGACAAAAAGTATGAACCTTTATCAGAACCTCCGCTGACACTTATCTGGTGATTCATTATCGGTGCATTAGAGTTGAACAAAGCATCTTGCCAGTCTGTTCCCTCTCCTGCTGCTTCCGGATTGGCATAAGGAGCATCTTTGCCTGAGTTAACAGCCATTTCATTCATCAACGTTTCGTACTCAACTGCATTAAGAACATCTCTCTTTCTCCAAGGATTTTGCCAACCGTATGAGAAGTCATAGCTAATAACAGCTTTTCCTTTACTTCCTCCTTTTGTAGTAACCAATACTACACCATTGGCAGCACGAGCACCATACACAGCAGCAGAAGCTGCATCCTTCAATACTTCGATAGATTCTATATCAGAAGGATTCAAATAATCGATACCACCATCAACCGGCATACCGTCAACGATATAAAGAGGGTCAGAATTGTTTATGGTACCAATACCACGAATACGTACCTTTGCAGCATCACCAGGCTGTCCGGATGCAGAAGTAACCGTTACTCCTGAAGTCTGTCCCTTCAACATATTATCTACACGGGTAGGAGTTACATTTTTCAAATCGTCAGAGCTAACCCGGCTGATAGATGCTGTCACAACACTTTTCTTTTGAATTCCATAACCTACTACAATGACTTCATCCAAAGTTTCGGTGTCTTCTTTTAAAATAAAATTCAAAGGTTGTGTACCTGTTGCCTTTTTCATTTGCGTTACATAACCAATGTACGATACTTCAATTTGAGAACCATCTTCTACATTGGCAATACTAAAATTACCGTCAAAATCGGTTATCACACCATTGGTAGTTCCCTTCACCAAAACGCTGGCTCCAATTACCGGCTCGCCCGATGAATCTTTGACGTTTCCACTTACTGTTATTTGTTGTGCAAACAAATGAACAGAAAAACACAATAAACAACATAGAGACAATACAAACCGAGTAATCTGTACCGGTTGAAAATTGTTCTTCATACTAGTAAATTTTTTAGTTAACATAATAGAATATTTGATTAAAAATTCTGGAAGCAAAATTAGATACAAAAGGACGTTAATCTATTCTAAAGTAAAGTCAGCAAGTAAGATTACAAAAAGATAATACACTGATCATCAATAAATATATAAAACTAACAGGTAAACTATACGATTGACATATAGAGTGACTTATACGCCTTTACAAGTCTGAAAAGCAGCTTTCGGGAATGAGATTTACCTCTTCTTCCCATTACAACAGGAAAGAACAAGCTTTTCTAAAACATGAACAATACAAGAAAACAAGCCATAGCACACTACAAAATAGCGTGTACTATGACCTGTTCTCAACCGGAAGAAAAACTTAAATCAAGAAGTTCTCTCCGCTAAAAAAGTCTATTTTGAATTTCCTATTACTTGCCTCCTCTTCCCAACAAGCGGACAGCTTCGGCAAATTTATCTTTAGGTATAATTGCTTTATTTCGCATGCGCAACCTATGATTGTACACTGTTTGAGGAGAACAATGCAAAAAGTCAGCAATCTTGACACTATCATTTATACCCAATCTGACCAATGCATAAATACGAACTTCCGTGTTCAGTTCGCTTGCATCTTTCAATAAAATCTGCTCTTCAGGACGAAGCAAAGAATTTAAATCCGCTACAAAGTCAGGATAAACCCGCAAAAAGATAGCATCAAAATTGGCATAAAAGTCTTTAAGTTCGTTTTGAGTCAATGAAGAGTTATCAGTCAATTGTCTTGCCTCTTCAAACTGACCAGTCTTTAGTTTACGGTTAATGTTTTTCCGATACTCATCCAACTTACTGATATAGTTCGAGCAAATAGAGAACACATATCCGATATATTCTTCTTTTACATCATTCGACTCTTGAAGCTTCTGGTTAGCACTTCTAAGCAGTTCATTCAAGTTCTGAAGCTCCTGATTGGCTAAGGCCAGCTGTTTATGCATCTGTGAAAGTTCAACAACATGTTGATTAAGAGAGTGATTTGCAGAATCCAGTTCTGTACGCGACTTTCTCAACTTTTTCGTCTGACGATAAAGACCAATCAAGGCCAGTACCAGGATTATCGAGAAAAAAGTAACTACATACAAATAATTTTGCAATGAATTACGCCATCTTATATCACGTTGCTGATAATTAGCATATATCTTATCCAATTCTGTAGATATATTAATGATACGCACCCGGTTGGGATAAAGCAAAGCTGCCTTCAAGCAATAATTCATGTAAGCATACGCGCGGTCAATATCTCCCGCATCATACAATAACGATGAAAGTTCCTGCAACGAAGCAATATCGCGATTGCAGACTCTCAAATCAGCCATTGCCGAATAAATCAGATAAATCATGGTTTTTTCTTTATCTCCTATCCGCTTATACATATTCGAAAGACCATAAGCGTTCATTGCATCCAGCCGTGTATTATGATGAGAAGACAATACAACGTTCTCTAAGGCCGAAAACAAGCTATCTTCAGGAGAGAGTTCATTACATGACGCTACACACCACCAATAAAGGGGATCTTTCGGACGGACTAAGGCCAGCATGTGCTTATTGGCATTCTCGAACTCATTATAATATTTATTATTAACCTGCTTCTGGTCGCCCATATATTGCCCTAAATGCGAATACAGGTAAGAACGCTGATAGTAATACGAGAGTTTCAGTCCGTCAGACAAACTGGTAGAATCAACTTTTTCCAGCACTTCACCTGCTTCTTTTAACAATCCTGTTGCAGCAAACATAAAAGAACGGTTTATCAGCCATTCATCCTGCCAGTCCTTCTTTTTAAGTTCGGTAGCAATCTGTATATTACGGTCAACGTATTTCATTGCAGAATCAGCATTGAATACGAAAGACTCGTCATATAGCATTTTATTTATCCAGAATTCCTCTTCAAAATTGGCGGCATTCGATAACTTTTTCTTCAATTGCGCTATTTTAAGCTCTTTCTGCGATGCCAACTCTCCAGTTTGTACTAATATAGAATCGAGTGTAGCAAGAAGCTGCGGAATCTCTTTTTCCACCGATTCCGCATAAATCCATCCAATCCAGTTAACTAGCAGCCAAAATAAAATGTGCTTCCTCATAATATCTTTTATATTAGTGCAAAGTTAACCAAAATTCAGAAAAAAAGATTAAAATCCATTTCGCAATATTTACCGGCCAGGCATAACTTCAACAAAAAAATTTCCTTTACACGCTTACTTCATGACAAACACAAAGTTTACGCATAAAGGAAATTTCCCTGTATAGTATATGTTCAATTATCAGAACAGCTTGCTAGGATATTCTCCAGAGTCGGCAAGAGCCTGCAATTTATCAACTACACCCTGACGGTCGGCTGCATATGTTACTCCAAACCAGCGAGAAGTAGTATCAAGAACTTCTACTGTAGCAGTACCATCGTTGATCAGCTTATTGACCATGAGCGGAATGTAGTATTCAGCTTTAGGTTTATCGATATTTTCTTTCAGGAAGTCGATGAAATATTCTTCAGAGTAGTTGAAATAGTCAGGAGTGAAGCCCCACATATTCATTGAAACCGGAGTATTATCTTCGATGCCTACCCATTCGCCATTTTCATCTTTATAAGAAACGACACCGTTAATACGCATAATTTCAGTACGTTCTACTACTGTTGTCAGATGTCTGTTTTCGTCGGTAGAACAGATACCGCGAGCTACTGTACCACTTTCACTCAGGGTATTTCCAACACGGAATCCTACCATACAATATGTATTCTTAGCTCCTTCAGGAAGTTCAGACAAGAATTTACCGATTACGGCAAAACTGTCACGTCCGTAGAAGTCGTCAGCATTGATTACGGCAAAAGGTTCACGGATAACTTCCTTACCCATCAACACTGCATGGTTTGTACCCCATGGTTTTACACGTTCAGCCGGACAAGTAAATCCTTCAGGAAGCTTGTCGATGCTTTGAAATACTACTTCTACTGGAATATGGTTTTCGTACTTGCTGATGATTTTCTTACGGAAATCTTCTTCAAAATCTTTTCTGATTACGAATACAATCTTTCCAAATCCGCCACGGATAGCATCAAAAATGGAATAGTCCATAATTGTTTCACCATTGGGTCCCAGACCGTCAAGCTGTTTCAAACCTCCATAACGACTTCCCATTCCGGCAGCCAGAACAAACAAAGTTGGTTTCATAATATATCTTTTAAAATTAAGTTATAGCACAAAGGTAAAGAATTTATATAAATACAACTAAATAGTTCCAGAACAAAATGAATACTAATTCGGTTATTTTATATAAATTCGCACAAACAATACAGCTTGACTTGGCCTATGAAAAAATATCTGCGATGGACAGGGATCGCCGTAGCATCTCCGTTCATATTATTTATATTGCTATGTATTCTGATATACATACCTCCTATTCAGAATTTTCTGGTAAACACGGCTACACGCTACGCTTCCGAAGCCACAGGTATGCAAATCTCGATAGGAAGAATCTCTCTTTCATTTCCGTTAGATTTGGTAGTAAACAATACCGTAATTATCGACAAGCAGGATACCATACTGAATGCCAAGAAATTAACAGCGAAGATCCAGTTGACTCCCCTGCTGAGAAAGAAAATCGAACTTGACGGTCTGGAGTTGAGCAAGGCATCTGTAAATACGGCAAACCTCATCGAAGGTATGACGCTGAAAGGAAATCTGGGAGAGTTATTCGTATCCTCACATGGCGTAGAGCTCGATCCGGAAACTGCCATTGTCAACACTCTTTCTTTAAAGGATACACATTTATCCATCTGCATGGCCGATACTACAGCCTCAGATACGACCAGCTCGCAACCGGTTTTCTGGAAAATACAACTGAAAAATGTTGATTTCGAAAATGTTTCGTTTGCCATGCAAATGCCGCTGGATACATTCAGCATGTCAACATCGCTCGAAAAACTCTCTCTACGGAACGGACTGGTCGACTTGCATAAGTCGGCATACTCGGCTGGTTCACTTAAACTGACAAACGGTAGTGCTTATCTTGATACCAATACACTTCCTGCTGCCGAAGGATTCGATGCATCGCATATCGGAATAACCAACATCAAGCTGGATGTAGATTCTGCCTACTATGCCGGAAATGATATCTATGCCAATATCCGTGACTTCAACTTAAAGGAACGCTCCGGACTGGAAATTGTTTCAACAAAAGGAAAACTGGTATCGGATGCCAAGACACTGAAAGTGCCGTCGTTGCAGATAACAACCCCCGATTCGTATCTCGAATTCAGCGCATCCATGGACTGGGAAGCGACTGATGCTGAAAAAGACGGTATGATCAATGCTCGTCTGATGGCTGACATCGGCAAGAATGATTTACTGAAGGTTATCACCGGAATGCCGGAAGATTTCATTAAAAAATATCCGTCTGCCCCATTGCAGATACGTGCCGGCATAGACGGAAACTTGAAGGAGATTCGTCTTACCACGCTCTCGGCAAGCATTCAGGATGCTTTCCGTGCACAGGCTACAGGAAGTATTACGTTGCCTATGGACAGTCTCCAGAGAAACGGTAACATCAATTTATCGGTAGAAACGGGCAACTTGAACTTTGTAGAAAGTATGCTCAGCGGTGTCGTGCTGCCACATGGCATGAAACTGGAAGGAGAAGCTTCGGTCAACGGCAGTCTGCTCGGAGCAAACATGCAGTTCTTTCCGGGCAAAAAAGCCAATGTTATTTTAAAAGCTGACTATGATTTGCAAAAAGAAGGCTATCTGGTCGACCTGAATATCGACAGTCTCAACATACACGAGTTTATGCCGCATGATTCGATATTCGGACTTTCGGCTTCACTGCATGCCGAAGGAAACGGATTCGACTTTTTCTCTCCGAAAACATCTGTTCTGCTGAAGGGTGAGGTTTCACACTTCCGGTATGGCTCGCTTCTGTTTTCCGGAGTCACACTCGATGCCGGCCTGAAACACTCTCAGGCTTCAATGATGCTGAATGTCAACAACCGGGCAATAGACGTATCGGCCAATTTGCAGGCATTGCTTCAGCCGAATATGATAAAAGCCGATCTGAACACCCATGTGCGGCTGTTAGACTGGCAGGCGTTGTCACTTATGAGTACGCCTTTCAGTTCGTCGATGAACATCGAGGTGCATGCGCAGACGGATATGAAGCAACGCCACAAAGCACGTGCTACCGTCAGCGGTATACAGCTCGTAACAGCCGAAAGAAACTTCAGGACTAAAGACCTGCATGCAGGTTTCGATATGGCTACCGATTCGGTAAGGGGATATGTCAATGCAGGCGATTTGACATTCCTTTTCAAATCGGCCAACAGCCTCGACAAGTTTATGAGCAAGAGCGACCTGGTAGCCAAGGAGTTTGGAGAGCAGTGGAAGAAAAAACACATAAATCAGCGCCTGATCAGAGAAATGTTGCCTTCGGCACAGTTGAAAGTATTCTCCGGATCAGACAATCCGGTGGCCAACTTCCTGGCTTCACAGCATGTAAACTACAATCGTCTGCGGGCCAGCTTCAGCACTTCGCCGGAAGACGGATTAAACGGTTCCATCGACTTGTACGGCTTGCGGACCGATAGTCTTCAACTGGATACGATTTACTTCAAGACGTTGCAAGACTCTGTGCAGGTGAAATTCTACAGTGGTGTAAAGGCTCTTGCCAACAAACGTCAGGAAGCCTTCGACATTTCACTGAACGGATATATCGGATCTACCGATGCACAACTGGCAATAGGTTACCTGAACGGTAAAAGAGAAACTGGAGTTGATCTCGGTCTGAAGGCACAGCTACGCCCCAACGGCATCAGCATGCACATCACTCCGGACAATCCTACTCTGGTATATCGTCCGTTTAAGGTGAACCCCGACAACTATATCTATCTGAGCGACGAGGGACGTATCCATGCCGACGTCAAGATATACGATGAGAATCATTCCGGATTATCCTTATATTCTACTCCGGACTCTCTCGTACAGCAGGATCTTACCGTAGCTCTCAACCAGATAGACATAGCCGAGTTCCGGCGCATCATCCCATATATGCCCGACATAGCCGGCTTTATCAACGCCGAGGCACACTATATACAAAGCGAGTCGAGCATGCAAGTTGCAACCGACATAGGAATCAACAACCTTGCCTACAACAAACAACAGCTGGGCAACTGGGAAATGAGTGCCGTATATCTGCCTAAAGAAACAGGAGAACACAGCATAGACGGCTTCCTGATGCTGAACGACGAGGAAATAATGAGCCTGAACGGAACGTACCTTTCTGCCACGGGGAAAAATGATAAAGATAATCTGACGGCAGATGTGAACCTGCATCATCTGCCGCTGAAGGTAGCCAACGCATTCATTCCTGATGACATGGCCAGGCTGAAAGGTGACCTGGACGGTTCGATTTCCATAGAAGGTTCCACGTCACAGCCCGTCTTGAACGGAGAACTGGGACTTGACAGTGTAATAATCAATATTCCACAGGCTTCACTGAACCTGCAACTCGACAACCGACCGCTGAAGATCGAGAACAGCCGACTGAAATTCGAACGCTTCAACATCTTTACCAAGGGAAAGACACCGTTCAGCATAGACGGTTACGTAGACATGACCGACATGGCTGCTATGGATATAAACCTGAAAATGGAAGCGCATAACTTTGAGCTGATCAATGCCAAACAGACCAAAGAGTCGCTGGTACACGGTAAGATTTATGTCGATGTAAATGCCATGCTGAAAGGACGGCCGGATGCCCTTACCATGAGAGGCAACATGAATATTTTAGGAAGCAGTGATTTCACTTATGTACTGAAAGACTCTCCGCTGACCGTAGAAGACCGTCTGAACGAAACTGTCACGTTTGTGGACTTCAGCGATACGACTCACATAGCCAAGCCTCACATTCCTGCCATGTCGCTGGGAGGTATGGATATTTTGATGACACTTCACATCGACGAGGCTGTGCAGGCACGCGTCAACTTAAATGAAAGCGGAAGCAATTACATGCTGCTGGAAGGTGGAGGCGACTTGTCGTTCCAGTATCAGCCCGACGGCAACATGCTGCTCAACGGCCGTTATTCGCTGATGAGCGGAGAAATGAAATACGAAATGCCTATCATCCCGCTGAAGACTTTCTACATTCAGGATGGAAGCTACATCGAATGGACCGGAAACGTTATGAACCCGAATCTGAACATAAAGGCTTCGGAACGGGTGCGTGCCTCGGTTTCTTCCGATGGAGAAAGTACGCGTATGGTAAACTTCAACGTGGGAGTGAATCTGACAAACCGTCTGGAAGATCTGGGCTTTACCTTCACACTCGAAGCTCCCGACGACGGTGCCATGCAGAACGAACTCGCTGCCAAATCGGCCGAAGAGAAAAACAAGCTGGCTGTCACCATGCTGGTTACGGGTATATATATGTCAGAAAGCAATACCGGAGGCAAAGGATTCGACACCAACAGTATGCTGAACTCGTTCCTGCAAAGTGAGATAAACAAGATAGCAGGAAATGCACTGAAAACAATAGATATAAACTTCGGTATGGAAACGACCGATGAGGGCGAAACCGGAAATACCCGTACGGATTATAACTTCCAGTTTGCCAAACGATTCTGGAACAACCGCTTCCAGGTTATCATCGGAGGAAAAATATCTACCGGAAACGATGTACAGCAGCAAGACGAGTCGTTTATCGACAACATTTCGCTGGAATACCGTCTGGACAACAGCGGTACACGCTACATCAAGATTTTCCACGACAAGAATTACGAAAGCATACTCGACGGTGAAGTGATAGAAACAGGAGCCGGTATCGTACTGAGAAAGAAAGTGAGCAAACTAAGCGAACTGTTCATCTTCCGCTCCCGCAAAAAGAAACAGCCCGAACAAACAACAGAAAACTGATTGAAGCATAATTACATATCCATGAAGAAATATAAAACATATCATATCCTGACGCTTCTGCTTGCAGCCATGATGGCTGTATCATGCTCTACAACAAAGCACTTGCCGGAAGGGGAAACCTTGTATCTGGGATTGAAGAAAGTAACCATCAACAACGAAGACAAGAGCAAGGCAGGACAAAAGGCACTTGCCGAAGCGGAAGGAGCTATCAGCATTGCTCCGAACAACGCCATCGTGGTAAAGCCCAATATCCGTTTTCCGATACCTTTCGGACTATGGATATACAATCGCTTTGAAAGGTATGAAAAAGGCTTCGGAAAGTGGATATTCAAAAAACTGGCTGCCAAACCGGTATATGTTTCTACCGTAAATCCTGAAACCCGAATAAAAGTAGCGTCCAATTTGCTGCACGACTACGGGTATTTCGACGGAAAAGTAACTTATCGGGTAGACAGTACCCGTAACCCGCGGGCTGTAAAACTGAGTTACGACATCGATATGGGAAATCCGTACTACATAGATACCGTGACATACGAAGGATTCAGACCACAAACCGACAGTCTGATTCATGCACATTTCGACGAACGGCTGATACACAGCGGAGATAATTTCGACGTGACGGTCCTGAATCAGGAACGGCAGCGTCTGATAGACCTCTTCCGCGACAACGGATACTACTACGCAAGAAATGAATTCATCACTTTCCTTGCCGATACAATCATGCGCAAAGGGTACGTCAAGCTAAAGATTGTACCCCGGCAAAGTATTCCCGAAGAAGCCCTCCGCACGTATCATATCGGACATACTTCTGTGTACCTGACGGGATATAACGGTGAACAGCCTGACGACTCACTGAAGCTGCGCAACTTTACCATCTATTACTCCGGAAAGAAGCCGGGCATCCGCTACGGAGTGCTGCGCAAGCGTTTCCTGTACCGTAAGGGAGAAGTCTATTCGCAGACCAGACAGAACTATACCCAGGAAGCTCTGGCACGACTGGGTGTGTTCAAGTTCAGCGAGTTTCAATATACTCCCCGTACAGGAGCAGAAAAGGATACACTCGACGTACGCGTGAATGCCATGTTCGACTTGCCCTACAACAGTGAGCTGGAGCTTAACGTCACTACCAAGAGTACCAAGCAGACCGGTCCCGGAGCCATATTCAACCTGTCGCGCAAAAACTTCCGCCGCATGGGAGCCTCACTCAATCTGGAGCTGAAAGGTTCATACGAATGGCAGACCAGCTCAACCGTCGACGGCGACAAGTCTGTCATGAACTCTTATGAACTGGGAGCAGCCCTGTCACTGGAGTTCCCTCGCCTTGTACTTCCGTGGGTACGCGACCGCATTGACCCGTTCCGTTTCCCGTCGCAAACGAACTTCAAGATTTATGCCGAACAGGTAAACCGTGCCCGATACTTCAAGATGCTGTCTTTCGGAGGAACCGTTTCGTACAGTTTCCGTCCGTCCAGAAGCATGAAACATACCGTAACACCGCTCCATCTGGCTTTCAACCATTTGCAGCACCGTACGGCTACATTCGACTCGATTGCACAGGCCAACCCCATGCTGTTTCACAGTCTGGACGACCAGTTCATCCCTTCGGTCACCTATACCTTTACCTACGATGATTCATGGCGTCACCGCCGGATGCGAATATGGTGGGAAAACTCTTTCAGCTCGGCAGGTAATGTCACCTCACTTATTTATGCAGCCTTCGGCAAGAGCCTGAAAGAAAGAGAAAAGAAATTCCTCGGAACTCCATTTGCACAGTTCCTGAAGTTCTCGAGCGAGATACGACCGCTTTACTACATCAACGACAAGCAGCAGATTGCCGGACGACTGATGGCCGGAGTAATCTGGGCATACGGTAACAAGACCATTGCTCCCTATAACGAACAGTTCTACGTAGGAGGAGCCAACAGCATACGTGCTTTCACGGTACGTTCCATCGGTCCCGGACGCTTTCATCCGGCCGAAAACGCAGCCTATTCGTACGTAGACGAAACGGGAGATATCAAGCTGGAAGCCAATCTGGAATATCGCTTCCGCATTTTCTCCAACCTTTTCGGAGGTAACCTGAACGGAGCATTGTTTCTCGATGCCGGAAACGTATGGCTGATGCGGAAAGACGAAGCACGTCCTGATGCGCAGTTTACGTTCAACAAGTTCTTCGACAATATTGCACTGGGAACGGGTCTGGGTATCCGATACGACTTATCTTTCCTTGTACTTCGCCTCGACTGGGGAGTAGCCCTGCACGTACCTTACGAAACAGGAATCTCCAAATACTACAACATACCGAACTTCAAGGACGGAATGGGCATCCACTTCGCAATCGGTTATCCGTTCTAAAATTAGAACAAACTATATGCAGAATACAGGAAAACCCACTGAATTCTGAAACAATCTCCCCAACTTGCTAAATAAGTTGGGGAGATTGTTCTTTTATTAACAAAATGTAATATAAATACCTAATTAAAGATAATAGAATTCATAATCTGCCATTCATGACAAGCATCAAGCACAAGCACTCCGGCTGAACTTAAATCGATAGGCTCATCTTCACTATAATTCTGCGATTGACTCTTTTCCCCCATCGTATACAAACGATTACGTACAATACTAAAACAAGTTTCTGTATCAATATTATCGAGTTCGGTAATCACAGTACGTCCGTTCTCTCCATCAGGCAACGATACCAATGTACGGTCTTCACCTGCAGTTTCGTAATTACGTAAAATAATATCCCAATACTTTATCACCCTTCCTTCCGCATCAAGCATCTGCATTTGGAAAGTAGGTATTCCTTCTTCCACATCTCGCTGCGTCATAACAACCGAAACCCAAAAGCTATCACCGAATACCGTACCCCTCGGTAATGAAATCGTCCCCTTAGGATAGGCTTCCTCATCAGTCTGCCAGTTCATATCGGCACTATCCAAATAACCATCGTCATTCATATCCAAGGGTAATAGCATGTTCTCTGTATTGCCAGGAAACCACTTGCACAAGTCAATCTCATACACAGAAAACGCATCGTTCACTGCTGATTCTGCCAAAGCACAATCATAGTCCGTACGCGGATTCATACCATTTATCACATTATCCTTATGAAAATCGAAAGCATCGTCCACACTTCTGAATCCTCCGAAGATAATAGTCTGATTACGTTTGGTCGCAACTAGCCGCAGCTTAGCCACACTACTGCCGTTTACCTGCACCGGCACACGGGTAAAATAGCCGAACGTACCCGCTACCTGCCGGCGAGCTACCATCAGTCCATGCTGTGCCTCTGCTTCAGCACTCAGTTTGGAAAGAATCACTCCATTTTCCACCCAAAAAATTTCTGCACCTGCAAAAACTTCTTCAGCATACCCTCCATTAGGGATAGTTACGGTTTCAGTCTGATTGTAATAATCCCCTACTTCTACACCTTTAAACGGCTCATAGCCTCCGTAAGTTCCGCTTTGGTAACCAATTACATATGCCATGTAATTCTTTCCTTCCTCTAGACACTCACTGCCGGTAAGCGTAATCGTGGCATACCGTCCCTGTCCGTCTTCCGTACTCCAGGGATAACTTGCTTTGTTATCCGGATTACTCCAGTTTTCAATCGTCTTTTTATATACCACCTTTGCCGGGCTCTGATACTCCACAATCAGTATACTGAGCTTGTCGAACGTCTGCGTAGGTGTAACGCTCGAAATAGGACGGCGTGATGCGACAGTAGCCGGATTCACCCCTTCTCCACCTTCAAAAAGCTCGCCCACACTTTCTACCGCTACAGTAAACGTCTGCTGCAGTGGCTTCCCATTCTGTCCTTCTGCATCAAGCGACGACGAATCGCTGCAGGCAGAAAGAAGCATCAGGACGATGCCTGACATATAAATCAATCTAGTATATTTCATAAGTTAATCATCCAATTAAGAAACTTCATACCCTTGTAACTACCTTACACAGTGCCAATTGTTATTGCAACACGCCTGAACAGTCTATAGGTTTTGACGGAACTCCCAGACAATAAAAATGATTTGCCTCAATCGGGAAAAGATACTTGTCGAGGTCGTCGATAATACCTGTGCCTATATCAGTTTCGTCTTCGAAATCAAGTCCGTCGCTATTTTGCCAAGGCTTTATCAACCGTACCTTTTTGCTGGAACCTACAATACCGGTCATGGAGGTAGTAACAAACTCCGCTACAAGCGTATAGTCGTACAGCTCCCTGTCTGGGATATTGACAGGCAGCATAAATGCCGTCAGGGAACATTTGTAAGCATAATCAGAAACGACTCCTGTACTAGATCCCGGAAGATATAAATCATCCTCTGTAAAGGTCTTATCCATCAGTATCCTGCCCTCTTCGTTGAAAGAAACATTCCCATAAGGGCTGGTAATGAAATCTGTAATTATCTTATCCGTTTCACTTTCTTGGGGGGCACTGGGCAATAGTTTCACTTGTGTATTCTGCGAATTATAAAGCAATATTCTCACGCGCTCTACTTCCTTTGGAATCTGATTCAGGCAAACCTGCAGACCTGCGACCCTGCGCCACAAATTAATCTCACCAATATTCTTGTCACTCTCCGATGCTGGCTTGAAATCTACGTACCCTGTAAAGAATTCCGAATGTGCCATATCAGTCGGAGTTTTACCCTCTTGAAGTGTAATCGGATCAGTCAGCTTACTGCCTGTCCGAATAGACTCTGGCAATCCATAGGTAAGAATAGAGTTCCAGCCATCATAATCTTGCATGATATCTTCCGATTCAGCTCCATCTACACCTACCGCTACCAGCCGGTAAGTTTTTCCGACCGTAAATGTATAAGCAAACGTATACCACATTTCTGCCGTTTCATTCGGAAGATTATTAGCTCCAAAGTATTCTCTCCACCCCACATTAAAGCGGGCTTTACACTCACCATCGGTCCCAGCTTCGTCCATTTCGTAAATATAGAGATATACATCCGTAACGTGCTGCACACCACGAATATTATTTCCATAATCTCTATCATAAACCGGCAAGGAAGTACGGGTCTGCAAGTCACTCTGAGCCGCAATGGTAACCGTTACTCCCTCAACAGTCTGTACCGGTTCATTCTCCTTGCTGCATGAGGCTCCCAACAGGAGGAAGCCACACACAGTCAGGGCATAAAATACAGCATGTATGAATTGTTTCATTTTCATAACCTACTTTCCTTTCATTCTTTTACGAGATAGAAACGTCCGTCATTACTCTTCATCGCACCTGCATTTACTGTAAGCGAAGTACCATCCAGCAGGTAGCGCTTTCCTGTCTGCTTGTCAACCAGTGTCCATCCCTTCCAGTTGCTGCCATAGTCCAAAGTGAATTCTGTCTGTTGCGAACCGTCCTTTACCATGAATCCTAAACCCACACGAGTTGCATTACTCATTTTCTGAATATCGAGCGCACGCTTGTCGGCTACGGTATACACCTTTACCTTCGGCATAAAGTCCTCGTCAATCAGTGAAACAATATCCTCCTTCGCATTGTATGCATCCGATGCTCCGGCACTGCGAAGCAGCGAACAAGAACTTACAGAGTTACCCGATACAGCCGAGATTTTCATTTCGCCTGCTGTCGGAACAGAAGCACTGCGGGAACTTCTGGTTGCAGTACTTGCAGAAGGCTGTACAAACATATTCGAGGTATAAGTTATATTAACATTGTCTGAAGCATAATCTCCTGACACCTCTACATAAAATGCCTGCAACGGTGCAATGGTGTTGCTCTGTTCTCCAGCTACATCAAAGCTTAAATCTCCGTTTTCACCTAAGGAAATTCTGACCAATCCCTCTTCTTCTCCGAAAATATTTTCAGAATCTATGATACGGATAGCCTGAACAGACTGTTTATTTTCTGTCAGGAATGTCTTTATATCCAGATAACTCATAAACGGATTGCCTGCCACAAAACAGGTAGCTCCCTGTTCTTCATTCCGCAATTCAAAAGTAAATGAACTACCTGCATTCTCCGGATTAAATCCAATCACTTCATAAGCAAATTTTCCATTCATATTTCTTGCCCCTTCCGGCAAAGTTTCTTTTTTAACCCATCCGCCGGAAAGCGTATAATAATTGTACTCGGTATATGCTTTCGGGAAACGAAGACGATAAGAAGTCCCCCAATCATTTCCAACCATCATCTTGATGCCCTGTGCCTGCTCGTACGGCTGAGCCACGGCATTGAATGTACGGCTCCAGTCGGCAGTGGCAACTACAGTACCGTTAGGATCAGTACCAGAAGTTGCAGTTGTAACCGCACGACTGTACATCTTCTGGCGTACTACCGGATTGTGTCGCACTTCACGATAAGTAGCCCCATTCAGCGGAGTAAAGTATGCCGGCATCTCAGGCGAAACAAACATATCGCCCGTAACCATGCCGTGAAGTGGAGTAGAAATCATATGATACATACCGCTTTGTACTTCCATTTCCACGTATGCACAGTCATACTCCAGATATTGTGTATTGAGTACAGCAGCTCCCGGTTCGAAATGAATATTCGCACAATAGTTACCGCCATAGAATTTATCTACACTACCCCAAGCATTCAAGTTCGGATAACGTGTGGCTCCTGCAGGAATCACCACATTAGTACATCCCCAAGGAGAACCGTCCGTCCAGTTGTTCCAGTTGTTCCAGTCGGTATCTAACGCATTTCTCTTCCAGGTAGTCTTCAGCGGATGTACCTGAGCACGCAGCCCGTTGTAAGTAGACAATCCCGAAATAGAATAATCGCCTACCGGCAATGACAATTCAAAGAAATAGCCATTGTTATCCTGCTGCAATGCAGCCTCCTGTTCTATCTTCTGTCCGTTGCCGTTATACGGATAGCAGGTAAATGTAAGTTCAGTACCTAATAGCTCAGGTTTAGCATCGACAGAGATACGTACATTACCCAAATAGGTTGTTTCATCCACACAAACATGTTCGGTTATATCCCTGTATACAATGTCGATTTCTCCTTGAACTTCAAGCTCTTCCGCACAGTCGGGAATACCATTCCCGTTGGCATCCGGACGGATATAGAAACCCGACAGCCAGACTGTTTCGAGCGCATCTGCCAATGAAGGGAACGAAATACGTACTTCATTGTAATCCTGTAAAGGAGTAACCTCCATATAAGCCAGTCCGGCATCGCTTATCACCTCGATGGAAGCCAATCCGCTGGAAGTAGACTCACTTGCTACCGCCTGTCCACCATTGTATGCTGCTATTGTCACATTCTGAAGAACAGACGCATTCAGCACATATCCCGGCATACGGAGTATGGCACCCAGCGGCTGTCCGCCTCTGATGGAATTAAATTTTACAGCCACGGTAGAACGGCTTATCAGACTGACTCCAGCTACAATAGAAGCCGCTGTCTGCTGACTGTTGTCGATTACGTACGACAGGTTGTTCGTGGTAGCCCCCACACTTGCCACCGACGAAGATTTTGTTTCCGCATAGTTGATAGTCGCCCCATGCTTCTGCGCCGTAATCATTTCCATACAAGCCTCCGATGTCCCTGCATACTCTTCGCAAGTAACAGGTTCGTAGAAAGCATAATACAGACGGAAGGTATTCAAATTGACATTCAGCAAGCCTGCAGTCCAAAGCTCCACCTGATCGAATGTCCGATCTGTTTCCACATAAAAGCGCAACTTGCTTCCGTCGTTTCCTACCAGTCCCACTCCTACCGCGTCATTTTCTGCCGTCAGTCCGGAAAACACTTCTTTACCATCTTTATACAGTCTGATAAAGAAAAACTTCAAGACATCGGCACCCAGCAGCTGATTATTTGTCTGCATTACAAAACCCACACGGGTCTTTCCTCCTCCTTGCAGAGCAATGTCTTGAGAAGAATGTACACCAGCCAGACTGCCAAACTGAATCAAGCTCAATACATTGGTAGCTTCTGCATAATTAGTATAATCACCATCAACCAGATTCTGGCGGTTGTTTATCTTATTGAACAAAGAAATACCTCCCTGCGATCCACTAGATTCAACCACTGTATATTGTCCCTCATTTCCAGAAGTATTAATCATCATCGTATTACAACCCGCCTCAGCTTCTTTTTTATTGCGATGAATCACCGCATACGACCATGAAATTTCTTTTTCTTCTCGGGTATATACAGCCTTTACTACATAGTCACCATTTACGGTCATGCCAGTTATGTGGTTGCCCGATATCTCAGGAGATGTAACTCCATTAGGCGAGCTAATAAGTGAATAGATTACAGTACCTTCCGATGGTGTCGGGAGGTTGTAATAATCGGTAGAAATGGTATCATTGCCAATGGTAAAATAAGAGGATACGTCTATCTCTACCGGATCGCGGGAGTAGGCGTAATGAACCTGCACTGCTGATAACAAATTAATACCAGATGGTAAATCAAGTTCCAATCTTCGGGTATCCTTTTTTGTTAATATCATGCTAAACTCTCTTGCGCCTCCTGCTAAAGCTGATACTCCGATACCACTTTCCGCATTAATGCTTTGAGGATTATTATCACTTGTGTCATAGGCATTTAATTCAGTAGCTCCTAAAGAAATAGAAGCTAATCCACCTCCTGTTGTATAATATCCTACTTCTGAACCAACGGGTATCGTCGCTCCAAAATCTACACGACAGGTGAGTCCACCACCCAAAAGTCCGCTTACAAGTTCACATACCGGTCCATCAGTTAGACTCTCGTTTACTAAATCTCCTTTCAACAAATGATGTCGTGGTCTTTCCTGCTCAGCGTAAGGATATTCATGTTTTTCTGCCGCTATCTTTTTAGGATTCTCCCCCACAAACGCATAGTAGAACTCCAGTCCACTAAGTACATCGACATCGATGGAAGCACAACCGATGCGTACCTCATCAAAAGGTTTAGTAGTAGTAAATGAAATTTCACTTAACCCTCCGGATACATTCAAGAGATTTAAGTTTAGTAACTGAAAATTTTCACCACTTCCTGATGTAGAGGAACCGTCTTGTTCTTCGCCTTTTAAATAAGTCTTTACCCAAAAGCCTTTCAGTACATCCAAGCTGAGCAGCCCACCCGGATCTTTATACAAGAATCCGACCTTAATGCCATTAGAAGAATCGTAGTAAACACGATTGACATCTTTTACAGACAAAATTGGAAGCCCTGCATTTACCTCTGCCAATCCCTTCAAACTAACAAAGTTATCTAAGTTCTTATCTACCAAATATTCCAACTTATTATCCGAGTTACTTAAAACGCCTACCAAATTCTTGGTTATCTGGTTGATTACTCTTCCTTCACCCACCAAAGGAACACGACAATTGGGCTTGTATGTAGCACCGTATGTAGCATCCTGTACCACATCAAGTCCCGAGGTACTTGCAGCCTCAGCACGTGTTCCGCCTTGTTCGAAAGATTGCACCGAGGGAAGTAAATCCTCATCGCGGCATGAATAAAATACAACTGTCAGCAGTGCAGCCAGAAACAGCGGCACCGATGCAGACCATTTCTTTCCGGCTATTCGACAGGCGGAAAGAAAACTCCTTTGTCTGGATGTCTGGAAGAATACACTCATTATCTTTAAATTTTATAGTTTTTACAATATTACTTCACTTCCCCGTCGTGCATAAAACAATACTACCTGCCTGCGGTTTTACGCGATTCTTTCTCTGAATAATGACGGAAAGCTGCCTGGCTCTTGCCTTCGGAATAATCATGAAAGACAGGCAGTCTTCCGGCTCCGATTCGTATCGTTCATGAAAAATCTCGCTGTTGCCGGCGTCTTGCAGAAGAGCTTTTTGTTACTTGACTTCGGAAATTCAAAAAACAGGGTAAAATAGTATTGCCCGAATGTCAGGCAATACTATTCGATATATCGGTCTGAAAATTAATCCAATTCCATTCCGTGAATCACTTCCCAGTTATCGTTTACTTTCAATACAAGCTCCTGCTTGTTGTTCAATGATTCTGGTTTGTCATTTGGATTTTCTGGATCTGGATCTGGATCAACACCCGGCTTTCCGGGATTAGCTTCATCATTCATTCTGGTACCAATACCATACAAGTGGTTACGTACGAGGCTGTAGGTGTTTGCAGATTCACCAGAAAGAGAAGTGCTCCAGTCAGTAGATCTACTATTCCAGCATGTAATTGTTTGCTTCAACTGTTCATCCGTTGAACCCAAATTCACTTTCCAGCTTCTAAGTACCTTTCCACCTGCATTTGTCAATTGCAAAGTCAAAGTCTGTTTTCCATCTACATGTGCAAACGGGATAACAAATTCACCACCAAAAGCAGAACCTTTCTGGAAAGTAGGATATGTACCAGCTGCAGGGCTGCCACTAGGTCTATGTGGATTTTTCCAGTTTTTACCCGCATCAATCAAATTATCACCGTCCTCATCCTTAATAGCAGTAAACCAGTCATTCAAATCAATAGTGCTAATCACATAAGTATCACTTCCATCAGCTTTGCCACTGGTACCGTTTACTACATATTTTACATTCTTGCCATTACCAGAACCATTTCCAGTAAGATCAAAGCTATTGAAATTACCAAGAACCAATGACTGATTCTGAGCACTTGCAACCAGTTTCAGATACTTAGCACCTTCCATATAAGGAATATCCTTAACATAGGCAAAAGCACCTGCTACCTGACGGTTCAGTACTATCGGTTTCTTGAAACCTTTTCCTTGTTCAACAGTCAAACCCATCTGTCCGGCAAAGATTTCTTCACCAATCTTATTCGTAGCGTCCCCTTTAATTGGCAACACCATGTTTTCGCTGAAAGTATATTTACCTTCACCTTCTTCTGTCTTTTTAACTTCAGTAACCTTAGTTAAATCATAATCACTAGTAGCACTATAACCTACCGCATAAATCTGATAAGTACCGGCAGCAAGTTTATCTGCATCCTTCAGTTCAATAGTAGTCTGACGACCGTGACCACCAGTAGTATATACAGTTGAACCATCAGTATTCCAATTAGAGATTTCTTTTACATATACTACCTTCTTACCAGTATTATCACAAATCCACAGCTTTACATTCTGAATGTCCTGTTTAGCCTCAGCACTATACAACGGACGTCCGGCACGGGTAGCCAGTCCGTCGCCACCATTTTCCACCTGAAGTGTAATAATCTGAGCACCGTCAGTTACACTCTCTACACCATTTCCGTCTTGCACATAGACAACTTCCTTGTCGCAAGAATAGAATGACAATGACGCTATCAAAGCCATTCCCAATAAATAGTTTTTCTTCATACTTAAAAAATTAAACTATAAATAATAACATTATCAATAATCGGTCAATCAATCCAGTTCCATACCGTGTAGTAACTCCCAGTTATCATTTACCCGAAGGTAAATCTCGAAGTCGCCCTCACCGCTTCCGCCTTCGTCTACATACACATACTTCAGGATGGTAATCTCGTTACGCCCCATGGTGATGTTTACGTCCTGTGGTTCTAGCGTAGGATAGTAGGTTGCCCTGCCTTGGGTTCCGGCTGCCGACTTGTCGATAAACATCACACTCAGCGTAGAACCTTCGTACGACGGCGACGGACACATCAGCGTTTCGCTCTTTATTTCACTGCGTATCTCCTGCCAGTCGAGCTCGGTATGTATATCGGTCAGGGTGGAATACTGGAAACCATTGTCTACAAAATTGTAAATATCCTGTATATCCTTGGTGGAGAAGTCGATGTTATCGGGAATTCCCTCCGCCTTGATAAGCAAGTTGCCCTTGGTACGCTCCATGGCCAGCGAATGTTCTTCGTTGCCGTAACGATAGTCGAACGTAGCACTTGCCAGATAGATGTCGTTTGCCGCCGCACCCACAGCTTCCATTTCTGCCGTAGTAGCATCTTCGCCCAGCGGTTCGTCGCTTTTCATGTTCCCCCATACGGTAAGGGTATATTTTCCATACGGCAACGACTCGGGAAGAGTGATAAGCTGAGTCTGATCATCGTTGTCTACCAGCGTATTTTTCTGCTCTGCCACTACCTTTCCTTCGGCATCGTGTACAATGTAATATAGCGTGCTCACATAATCGCGAAACGGCAGGTTTTCTGCCTTGCGCTCCATCAGTCCCAACTTCACGGCATCGTCGATGTTGAAGTAATTCTTGTCTTTTACCGTAAGCGTAACCTGCAGCGGCGGACAGGGAGGAATGGAGTCGCGTATGCAACTGCTCCACAGAAGACACACAGCCACCGGCAATACATACAATATCTTTATACCTCTACTCATAGTCTTTTCCTCCTGTCAATGCTTGAAATGCCGGTGTAGTAAGGTAAGGAAGGAAATCCGGCTCTGTTTGCATTCGTTCCTTCAACCTGCAGTCGGGCAGCGCATGTTCCAGACGGGCTGCTACCTCGTCCGCCTCTTTCTGCATACGTGCAGCCACCAGCGCACGTACGTATTCTGCCAGCGGAGTGTGGTCTTCGCAGCGATCCATAATGGAAGCCGCATGCTGTGTATCGCCAACACTGAGCGATACAACCGCCGCATTAACGTCTTCGTACCCCCGCATCAGTGTGTACGCCTCTTGCAGCTTTCTTTCCTGTGCCTTGATCAATGCCAGGTTGTAGCGCGCCTGAGGCAGTTCGGTATTGGTTTGCAGCAGCTCGATTGCCTTTTCGTTGTTTCCCTTATATACATATACAGCTGCCTTGGTATTCAGCACCTCGGGTGAATATTCTTTCAGTCCGTTGAGCACAGCTTCTGCCTCATCTGCCTTGTCTTCACGCAGCAGAAGTACCGCCAGATTATTGGCTGCCACCTGCGACTGCGGGAAGTAGTGCAGAATGGTACGGTATACCTCTTTCTTTTCTTCGGGAGTCTTCTTCAGGGTTGATACGCGCAACAGCTCTTCTTCATTGAAGGCATCGGGACGCTTGCCGTACATGTCGAGCAGTTCGGCATCGGTAGTGAAGCTCTTCAGTGTATATGTATATACGTATTCTACCTTGCGGTCTTTCTGCAAGTAATTGTTTTTGATGTCGTTCCAGCAAGACAGACGGCGGATATAGTGTTCTGCCACATCGTCGTTCTCGGCATTATACTTATCTAATATTTCTCTTACCTTCAGCGAGTCGGGGTGTCCGTCGGCAATCATTGCCTGCAGCACCGGCATCCAGCCTTCGGGACGGGAACCGACACTGAAACGTGAAGCCTGCGACGCACTGATATGAAGCTGGTCTACCAGCCAGTTTTTGGCAGAATTGGCACGGTTACGCGACAAGGTAGTATTGAAAGCATACGAACCGTCAGCCGATGCCATACCGTAAATGCTTACCCTGTTCAGTGTGGCAAGCGAGTCTGTCACGATTTTCTGCAGCGTAGCAAGCATACGGTTCATCTCGTTGCGGTTATCACCCAGCGAGAGGTTGATGTCGTAACGGTTTATCACGAACTGCAACAAAGCTTCTCCTCTGCCTTCCATAACCTTGGGACGGATAACAAACTCTGGCTCAATCCAGTTCAGTTGAAGCGATTTCTTAGGTTCTATCAGCGTAGGGATATTGTTGATGTAAGCAATATCTACGGTATCGGCAATACCACACTCACCACATCCGTCGGTAGAAAGTACGGCCACAATGCGTCCGCCGTCAATATCGGCAGGCACGGCTACCCGTTCGGAATAGGTTACATCGTACTCCTTGCGGTTGTTTACCTTGCGTGCGACATTTGCCAGTGTATCAACATAGCCGTCGAGAAGTACACGGCGGTTCATTTTCTTACTATAGATAGGAGCATCGAACACCATAGGAGTGTATTCTGCCAGCATAGAGTCTTTCTGCAGCAACTGCGGAACAACAATGAGGCGGGTGCGACCTGTAAAGGCCTTTTCCGGAATGTGAATATTCACATCCACACCCACAGTAGACATGCTGTCGGGAGTAAGCGTACGCACCGGTGTTACCACAACTTTTTTACTCATACCTGATGATGCACAGCCGGCTACTCCAAGCCACAAGCATCCAGCCCAGATTAAATATGTATATCTGAATTTCATATTGCAAACGTTTAAAAGATATAAGAAACCGATACAGCCAATTTTGTAAGCCCCCAATAATCTTTGGTCTTGTCTTCATGGCACTTACTGCAAGGAATGCGGGGACTCTCCTTATACCACAGGCGAGCGTATCCGGCACCAATCAGCGCTTCCAGGTTCCAGTGCGACGACAATATCCAGTTGTACCCATAGGTTACTCCCCCTCCGGCCAAGTAACCGTCGTATCGCTTATCACTGAAACCTCCATAATATTGTGCTCCATGCAAGTGAGCTCCTACAAAATGACCTTCGAAGCTCTCGCAGAACCAGTATCTCAATTCCGGCTGCACAAGCCAGAAACGCATTTTTCTGTCATCCTTAAACGTCCAAGGATTGTATGCCAGCTGCCAGTCGGTGGTAAACTTCCGGCTCAAACCAATTTCAACGCTGGCATTGGGGGTAGTAGCTCCCCAATAAAGCATATTTGTCTTCAAAGCTACGTTTTGAGCATTTCCGTTTCCTCCGAAACACAGAAAGGCACATAGAAAGAGTAATTTTCTATATTTCCGTATCATCTACACTATCATTTTATTTTTTTGCAAAGGTAAACAGCAACGGAAATACAAAAATTACAAATTCACGTCAAATAATTACAATTTACAATCACCCTATAATTCTAGTCAACCTATACAGTTTTTCCAACTGCTTCTTTTCGTATTTCTTTAGGAGTCTTTCCAAAATATTTTTTACAGAATGTATCCAGATACGAGGTTGAAGAGAACTTATATTTTTCGGCAATCTCACTAAATGACAAATTGCTCAAAGCAACATCGCGCTTCACAAACTCCTGTTTACGTAATAAGAGCCAGTTTTTAGCTGTTTCATTGAAAGTTTCCTTAAAGCGCCGATTAAACGTACTCTGACTCATATTTGCCTGTAAAGCAAAATTCTTGACATCAAATATCTTGCGGCTATTCATTAATACAAAATCCTTAAATTCTAAATTTTGACCCAAAACGGGATAGAAAAACAAAGCCAGTTCTTCTTTTGTATATCCGGCACGCAAATACAAGAAAAGTTCATCACGCTTTATCTGATGATAGTGTATGCACCCCAATCCCTCTTTTAAACAATCTACTAGTAAAGAAAAGAAACTTTGCAAGCGTATATCTAGTTTCAAGCAATATGGATTTTGACAAGTGCTTTCAGATATAAAATGCGACAACTGTTGAATGGAAAAACACGAGCACAACTTCAAATCGTTTGTAAACGAACATAATAATAAGGTCGTAGCTTTCCGAGCAAAGGTCGTTATTTGTTTATTTTTTGGAAGTAAAAACATATACCCCAATTGAGGAGTAAAATATTTATCTATTTCATATCTTATCTCAATATCTCCTTGTAACAAAATCACCAAAAAAGTTGTATTAAGAAACCGACGTTCCACAGTATGCCCTTCGGGAATCTCCATCAACGTAAAAACTTTATTGAATTCTTCCGCATAATTAGTACACGAAATATGTTCATTTTTACACAAGAGTGTCATGCCTTTTCACTAATTAGGTTAATACTTACTCCTCAAAAAGCTTCTTTGACTTGTTAAGAACTTTACATATCCATTTATAAATGGACAACAAATATAATTATTCCCTATATAAAAAACACAAAAAAAAAGTTTTTTTCCTAATTAAGCTAATCTTTCTCTAATGAAAATATGCTAAAATCAATAAGTAAAAACAGACTAAATAGCCAAAACTTATCAACAAAAAATCCGGAAATTTGTACAATATCCTTTTGCTTTTGTACAAATTTCCGGAAAGGTTCCCCGATAAAAAAATCTCAATTATTTGTTTTTCTGCTTTTCACGGTATTCGGTAGGAGTCATGCCAAAGCGTTGCTTGAAGCACTTGCTGAAGTAACGCGGATCGTTGATTCCCACCATATACGAAATCTGTGTCATGTTAAACTCTCCAGTCTCGATAAGCTGGGCAGCACGTTTCACACGCATTTCCTTGATAAATTCTATCGGAGCAAATCCGGTCAATGATTTCAGCTTCTTGAAGAAGACTGAACGGCTCACAGCCATTTCATGCACCAGATCGTCTACAACAAGTTCTCCATTGTCGATATTCCGTTCCATAAAGTTTGTCAGCTGCTCCAGGAAACGACGGTCCTGCTGCGACATGACATCTACCTCTTCTTCCTCATTTTCCACTTTCGGAGGATTGATATCCATCAGGTGGTCGCAATAGAACTGACGCAACTTCTGACGGCGTGCCAGCAGGTTATCAACACGTGCTTCGAGGTAAGTGGCACTGAACGGTTTGGTGATATAACTGTCAGCCCCCAGTTCCAGACTCTGCAACTTGGTGTCCATATCGGTCTTTGCAGTAAGCAATACGATTGGAATGTGGCTGGTAGTCAGTTCCTCCCTCAGTTCCTTCACCAGAGTTATTCCGTCCTTCTCGGGCATCATAATATCGCTGATTATGATATCGGGCACATACTTAATGGCTTTCTCCAGTCCTTCCACTCCGTTGGCAGCTTCTATAATACGGAAACGCTGGCTGAAAATGCTCCGCAAGAAGAAGCGCAACTCCAGATTGTCTTCTATGAGCAGCATTGTCTTTGTTTCAGAAACCGATGCCTTGTCAGCCTCATCAGCAGCTGGAACAGCTTCCGGCTTATCCTCCGGTACAGCAACGGCAGGAGTTTCGACATCCACAGGCAAGGAATGCTTGGATGCTTCACCGATTATTTCCACGTTATCCGACAAAACAAATTCGGCATTCTCACCGTAATGGTCTTTTCCCTTCAGGAAATCTACGCTAAAGCAACTGCCTTCTCCTTCCTTACTGTCTACATGTATGCTGGCATGGTGCATTTCCACCAGTTCTTTCACAAGCGAAAGTCCGATGCCAGAACTGTTCGGATTGAACAGGTTCTTATCGAGCAGGGTTTCAAAACGTACAAACAGTGAAGCCTTCTTATTTTCAGAAATACCTATACCCTGATCCTGCACTCCTACGGTAACCGTATCTTCATTTTCATGAATAAATACAGTAATGGTTTTTCCGGGCTGCGTATACTTGAATGCATTCGACAGCAAATTGAAGACTATTTTCTCTACCTTGTCAGCGTCTACCCACAACTTGAGCTTAGGCTGTTCGGTTTCGAAAATAAAATCAATCTTGTTCGACTCGGCTATGGATTCAAAATTCTCCATAATCTTATGTACAAACGCGACGATATCAATCTGTTCGATGCACAGTTTCATCTTGTGATTCTGTATCTTACGGAAATCCAGAATCTGATTGACAAGCCTCAGCATCCGATGTGTATTACGTTCTACCACCTGCAACTGTTCGCGTACGTCCTTACTTAAATCCGAACGTTTCAAGATATATTCCAGCGGCCCCTCTATCAAGGTAAGCGGTGTACGGAGTTCATGAGAGATATTGGTAAAGAAGCGGAGCTTCATGTCCGTTACCTGCTGTTCGACAGACACCTCATGTTTCAACCGGTAAATAACGAAAAGTGTATAGGCTCCAACCAGCAGAATCAGCATAAAGCCTAATGTGTAAATCACATAGGCATAAGGAGTCTCCCAAAACGAAGGCTTGACGGTTATCCGCAAGGCACGTTCGTTCTCCACCCAGATACCGGCTCCGTTGGTCGACTTCACACGAAAGACATAATTACCTTTCGGCAGGTTTGTATAAGTAGCCGTACGCTGTTTACCCACATAATTCCACTCCTTATCGAACCCGTCGAGCATATAGGCATACTTTACATTTTCCGGGAAACTCATATCCAGAGCAGCAAAAGAAAGCGTTACGGTGTTTTCCTTATGCGACAAATACAAATGCGACAAACTGTTCAAAGACTCAGGCAATACAGATTCCGGTCTGGGAACAACATCTTTATTGGCTATCTTCAAGCCCGACAATACAATGCCAGGCACATAAGAGTTTTTCCGTATCAGTTCGGGAGTAAAGCACAAAAGTCCTCTGTTTGTTCCGAACAGCAAGCGTCCGTCTTCGGCACGTATTGCCGTACTTTCTTCAAACGAAAGCTCCTCTCCTATCTCCTGCTTCAGATAATTATCGAAATGATGGTTGACAATATCCATCTTGCTCAGACCGCTTTCCGAACCAATCCATATATCTCCTTTCGTATCTTCGGCAAGTGAAGAAAGTACATCGGTAGGAAGTCCGTCTTTTGCCGAATACGAAGTAAACAGGGCGTTACCTTTTTTATCAAGGCTCTTAAGCTCGTTCAGTCCTCCACCGAAAGTAGCAAAGAACAGACGTCCGTCGTGTGTAAGCAAGATATCGTATATATCGTTGCAGCTCAACACTTCACGCTTATTAGGCATGCACACGAACAAATGAAAATCAATCGTATCGGGACGTTCGAACTTTTCACTGAAAGCCAGCAGTCCATTGGAAGTAGCTACCCACAGCATACCTTTTTTGTCGAGCAACATACGACGTGCCTTATAGCAACGTTCCATTGGATACGATTTCAGATTATTACGCGAGTTTATAAAACGGACACTTCCATCACTCTCCTTTTCGATGTAATCGATACCTCCACCGAAAGTAACAACCCAGATACGACCGTAACAGTCTTCACACAAGTCGTACACATTGTTATGACTCAGACTATAGATATCGTTGGCATCGTAAGTATAATGAAGCATCTTATATCCGCTTCCCTGCGGTATCAGCTGAACGATTCCGTTTCCTTTCGTAGCAATCCAGATATTTTTTTTCGAATCCTCTATTATCTTATAGGCAAATCCTCTGAAAGGAGTGCCAGTAAGTGATATGCGTCCGTCGACTGTAAGATAACCCTGTAACTGGAAGTCAAGAGAATACACAGAAACTTTACTATTACGTGTACCTATCCACAACTGCTTACGGGAATCCTGACAAAGCGAACGTACCTGATTGGCATTGGTATCGTACTTACAGTTCTGCGGCTTAATCAACTGGAATTCGTTTTTGAAGAATGTAACCTTATCCAGTCCTTTGGAATGAGTGCCCAGCCATAAATTGCCCTGATGGTCGAGCATCATAGCATGAAGTTTGTTTGAGAAGCGCCATGCATCTGTTCCCACTTCATTATAGAAAGGCTTCAGCTCATTACTTTCTCTGTCGAACCAAGACAGTCCTCCTCCTACCGGATGTACCCACAGATTGCCTTGCTTATCCTCGCAGACAGCAAACTTTGGAGCATCACCCGGTTCTTTTTCAACCGGAACCTGTTCCACCTTGAACACCTCCGTCGACGGATTAAAATGACAGACCGTACCAATCTTGTTTACTTCGAACCAGACCTCATTATGACTGTCGACATATATTGACCGTATCGGATGCTGAGAAAAATCAAATTCATTTTTCAGACCGTAATACTTCAGTGATTCGAGCGCTGCATCTCCCACAACAAAGCCCGACCGGCGGGTAGCCATAATGACCTTTCCTCCAGACAATTCCCGTATGCTTATCACATCGTCCTGCAAGCCCAGGTCTTTCAATTCGAATGTTTCATCCTTCAGCGAGTATTTCCATACCCGTCCTTTATTAGAGGTAAAATATACGTGTCCGTTAACGAATGCAGCCGAAAAAAAAGACTGGTTAGGCCGTCCGGATTCAGGATGCGTATTTACAAAAAAAGGAGTCTGCTTTCCATTATTACCTTCGATGCAAAGCAATCCATCTTTTGTAAGCAGCCACTCTCTGTTTTTCTTATCTAAAAAAACAGTCTTGATAGCAGTACCTTTTTCTTTTGAAGCAGTAGACAAATAAACTTTCGAAGCAAGTGTTCCGGTTTTCCTGTCAGGCACCACTCTGATACCTCCGTTTTTATCAGTAAGCAGCCATACAGTTCCATTATCCAACGGCAAGATAGAAGTTATAACCAAGTCTTTTTCAGCCCCATTTGCTGCAACTTCGGTAAACGCTTCCATCCGCTTATCGAAACGGAATGCCTTCCCATCGTAAGTAATGCACCATACATCTCCATACTTGTCGACCTGCAAATGGTCTACACGATTGGAACTCCATCGCATATCGTTTTCCTTACGAGCCTTATAAACCTTAAAGTCGTAGCCATTGAAGCGTTTGATTCCATCCCACGTTGCAAACCATATCATACCGTCGTGATCCTGTACCATATCCATTACCGAATTCTCAGACAGACCATTCTCCTGAGAATAATGAGTAAACGTACAGTTCATTTGTGCCTGAGCTAAAGCACTGACGAACAAAAGCAAAAGGATATAAAAAAATTTTCTCATACTAAATTTCTGCTATTCGGACAAAAATACAAAAAATTAAATGATTCCGCAAACATGAAAATCGGAGGGAGTCTAAAATTGTTTAAAATATTTCCCTTACAAAGATTCACTGGCAACCCAACCGATACGAACAAAAAACGGAGTATCCGCCATTATGCGAATCTCCGTTTTCGAATATTATTTAAAACCGGCGATGGGGAGGACCACCAAATCCTCCATGACGTCCGCCAGGTCCGGGAGGCGCAAAGCCGGGACCTCCCTTACCAGCTCCCTTACCGCCGAACAGGTTCAGACGATAGATGAAATGTACCATGCAATAGCTATAAATAGCATTATACTCAGTATCCTGACGCATAGCAGCCGTAATTACACGACTGATATTGCTCTGGTTTCTCAATATATCATAGAACTGAATACTTACGGTAGCAGCATTTCCCTTCAAGAAGTCCTGAGAAATCTGAGCGTTCCAAATTAGTTCATCGGTATTCATACTCGACTCGGCATATCCTCTGCGGGAGTTCTGCGACAAATCTGTAGAAATGGACATATTCCACGGCAAACGCACATTGGTGCTGGCTCCATAAGCAAACTGATAAGTATCCAGATTGTTGCTTTCCTGATAACTGTTTCTCGAATGGGTATAATCGAGTGAGCCATTTAGAGAGAACTCCCACCAGTCATTACGGTACGTACCTCTTAAGCGTTCACCCAGCGACAAGCGTTTGGTAATATTCTTGTCTGTATCAGAAACAAGATCCTTCTCGCTTATATAGCTCACCATATTCTGGTAATTTGCTCTGGTAAACGTATTGATGGTATATTTCTTGTTTCTCAAGGCAATGTTGGTTCCCACCATTCCGATCAGGTTCCAGTTTCCGTTAATATTTTCAGGAGTAGTAACATATCCACCGGTTTCCGAATCGTAGACTTTGCGGTCGCTTATATTGTTCATGATATTCTGGTAACGGAAAAATGAAAACATTCCCCGTTGTTTTTCCGTATTAAAGAAATTATATTCGGCACGCAATTCATTTGTAAATGTCGGCTTCAGTCCTGGATTACCGTTCTGAATATTAAGCGGGTCTGTATTATCGGAGATAGGCAGCAAATCTACCATGTTCGGCTGAGAAGCCTGTCCGCGATAACGCAAGCGCAACTGACTGGTTTTTGAGAATTTATAGCGGAAATCGAATGTCGGAGTAAAATTAAATACATTTCTGACAGTCGTTGTATCCAGATCACCTTTCTTATAAGAAAGATCCGACTTCTGAGGCTGGAAGCTGACTCCCGCATTCAAGCGCATCTTCTCACGTATCCAGCGGAAAGTAACATCCATCTGGTGATTATAATAATTATAGGCTGCACTCTTGCTCAAGTCGTTGTTGAGCACTCCCGGATTACTTTCATTCACTCCGTCACCAATCGTCCAGTTGTCACCCATATCGAATGTAGAATTATCTGTGGTAGAGTGTTTATACTGGAAATTGTAGCTGAACTGCAAAAATCCCCCGGTAAAAATCGGTTCACTGTACGTCAGACGCGCACTATAATCGTAGCTCTTTGTAGGAGTTGTAATATAGCGGTTCAATATTTCCATACGTTCTTCCGGAGTTTTCTGGAAATACTCTGTTTCCGATGTAGAAAACTGTTCACTGCTGCTATTGGTGTAATTATATTTTCCACGGAATGTAATATTCCGGCCAAGCTTGCCTAATCTCCGGTTCACGAGCACCGAACCTCCTACAGTCAGGTCATCACCTTTTTTCAGTGTATTCTTCAGCACCGTATTGATAATATCTTCTTCGGAAACCAGCGAAGTCAAGTCGTCCGTACCGAAAAGTTCATCAGTTGTATATCCAGGATCCTGACTGAATGTATAAGAGTTCTGTCCGTTGGTATTGTCGGTCTTACCATAGCTGAAACGAGGACGGAATACAAAAGTAGTCATAGTATCCGGTTTCCACTCGATAAAGGCATCTGCCACCAGCTTGGTAGTTTTATTGCGAGAATGGTCTAACGCGTTTTTAAAAGAACTGCTTTCCGATGATACAAAAGTTTCGGATGCCTGTTTACTGACAATATCAGCATCCTTATAATTAAAGTTGACACTTCCTTCAGTCCTCAACTTTTCTGTTTCAGTGGCAAAGTTCACACCTGCCATTTTCACAGCAGTCAGACCGTTTCCTCCCTTACGGAATCCTCCACCTCCACCGGGAAAAGCATTGTCATTTACGTTATTGACCGAACCGATGGCAGTCAGCTGGTTCTTGTTGCGGAAATGATTGATCATCACCTTTCCGCTATAACGGTCTTTCGTACCGGCAGCCAGATCGGTATTACCAATCCATCCCTGATTCATTCCGGGCTTCACACTCAGGTCGAGCACGGTTTCCTCTTCTCCATCGTCCACACCAGTCATTCGTGCCATATCCGACTGTTTTTCATAGGCACGTATCTTATCGATGATATTAACCGGCAGGTTCTTCATGGCGATATTAGGATCATCGGCAAAAAACTCCTTGCCGTCGATCATAATTTTCTTTATTTTCTTTCCGTTGATCGTAATTTTACCGTCATCGTCAATTTCTGCTCCCGGCAATTTCTTAACCAGTTCTTCCAGTGCAGAACCCTCCGGAACACGATATGCAGAGCTATTGTATACCAATGTATCTTCGGCAGCAGTAACCTCTGGTGCCTGAGCTACAATGACAGCTCCTTCAAGCATAACTGCATCCGAGTGCAGGGAGATTGTTCCCAGATTAAGACGTGGTTTAGAACTCGTTAATGTAATAGGCTGAAAAGACGGCGAATATCCGACAAAGGAAACCTTCAACAGATATTTACCCGGACGAGCTGACAAAGAAAAGCGTCCGTCCAAATCAGTCACATTACCAGCTACCATCGAACTATCTTTCAACGCAAGAATCTGTACCGTAGCCTGCATCACCGGGGAGTTATCATCTCCATCGACAACTGTACCCGAAACTAAACCTTTGCTACCTCTGCTTTGTCCAAAAGCGTATATCCCACAGGATAACAGTAGCAGCCCCATAACCCAGTTTTTCATTATTCCAATCTAATCAAATGTTTTAACGCTGGTTTGACATCAAAACATTTTAAAGGTTTAATATTGCAACCTTTTTTAAAACTTATTTTTTTCTGAACGTTTTTTCTATACGATGCTTCTGATACAAAAACTCCCAACAAATCACACAGATAATCAGATAAACTATTCCGACAGAATTGTCGGCCACCTGCAAATCTTGGTTTACTGCTCCCTTTATCAGCATCACGATGTAATACACTCCCCAGATATATAAGGCATATTTCATAGCTTTACTGCGCAGACATGCCGTCTCTTCGGCCTCATCCTTTACTTTAGAGAGAAAAATCATGAACAGCGACAGCCAGACAACCAACTTAATTCCCAATTTTACATAAATCAGATTCCCGTCGTGTACCTGACCAAACATATACATCAACAAAGGCACAAAAACAGATAAAATAAGTAATGCGTATCCTGCTATTCTACAGGCAACCGGTAATATTCCTTTCATAAATCAATTTATTGGTAAATTCAGCACAAAAATAATTAATTGTCAACGTACACACATGTACTTTTTACTTTTTTTCTATTTTTGCAGGAAAAACAATAGATTTATGAGTAAACAAGAAGTTGTAATCTGCCATAACCTGGAAGAAAACCTGCAAAAGGCAGTCACCAGCAAAACATACGATAAATTATTTATTCTGACCGACGAGCATACGCGCACGTATTGCCTTCCGATTATCGAAAAATATCCGTTTCTTGCACAGGCAGAACATATTTGCATCGGAGTGGAAGATATTCATAAGAATCTGGAAACTCTTGCCTACGTATGGAGCCAGCTTAGCAACAAGGGAGGTACACGCCACTCACTGATGATCAATCTGGGCGGAGGTATGATAACCGACCTGGGTGGTTTTGCAGCTGCTACTTTCAAACGAGGTATCGACATGGTTAACATTCCTACTACATTACTGGCCATGGTAGATGCTTCTGTAGGAGGAAAGACAGGTATCAACTTCAATGGGTTGAAAAATGAGATTGGAGTGTTCGCACCAGCCAATTATGTTCTGATAGACTGTGAATTTCTTAAATCACTCGATTATCCCAATATCTTGTCGGGATATGCGGAAATGCTGAAGCACGGACTTATCAGCAACACGGAGCACTGGAGCGAGCTTATCAAATTCGATATGGAGCACGTAGACTACAAGCATCTGCAACAACTTGTCGCTACTTCCATCGAGGTAAAAGAAAAAGTGGTAGAACAAGATCCTTTCGAGAAAAATATCCGCAAGGCCTTAAACTTCGGACATACCGTAGGTCATGCATTCGAAAGTTTTGCTCTGGAAACAGGACATCCTGTATTGCATGGATATGCCGTAGCATGGGGAATGGTGTGCGAACTATATTATTCACATCTCAAGGTTGGTTTCCCCAAAGACAAGTTACGCCCTACCATACAGTTCATCAAGGAGCATTACGGGAAACTGGCATTCAGCTGTAAGGATTATGACCGTCTGTACGAGTTTATGAAACATGATAAGAAAAATTCCTCACTGGGCAATGTCAACTTCACCCTACTCAGTGAAATAGGTGATATCCATATCAACCAAAGTGCCACTCAAGATGAGGTATATGATATGTTCGACTTCTATTGCGAAACAATGGGCTAAAAGGCATTATTAAAGATATTACAGCGACAGCTTATTCTAAAAAAGCAGAAAAAGCATATGAAATAATTTGCAGATTCAAAATAAAGCCTTACCTTTGCATCCGCAATTCGGGGTGTAGCTCAGCCCGGTTAGAGTACGCGTCTGGGGGGCGTGTGGTCGCTGGTTCGAATCCAGTCACCCCGACTGGTAAAAATGAAGGAGTTAAGTGATAAACTTAGCTCCTTTTTCTTTTATATATGACACATTTATAACACAAATCGTGGGTCAGTAGATTTTTACGGGTCCAAAGTACATCGGGAGCTATGCCGGATACGTGACGAGCAAAAACTTTCGGAAAAATATACGTAAACACTGAATTATAAATTAAATTTATTATGATGAACAAATTCAAACTTTCTGTTTTAACAATCTTTTTGCTATCAATCTCATTACCAAGAATACAAGCTCAGACTAATGTCCGAGCTTATGAGAAGTGGGAAGCTACGCAATTCGTTGCTGTAAGTGGACATCAACCGGAAGACTATGTTCTTGCAGATAATAATTGGGAAATAATATATAATCTACGAACGCCTCACACCCTAAATGAACTTCTTAAAATGGGAGTTAAGTGTTCTGACAGCCAATTATTATTATTGGAAGTAGGAGGACTAATTGACAGAACCAAAGGAAAATGGAAATGCACAATTCCTATTCTTGACGAAGAACAGACAACCTCTTTAAGAAATATCAGTAAGGAGATTGCGAAATCTATGTATTCAAACACTAAGAGTGATTTTGTCTCTCTCGTACATACAATCAAGGAGATGGGATTTGAAAATAACGCACTCTCATTGGTGTTTTCATATCTTTTGGATGGTAGGATGTGGACTAAACTGGTCTTATTCGATGAGATAAACAACCATGCTGGTTGGAGTGGTTGCTACTGGGTTTTATATGAGCCACGCAAAGACCTTAAATTCGGAACAAATGGCTTTGGTGATATGAATTTTATACTAACCTATCTCAACAGCGAAGTCTCACCAAGCAGTAAAACGATGGATGATATCCAAATTTGGGAAAATAAACAATCCACAACTTATTTCTAAACTCATACCTTATGGCTTGACAAACAGTAACGGGGATATACAATTTCCTATTATAAAAAAACAGCAAGACCGTTTTCATCACATTATCAAAAAGCTGGTTGACTCCATTTCTTCTGAACTTAAAAGTAATTGCAGCAATATAGCAACCCAATATAATATAAGTGATGAAAAAACAGCAATGGTGATTTTGTACCATGAGGTTATGTGGTATTTAATGGATAATCTGATTCAAGATAATGTGTTACATATTCCTGCTGTTTTTAAAGACGAGAAAAAAAATAAACAACGGCTGAATGAAGTCGTTTTCTTTGTTGAAGGTGGATTGATGCAGTAATGTCTGTAGTTTCTGAAAAATCAATGCTTTGCTACAAGTATAATAAAATAAATCTA
>ERZ825159.569-NODE-569-length-45537-cov-42.303571_pt1 | contig 45537 bp, 45 predicted proteins | sample MGYA00519932_ERZ825159 | MGnify/ENA primary metagenome ERZ825159 (study PRJEB31778, sample SAMEA3449191) | human gut metagenome | biome: human gut; feature: human-associated habitat; material: faeces | place: United Kingdom | collected 2010/2012 ... | reverse complement strand
AGCCCAGGAACAGAGAGGAATACACTTCCTTGCTGATCAGGGCCAGCACGATGGCCACGATGGGGGGCAGCAGGGACCAGAAGGTGCCGGCAAACGGAGTCTCGGAGTAGACCTTCTCCTCATAGGTGGTGTACTCCACGCCGTTGACGTCCTTGGACTTCTCTTCGGACTTGACGTACTCGGTACCGTCGGCGCCGACGATGGTGTTGCCATCCTCAGACAGCTCGAAGTAGGTGCCGGCCTCGGGGCTCACATAGTAGGAGCCGTCCAGCGCATACTTAGAGCCCTCGCTGTCGTCCACGGTCCGCTGGATGCCATCCAGGAACACGCCGTCGCCGGTGGTGTAGAACGCGCCGTCGCCGACGAAGACAGGGTTCTCCTTGCCCTTGAACTGCAGGCCCAGGATGACCAGCAGGACAATGAAGATACCCAGCGCTACGAAATACGCTATTTTGGTGCTTTTCTTTTCCATGTGTGTGATTTACCTCCTCACAAATTGGTGGTGAATACCATCAGCCGGCGAAACAGCGTATCTGCCCCGCCAACCTCCTGTATCATACCGTCACGCCAAGATATTGTCAAGTTCTTAACGTCATATTCCATTATTTTAACAAATTGTGAACTCCGTTTTCGTCGTTTTTACAAGAGAAACCGGGCGGCAAACACAGCATCGTGCGCTTTTTACGGCAGGCGGCACAAGTCTTTCCGGGTCCGCGGACGCAAAAAGAGACGCCGGTGCGGCGGCACCGGCGTCCCCTCTGTTAAGTAAGCGTTTGTTTGTTAACAATTCGTCAAGAGACTTTACAGGAAGAATTCCTTTATCTGACCGTACAGGATGAGGACCATGATCAGCGGCGTGATGAACTTGACGCAGACCTTGAAGAAGCCGTAGCTGCCCATGGCATGACCGGACTGCTCCGTCTCTTCCTTGACGAACTCGGGGCCGATCTCCCAGCCGATCATCAGAGACATCAGCAGCGCGCCCAGCGGCATCATAACGCCCTCGGACAGCGCATCCCAGAAGTCCAGCCAGTCGGCAGCCCAGGTCTTGGGATTTGCAATGTTCAGCAATTCCGCAGGCGAGAAGCTGCTGGCACCCAGACGGTCAGCGCAGACCAGGATGCAGCCCAGGCCCACACAGGCGGCGGCGATGAGGGTATAGCTCTTGCGCTTGTCGCCCTTGCCCTCGTCGCGGGCCTTATCCACAAAGTGAGCCACGATGACCTCCAGCAGGGAGATAGAGGAGGAGATGGCGGCAAAGACCACCAGCAGATAGAACAGGATGCCGAAGATGGGGCCGAGGCCACCCATGCGGCTAAACACGTTCTGCATGGTGACGAACAGCAGGGACGGGCCACCCACTGCGCCGGAGGGATCCAGAGCGAAGCGACCGGGCAGCACGCACAGGCCGGCCATCAGAGCCACCATCGTATCCATGACCACGATCAGCAGCGCGTTCTTCTGGATGTTCTCCTTCTTCTGCAGATAGGAGCCGTAGGTGATCATGGCGCCCATACCCAGGGACAGGGAGAAGAACATCTGGCCGCCGGCGGTAGCCAGCACAGTCAGGACGTCGGGTGTCTCCTGCTTGAAGGTCACGATGCGCTGCATGACGCCGTTGATCTCCACTGCGGACATTTTCACGCCATCGATGACGGCGGAGGCGGGAACATAGTAGCCGTTTTCAGTAGCCCAGCCGGGGGCAAACATGTACTTCAGGCCATCCAGGGCGCTGCCGTGGATCACGTGCTCCACCAGGGAGCCGTCCGCCTGGAGCACCTGCACGGTGGTGTCCACACCGTCCAGCGTGCAGGCGCGGATGATGCAGATCAGCAGAGCCACGAACAGGGCAGGCATACCCACGGAGCAGACCTTCTCGATGCCGCCGCCAACGCCGCCGAGAACGATAAGCATAGTCAGCACCACGAAAATCAAGCCATAGATAATGGCCTCGGTGGTGCTGGACATGAAAGCGCCGAACACCGCGTCGCCCAGAGAGGCGCTGGCCGCGTCCGCCGACGCGGCGGCGATGGCACTGGCGCCAAAGCCCGCGCCGAACAGGTCGCCTACATTGAGCACCACATACTTAATGCAGTAGCCGCCCAGAGCGCAGTAGAAGAACAGGATGAAGAACGCGGACAGGATGCCCATCCAGCCCATCCAGCTGAACTTCTTGCTAAGGGCCTTATATGCTGCCACAGCGCCCTTGCCTGTCTTACGACCAATGGCCAGCTCGCCCACCATGACGATGAAGCCGCAGCAAACAGCCAAAATGAGGTAAATGATGAGGAACGTGAAGCCGCCGCAGGCGCCCATCTTATTGGGGAAGCCCCAGATGTTGCCCAGGCCGACCGCCGAGCCGACCGCGGCCATCAGGAATCCGAAATTGGATCCAAAGCCTTTTCTTTCTTCCATTGTTTTCTCTCCTTACAAGTTTCCCCCGCCGCGCCGCGGCGGGCGTGTTTGTATCTTACTGCGAAAAAACCGCCCTGTAAATACAGGCAGGCGTTTCTTAACACGGTGACAGCGGAAATGCTGTTTTTCTTTATCCGTACATTATAAAATTTCCGTAAAGCGTCGGTTCGTGTCGGCAGATATTTTCTCCAAAAGAAACACCCCGCATATGAAAAAGACCGCCCGCAGGCGGTCTTTTCTTCTCGGTATGTATCAGTCTCCCTCGCGCATACGGTAGCCGACGCCCACCTCGGTGAAAATATACTGGGGGTTGCCGGGGGTAGGCTCGATCTTGCGGCGGATGTTGGCCATATTTACCCGGAGGATCTGATTGTCGGTCTTGGCCTTGGGCCCCCACAGCTCCCGGATAATGAAGTCGTAGGTCAGGACCTTGCCGGCGTACTTGCCCAGCAGGGCCACGATCTTGTACTCATTGACGGTCAATCCGGCGTTCTCGCCGTTCATCAGCACCTGGTGCTTATCGTAGTCGATGGTCAGATCGCCGGTGACGAACTTGCCGGACTGGGCGATCTGGGTATTGGAAAGGGTGGTGCGGGTGTGGCGGATGGCGGTGCGGATGCGGGCCAGCAGTTCGGAGGTGCCGAAGGGCTTGACCAGATAGTCGTCAGCGCCGTAATCCAGGGCCTCCACCTTGTCGTGCTCGTGGTTGCGGGCAGAAACCACCACCACCGGCAGATTGGACCACTTGCGGACAGATTTCAGCACCTCCATGCCGTCCATGTCGGGCAGGCCCAGGTCCAGGACGATCATGTCCGGGCAATGGGAGGCGATCATGGTCAGGGCCTCCTCGCCGGTGCGGACAATGATGGTGTCGAAGCCGTTGGCGGTGAGGATCATGGAGATAAAGTTGCTGATGGACTGCTCATCCTCCACGATCAGGACTTTGTCTTTAATCTTCATCGTTTTCTCCTTTCATGGGCAGGGTCACGGTAAATACCGCGCCGCCCTCCTGTCTGTTGTCTCCCCGTATTACACCGCCGTGGACCAGCACAATGGTGCGGCACACGGACAGACCAATTCCCATGCTGCGCTTGCCGTCACTGCTGCGGTCGCTGCGGGCGGAGCCGTCGAACAGACGGGGCAGCAGGTGCTGGGGAATGCCGCGGCCGTCGTCGGCCACGGTGAAAACCGCGCAGTTTCCCTCGCTGGACAGGGTCACGTTGATATGGTGAGTCTCGCCGTGGATGACGGCGTTCTCCATCAGGTTCACCAGTACCTGCTCCATCAGCAGGGGATCCATGGGCACCATCATCAGTTCAGCCGGCAGATGGACACGGATATCCACCTCCGGGTAGTGCTTGTGGGTCTTGGCCACGGCGGACTCGATGACCTCCTCCGCCGGCTCCGGCTCTTTCTTGACCTTAGCCTCCTCAGAGCTTATGCGTGTGATGGACAGCAAATTCTCTACAATGCGGATGAGCCACTGGGCGTCCTCGTTGGTGGATCGCAGCAGCTGCTGGCGCTGCTCCTGCGTCAGTCCGCCGTCCTGCTCCAGCAGAACGTTGGTGGCGCCCACGATACCGGTCAGCGGCGTGCGGATGTCGTGAGACACGGCGCGCAGCAGGTCGGCATACATCTTTTCGCGGTCGGCCTCCCGGCGCACCTGCTCGGTCTGCTTGGCCCGGCTGGTAACGGTAGCGGTCAGGATGGAGATGGTCATCATCACCAGGAACGTCAGCGGAAAGCCCGTCAGCGTAAAGCTGATATGCCAGAAGGGGTAGGTAAAGATGATGTCCACGCTGAACATCCCCACCACTGCCATGATGATGCCCAGCAGATAGCCGTCCGTCCAGTAGGCGGTAAGGAACACATCCAGCAGAAAGATCATGGCTACGTAGCTGGTGTCGTTGTGCATATCGAAGCTGCGAAGCAGCAGACAGCACATAACGGCTACCAGGTAGAGTCCCAGTGCTTTCAGCACATCCATGCCGGAAAAGCGCAGACCAATGGTCCGCAGCAACTGTCTCCGGCGGGCTTGTTTACCGGTCATAGCCGCCCTCCCCTCCTTTTGATGACGCTATTATAACATACATTGTCGCTAAGGTAACGCTAAGATATCGTTAAGGTATCGCGAATATCTCATTAAGAGCAACCGAAAATAACAAATAAGAGACGGCGTTGGCCGTCTCTTTTCATCTTTGCTGCGCGGGGATCAGGCTTTGCGATCTATGTGCAGGAGGCGTTTTCTGTCGAAAAACACCCATAAAAAAGCAAATCACCACGCTTTCGCGTGGTTTCCTCATCGGTATGCCTTACCGCTGGCTCACTTCCCAGTCGCTGTCGGCAAAGATCATGTCATCCAGGTCACCCCAGATCCAAGTTGTCGTCATGGTGATATCACGCTCCTTTCTTCCATTTTACAGTGTTATTATATGCCGCGGCAGCCCGGATAACAAGGGCAAAATTGGATATTCTGTATAAAGCTTTTTTAAACTTTTATTGCACATTGCACAATACCTATGAGTTATTTCTGTGTAACGCTCTTGCGCTGTTGTGTGCTGTATAGTATAATAAAGTGTTCAAGCAGTCTTATGTGGTGAGGTGAGCACCTGATGAGAGAGTTTCACGGCGGCGACTATGATGTGGCCGTCATCGGCGCGGGGCACGCGGGCATCGAGGCTGCCCTGGCGGCGGCCCGGATGGGCATGAAGACCGTCTGCCTGACGGTGAGCCTGGACGCGGTGGGGAATATGCCCTGCAACCCGGCCATCGGCGGCACCGGCAAGGGCCATCTGGTCCGGGAGCTGGACGCACTGGGCGGCGAGATGGCCCGGGCGGCGGACAGGGCCTGCATCCAGTATCGGATGCTGAACCGGGGCAAGGGCCCCGCCGTGTGGTCCCTGCGGGCCCAGGCGGACCGGCGGAAATACCAGCAGGTGATGAAGCACACGCTGGAATTGCAGCCGGGGCTGACGCTGCGGCAGGCGGAGGTGACGGAGATACGCTGCGACGGGAACGGCCATGCCGCCGCCGTGGTGCTCCGCACCGGCGCGGTGCTGGGCGCCCGGGCGGTCATTCTGTGCACGGGCACGTATCTGACCGGACAGACCATCGTGGGCGAGTGCATCGAGGCCTCCGGGCCGGACGGCCTGCACCCGGCCAACGCCCTGACGGACAGCCTGCGGGCACTGGGGCTGCCCCTGCGGCGGTTCAAGACCGGCACGCCGCCACGGATACACCGGGGCAGCGTGGACTTCAGCAAAATGGAGCTGCAGGAGGGCGACCCGGATCCGCTGCCCTTCAGCTTTGAGACAAAGGACGTACCGGAAAACCGGGCGGTGTGCTACCTGACCTACACCAACGAGGAGACGCATCGGATCATACGGGAAAATCTGGACCGCAGTCCCATTTACTCCGGCGTTATCGAGGGCATCGGCCCCCGGTACTGCCCGTCCATCGAGACGAAGGTGGTGCGCTTTGCGGACAAGCCCCGGCACCAGCTGTTTATCGAGCCTATGGGGCTGGACACCGAGGAGCTGTATGTACAGGGCTTCTCGTCCTCCATGCCGGAGGAGGTGCAGCTGGAGATGCTGCACACGGTGCCGGGGCTGGAGCACGCAGTGATGATGCGGCCGGCCTACGCCATTGAGTACGACTGCATCGACCCGCTGGCGCTGCTGCCCACGCTGGAGGTAAAGGCGGTGCCCGGCCTGTACGGCGCGGGGCAGTTCAACGGCTCCTCTGGCTACGAGGAGGCGGCAGTGCAGGGCTTTGTGGCCGGCGTGAACGCGGCGCTGAAGCTGCAGGGCCGGGAGCCGCTGGTGCTCAAGCGGAGCGAGAGCTATATCGGCACGCTGATCGACGACCTGGTGACCAAGGGCACCGAGGAGCCGTACCGCATGATGACCAGTCGGTCGGAATACCGGCTGCTGCTGCGGCAGGACAACGCCGACGCGCGGCTGTGCCCTATCGGGCACGAGCTGGGGCTGGTCAGCGATGAACGGCTGGCGGCGGTGGAGGCCAAGTACGAGGCCGTGGCAAAGGAGATACGGCGGCTGGAGCGCACGGGCATACCCGGCACGCCGGAGCTGAACGCCTTGCTAACAGAACGGGGCACCGCCGCCGTGGACAGCGGCTGCCGCCTGATCGATCTGCTGCGGCGGCCCCAGCTGACCTATGCGGACCTGACAGAATTCGACGCAAATCGACCCGACCTGCCCGCGGAGGTGCGGGAGCAGGTGGAGATCACCGTGAAGTACGAGGGCTATATCCAGCGCCAGCAGCGGCAGGTGGCGGAGTTTGAGAGGCTGGAGCGCCGGAAGCTGCCGCCGGATATGGACTACGACCACATTCAGGGTCTGCGGCTGGAGGCGCGGGAGAAGCTCAGCGCGCTGCGGCCCCTGAACGTGGGGCAGGCCGGGCGGGTATCCGGCGTGTCACCGGCGGATGTGGCGGCGCTGCTGATCTGGCTGCAGACACACGACAAGGAGGCGGACGCATGACGGCACATGAGCTGACCCACACCATACGGAACGATATGCCGGTGTATCCCGGCACGGAGCAGCCCCGGCTGACCACCGCCTGCACGATCGACCAGTGCGGCTACCGGGAGACGCTGCTGCATATGTTCTCCCATACCGGCACCCACATGGACGCCCCGGCCCATATGCTCCGTGATGGCACGGCGCTGGACCGCTATGACGCGGCGAAGTTCGCCGGGCCCGCCGTGGTGGTGGACTGCCGGGGGCAGCGCGCCATTACCCTGTCCCTGCTGCAGAACTATGACCTGAACGGCGCGGACTTCGTGCTGTTCTGCACCGGCTGGGACAAGAAGTGGGGCACGCCGGGCTACTATGAGGGCTTTCCCTGCCTGACGGCGGAGGCGGCGGCATATCTGGCCGGCCTGCCGCTGAAGGGCGTGGGCGAGGACACCATCTCGCTGGACCCCTGCGACAGCGTGGATTTTCCCAACCACATGACACTGCTGGGCGCGGACTTTGTGAACACCGAGAACCTCAAGGGGCTGGACAAGCTGCTGGGCCGACGCTTCACATTCGTTACGCTGCCCCTGAAATTTGAGAATGCCGATGGCTGCTCCTGCCGCGCCATCGCTCTGGAGGAATGACAATGGGTAAACTGCGGTTCCTGTTTGCGCTGTGGATGGCAAAGCTGTCCATCCCGGCGCTGAAGATCACCCGCCACAACGGCACGGACTTTCCCGGCAGTCTGGCGGTGAAGCTGTGTCCGGACTTTTTGAAGTATATCGGCAAGCCGGAGCACATCATAGCCGTCACCGGCACCAACGGCAAGACCACCGTGGCCAATATGCTGAACGACGTGCTCACCGCCGAGGGCAAGACCGTACTCAGCAACCGGGCGGGCAGCAACATCATCTCCGGCGTCAGCACGGCGCTGCTGAAGGGCTGCGGCCTGCTGGGCCGGATCAGGCCGGAGTACGACCTGGCGATCCTGGAGATCGACGAGCGCTCCGCGCCCAGGATCTATCCCTATGTGAAGCCGGAGCACATCGTCATCACCAACCTGTTCCGGGACTCCATCATGCGGAACGCCCATCCGGGCTACATCGCGGACATCCTGACCCGGTCCCTGCCTAAGGAGAGCAGGCTGATCCTCAACGCCGACGACCTGATCTCCTGCACGGTGGCGCCGGAGAACCAGCGGGTATATTTCGGCATCGACCGGCTGCCCACCGACGTGACGGAATGCGAGAACCTGCTGAACGATATGCGTATCTGCCCCCGATGCGCCGGGAAGCTGCGGTATGAATACCGCCGCTACCACCACATCGGCCGGGCCGTGTGCGAGAGCTGCGGCTTCCACTCCCCCGACTGCGACTATCTGGCCACAAAGGTGGACACCGCCGCCCACACCATGTGCATACGGGAGGCGGGGCAGGAGTACCCGTACACCCTCATCACCGACAGCCTGCACAACATCTACAACACGGTGACGGTCATCGCCGCCCTGCGGCAGCTGGGCTATGACCACGGCACCATCGCCCGCCGCATGGCGGAGGTGAAGATCCCCGCCAGCCGGCTGTCCGAGGAGGATATCGGCGGCGTGAAGGTCATTATGCAGATGTCCAAGGACAAGAACGCTCTGGCCTGCTCCCGCAACTTCGACTATATCCGGTCCAAGCCGGGGAAGAAGGAGCTGCTGCTGATGATGAACTGCCTGGGCGTGGCCAAAAGCTGGTCGGAGAACCCCAGCTGGATGTACGACACGGATTTTGAATTCCTGAACAGTGACGATGTGACGTGCCTGGTCTGCGCCGGGCCGCGGGCCTATGACTACCAGCTGCGGCTGCTGCTGGCGGGCATCCCCCGGCAGAAGATACGGCTGGCCGAGGACGAGTTCGCCGCCCTGGAGCTGCTGCCGCTGACCCCCGGCGACGATGTGTATCTGCTCTACGGCGTGGACGGCACGCCCCTGGCCTTCCGGGTCAGGGAAAAGCTGAAGGAAAAGCTGCTGGCAAAGGAGGGCGCGCAATGAAGGCGGAAATTCTGTTTCCGGAGGTCTGCAACCTGTACGGCGATCTGCAGAACATCTACTATCTGAAGCGCTGCTGCCCGGCGCTGGAGATCATAGAGACGGACCTGCACAGCAAACCCCGGTTCCTCACGGAGGATGTGGCGCTGGTCTATATGGGCAGTACCACAGAACAGGGGCTGCGTCTGGCGGCGGACGCCCTGCGGCCCTATGCCGCGGACATCGCCGCAAGGGCGGACGCGGGACAGCTGATCCTGCTGACCGGCAACGCGCCGGACGTGTTTTCCGCCGCCATAGAAAGCGACAGCGCCGACACCATAGAGGGGCTGGGCATTCTGCCCGGACGGGTGCGGTACACCATGATGAAGCGGCACAACAGCTTCTTCCTGGGCACCTTTGACGGTATGGAGGTCGTCGGCTTCAAGAGCCTGTTCGGCTTCCACTACGACGCAGCGGAGGCGGAGGGCTGGTTTGACACCGTGCGGGGCGTGGGCCGCACGCCGGAGTCGAAGCCGGAGGGCTTCTGCCGGGGCGGGCTGTACGCCACGGCGCTGATCGGTCCGCTGCTGATCCTAAATCCTCCGCTGTGCAAGTGGCTGCTGCGGCAGCTGGGCGCCGAGGACACGCTGGCCTTCGAGGACGCGGCCTTCGCCAGCTTTAACAAACGTGTGGCGGAGTTCAAGGAGCCGGGCAGAGGCTTCCAATACTCGTAAAAAAAGCATCCCCCGGTCGGGGGATGTTTTTTTATCAGAGCTTTTCGGACAGCGTTTCGTCCAGGCCCACGCCGTAGAGGTTCTTGGCCGAGCAGCCGGCGCGGCCGCCGCCGGCACAGGCACAGGCGCACGCACAAGCGCAGCTGCTGGCGCAGGCACAGTGGCTGCCGCCGCCGAAACCGCCGCCGCCAAAGCCGCCGCCACGGCTTCCGCCGCCGAAGCCGCCGCCACCTCTTCTGGGCGGTCTGGGCTTTGTTTTGGTGCCCACGCTGCCGGGACGGGGCCTGCCGTCCGGCCCGGCGGGGTACCACAGGTGGTTGACGAACACATACCGGGTGCCGAAGCCGCCGGCGTAGCCGTCGCCCCGGCGGGCGGCGGAGATCAGCACGATAATAAAGATCACCACGAAGATCATCACCATCATGCCGACGATGGCGTCACCGGTGTCGTCCTCAAAATGCTCGCATGGCACATACACACAGTGGTCGTAGTCGGAGGGGAGATTGTCGGCGCTGTATTCCTCCGACAGCTGGGTGGGCCAGTCGGTGTAGCGCACCTGTATGTTCATTTTGTAGCCGTAGTCCAGATCGGAGGCGGTGATGGTCATGCCGTCCTGCACCGTCACGCTGTCAGCGCCGCTGACCGTGCCCTCGGTGAAATCGCCGGTCAGCCCGGCGGGGTCGTTCCAGATGAGGGTCATCTGGCCGATCCTGGCCTCGTCGAACCAGCCGGGGGTGTAGTCGTAGTTCACATAGTCGTAGTGAACATTGTCGTAGTCCTCAATAACGCCGTTGGTGCTGAGCTGATACATATACTCCTGCACCCACGAGTAGGCGAAGGAAAACGTCTCGTTCGCCTCGTAGGCGCGGTCAAGGTAGACATACATATAGCTGTTATCGAAGTCCAGCCGCTCGATGTTGTCCGTCAGTGCCGCCACATCCCGGATGGAGCCGTTGGGCACGCCGATCTTCAGCTCCTGGCCGTAGGGCAGCGCCTCCAGCGGCGTCCACTCCAGCTTCACGGTGATAAGCAGGCTGCCATCCTCCGTGTTGGGCGTCACCATAACGCCGTACTGCTCGATGTAGTCGTAATCTGCCCATGCGGTGGCGGTAAAGCAAACCGCCGCCAGTAAGACAAGCAGCAGAACGTGCAGTTTCTTCAGCATAGGGTGCCCTCCTCCCGGTTGCTTTCACGCAGTTGGCACAGCTGCTCCATTTTGGCGCTCTTGGCCCGGATGGCCGCGCAGCGCTCACTCTGCCAGATCTTGTCCCAGTCGTCGGCGAGGATGTTCCCCAGGGGTTGGCTGCTAAGCCAGCTCTGGCAGGGGATCACGCCGCCGTCCGGGGCGATGGCCATGTTGCTGAGGCAGGCGCCGCAGCTGGGCACCAGGGTCAGGCCCAGGGCGCGCAGCGTCTCCTCCTTCAGCCAGCCGGGGCTGGTGAAGTCCAGTTCCATTTCCAGCTCCTCCGTCGCCGCCACAGCCTTTGTCAGCACGTCGGTGAGCTGCTGCTCCGTCAGCGCCGTGGCCCGGCTCTCGTCGCCCACCGCGCCGCCGGAGGGGATCAGCCCGGAGCAGGTCACATAGCGGACGCCCAGACCGTGGACGAAGCGCAGCGTCTCGTCATAGGCGGTATTCAGGCTGCACAGGGGCGTGTTCACGGACACGGACAGCCCCGCCGCCACAGCGGCACGGATGCCCGCCACGGTGTCATCAAAGCCGTCGGCACCCACCAGGGCGTTGTGAATGTCCTTATCATGGCTGTAGAGCGTCACCTGCACACTGTCCAGGCTGGCGTCATACAGCTTTTGGCACAGCGCCGGCGTCAGCAGACGGCCGTTGGTGTTCAGCCGGGTGACGAACCACTGGGCGGCATCCACCAGCTCCACCAGATCGGCGCGCAGGGTGGGCTCGCCGCCGGTGAACGTCACCTGGGGGATATTTGCCGCGCGCAGCCGATCCAAGACCTCCTTCCACTGGGCGGTGGTCAACTCCGGTGTGTCGGACAGGGGCTGTCCCGCCGCATAGCAGTGCAGACACTTCTGGTTGCAGTGCCACGCGCCGTCACGGGTCATGGCGCTGACCATCAGGTCCATACGGTGGGGCGCGGTCATCTCGGGGGCGTATTCCCCCAGCGTCAGCGGCGCGACCTCCGCCTCCGGCTCCTGCCCCCGGGCGATGGCCACCAGGGACTCTATCATGATTTGCAGGTCCTCCGCCAGACGATCCTTGGGCGTGAAGGGGTAGACCTTATGGGTCCGGGCCACCGCACCGGCGGCCATGGCGTTCCAGTCGCTCTCGGTGATCTCCAGCCCGGCGAAGGGCTCCAGCCGGTCCATGAAGCAGGAGAGCAGGATGGCCCAGCTCAGGTTCAGGGGCACCAGCTTGCTGCCGTTGAGCAGCAGCAGAAAGGGCGCGTTTTCCGCGTCCTCACGGGGCGGGATCATGTGGATACGCACCACGCCCCGGCCCTTGGGGTCCAGGGTGATGTGCCGCACACAGTTCAGGTGCTGCCGCCGGTAGCGGCGCTCCAACATTGTAGACACAGGCAGTCCTCCTTTATGAAGGCGATGTGGGGATAGCTATGTGCAGTATACCACAGCGCGGGGCAAAGCGCAACAGGACGCACAGTGAGGCAGTAGCGGTAACGCTCCGTTTCAACGATGTAACCGTAGTTTTGTGTCCAGCCGCCGCTGATTTTCCCGCCGTGTTCATAGCAGAAACGCTCCATGGCGAAGCGGTTTTTCAGCACGCTCTCCCGCAGCGTGTCCACGACCTCCTGCAGCTCCGCCTTGAACGCGGGGCTGTTCAGCTCTTCCGGGCCGCGGGGCCACCAGGTATGCCAGAACTCATTGCCGCTGCGCCCGAAGTCCATCCGGACATGACCAACGGTACCCAGCCGCTTATCTTCTTCGGGGTGCGGGGTATAAAATAAGCCCGCCTCCTCCGGGCAGGCAGGTCGGATATGGAATTGTGTTGCATCTTTCAAGGTTAAGATCTCCTTTCGGTGTGGAATTTGGCTTTACACATTTTGGGGGATATGCTATGATGTGGCTGACTAATCGAAATTTGAGAGAACAGGGAGGACAAAATGAAAAGAGAAATTGCTGTATTTCTTATAATAACTATGGTTTTATCATTATCAGCTTGTGGAAAGACACTCAAAGGCACAGATGGACTAATAGAAAAAGCAAGAGAAGAAATACCGATTTCTGATTCCGATACCATTGATTTGCAGTATGCAGGAATGTGTGGCAATGACAATAGAGCAATCGCTTGGTTTATCTCAGGAAATGAATATCAGAAGCACTATTATTTGCCCATGGAAGTTGAGGTAAAAGAGGATGCTGCTGAATACACTTTTATCCGAACCTATAAGCCCATTGATGATAGAATCGGAGACATTGCATATATTCAATGGGGTGATGGATATGCGTTTATAGTAAACAATACAAATTGTAAAAGTGTTAGATTCACATCCGGAAATGAAGTGTACGAAGAAGTAATACCGGATGATACTTATCCGTATGTTTTCTTCTATCTTTCTGACCATACAAATTCCACTCTGCAATTTGAATTCTTAGATGCCGAAGGTAATGAATTAAGATGACGATTTCCAGTTTATCTGCCTATCAAGCGGCTCGTTCCAAACGGATCGAGCCGCTTTTACTTACATCATCCTCTGTCCCTGCCGCTGCTCCGGGAAAGGCGGGTCCAAGCGGCGCAGCAGGCCGAACTCTGTTTGCGTCACGCAGTCGTTTTCCATGCAGTCCTGACCGTATTTCTCAAAATCCATGTAGCCGTCCAGCTCATAGATGGCTTCATCATCCAGTCCCAGCGTTTCCTGCAATCGCTGCTGACCGTAACCGTAAGCACCCTCCGTGATGCGCTGATAGTTGTCCAGATTTCGCAGGAGCTCACAGGCTCCGCGCAGCGTATCCGGCCGCTCAGCCTCCAGCACGGCGGCGTAGGTCAGGAGCATCCCGTCCTTCTGCCAGATGTCCTCCAAGGCTTCGGAAAAGTCGTTGTAATCCTCCACGGCGGGGCAATTAGTATATCGCATAAGACAGGAAATATACCAAACCAAGAAAAATAGAAAAAGCGCCGCCTTGGGATTTCTCCCAAGACGGCGCTTTTCTGTTTTGGATCAGAGCGAACACTTCACGGCGAAGCCGCCGCTGAAGAAATAGGTGTTCGTCCAATACCTATTTGGTGGACCTGAAGGGATTTCCCCCGCAAGGGGGGATAAACTTCGACTCCCGCAGGCCCACGGCAAAATGAAAACCGCCCTTTCGGACGGTTTTCATTTTGGTGGACCTGAAGGGATTCGAACCCTCGACCTCTCGGATGCGAACCGAACGCTCTCCCAGCTGAGCTACAAGCCCGTATTCACTTGCGTACCTCACTATTATACACATTCCCCGCGAAAAAGCAAGAGGAATTTCTGCGCCAGCCGCATCATTAGCTAATCAAAATGCAGATATCAATTTTATGTATTTTACTTATGTTTATTTTGTGATATACTATTTTCTGTTGCGCGTTTGCGCTGCCTTTGACGATTTCAACACAACACCTTAATTATATCAGGAGGGCTTCCGCTATGAGCAGAACTTTGGGTACCGTGGTCCGGGGCGTGCGCGCCCCCATCTTCCGCGAGGGCGACAGCGTGGTGGGCATCACCGTCAGCACGGTTCTGAACGCACTCAGTGAAAACGACATCACTGCCCGCGACGGCGACGTGGTGGCCGTGACCGAGTCCGTCGTGGCCCGCTGCCAGGGCAACTACGCCACCTGCGAGCAGATCGCCGAGGACGTGCGCGCCAGGACCGGCGGCAAGACCGTGGGCGTGGCATTCCCCATCCTCAGCCGCAACCGCTTCTCCCTGCTGCTGCGTGGCATCGCCATGGGCGCGGAGAAGGTCGTGCTGCTGCTGAGCTATCCCTCCGACGAGGTGGGCAACCATCTGGTGAGTCTGGACCAGCTGGACGAGGCCGGCATCGACCCGTGGCACGATGTGCTGTCGCTGGCGCAGTTCCGCGCGGCTTTCGGTGAGGTGGTGCATCCCTTCACCGGCGTGGACTATGTGGCCTATTACAAGTCCATCATCGAAGAGGCCGGTGCCCAGGCGGAGATCGTGTTCGCCAACCGCGTCACCGCTATCCTGCCCTACACCGACACGGTGATCACCTGCGACATCCACAGCCGCCAGCGCAGCAAGCGTCTGCTGACCGCCGCCGGTGCCAAGGTGGTGCTGGGTCTGGACGATCTGCTGACCAAGGGCGTCAACGGCAGCGGCTATAACCCCCAATACGGTCTGCTGGGCAGCAACAAGGCCGACGACGACCGTGTGAAGCTGTTTCCCCGCGACGCCAAGGCGGTGGCGGAGGACATCGGCAAGGCGATGAGTGACGCCACCGGCAAGCGGGTGGAGGCCATGGTCTACGGTGACGGCGCGTTTAAGGATCCCGCCGGGAAGATCTGGGAGCTGGCTGACCCCGTGGTGGCTCCCGGCTATACCAGCGGTCTGGTTGGTACGCCCAACGAGCTGAAGCTGAAGTATCTGGCGGACAAGGAGTTCGCCGACCTCAGCGGCGAGGAGCTGAAGAACGCCATCTCCGAGAAGATCAAGGCCAAGGACGCCAAGAAGTCTCTGGTGGGCAACATGGTGTCCGAGGGCACCACGCCCCGGAACCTCACCGACCTGATCGGCTCTCTGTGCGACCTGACCAGCGGCTCCGGTGACAAGGGCACGCCCATCGTCTACATTCAGGGCTATTTCGACAACTACACCAACGAGTAAAACGCAGCAGCCCCCGGCCTTGCCGGGGGACTGCTCTTATAAGGGGAGGGGAGAGGGACGGTGCGCCTCTGGTGTCTCAGTCGTACAGAACCTGACCGACGGCCTTTGTAGAGCAGCCGTATTCATCCTCATACAGCTCGTCGTCATAGCATTTTTCCGGGCTATCGTAGGTGCCGTCCACCGGCTCCTCGAATTCCAGTGCATCGAGGAACGCCTTTGTCTCCACGGCGAAGTCGGGGACGTTGAGGCTGAAGGAGACGTTGCCCTTGTCGGTGTTGAGCCGAATCTCAATGTCAAGGTTGGTGCTGCTGTACATATCGTCGCGCAGGGGGTCGATGGGTGCGCGGCTGTTGGCGGCGTCCGCCAGCGCATGGGACACCAGATCCTGCGCCTGCTGGCGGGTCAGATCCGCAAACGCGCCGGTCTCGTACTGGGTGACGTAGCCGCCCGCCACGTTGCTCACGCCGCCATATTTCCGCAGGGCATCCAGACCCATAAGGGACTCCCGGCAGTCGGTGCGGCTCACCAGCTGGGTCAGCAGCCGGTGGATATCGGAGCCGTTGACGATCGATACCCTCCACTCACGACACAGACTCGTGCCGTTCCGCAGCTGGTAGTCCACACGCACATAGCGGGTGGTCGGGCCGCCCTCCGTGTCCAGATAGGTTTGGTTCTCCAGCCTTTCGCCTGTCTCATCGTACTGCTCCAGAATGGCGCGGTGGAGGGAGATCACGCTCTCCACCGCTGCGGGATCATCGGCGGTGAAATCCGCATAGCTGGCGCTGAAGCGGACGGAGGTCACGTCCTCCGCGTCCGGGACGCGGTGCTGATAGCCGGTGATGTCCAGCTTCACGCACACCGTCACCGCCGCCAGCACCAGCACCATGGCCGCCGTCTCCAGCCACCAGCGCTTGTTGAAGATGCGGAACTTCTTTTGCAGCAGCATCTGGGCGGCGAAGAAGCAGATCACGCCCATGACCAGCTGGCAGATCAGCAGGCAGACGAAGCCGCCGTCGATAAAGGCGGTATAGCGCAGGAACAGACCCAGCCCCAGACCGCCGCACAGACCGATACTCCACCGGGCGATGGGGCGCAGCCACCGGAAGGACATAGCGTCGCCGGCCGTCTCGCTGGGGCGCTTTTTATACAGCCACCACACCAGCGCCAGCAGTGCGATGCCCACCGCGGCGTAGATGATACAGGTGGAGAATGCGGAGGCCGGCAGCTGGACGCGTTGATAGCTTTGGGTGCCGATGGGCTCGCGGAACTGCACGTCGATGGGCTGGGCGCCGCCGTTGGCCACGGCATCCCAGATCCGACCCACCGGCGTCAGCCAGGTGATGAACTCCGGAATGTCGCTGCTGCTGTAGCCGAAGTAAAACATCTGCGTCATCGTGCTTATCACCGCGTACAGCAGGAGGGCGATGACGTTCATCGCGCCGTAGAGCACCGGCACCGCCAGCAGCCATCCCGTGACCATGGCGCACAGGGAGCCGAGCGCGAAGAAGAACAGCGCCATCAGCTCCGTCAGCAGCAGCCACGTGCCCAGTGCCGCCCAGTCCACGTAGGAGAAGCCGGCGCTGCACAGAGCGGTCAGCAGGAAGATCAGCACGTTCCCCGCCGTCAGCGCTCCCAGCGCAGAGAGGACGTGGGAGAAAAATGCCTGTGTCCGTGTCACCGGCAGGGCGTGCATCAGTCCCACGGTGCGGCCGGACATCAGGTACGACCACACCGCCATGGCCGCAAAGCAGCCGAACAGCAGGGACATGACCACGGAGGCGGGTATGGACTGGATGATGACGTTGTGCTGCCGCAGCTGCAGCACGGTCATGATGCCCTCCGCCACGCCGTCGCACTCCCGGCTCGCCGACAGTATCTGCATGGGAAGGATCACCACCCACACGGCCACATACAAAAACAGCAGCGGCCAGTAGCGCTTTATATCGCTGCGGAGCAGCGCAGCGTTACAGAAGGATGTCTTTCGCGGCATAATCCACACCTCCCAGCTCGTAAATGAATATCTCCTCCAGCGTCAGCGGGATGGATTCCAGCAGCACCGGCTCGGTGATCTGCATCCGGCGCATGATCTCCTGACTGCTGCCCCGGACGATATAGGTGTACACCCGTCCCACGTGGCTGCGGTGCAGGATGTTCAGCTCCGCCGGCAGCGGCGGCTCGGTAACGCCCTGATAGGCCACCTGCAGCTTCACCGTGTTGTCCTGCAGATCGCTGAGACTGCGCTCCAGCAGCACCTTACCATGGTTCAGGATGCCCACATGGTCGCACACGTCCTCCAGCTCCCGCAGGTTGTGGCTGGAGACCAGCACCGTCGTGCCGCGCTCCGCCACGTCGCCCAGAAGCAGCGACCACACCTGCCGCCGCATCACCGGGTCAAGGCCATCCACCGGCTCGTCCAGAATGAGGTACTCCGGCATACAGCACACCATCAGCCAAAAGGCCGCCTGCTTCTGCATACCCTTGCTCATCCGCCGCAGCATCATTTTCTCATCCAGCGGGAAGACCTGCTTCAGCTTCTCGTACCGCTCCCAGCTGAAATCGGGGTAGATACCGGCGAGGAATTTCGCCATCTCCCGGATGCCCGACTGCGGAAAGTAGTACCAGTCGTCGCCGATAACGGCCATACGACTCTTCACGGCGGTGTTCTCATATACCGGCTGACCGTCCACCAGCACATCGCCGCTGTCCTGCCGGTAGATGCCCGCCAAATGGCGGATGATGGTGGATTTCCCCGCGCCGTTGGGCCCTACCAGACCGTACACCGCGCCGTGGGGCACCGTCATGGTCAGGTCGTCCAGCGCCCGGAAGCCGTCAAAGGTCTTGACGACGTTTTTTACCTCGATCATTTACCCTCTCCTCCTTCCCAAAGTACCAGCAGCTGTTCCCGGGTATAGCCCAGGCTCTTCAGCTCCTCCAGTAGCGGGACCAGCCGCCCCGTCAGCTCAGCGATGCGCCGCAGATGCTCGCCGTCCCCGGCGGAGACAAAGCTCCCTCTGCCCGCCACAGAGTAGATGTACCCCTCCGCCTCCAGCTCCGCGTAAGCCCGCTGGATGGTGTTGGGGTTGATGGCCAGCTGCGTAGCCAGAGAGCGCACGGAGGGAAGCTTTTCGTCCGGCTCCAGCAGCCCTGTCAGCATCATGCGCCGCAGGCTGTCCTTCACCTGCTGGTACAGGGGACGGCTGTCCCGGTAATCCAGCACGATCATATCGCACACGCTCCTTTCCGTATCAAGTGTACTATGCGTGTTAGTACAGTTAGCATATCACGATGTTCTCCCTCCTGTCAAGGGAAAATTTTTCTTTTCATCCCCGGGGTTTCGTAGTATAATGGCTCCAAATTCTTTTCCCGAAGGGGGCATTTCTATGCGTATCACGGTAAAAGTCGGCACCTCTACTCTGGCCCACGCCACAGGACGGCTGAACATCCAGCGGATGGAAGGCCTGTGCAAGGTCCTGAGCGACCTGAAAAACGCCGGGCACGAGATCATTCTCGTCTCCTCCGGCGCCATCGGCATGGGCGTGGGCAAGCTGAACCTGCCGGGGCGACCTAAGGATATGCCCACGAAGCAGGCGGCCGCCGCCGTGGGCCAGTGCGAGCTGATGTACACCTATGACAAGCTGTTCAACGAGTACAACCACACAGTGGCACAGGTGCTGCTCACCGGCGAGGATGTAAAGAACGAGCAGCGCAGCCGTAATATGCGGAACACCATTTTTCGCCTGTTGGAGCTGGGCGCGCTGCCTGTCATCAACGAAAACGACACCGTGGCCACCGACGAGGTGGGCGTGGAGAACACCATCGGCGAGAACGACACGCTTTCCGCCATCGTGGCGGCGGCGGTACACGCCGACCTGCTGATATTGCTCAGTGATATCGACGGCCTGTATGACGGCGATCCCCACAGGGATCCCACCGCGAAGCTTATCCCCGTGGTGCCGTCCATCGACGCGCACATTCTCGCTCTGGGCGGCGGCAGCGGCAGCGGCCTGGGCACAGGCGGCATGGCCACCAAGCTGAAGGCGGCGCAAATCGTCACCGAGGTCGGCTGCCAGATGGTCATCGCCAATGGCAGCAAGCCCGCCCTGCTGTACGACATCGTGGGCGGAAAGCCTGTGGGCACCCGATTTCTGGCAAAGGAGAAGTGAGCCATGACCACTATCGATATTCTGAAAAAGACCCGCGCCGCCCGGGGCGGACTGGCCGTCCTGGACGAGGCAGGCAAAAACGCCCTGCTGCTGTCCATGGCCGACAGTCTTCTGTCCCATGAGGGCGCTATTCTGGCGGAAAATGAAGCCGACATGAGCGATGCCCGGGGGCATATCTCCGATGTGATGCTGGACCGGCTGCGGCTGGACCATGACCGACTGGCGGGCATGGCCGACGGCGTGCGGGCCATTGCCGCCCTGCCGGACCACACCGGCCGTGTGCTGTCCGAGGTACGCCGCCCCAACGGCCTGGTCATCCAGAAGGTACAGGTCCCTCTGGGGCTGGTGTCCATTATCTATGAGAGCCGCCCCAACGTTACCTCAGATGCGGCGGCCCTGGCACTGAAATCCGGCAATGTCTGCGTGCTCCGCAGCGGCAGGGAGGCCTACCGTACCGCCCGCGCCATCGTGCAGGCACTGAAGGCCGGCATCGCCGCCGAGGGCGGCGACCCGGACATTCTGAACATCGTGGATGACACCACCCACCAGTCTGCCGCGGACATCATGACCGCCAAGGGTCTGGTGGACCTGCTGATCCCCCGGGGCGGCGCGGGACTGATCCGGGCCTGCGTGGCCGGCGCCACCGTGCCCTGCATCGAGACGGGTACCGGTATCTGCCATGTGTATGTAGACGAGAGCGCCGATCTGAGCAAGGCCCTGAACATTGTGGAAAACGCCAAGGCCAGCCGTCCCTCCGTGTGCAACGCCGAAGAGGTGCTGCTGGTACACAGCGCGGTGGCGGCGGAATTCCTGCCCCGGCTGAAAAAGCGTTTGGTGGATGACCGAGCCGCCGCAGGCAAGGCCCCCGTGGAGCTGCGGCTGGACGAGCGCGCCGCGGCGGTCATTCCCGGTACCCCCGCCGGCGAACGGGACTTCGACACCGAGTTTTTGAACTATATCCTGGCCGTAAAGCTCGTGGACAGCGTGGACGAGGCCATCGCTCACATTGCCGCCCACTCCACCGGCCACAGCGAGGCCATCGTCACCGAGGACAGCGCCCACGCCGATGCCTTTGTTAACAGCGTGGACAGCGCCGCCGTGTATGTCAATGCCTCCACCCGCTTTACCGACGGCGGCGAGTTTGGTCTGGGCTGCGAGATGGGCATCTCCACCCAGAAGCTCCACGCCCGGGGACCCATGGGGCTGGACGAGCTGACTACGTACAAATATGTCATCCGCGGCAACGGACAGATCAGATAAAGCAAAAAGAGACGGCATCCGCCGTCTCTTTTCATATTTCCACGATCTCTGCGCCCAGGGCCGCGGTGTCCGCCCGGTCGTGGGTGACGCACAGCACCGCCGCGCCGTTCCGGTGCCGCAGAAGGTACTGCGCCGTCCGGTCCCGGGCCGCACCGTCCAAACCCTTGAAGGGCTCATCCAGCAGCAGTAGCTCCGGCCCATAACACACCGCCCGGGCAATGGACACCCGCCGCCGCTGTCCGCCGGACAGTTCCGCCGCCCGCTGGTCCAGGCAGTCCGCCAATCCCAGCTCCCGCAGGTGCGCCTCGATATCCGGCCGGGACATGGCCCGGCCCGTGACCAGACGCACGTTCTCCACGGCATCCAGCTGCGGGCACAGACGGTCCTCCTGAAACACGAATCCCAATCGCTCCGGCACGCCGGTGACGGTGCCGCTGTCCGGCATCTCCAACCCGGCGATACAGCGCAGGAGCGTGGTCTTCCCGCGGCCGGAGGGGGCCATCAGACACACCACCGCCCCGTCCGGGACGGTCAGGCTCACGTCCTCCAGCACGACCTTGTCGCCGAAGCGCTTGTACAGATGTGCCACGTTCATGTGCCGCACCCCCTTTCCAGCCGACGGAAGCCCCGCCGCAGCAGGGCCAGCACCAGTCTCTCAAACAGGGCGCTCAGCGCCACGATCACCACGGTCCAGGCCAGCAGGTCGGCGGTCTGGAGGTAGATCTTCGCGTCGTACAGTCTCTCGCCCAGGGAGCCGGCCACCACACCGATGACCTCGGCCGCTACACCGGCCTTCCAGCTCATGCCCAGGGCCACGGCGCAGCCCGCCAGCAGGAACGGCTCCACCGCCGGCAGCAGGATGCTGTGCAGTTGCCGCCGCCAGGGCACCCGGAAAGCCCGGGCCATTTCCAGAAGCTGGCCATCCGCACTGCGGAGGCCCGCCAGCACGTTGGTGTACAGAATGGGGAAGACCATCAGGAATGAGATGAACAGCGGCAGCGCCGATGTCCGCATCCAGATCAGTGCCAGGATGATGAACGACGCCACCGGCACCGCCTTGACGGCCAGCACATAGGGCCGCAGCAGCACCTCCACCACCGGCCAGCGTCCCGCCGCCAGCGCCAGCACAAAGGCCAGCACCAGTGCCAGGGCAAAGCCGCCGGCGATACGGCAAAAGCTGAACGCCACCGCCCGCCGGAAGGCCGCTGTCACCGCCAGGGCGCAAAGCCGCCCCAGCACCGTTACCGGTCCCGGCAGCAGCAGTGCCGAGCCCACGGCCCAGGAGGCCGCCTGCCAGACCGACAGGGCCAGCACCACCGCGCCGGCACGCTGCCAGGTCTTTATTTTTTTGTCCGCAGGTACGCTCATGCGCCCATCCAGTAGAAACCGTCGCCGGGCATGGCGCCGCCCACGGCCTCCGTCTTCAGGTCATACAGTGTTTGCAGATAGCCGCCCACGGCGACCTTCATATCCACGCCGGTAATACATACCAAGTTACACTGGGGCAACGCCTTCTCTGCCACGGCGGCCTTGACGATGCCATATTTCTCCACCAGCACAGCGGCCTCGGCCGGGTGCTCATTGGCGTAGTCCGTGCTGGCGGCGTAGTCCTCCAAAAAGGCTGCCAGTGCCGCCGGGTGTTCATCGGCAAATGCCTTGCGGGCCACCAGTACCGAAGTGATCAGGCGGCTGCCGTTGTCCAGCGCATCCCATTCGGCGCTCATATCCAGCGCCACACGCAGGCCCTCCACCTGGCTCTGCGCCACGGTGACAAAGGGCTGGGGCAGCATGGCCACGGCGTTGTCCTGTTCCGCCATCAGAGCCACGATCTCCGTGGGCTCGCTCTTCCACTCCACCTGTACGTCCTCACCCAGAGTCAGCCCGTGCTGCGAGAGCAGATAGGTCAACGCGTACTCCGGGGTAGCGCCCTTGCCGGTGGCGTAGATGGTCTTGCCGTTCAGCGAGGCAATGTCCGTCACCGTCTCGCCGCCCTTTTCCACGATATACAGCACACCCAGGGTGCCGGCGGCCAGCAGCACCACGCCGCCCTCCGTCTGGTTGTACAGGATGGCCGCCACGTTGGCCGGCACCGCCAGCACATCCAGCTCGCCCTGCACCAGCTGGGGCGTCAGCTCATTGGCGCTGGCCGCGATGGTGTACGTATACGCGTTCTGGCCCAGGCCGTTGTCCGCATCGTCAAACAGCTTTACCATGCCCATGGAGGTAGGGCCCTTCAGCCCGCCCAACCGCACAGTGACCGGCTGGGCGGCGGATTTGTCGCCATCCTCAATGGGCATAGGCGTTTTCGGCGTTACGCAGGCGCACAGCGTCAGTGCCAGCGCCAGCGCCAGCAGCAGGGATATCATTTTTTTCATGTTGTTTTCTCCTTTCCGTGATACGGTCTCTTATACAAAGCTGTCGTGCAGCATGCCTATCTGTCTTCTATCGGTGTGATCACGTTGGAGTACAGCGTTTTGGCGCTGACACCCTCCAGCCGCCCGATCTTCCCGCTGAGGGCGGAGATCGCGTCCTGCGGCGCATCCAGCACCACGGAGATGATGTTCACGCCCCGGGCGCGGTAGGGCACGCCCATCCGCCCGATGATATATGCGCCGTACTGATGCAGCAGCGCGTTCAGCTCCGCCACCGCGTCCTCATTTTCCACAATGACCGCAATGACCGCCACGCGTGTTTCCATAGCAAAACCTCCTGTCGTAAGATCCGCGGCCAAATAAAAAAGCCGCGCCGCCACCGCGACACGACCACAGCGCCCGCTTCGCGGGCGCAGAACCTATGGCGCATCTTCCGTCTCAAGCGTACTTTCGACGTCAGCAGCGTGTTTATTGTACGGCAAACGCCTGCTCTTGTCAAGCCGATCCCGTCGGCGGACTGTTTCAGACAGCCGCCGGTATATAATAAATATGGGAGAGAAGGGCGGGACCGTGGGGTAAGAACGGCCCCGCCCGGGGGAAGCGGTTTAATGCTTTTCGCTGGCGCGGCGGGCGGGCTTCTCCGCACAGCGGACGCCGGGCAGCAGCGTCAGCAGCTGGGCGGCAAGGCCAAACACGGCGGCGGGCAGCAGCCAGCTCAGGCCAAGATCATACAGCGGCAGGGCCTCCACCAGCGGCAGCTTCACACCGCAGGTGTGCAGGGTGCACAGCACGCTGGTCAGCAGTGCGCCCAGCGCGGCGCCCCGGCTGACAAAGTCGTGGACCTTGGGTATGATGAGAGAGACGCAAATAAGTACCAGCGTGGGGGGATATACTATATCCAGCACCGGCGCGGCCACGGCCACGATACGGTCCAGGCCCAGGTTGGACACCACGGCGCTGAACACGCAGATGACCGTCACGAACACCCTGTAGCTGATCTTCCCGCGACACAGCTCCGTGAAATACGCCGCGGCGGAGCTGGTCAGGGCGATGGCCGTGGTGACGCAGGCCAGGCCCACCACCACGCCGAAGATCACCATGCCGGTCTTGCCCATCAACGCCTCTACGATGGCCATGATGAGGGCCGCGCGGCCGATGGAGGACGTGTACTGTGCGGACACGGTGGCGCCCAGATAGGCCAGACCCATATACACCGCCAGCAGCAGCACGCCCGCCAGCAGCGCGGCGCCGCCCACCACGCGAAGCTGGCTCTGGCCCCGCTGATAGCCCTTGGCGGTGACGCTTTGCAGCACGATGATGCCGAAGGGCAGGGCCGCCAGCGCGTCCATGGTCTGGTAGCCGGCCTTGATGCCGGTGACGGCCACGTTGTCGATCTGCGCCAGGGGCGCGATGTCGCCCAGCGGCGTGATCACACCCTTGATAATAATGGCGAACAGGCCCACCAGCAGCAGCGGCGTGAGCACCTTGCCTACAATGTCCACCACGGCGGACTCCTTGATGCACAGGGCCAGGATCACCGCGAAGAACACCACGGAGAACACCACCGGCGATACGCCGGACAGGTTGGGCGCGATGGCCATCTCATAGGTGCTGGCGCTGGTGCGGGGGATGGCCACCATGGGGCCGATACACAGAATGATGGCGCACATGAGGATCTCGGCGGGGACTCTGCCCGCCCGTTCCAGTACCTTCTCGCTGCTGCCCACGCGGAGCAGGGCAAACATACCCATCATCGCCAGACCGATATCCGCGATGAAATAGGCGGAAAAGCCCGTCAGCCACTGGCTGCCGGCCTCCATGCCCAAAAAGGGCGGGAAGATCACGTTGCCCGCGCCGAAAAACATGGAAAACAGCGCAAAGCCCACGACAACGATATCTGCCGCGGTGTTTTTCTTCTGTCCGATCATTCTGATTTCTCCATTTCTCTTCTCTTGTTCCCACGCCGCCGACTGCGGCGCGCCGGTGCGGTCTCGCGCTTTAAAGCGCGTTGCATCCTGTGCATATAGCGTATCATGCTTTTCATCATTACGGAAATGACGCTTATCGAACGGCACATGAAAAATTTTGATGGCGTATAAAAACGTTTACCGCATTTTCCAAATCGTTGGTGGAAAGTTTACGTTTATGGCATTGAACGGCGACAGCTCTTGTGATATAGTTAAAAATAATCGTTGCAATTTTGTCCAATTTGTACAGAAAGCGAGGCCCCTATGGATGACAAACGACTGCGGGCGCTGCTGACGGCAGTGCAGTGCGGCAGCTTTGGAAAGGCGACGGCGCAGCTGGGCTACACCCAGTCCGCCATGACGCACATGGTGAACAAACTGGAGGCCGAGCTGGGCTGTACCCTGCTCACCCGCAGCAGCCACGGCGTCCGGCTCTCGGAGGAGGGTGAGCACCTGCTGCCCTATATACAGGACTATCTGCGCGCCAGTGAGGCCCTGCGGCGGGAGGCGGCGGCCCAGGGCGAGGCCCACAACCGCGTGCTGCGGATCGGCTGCTTTGCCAGCATTGCCCGGGCACGGCTGCCGGCGCTGCTGCAGAAGTTCCGCAAACTGCACCCGGAGATCAAGATCGACGTGCTGGTGGGCGGCTATGAGCTGGCCGCGGCGCTGGAGGAGGAACGGGTGCAGCTGGCCCTGGTGGAGGAGACTTGCGGCAAGGGCTTTTACTGGACGCCGCTGACGGACGCGCCGCTGGTGGCGGTGGTGCCGCCGGACTTCCCCTGGACGGAGGACGTCATCCCCCTGGAGCGCCTGCTGCAGGAGACATTTCTCTCCTGCCCGGAGCAGTATGTGGCGCGCCTACTGCCGCCGGAGGCACCACGGCTGGAGATCACAGCGTCGGACGACGCGGCCATACTGTCTATGGTGGCGGCGGGACTGGGCGTGTCGGTGCTGTCCGCCTTCTCTCTGGCGGGCTATGAGGGCCAGGTGCGGGTGCTCCCGCTGGCGGAGCCGCTGTCACGCCGGCTGGGCGCGGCGGTGAAAACACCGCCGCCGGCCAACAGCGCCGTCCGGTATTTTCTCTCCTTCCTGAAGCGGCAGTACCCCGCCGAGCCGGCGGATAACGAATAAAAGGAGGTCCCGGCCCATGTGCACTGCGGCCACATACAAGACAAAATGCTTCTATTTCGGGCGCAATCTGGACTATGAGCGCGGCTTCGGCGAGCAGGTGGTCATCACACCCCGGCGCTTTCCCCTGCCCATGCGGCACCTGCCGGACCTGACGCGGCACTACGCCATGATCGGCATGGCCTCCGTACAGGACGGCTACCCCCTGTACTATGACGCGGTGAACGAGAAGGGCCTGTGCATGGCGGGGCTGAACTTCGTACGCAGCGCTGTATACGGTCCCTGCGCGGCGGGGAAGGCCAACGTGGCACAGTTTGAGCTGATCCCCTGGCTGCTGGGCCGCTGCGCCACGGCGGCGGAGGCCCGGGACCTGCTGGCGGAGAGCCGCATCACCGACGACGCCTTTCTGCCGGGGCTGTCCCCGGCCCGGCTGCACTGGCTGCTGGCGGACCGGGAGCAGTGCTTCGCGGTGGAGCAGACGGCGGAGGGCCTGCGGGTCTATGAGGACCCGGCGGGCGTGTTGACCAACGAGCCGCCCTTCCCCATGCAGCTGTTCCGGCTGAACGACTACGCCCAGCTGTCCCCCCAGCCGCCGGAAAACCGCTTCTCCCCCGCCCTGCCGCTGGAGACGTACAGCCGGGGCATGGGCGCCATGGGTCTGCCCGGCGACCTGTCCTCCCCCTCCCGCTTTGTACGGACGGCCTTTACCCGGCTGAACAGCCGTTCCGGCGACGGCGAGGCCGAGAGCGTCAGCCAGCTCCTGCACATTCTGGGCGCGGCGGCACAGCAGCGGGGCTGCTGCGTGCTGGAGGACGGCGCGTGCGAGCTGACGCTGTATACCAGCTGCTGCAACGCCGACACCGGGGTGTATTACTACACCACCTACGACGCCGCCCAGCTGTGCGCCGTGGATATGCACCGCGCCGACCTGGACGGCACGGCGCTCGCCTGCCAGCCGCTGGACACGGCGTGGCGGGTACACTATCAGAATTAACGCAGAAAAGCGCCCCATGCCGTGGCATGGGGCGCTTTCGTACGCAAAACAGGGGACGGGGCCTGACGGCCCCGTCCCGTTTATTTCAGCAGGGCGGTGAAGGTGATGGTATCGCCCTCCGTGCGGGCGGAGATGGCGCCGCGATGGCCCTCGGCAATGCTCCGGGCGATGGAGAGCCCGATGCCGAAGCCGCCGGCGGTGCGGGCCGGGTCCGCCCGGTAAAACCGGTCAAAGAGCTTGCCGGTATCGATGCTCCCGGCATTTTCGCAGCGGTTGGACACCCGCAGCGCCACCAACCCCAGCACCAGCAGCGTGCAGATCGCGTCCGCCGCCAGGGACCACACCAGCACCGTCCGCACGGAACGGCGGGACTGGCTGCACTCCAGGAAGATAGCCATGCTGCGCCCGTCCTCCGTACGGGTCACCAGAAAGCGGTAGCCGCCGCAGCCCAGACCGGCAGCGTACAGACCGGCATGGGCGGCATGGGCGGTCAGCCCGGCCAGATGCCCGGCGGCAGCTTTGACCCCGGCAGCGCACCCACCCCGCCCAGCGGCGACTTCCGGCCGGGAAACAAGCAGTAAAGGCCGGCGCTGGGCACAAAACACCACACCCCACGGCGCAAGCGCCGTGGGGTGTGGTGTTTTGTGGGGAGAGGAAGACAGGAAGAAAGCTCCGTCGGTTATCGTTGTTGATACGCCCGCATGGCCGCCTCGATCCGGTCGGCCGCGGCTGACAGCGCCGCGTCGTCACTGGCGAAGGAGAAGCGCAGGAAGCAGCCCTGGGTCATGCCGTAGGCCGCGCCGGAGACGCCCACCACCTTGGCATGGTCCAGAATGTAGTCGCACATCTCATCGGAAGTCATGTCCACATCGAAGGACACCCAGGCGTAGAAGGCACCCTCGGGCATCTGGCAGTGCACGCCCGGGATGGCGTTGAGCCGGCCCACAAAGGCGTCGCGCCGGCGCTGGTAACTCTGGCGCATGGCCTCTACCTCATCAGGGATGCGGAAGGCCTGCACCGCGCCCTCCTGCAGAAAGCCGCTCATGCAGGAGACGCTCTGCTGGTACAGCTTGTAGATCGCGGCGTAAATGTCCCTGCGGGCGGTGAGATAGCCCATGCGCCAGCCGGTCATGGCCGCGAACTTGGAAAAGCCGTTGATGGTAATGACCCGGTCCGCCACCTCGGGACAGGAGGCCATGCTGATGGACCGCACGCCGTCATAGACAATGGCGTCGTACACCTCATCGGACAGCAGCAGCACATCCGGGTGGCGCTGCATAAACGCGGACAGCGCCTCCGCCTCGTCCTGATGCAGGATGCGGCCGGTGGGGTTATTGGGGTAGTTGATGATGATGAGCCGCACCTCCGGCGTGTAGTGCTGCTCCAGCAGCGCCTCCGTCAGCCGGTAGTGGTCCGCCGGGGACAGCGGGACCTTTACGGCTTCGGCGCCGGCAGAGATGACGATGGACTCATAGGATACCCATGCCGGCTCCGGCAGCAGGACCTTGTCGCCATGGTTCAGCACCGCCTGGACCGCCAGATAAATGGCCATCTTGCCGCCCGGCGTTACCAAAATACGGTCAGCCTCTGTCTGGATGCCGTTCTCCCGCAGCAGCTTCTGCTGTATCTCCTGCCGCAGCTCCGGGATGCCCGGGCCCACCACGTAATGTGTGTTGCCCCGGCGCAGACTGGCGATGGCCGCCTCGGTCACCGCCGCAGGCGTATCAAAGTCCGGTTCGCCGCCGGCCAGGGAGATATAGGAGCTGTCGCTCTTCTGCAGCTCCTTTGCCCGCTGGATCATCAGCAGGGAACGGGGCGACGTCATTTTGTCGATCACGCAATTCATACGCACTTACCTCCGCGATGCCCGGACCCCTCCCTCGCAGGAGAGGCCCGGTACGTCGTATTCATTCCGCCGTATACTGCCTGAAGGACACGTCGGCCACATATTGGGCCTTGACCTTCTGCAGTTCGGCGCACTGGGCCGTGCCCTTGTGGGCCTGCTGCGCGATCTCATCCGCCCAGGCCTCCAACAGCAGGACCTCGTTCGGCGACGACGCGGAATAGAAGAACTCATACTGGCAGCAGCCAGTCTCGGCGCGGGTACGGGCCGGGATATCCGCCTGCTCCAATGCGTGGACGAAGGCGGCGGGGTCCTTGCCCTCCTGGAGGGTATAGCGTACTTGCAGCATCAGCATCGTCGTTTCCTCCGCTTATTTCTTCAGAATGTCAAAGGGGATATGCAGCTTCTCGCACAGGCCCTCCAGCTCGCGGTACACCGCCAGGGACAGCTGAGGACCGGCCTCCAGGTTCTTGCGGTAGTTGTTGCACTCGATCTCACCGGGCATGAAGATCTCCTCCACGCCGGCCGCCGGCTTCAGGCCCTTCACCTCGCTGCGGTAGGTGTCCATGGTGGTCTTGAATTCCTCGGGGTCCTGGAAGCGGGAGATGTCGATGGCGATCATGCAGTGGCCCGTATCCATGGGCACCTCGGGGTGGGCAAAGGGGTTGTGGATGTGGCTGCCATAGGCCGCGCCGGACAGCACGCCGGAGAATACGTCGATCATCATGGCGATGCCAGAGCCCTTTGCGCCGCCGAAGGGCAGCACACAGCCCTCCAGGGCCTTGGCCGCGTCCGTGGTGGGATGGCCGTCCACATCGATGGCCCACCCCTCCGGGATGGAGTCGCCCTTCTTGTCGGCCAGGATGATCTTGCCGCGGGCCACCACGCTGGTAGCCATGTCGATCATCACCGGGTCGCCGTGGGTGGGTGCGCCCACCGCCAGGGGGTTCGTGCCCAGGTACTTCTCGCGGCTGCCCCAAGGCGCCATAGACTTGGGCGCGTTGGAGCTGACGATGGCCAGCATATTCTCCTTGGCCGCCATGCGGATATAGTAGGCCGTGCAGCTGCAGTGGTTGGAATTGCGGACGTTCACGATGCCGATGCCCACGTCCTTCGCCTTCTGGATCGCCAGCTCCATAGCGCGGTAGGCCGCCACGATGCCGAGGGCGCCCTGGGCGTCCAGCAATGCGCCGCCGGGGAAATCCCGGATCGTCTTTATCCGGCACTTGGGGTCCGTGCCGCCGGCCTCCATGCTGTCGGTATAGAATTTCACGCGCTGCACACCGTGGGACTGCAGGCCGGTCAGCTCGGCCGACACCAGGCTGTCCGCCACGATGGCGGCATCCTGCGGCGCAACGCCCTCCTTCTCCATGATCGCCGCTACGGCGGTCTGGAGCTTTTCCGCATCTACGCGGAGCACTTCACTCATGGCCGGCACCTCACTTCCACTGGCCTTCGATGACCTGGCAGCCCAGCGCCGCCAGAGTGGCCTCGCGGGTTTCCTCATTGTAGGAGGCCACGGTGGCGCCCTCATCGTACTTGGCGTGGAGCATATCCTCCTTGGCGTGCTGCTTCCAGCTCTTCTCCAGGATCTCCTCCGCTTCGCTGGGGCGCACGAAGATCATGCCGTCGGTGTCGCCGATAACGATATCGCCGGGGAAAACCACCTGACCGCCGAAGGCGATGGGCACATTGATCTCGCCGGGGCCGAACTTGTAGGGGCCCTGGGGTGTGATGCCGCGGGCGAACACGGGGAAGTCCATGTGGGAGATCTCATCGATATCCCGCAGGTAGCCGTCAATGGCGCAGCCGGCAAAGCCGTGGTTGCGGCAGTCCATCATCATCAGCTCGCCGCAGTAGGCGCGCTCAGGACCGCCGGCGGAGATCAGCAGTACATCGCCGGGCTGGGCCATCTCGATGGCCTTGTGCAGCAGCAGGTTATCGCCGGAGGGCAGGTGCAGCGTGTACGCCACGCCCAGCATGGGCTTGCCGTTCATGGAACGGATGGCGGAGTCCACGCAGTAAATACGGTTCATATTGTCGCCGATGTTGGCCACCGGCAGGCCGCGGAAGCGCTCCACCAGCTCCTTGGGCGGCCGGGGCACCTCCGTAAAAATTCTGCATCCAACATTAGACATTTGCTTTTTCTCCTTTTTTCTCATCCAGCATTTTCTTCACCGCCAGCACCTCATCGTAGGTCTTGGCGCGCTCCGGGAAGTAGGCGGCATAGCCCTCCTGCTGGAGCCACTCAAACTTTTTCAGCGTAGCCTGGGTCATGATGCTGTTCTCGCCCAGGTCGTCCAGGGTCTTGAGGACCTCCTCCATCTCGTGGCAGAAGCGCCCGTTGTGGATGGCGGCGGAGGCCACGCAGTAGTGGCAGAACCCCATGAAGCCACGCTCGTCGAACATGGTGACCTTCATCTTGTCCAGCACTTCCTCGGTGATGTGGTAGTGGTCCGTGGCGAACACCGTCTCCGTGACCAGGGCGATAATGCCCTTGGCCAGCACGCTGCGAAGCGCCTTGGTGGCGGAGGCCAGACCGATATCGTCGCTGAGGTATGTAAATTTCATGCCGTGACTGTTCAGCAGCTCCGCCGCCTCTTTGGCCTTTGCGCCGCAGACGCTGACCGGCACACGGCTCCCGTTCACCGGAACGGAGGCCATGACCGCGCCCTCCACGAAGTCGCCCTGGCTGTCCGCAAACACCGCAGCGATCTCCCGCTTCGTCTGGGGAGAGGTGGTGTTCATGTCCAGATAGAACTGACCCGGACGCAGCAGCGGCGCGGCCTGACGGGCGATAGGCAGCGCCACGTCCGCACTGGTGAAGCAGAAGAACACGTCGCCCCAGGCGATCAGCTCCGCCATGTCGGTCACCAGCGTCACCTGGTCCATGGCCGCGTGCTCGCGCATTTTCTGCGCGCGGGGCGAGTCATCCTTTGCCGAGACGTCGAAGGCGCGGACCTCCACATCACTGTTCACAAAGTCACGCGAGATGTGGTGCGGCGCTTCGCCGAACCCGATAAATCCTAATTTCATTTGTATACATCTCCTTTGGATCGCGAATATGGGCGTTTATGTGCCCATCATAAAGCCGGGCAGGAAGGTGATGATCGGCGCGACGAAAGCACAGATCAGCACGCAGATGATCATCACGATCATGAACGGGATAACGCCCTTGACCACCGACGTGTAGGATTCGCCCGTGGTGGACACCGCGGTAAACAGGTTGATGCCGAAGGGCGGAGTGATGAAGCCCACCGTCAGGGTGATGCAGAACAGTACGCCCAGGTGCAGCTCGTCCAGGCCGAACTGTACGCCCACAGGCACCAGGATGGGGGCCAGGATCAGGATGCTGGGGATCGTATCCATCAGGCAGCCCACCAGGAACAGCAGCGCCATCAGGACCGCCAGATACACCCACTTGTTGGGGATGACCTCCATGATGGCCTCGCCGATGATGGCGGGCAGGCGGGTCTTGGAGAGGATCCAGCCGAAGGTCTTGGCCACAGAGATGATGAACGTCACCACCGCGGAGGTCAGCACCGTCTTGCTCAGCACCGTCCACAGGACCTTGACCTTGATCTCCTTGGTCGCAAAGCCGTAAATCAGGGCGTACAGCACGCTGAGGACCGCCGCCTCGGTGGGCGTGACGAGACCGCCGTAGATGCCGCCCAGAATGATGACCAGCAGAACCAGCGTGGGAATGGCGCGGGCCGTGCGGCGCAGCACCTCTTTCTTGGGATAGCGCACATCGCTCTTGGCAAACTTATACTTGGCCGCCAGATAGACGTTCACCAGGCACAGGGCGATCGCCATCATAATGCCGGGCAGCACGCCGCCGATGAACATCTTGGACACGGACAGGCCCATGGCCGCGCCATAGACCACCATGTTGGCGCTGGGCGGGATGATGGGACCCAGGGCGCCGCCCGCGGCGATCATGCCGGCGGAGGTGGATTTGGGATAGTTGGCACGGGTCAGCGCCGGCATCATAATGGCGCCGATGGCCGCCACGGTGGCGGGGCCGGAACCGGTCAGGGCGGCGAAGATGGCGCAGGTGACGATGGTCACAACGCCCATGGAGCCGCGGGACCGGCAGAACAGCGCCTCCACAAAGTCCACCAGACGGCGGGACAGACTGGTCTGCTCCATCAGATAGCCGGTCATGGTGAACAGGGGGATCGCCAGCAGCACGAAGGAGTTCATGCCGGCGATCATGGTCTGGGGCACGATGGTCAGAGGGATACCGGAGGGGATCAGGTAGATAAGGCACGCGGCCAGCAGGGCAAAGCACACGGGCAGGCCCATGAACATACCGATCAGCAGACTTCCGAAAATAATAAGACCTGTCATTCCGCGGTACCTCCTTCCTCGATGATCTCTTCCATGGTTTCTACCTTGGCGGCGTCCTTACCGCCGGTCAGCAGCTCCAGCAGCTGCACCAGGCCCACCAGCGCCATACCGAAGCCGCACAGGCAGATGGACACGTTGATGACGGCCATGGACAGGTGCAGGGACGGGCTGAGCACCGTAACGGTGACGCTCACCAGGGACACGCCCTTGACGCCCACCAGCGCCGCCATCGCGATCACCAGAATGGTGCAGATGATCTTCAGCACACGGCGGCCGGCTTCCGGCAGCTTTTCTTCCAGCAGTGTGATGCCGGCGTGCATACCCTTATCCAGGGCAACCACGGCGCCCAGGGCGCTGCACCACACGAAGGCAAAACGGGCCAATTCGTCCGTCCATCCGGGCGGCTGTGCTATAACATAGCGCGTGACCACCTGGATCGCGGCGGCCGCGATAAGGACCACGAGCGTGATCGCCGCTACCAGTTGGTAGGCGAACAGGATCTTGTCCTTGATGGTTTTGATGACTTTCATAGCTTTCTCCTGTTATATGCGTCAGGGGGCGGGCAGTGAGCTGTCTGCTCTCTGCATCGCCCCCTGCGTCAGTTGATACGATTCAGATATGCGCCGCAGCTTTACTGCACAGCGGCAACCGCGCGATCCAGCAGATCGCTGCCGATCTTGTCACGATAGGCCTCGTACACGGGCGCGCAGGCCTCCTGGAATGCAGCCACGTCCACATCGTCGATGATGGTGCAGCCGCCATCTTCCATCTTGGAGAGCATATCGGCCGCGGCCGTCTGCAGCCAGGTGCGCTGCTCAGCGCCGGCCTCCTTGGCAGCCGTCAGGAAGATCTCCTGCAGCTCGGGGGACAGGCTCTCCCAGAAGGACTTGGAGCAGGACAGGGAGATGGCGTTATAGAAGTGGCCGGTCATGTCGTAGTAGTCGCAGATCTCATAGTAGGAGCCGGTATAGGCGCTGGCGATGGGCAGCTCCAGGCCGTCCATCAGGTGCTGCTGCACGGCGGTGAAGGTCTCATTGAAGTCCAGAGCGGAGGGGGCAGCACCGATGGTCTGGAAGGTGGCCATGAACATCTCCATGCCGGGAACGCGGATCTTCATACCCTTCAGGTCTGCGGGGGTGCGGATAGGCTTCTGGGACAGGATGTTGCGGAAGCCACCCTCGCCCCAGGCCAGGACCTTGTAGCCCAGCGTGTCATACAGGCCGTCGGTGACTTCCTTCATGATGTCGCCATCCAGGAAGTTCCAGGCAGTCTCGTTGTCCTTGAAGATGAAGGGCAGCTCCACCACCAGAGAGGGCCCGTACAGGTTGCCGTAGGAGCCGTTGGTGATGATGCCCATCTGATGGGTGCCCAGGTCGAAGCCGGTCAGCACGTCGGCCTCGCCGCCCAGCTCGGAGTTGCCGCAGATCTCAAAGGTCACGGCACCGTCGGTGGCCGCGGTCACCTTCTCGGCGAACAGGGTGGCCAGCTTGTTGTACTGGTCGTCATCGGTGGTGGGGTTCACGTGGGCGATCTGGATCGTCATAGTGGGGAAGCCCTCGCCGTCGCCGCTGCCATTGTTGGTGTCGGCCTTGTCGCCGCAGGCGGTCAGCACACCCAGCAGCATGACCAACGTCATCGCCAGGGCCGCCAGACGCTTCGCGTTCAGTTTTTTCATGGTTTTTTCCTCCTGATCTTATGTTTTGTTATTCTCTCCCGCTTTACTTGCAGGGATACGCCATCCACGCGATGGAGAAGCACATATGGTCCAGCTTCTTCATCATCATCAATTCGGGGTAGTCATAGGTGTTCGCCGGCGACTGCATGTCGCTGTGCTCCAGGATCATGTGCACGATCTTGTCGGGCAGGCCGTTGCTCTTGGCGATATACGCACCGCTGACCACGTGGTTGTAATACTTGCCCATCTCGCTGTGGCAGGCCTTGCCGTCCTTGATGTCATACTCCAGGAACTTGCCGATGTCGTGCAGCACCGCGCCGCAGATCAGCGTGTCATGGTCCAGCTTGCTGATCTCGTTGGCCCAGCCGCCCAGCTCGTCATAGGCCAGCTGGCACATCCGCACCACCCGGCGGCAGTGATCGATACCCGTCTCGGGACAGTTGTCGGCCACAATGCCCGCTGCCAGGGGCGCCTTGTCCACGCCTTTCTTGTCCCAGCCGCCCAGCTCCAGCACCTGCTGCCAGCAGATAATGCTCTTTTCCTGCAGATCGGTGCTGTGTATCAGCTTGATCTCCGGAAGCAGCGTCAGGACCTCTTCTCTGGTCATGTGTCTTTCCCTCGCTTTCTTCATGTTGTTATTAGGAAATGGAATACTACTTTACAGACGTCCGTCAATGATCGCCCAACTTTTGTCAATCAAATTTCTTCACAATGTGAAAATTTTGTCACGCAAGTACTTTTGTTTTGCTGATTTCCTTTACCTTTCCTTTATTTGCCTTACATTATAGTTTGCCTATTGCTTTTTGTCCAATATCGGTATAATATAACTAATATTCCAAAACAGGAATACTAACGGAGGTTTTTGTGTATGTTGTCCAAAAACGACGAGCTGTTTTTGACCGTGGCGAAATCCGAGAGCATCAGTAAGGCCGCCGAGCAGCTATACATCTCACAGCCCAGCCTGACAAAACGAATGCAGCAGCTGGAGGCACAGCTGGGCGTGGCCCTCTTCGACCACAAGAGCCGTCCGCTGAAGCTCAGCCCCGCCGGTGAGCTGTACTACGAGTACCTGACCCGTTCCGCGGTGCAGGAACACGCGCTGCTGCTGGACCTGCGGGAGGCGGCGGAGGGCCGCCGGGGCAAGCTGTCTGTGGGCGCGCCGGCCAATCTGGCCCAGAGCCTGTTCCCCGCGATACTGCCCTCCTTCTGCCGCACATTTCCCAATGTGTCCCTGAGCGTCGTCGAGGCCACGGGCGCGGAGATACAGACCCTGATCGCCGGCCGTCAGCTGGACATGGCCTTTGCCCATATCCACATCGCCGACACCAACGTCAGCTATATCCCCCTGTCCACGGAAAAGATCTATCTGGCCGCCCGGCGTCCCGCCAATCTTATGGATACGGACCCGCCCCTGCTGGTACAGCCGCTGGCGGTGGAGGACCTGCCGCCGTTTCAGTACTGTATGTACAACAAAAATCAGATGATCTACGCCTCCTCCCACCGGTTTTTCCAGCATTACAGCATTATTCCCGACACGCTGATCCACTGCGGCGATCCGGTCATCAACCACACGCTGGTGTCCTCTCTGGAAAACTGCGCCTCTTTCGTCCCCAGCTACTTCATTGGCCGGATACCGTCGGATACTCTGCGAAAGCTTATTTTCTACGCCATAGACGTCCCCGAGCTCAGCTGGGAGCTTCGGGTGCTGTACCGTCGGGACAGCGCTCTGGGCATCTTCGCCCGGGAGATGATACGACTGGTCAGAGAGACGCCCTGGCGTCCCTTGCTGTAAACCGACCACGTCAACAAAAGATACCCGGCACGCCGAAGGCGTGCCGGGTATCTGCGTCTCATTGCATTTGCAGCCAGCCGATCAAGGCCAGGTGCGCCGGGTAGTATAGGTAGAACAGCCACTTCATCACCGTGTTCACCCGCGGCGACGGCCCACGCTGCCCGTTATACAGCGCCAGCACGGGAACGGCCAGCACCACCGCCAGCTGCACCAGGCCGTAGACCCAGTCCAGCGCCAGGGCGTACACCACCGCGTAAAGCGCCACATAGAACATCATCCACAGCGCCTGCGTCTTCAGCTTTCCCCGATTGGTACCGAAGGCCACGATGCACAGGGCGGCGATACAGCTCCAGTCCGCCGGGAAGCTGACCAGACAGATCAGCAGGATCAGCGCCACCTGCACCGCCGGGCGGAGCCGCCGGTCATGGACCACCCGCAGCATCACCAGCCCCCATGCCAGCGACCACATGACGCTGGTCTGGTTCAGCACTCTGCCGGAGGAAAACGGGATAAACGACCGCCAGCCGGCAAAATCCGCCGACGCGAACACATAGGCGAAGTGGGATATGACCGCGAACAGGAACATCCGCGCCGTGTATTTCCGGATATCCCGGGTGTGGTGATAGCCCTCCGCCACAAAGTAGCACATGATGGGACAGGTCAGCCGACCGATGATATGCATCGCCAGTGGCAGCACCGCCCGGGGATAGCCGGGAAACAGCCACCAGGCCACATGGTCGACGGTCATGGCCGCGATGGCGACGAGCTTGATCGCGTTGGAATCCAGCGTTTTTTTCATAGGCGTTTTCCCTCCCGCACAGCACACTGCCGCCATTGTAGCAGATAGGCAGGAGATGTGCAACGCCTATTCGTGCGGTCGCGGCGTTATGCGCCGGCCTTCTCCTTGCGGATGGCCTCGGCGATACGCTCCAGACCGATCTGCACTGTGGCACGGGGCATGGCCAAATTCAGGCGGATATGCCCCCTGGCGTTGCCCACGAACAGGCCGTCGCCGCCCTCCAGCAGCACACCGGCCTTGTTGGCAAAGAAGTCCGGCAGGTCCTCTACCTCCGGCAGCACCTCCCGCAGGTCCACCCAGGCAAAGTAGGTGGACTCAGGAATGGTGAACTTCGCGCCGGGAATATTCTCCTTCAGGAACTGATCCACCAGGGCCAGGTTGCCGTCCACATAGGCCTTCAGCTGCTCCAGCCAGGGGCCGCCGTGCTCATAGGCCGCCTTGTGGGCCGCGATGGACAGCGGGTTCACCGCGCCGATGTTCTTGTCCCGGTCCTGGAAGCGGGCACGCTCCTCCGCGTCGCGGATGATAATATTGGAGTGCATCAGGCCCGCCAGATTAAAGGTCTTGCTGGCAGACATACAGGTGATGAGCCGGTCATAGTCCGGCATGACCTTGCCCATAGGGGTATGGTGCAAGCCGGCGCGGATCAGGTCGCAGTGGATCTCGTCGGACACCACCCAGAGCCGGTGCTTTTCGATGATGGCCGCCATGTGGCGCAGCTCATCCTCGGTCCAGATGCGGCCGGTGGGGTTGTGGGGATTGCAGAGCATCAGCAGCTTCACGTCCGGGTCGGCGGCCTTCGCCTCAAGGTCCTCCCAGTCCACGGAGAAGCGGCCGTTTTCCTCCCGCAGGGGCGAGGTCACCAGCTCAACGCCGTTGTATTCACAGGCGTGGAGGAAGAATCCGTAGGCAGGCGTCATGGTCAGGACCTTGCCGTTCAGCGGCTTGACCAGGTCCTCCGTCAGCTGGTACAGCGCCGGGATGACGCCGGGAGAGAATGTCAGCTGCTCCTTGGGGAAGGACCAGCCGTAGCGGCTCTCGCACCAGGCGCGCAGCGCCTCATAGTACCCCTTGTCGTACACCAGGGTATAGCCCAAAATGCGCCGATCTACCCGGTCGGTGATGGCCTGCAGGATCTCCGGCGCCACAGCGAACTCCATGTCCGCCACCCACATCCGGATGAATTCCTCGTCCTTGTAGGGGAACACCCTCTCCGGCCCGCAGTGGAAAATGTAGGGCCGCCAGCCCTCTACATTCTCGGAATTGGTGTTGCGCCGATCAATGATCTCGTCGAAGTTGTAGGTCATGGTGTATCGCTCCTTTCCTGTTATATTTTTATGATACCAGCCGCCGCGCGCCCCGTCAAAGCCCGCCGTTTACTTTTCAGGAATGAATTTTTTGAAAAACCTTCCTCACAATTATATTTTCCCTTGCGTGGACCGGGAAAAGCGTCTATACTGAAAAGCAGAGGGTCAAATCACTAAAACTTGATTTTGAGGAAAGTGCCATGACATTGACAGAGGAGATCGGCGCGAAGATCAAATACTACCGCAAAAAGCGCGGAATGAAGATCGTGGAGCTGGCGGCGCTGCTCCACAAAACCGGGGCCACCGTATCCAAATATGAAAGCGGACAGATTGCCATGGACGTGGTGACGCTGTACGAGGTGGCGGCCGCCCTGGGTGTGCCGCCGGAAAAGCTGCTGTACTGTGCCCCGCTGCCCGTGGAAGATCTGATGGCCGACAGCGTGCCCGCCTTCTTCCGCGGCGTTGACCGGCTGTATATGTACTATTTCGACGGCCGGAACAACAGTCTGGTCCGCAGCGTCATCGATATCCGGGCCAAGACCGGCGCCAACGCCTATGACATAGCGCTGTACATGAACTTTCAGGACTATCAGCAGTACCGGAACTGCGAGAACACCTATTTGGGTACGCTGAGCCACTACGATGCCCTCAGCAACATCGTTACCCACAACCAGGACACGGAGATGGACGTCTATCTCCTCTGCCTGCCCGCCTCCTATCTGAACGCCGGAACAAAGTGGGGGCTGGGCTTCGGCATCTCCTGTCGGCCCATTATGCCTACCTCCACCAAGGTATTTCTGTCCAAGAGCATCCAGCCGGAGACACCGGAGTTTCTGCAGGACCTCCGCATCTCCCGGGAGGACGTTCAGCTGCTGAAGCGCTACAATATGCTGTCCGTGATGTAATCGGCCCCAAACGGATATCCTGAAAGTAGACTTGCTGGCTTATGCGGTGTTCCGCCTTACGATTGAATTCTTTTGATGCAGTGCCTACGACATAAGATGAATAAATCCGATTTTTCATCCTCCAAATATATACGATAACCGTGAAGGCCCCCGGGTAATTCCCAGGGGCCTTACTTCGCATTTTGGTGGGATTTCGCCATGGCAACGCCTATTCGCATCTGCTCGTGCTGCAAAGGCCATCACAGGCCGATCAATGGTGCTGACGATGGCGCCGACAGTAGCATTTGCGGCGGATGCCACAAGCGATCCAGCAGCACAAAGCAATCCGGTAGCACAGATTAAAGGCGCACAGAAGAGCAGCGTCTATTTCGGCAATTACAAGCAGAGCAGTGACGGAAATGGCAACTATCTGACCGAGCCGATCAAGTGGCGTGTGCTGCAAAACGCAGATGGCAAGCTGTTCTTGTTGGCGGATAAGAGTCTGGATGTTTATTATTATCACCACAATGGCAGCACCAGTGGAGGAGCACGCAAAGCATCCACACAGCCCATACCTGTTCGTATCGCCCAAGACCGGCACCATGTTCGACCCGGATTCCTTCCGGCACACCCATGAGAAGATCCTGAAGGCCATCGGCGCGGAGCACATCAGATTTCACGACCTCAGACACACCTTCGCCACGCTGTCCCTCAAGTACGGCGTGGACGTCAAGACGCTGTCCGGCGCACTGGGACACTATGACGCGGGCTTCACTCTCAGCACCTACACCCACGCCACAGAGGGGATGAAGCGTGACGCCGCCGACACCATCGGCAGCGTCATCAGCCAGACCATGTAGCCCACAAAAACAGCCGGAGAGGGACGGATGATGCCATCCGCCCCTCTCCGGTGCTTTCCTGACCGCTCGGCTTTTGGGTCACGGTTTGGGTCAGCCCTGCGACGGCGCAGAAATGACCACGCTGTAATCAAAGAACAGGCGCGGCAGCCTGTCGACTTTCTTCAAAACCGTCAGCTCCTGTGGCCGCGCACCCATTGAAGAAGCGAGTCGTAGTCCATTGTGCCGGAGGCAACGGATAATCCGGCCTCCACAACTTCCTCATTGGTACACTCCATGTGTATCCCGTTCACTTCCAGAAACGTCAGCATAACGTACATACCGATGCGCTTGTTGCCGTCCACAAAAGCGTGGTTGGAGATGAGCGTATAGCCGAGCCGTGCGCCCTTTTCCTCCTTGGTAGGATAGAACTCCTGCCCGTCAAAGCCGGCAAAGGCGTTCTCCAATGCGGAATCCAACAGGGCTTCATCCCGGACACCGATACTGCCGCCTGTTTCCTAGGCGATGAGCTTGTGGAGCAGCAACACCTTATCTTTCGAAAACTTGATCATTTCGCAAGCTTCATAAATGCGGGCTTATACTTTTTCAGGATGCGCGCCGCCACAACGTCGATCTTCTCATCATCGGTCATATCGATCATGGGGGACACATCCAGATCCACCAGCATATATTTGGGCTTATTGTTCTTGAAAATCACCGCCTGCCCGTTCTTCTCGGCAATGCGCGTTACCCGCGAGAAGTTCTGATTCGCTTCGGTGACCGAAACGATCGTCTTTGTATCAATGGTCATGGTGAACACCTCCTATGCTTATTATACCCGTATATAGGTAAAAATCAACCTATAATTTACGCATCATTTGGCGCTCGTAACCACCGCAGAATGCAGGCTATTCCTTTGCCGTGCCTTGTTTTTCCAGTGCGTCCATGATCTTGTGATACACCACTTGGTTGGGGTAATAGCGGTAGTCGGCAAAGACGGAGATGCCGCCGTGCGGGAGAGCGTGACGCTGACGCGGGACGGTGTGATGGACGAGCTTGCGGCGGACTTCGCCGGTGATATGTTGGACGATGCCGCCCTATTTGCCAAGTTCTCCAAGGAAAACCGAACGGCGGCGCAGAAACTACTGGACAGCCTGAAGGAGTTTCTCAACAAGGTCAGGGGTCTGTTTACTGGCAAATACCGCGACATGGCGGCGCAGGAGGCATACGGCAAGGACTTTGCCGAGCTGGAGGACATTTCCAAGCAGTGGCAGGCGGCTTTTGACGCGGCGGAGCGGCAGGCGGAGAAAGCAAAAACCGCCGCCGGCGAGGGCGACGGTGCGCGGTATAGCCTGAAAAAGAGCGGTATAGACAAGTATTACGCGCGCCAAATCGACCAGTGGGACGGGAAAGACCACGGTGGAGCATTCCGTGTAGGCGCGGTGTCTGATGCGCTCTTAAAAGTTGGAGTACCGGATGTGGATATTTGGTTTGACCAAAGTAAAGCGGCAAAACAGCTTGAGGGGAAAAGCAAAATTACAAAAGACGTACTGAAGCAAATTCCCGAAGTGCTGGAAAGCCCCGTCGCCATTTCTGAATCGTATGACAACACGGTTATGGTGTTTGGTCAACTGTTTGATGGCGGCGGAAACCCTATTGTCGTCGCGATTCGTATTTCCTCTACAAACCGACGCAATCACATTTCGATCGTGAACAAAAGTCGAAGTGTAGGGACAAGAAGCCACAATTTAGATGCGCTTCTGGCTGACGACAAACTGCTATATTTGGGAGAAAACAAAAAAGAGACCAAAAAATGGTTCAATGCCTTAGGGCGTTCTACGCCGTTCGGGGGAACCAAGTTTGGTCTTATCCGTAGTATATCCAATCCCGTCGAAAATGTCAAGCCGAAGTTCTCGCTGAAAGCTTATTCGGAGGCGGAGAAAAAAGGCCATGTAAAATCTGCAAAGGAGTTTTTCGGAGAGACGAACAACTGGAACGAAACCGGATACATTACCACGGACGGCACGAAGCTGGACTTCTCCGGCCGACATGAGGGCGCACCCGGCGGGCAAACTGGGCGAAGGGGCGACGGCCGTGTCCGGCGCGGAGCTGTGTGAGCGGCAATTTCAATCCACGCCCCCCGCGAGGGGGCGACTGGAGAAGATCCTCCTGCGGCTGAAGAAGACGGCGATTTCAATCCACGCCCCCCGCGAGGGGGGGCGACTGCCGAGCGAGTACCCAGGCTCCGGTGCCAACGATATTTCAATCCACGCCCCCGCGAGGGGGGGCGACGCGATGTAGTTCAGATCTGCGATGGGTGCCTCAAAATTTCAATCCACGCCCCCGCGAGGGGGGGCGACGGAGCGAGCCTATGAAAAAGCGCTGGAGGGCGTTATTTCAATCCACGCCCCCGCGAGGGGGGGCGACCAGGAGTTGCCGGAGTTGGCTGGGACGTGGGTGCTATTTCAATCCACGCCCCCGCGAGGGGGGGGCGACCGCAAATATTTTCACTCGTTATTCACCTGCTTTTATTTCAATCCACGCCCCCGCGAGGGGGGGCGACGATGTGGAATCGCTGGCGCAGTACAAGGCATCGCTATTTCAATCCACGCCCCCGCGAGGGGGGGCGACGGCCGTTGGTGCTGCGGGAGATAAGCATTGACGAATTTCAATCCACGCCCCCGCGAGGGGGGGGCGACAGCGATGGAGGACAACAAACCGGCGGACACCTGGATTTCAATCCACGCCCCCGCGAGGGGGGGCGACGCGGCGTACCAGCTGAAAATTGACGCGCTGGAGATTTCAATCCACGCCCCCGCGAGGGGGGGGCGACACATCAGCTGCGGACAGATCTTTCACATCAAGGAATTTCAATCCACGCCCCCGCGAGGGGGGGCGACGCGGCGTACCAGCTGAAAATTGACGCGCTGGAGATTTCAATCCACGCCCCCGCGAGGGGGGGGCGACACATCAGCTGCGGACAGATCTTTCACATCAAGGAATTTCAATCCACGCCCCCGCGAGGGGGGGCGACCACCATGGCGTTCATCTGGTCCATCGCGGGCGCATAATTTCAATCCACGCCCCCGCGAGGGGGGCGACATCGATAAACCTCCTTGTTATGTATGGGTCAGGATTTCAATCCACGCCCCCGCGAGGGGGGCGACGAGCGTTCCCAGATGTTCCAGACCGTTATTAACGCATTTCAATCCACGCCCCCGCGAGGGGGGCGACCAGTACCGCTTGGGCCTGTAATCGCCATCACAGACATTTCAATCCACGCCCCCGCGAGGGGGGCGACCTATGCTGGTGGTGCTGGTTCACAATCTGTCATACATTTCAATCCACGCCCCCGCGAGGGGGGCGACGGCGGCGCGGAGCTGTCCCGCCGCGGTGGTATTATTTCAATCCACGCCCCCGCGAGGGGGGCGACAAAACCATTGTAAGGGTCGGAGAGCTCCACGTCATATTTCAATCCACGCCCCCGCGAGGGGGGCGACTTGCAGACCAATTTCTATGGCACTGCTGTGTATATTTCAATCCACGCCCCCGCGAGGGGGGCGACCGGAGAGTATAATACAAGGGATGACGGCGTTGTAATTTCAATCCACGCCCCCGCGAGGGGGGCGACCGTCCTGCAAGGACTCCAACCAAAGCGCGCATTTGATTTCAATCCACGCCCCCGCGAGGGGGGCGACCACGATCAGAAGTACCAGCAGGGCGAGGACGAAATTTCAATCCACGCCCCCGCGAGGGGGGCGACCCAACGGATACAACCGGGGACAGCTCCTTTAATGATTTCAATCCACGCCCCCGCGAGGGGGGCGACGCGGAGATCGTGGAGAGCGTGCCGTACCTACGGGAATTTCAATCCACGCCCCCGCGAGGGGGGCGACGGCGGTGGAGGTCAACTTCTCCACCTATCCGGAATTTCAATCCACGCCCCCGCGAGGGGGGCGACTTTGACCAACAGAACAGCCTCAACAAGCTCTGTACATTTCAATCCACGCCCCCGCGAGGGGGGCGACGAGCTGGGTCTGCTGTTGGATCTCCAGGCGTAAAATTTCAATCCACGCCCCCGCGAGGGGGGCGACGGTAGGGATAGCGATGTTGCCGCCAAAAGCCACGCATTTCAATCCACGCCCCCGCGAGGGGGGCGACCGAAGCTCTCGATGCCGTTGAGCTGCTCTTCGATATTTCAATCCACGCCCCCGCGAGGGGGGCGACTTGCCCTCCTTTCTCCTTGTTCTTAGATTTACTTCCATTTCAATCCACGCCCCCGCGAGGGGGGCGACTCACGCTTCTCGCGGTCGTTGAACTTGACCACGAGATTTCAATCCACGCCCCCGCGAGGGGGGCGACGTTCTTGCCCAGCGACGGGTCGTTCGCACCGACATTTCAATCCACGCCCCCGCGAGGGGGGCGACAGCGTCGCGAGGATGATGAGCCCCGCCGTGATAAGATTTCAATCCACGCCCCCGCGAGGGGGGCGACGGTTGTCCTGCATTGGCTGCGGGTAATAAGGGTTATTTCAATCCACGCCCCCGCGAGGGGGGCGACAGCGGCTTCCTGCTGCTTGATAGCATCACTGGTATTTCAATCCACGCCCCCGCGAGGGGGGCGACATCAAGTCCGGCGTCCATGTAGCGATTGCCCAAGCATTTCAATCCACGCCCCCGCGAGGGGGGCGACAGCAAAGATGCACAGTTTTACCTGCGGATCTTTGAC
>ERZ825159.565-NODE-565-length-45699-cov-6.574183_pt1 | contig 45699 bp, 45 predicted proteins | sample MGYA00519932_ERZ825159 | MGnify/ENA primary metagenome ERZ825159 (study PRJEB31778, sample SAMEA3449191) | human gut metagenome | biome: human gut; feature: human-associated habitat; material: faeces | place: United Kingdom | collected 2010/2012 ... | reverse complement strand
TTTCGGAACACGAAAAACTCCAAGCAGTTCAACAGGCTAAAGCCTATAATTAAAATAAGGTGTCAAAAACAGACTTTAAACTGTTTTGACACCTTTTTCTTATTATATGGATTATATTTTTATAGATCAGTTTTCGCTCGCCAGTCTAAGCGGTTCCTGTCCTCTAAGTTCTATCACAGGTCCGCCTGTATGCTCCACGTAAGCGCGTGTAATACGTACACGGCCAATATTATCATCCTTTGGAATCTCATACATGATATCGAGCATAAAATCTTCAATAATGGCACGAAGCGCTCTGGCTCCCGTATCCTTTTTTAATGCCTTTGCAGCAATTGCCTCAAGTGCATCCGGCTCAAATATAAGATCTACTTCATCCATTGCAAGAAGCTCTCTGTACTGCTTTAAAAGTGCATTCTTTGGCTCACTCAAAATTCTTGTCAGCATCTTCTCATCAAGTGCATCCAATGTAAAGACAATCGGAAGACGTCCCAAAAACTCTGGAATCATACCAAAGTTTCTAAGGTCCTCTGTCTCAACATAGCGAAAAATATTCTTCTCATTATCATAGTGATCTTTAAGCTCTGCATTAAAGCCCATCGAAGATTTCTTTGCCAGACGCTCGCGAATGACCTGATCAAGATCTGGAAAAGCGCCGCCACAGATAAATAAAATATTAGTCGTATCTACCGTTACCATAGGCACCATCGCATTCTTGCTTGATGCACCAACAGGAACTTCTACCTCAGCACCTTCAAGAAGCTTTAACAGACCCTGCTGAACACTCTCACCATTTACATCACGATGATTTGTCTCTCTCTTTCTTGCAAGCTTATCAATCTCATCAATAAACACAATTCCCGTCTGTGCTTTCTCTACATCATTGTCTGCTGCTGCAAGAAGCTTACTGATAACACTCTCAATATCATCACCGATATAGCCAGCTTCCGTAAGAGATGTTGCATCTGCAATAGCAAGCGGCACATCAAGAAGCTTCGCTAATGTCTTAACTAGATATGTTTTACCGCTTCCTGTCGGTCCAATCATAAGCATATTTGATTTTTCAATCTCAACATCCTTTTTTTGCTGAAGTGCTGCCACTCTCTTATAGTGATTATATACAGCGACAGACATAACCTTCTTTGCGTGCTCTTGGCCTACGACATATTCGTTTAAGCTTGCATGAATCTGATGCGGAGACGGAATTGCCTTTAAGTCAATTGGCTTTACCTGATCATCAGGCTTCTTTTTCTTAATTTTCTGTTTCTCCGGCATTCCCATATTCATGCCGCTCATCATATTCATCAGGTCATCCGGCATCCCAGCAAATGGAAAGCCCTCTGGGATTCCAAACATTTTCGGGAAATTACCACTGTTAACCTGATTAAATGCTTTTTGCATACAATCATTACATATAGTAATATCCGGAGAGATTGTGATCATCTTTCCTGCCTTGCTCTCTGGTCTGCGGCAGACATAGCAGACCTTCTCATATGCATCATTATCATCATTTCTATTGCTATTGACATTGCTGCTATTATTATCCGCATTTATTACATTTGTATCATTATCATTTGCATTCTGATTTGTCATAACGAAAACTCCTCAATCTTTCTATTTTATTGACTGATCAGCAGCCAGCCTGCTGCACAAATAGATCCAGTCATTACCTATCGGTTTTTTTCATATCCCTTGTAGTATACTTGATACACGAAAGAAAAACAAGATTTTTCGAAAAAAAGACTGGCAGATTTCTCCACCAGTCCCTAAAATTTTTATAAAGTGAGTTCAACTACATATTAAAAAGCTCACCCGCGCCTACCATGCGCAAAACCGCCCCTTAGGGCTTAATCGCTGCTTTGCAGCTGTTGTATCAAATCAGTTATCGATCAGCTTCTTTGTATCCTTCCAGCTCATCAGACTTCTTAACTCCTCACCAACCTTCTCAACTGGATGCTCAGCCTGCATACGTCTCATAGCCAGGAAGTGTGGCATACCAACCTTACTCTCTAACAGCCATTCCTTAGCGAATGCGCCGCTCTGGATATCAGCCAGAACCTTACGCATTGCGTTCTTAGTATCCTCAGTAATGATCTTCGGTCCAGTGATGTAATCACCATACTCAGCAGTATTGGAGATGGAGTATCTCATTCCAGCGAAACCAGACTCATTGATCAGATCAACGATCAGCTTCATCTCATGAATACACTCAAAGTAAGCTGACTCTGGCTCATAACCTGCCTCAACAAGTACCTCATAACCAGTCTTCATCAATGCACAAACACCACCGCAAAGAACTGCCTGCTCACCGAACAAGTCAGTCTCAGTCTCCTGACGGAATGTTGTCTCCAGAACACCTGCTCTTGCGCCGCCGATAGCCAATGCGTAAGCCAGTGCCAGATCATGTGCCTTACCAGTAGCATTCTGATGAACAGCGATCAGACACGGAACACCCTTGCCTTCCTGATAAGTAGAACGTACTGTGTGACCTGGTCCCTTCGGTGCGATCATTGTAACATCAACATCTGCCGGCGGAACGATCTGATTGAAATGGATTGCAAAGCCATGAGCGAACATTAACATCATACCTGGTCTTAAGTTCGGAGCTACACTCTCATTGTACATAGCTGCCTGCTTCTCATCATTAATCAGAATCATGACAATATCTGCTCTCTTAGTAGCCTCTGCTGCTGTATATACTTCAAATCCTTCTGCTTCTGCCTTTGCCCAAGACTTGGATCCCTTGTACAGACCAATAATGACATTGCATCCAGATTCCTTTGCGTTCTTTGCATGTGCATGTCCCTGGCTGCCATATCCGATAATTGCAATGGTCTTACCCTCCAGTAAAGACAGGTTGCAGTCCTTCTGATAATAAATTGTTGCCATAACTTTATCCTCCATATAGTGTTGTAGAGCAGCTGCCCTACTAAATATGCAAAACAAGACTCTAATATTAGAGAGTTGCAATGTCGCGTTTTAATATAACTATTGATATGTTTTAAAGCATTTCCATTAGGAAAGGCTATTTTCAGAACCTCTTGACAAACCTGTGATACCAGTTCTTGCTAACTCAAGTATCGTAAACTTCTCAAGAAGCTTTGTGCAAGCATCCAGCTTGCTTTCATTTCCGGTAAGCTCAACCATCATAGATTCTTCTCCGACATCTACGATCTTTGCACGGAAGATATCTGCAATCGCAATTACCTGTGCTCTTTCCTCCGGTTTTGCTGCTACCTTAATCAAAATCAATTCTCTACAGACAGACGCATCAGCAGGCAGCATCTGAATCTTTGATACATCTACCAGCTTTGCGAGCTGCTTTTCAATCTGCTCAAGCACCTCTGGCTCACCCTCTGCCACAACTGTCATTCTGGAGTGACGCTTATCCTGTGTCTCTCCAACCGTCAGGCTGTCAATGTTATAACCTCTGCGGCTGAATAATCCGGCAACGCGGCTCAGCACACCGGCTTCATTATCTACCAACAATGAAAAAACAACTTTATTACTCATGTAATCACCCTTGTATCCTTCCGATTCAACGCTTTCGCTGCAAACATCCCAAATATTTTTTTGGCTGCCTGCACGACTAATCATAACAATGTTTAGTTTCATTGTCAAGTGACAAATTTAATGTTGATCCGTGCGAATTTAATCTCTTTCGCCCTTTAATCTCATTTAATTTGATGTGCAATCGACTTTTATTGATTTTTTGTAACTTCCTACTACATGTGTAAAATCTTTTTTTCAACTACAAATCACCGACAAATTTTATTCCATATTTAAACATTTTTGTCCAAAATGGAAAATGATTCAAAGCATATTCGCTCCAAATAAGTAAAAACTAAAACAAGATCCACTAGAAAGGACTACAATTATGGAAAAACTTTCAAAAAATATAGATATCAACATGAACTATCTTTCCAAGCTTCTTTGTATCAACAAAAGCTTTGATCTTATCACACGTGTCATTGAATTAAAAGGACACAAAGCTGCTATTTACTGCATTGATGGCTTTGTCAAAAGCGACACACTTGAAAAGCTTTTGGAATTTATGTTTAAAAAAACAGACTCCTTCAAACAGCCTGAAGATTTTCCAACGGATGCATCTTCTTTTTTGACCCTCTTGCTTCCCTACTGTGAAATCAAGCTGGAAGCAAACTTTTCGCCTGCCGTCACCTCGCTATTAAAGGGAATGAGCCTTCTTATTATAGATGGCTATGATCAGCTTTTTATAATAGACTGCCGTAGCTACCCTGCAAGAAGCATATCTGAACCTGACAAAGATAAAACCATGCGCGGTTCTCGCGACGGCTTTGTTGAAACACTTGTATGTAATACTGCCTTGATACGGCGGCGAATCCGCGATCCGAAGCTAATCATGGAAATGCAGCAGGCTGGAACACGCTCCAAAACAGATATCTGCTTATGCTATTTAGACGATCTTGTTGACAAAAAGCTTTTATCATCTATACGGAAACGGATTCAAAATATCACTGTACAATCACTTACTATGAACCAGGAAAGTTTAGCTGAATGTATTTTTCCATACAAATGGTTTAATCCATTTCCCAAATTTAAATTTACAGAACGCCCTGACGCTGCATGCGCTGCCGTATTTGAGGGCAATCTGATAATACTTGTTGATAACTCTCCAAGTGCCATGATTCTTCCTTCTTCTTTGTTTGATATTGTTGAGGAAGCAGACGATTATTATTTTCCTCCTCTCACCGGCACCTACCTTCGCCTAACAAGAGCTCTGATTGCACTCATGACATATTTTGTTCCCGTTTTGTATCTGCTTTCTACAATGCACCCAACAATGCTTCCTGATTGGTTATCATTCATTGCTATAAAAGATAATATCAATGTTCCCATCATTTTACAGCTTCTTATTTTAGAGCTGGCACTTGATGGTCTTCGTCTTGCAGCTGTAAACACACCAAATATGCTGTCCACACCTCTTAGCATAACAGCTGGTATTGTCTTAGGTGAGTTTTCAGTTAAATCTGGCTGGTTCAATTCGGAATCTATGGTCTATATGGCATTTATTTTTGTAGCCAATTATACACAATCAAGCTACGAATTTGGTTATGCACTCAAATTTATGAGAATACTGACTCTTATTTTAACTGCTATTTTTGACTTCTGGGGCTTTGCAGCAGGTGTTATTTTGTTTATCAGCTCTATGATCTGCAACAAGACAATAAGCGGCTATCCTTATCTGTATCCAGTCATTCCATTCTCATGGAAGGCACTTTCAAGGCGATTTTTCAGGTCACGACTTACAGACGTTGAATCCAAATAAATGACCACTGTTTTCAGGAATCTCTTGTCTTTTTCTGTCTACTCATGGTATACTGACTGCAGTTTGTAAGCGCAGACAGATTCCTATGGTATCTGCTGCAGAAAGGTTAAAGGTATTCCATGATTAAAATAAAAGAATTTACTGAATTGACAGAAAAGGATAAAGCTTCCATCCGTGAGCTTATTGATGACTGTATCCGCTATGAGCAGCTTGAACTTGCCGTACCAGATTTGGATGAAGAAGACGGCACTGCATATTTATATTATCAGTCTTCAAAAAATCCAAAGCTCATCAGTGTACTTTTTTGCTATGATCTTGAGGATTATCTCGAGGTTAGCGCCTTCACAAGTCCTGCTCATCGCTGCCAGGGTGCTTTCACAAGTCTGTTCCAGAAGCTTATGGAAGGATACGAGGAAACTCCAGTATGCTTCTATCCAGATGGAAACAGCTATGATGCGCTGATGACAATGGAAGTATTAGATTGTGAATATAGTGGAACAGAGCATTTGATGAGATTAGAGAAAAGACCTGAGGTAGCTGGGGATGCTGCAATTGCAGAAAATAATGCCACCGTTACTCTTTATCCGGCAACAAAAGATGACTTACTTGCACTTGTCGCAGTTCACAGTGCCGCCTTCGATATGGAAAAAGAAGATTCCATCGCATTCTTAGAGCAGTCATTTGATACTGGAGAAACCATCTGGTGCATTGCTGCAGGCGGTACAATTGTCGGCCTTGTATTAACCTCAATCCAACCAGACCAGACAAATCTCTATGGACTTGCAATTCATCCTGAGTATCAGGGAAAAGGCTATGGCCGCGATGCAATAAACGTGCTTTTGCAAAAGCCAGAGATCACCTTCCCAGTTACACTACATGTGACAGAGGAAAATGAAGCTGCGTTTAAGATTTATAAAGGAATGGGATTTGTTACTACACAAGAATTGATGGAGTATTGGTATTAAAACCATTTTAAGATAGGTTTCTACTGATAATTTTTATTTGCAAATAATATCATTTGCAACCGTATTCAAAAAGCTCATGCCGATATGCATGAGCTTTTTTGAAATTCCACAAAGCAATTACAACGCAAATATCTCGTCAATTTCTCTTTGAGACAGTATTTTGATATGGGCAAGTATATTTCTGGCATTTCTCAGCTTCGAAATTACTTTTGCATCTTCACTAGATACTTGCAATTTTCCCAGTGTAACCAGATGAGAGAGTATGCCGATCTCCACTTCCTCAAGCTCGTAAACCTCCTCTCCGTATGCTCCCGTAATAGGAAGCAGCCCTTCAATTTCCTTTCGATACCGATTGATTAGACTATTTCTTTTTTTCTCTATTACTGGAAAAATAATTTTTATCTGTGCCTCCCATATACGTTCTTGTATCTTCTTTTCACTCATTGCAAACACAAACTCATTTCCATCACTTCGCAGTTCAGATTTCTTAATCTCTTGAATTGTCTTTACTGGATTTTCAAGAAATGTTCGTCCTCTTTCGATACACTCAGCAGATAATTCTACATCATCTGAAATCATCAGCGTAACAATCTCTGCCAAATATTGCTTGAAGATTGCCGATTCTTTTAATGATGCTGCAGCAAGCATATGAAACAAATATTGGTCATAATATTCTATTTCTTTTTGATAGACAATTGCTCGAATCCGTCCGTGATCTCGAACTGTCATCTCTGATCTTGTTTCAATGATAAAAATACATCCTCTTCGATCTTTTCCAAGCATTTTGTCATAGTTTTGAATAAATGTGTACCAGTTCTTTGTCTGTTCCTCAGAATCTACTGTTATCCATAAAATATAATTGTTTAACGCAATCTCATCACTTTCTGCTAGAAACTTTGCATAACCAATCCCTGGTCGATACTGCACTCTTTTTTCTCGCTTACAGTAATTTTGAAATAGATATTCTCCCGGGTCCATCTCTGCATCCTGTATTTTCTCCAAAGCCCGATTCGAGTTTTGACTTTTAATCCGATCTGACAGAATGTCGCTCATCGTAAAATACCACGGAACACTAGAAGGAAGCTGCAGCATAATGCTGCAGCCCTCCTGTACCCCCTCAACAATCAGATTTAAAAAGTGTGATGCGTTTGTAATTTTTTCCCACCATACAAGATCCATTGTATCAGTCCTCCATATATCCAAGCAGTTTATCTTCAATTTCATCTGCTGTTCCCATCATCTGGAAAAAGCTGTATCTTGAGAACAGATACAAATTTTGTACCGTATGTCTGAGAATATTCAGTTCCAAAAGCTCCTGCATCAAGCCAGCAATGACCTCAACACGCTGGCTTGCCACCTTCTTCACATCAAATTGCTTTGCAACTGCAATAATGTCCTGCGCTGAGAAACCTCTGCTTTCTGTCGCTGAATTTGCGTTCTGATGATACAAATATGCCATTAACAGCGCAATAATATAGTACATATTATCTTCGTCCAGCTTCAGCGTAATCTCGAACTTCTCTCTTACCTGATCCATGAAATCTGGCGCTGCCAATACCTTTTTTATATGATCTGGATTCACCTCATAGGCTGGTGTCTTACTCTGCTCATATCCGGCATAGTCATTTTTCATCGCCTCAATCAGCTTTGCACAATACATCTGAATTAAGCCTGGGAAATAGTTTGTGCTTGCCAAAATCAACGAAACAAGCGACTGCTTGTCCTTAGGGAAGCGAAATCCCAAATAATATAGCGGTTCCTCAAGCAGCTTACGCGCATCCTTCATATTGAAAGGTTTGATCGTGATTGAGGTCAACTGAGGCAATACACTGTTATAAGACAATGCCTCTCTGTTAAATCTCACAATATTGTGAAGACCTGCAATTACAAACTTAAATCGCTCATTTCCAATATTCTGAAGATCCTTCAGCACATCAAGTGGATGATATTTTATCTCCTCACAGCTCTCAATAAAATCATCTGCCTCATCCAACAAGAGTAACAAATATGGAATATAGTTCTTCTTATCCAGCAGTCTTGCCTTAATTGCACGTCCCAGTTCGTCCCAATCTTCGGTATCAATCTGCTTTTCAAGTACCCCTTCTAAATACAAGTCACATCCAATTTTTCTGGCTGCCTGCTTATAATCAGCTCCTTTAATTTCAATAAATACAGCGCGATTGTTGTTTTCATCATGGTCAATTTCCATCTTTGCCTTCTTCAAAAGGGCAGACTTACCAAGCTGACGTCCACCATATACAATATTGACACCGATCGGAGACTCAATTTTTTCCAATTCCTCTTTTCGACCCATAAAGATTTCTGGTGTCATAACCTTTGAAGAATCCCAAATATATGGCTGATAATAGGAAAACGGCATCATCACAGACATTAAAATCTGATTGATAAATTGCACATTATAATTATTCACCAAAAACATCAAAAGCACACGATCCAATACTGCAAATACATTGTCACTTGGATCTTCCTTCATCTTTCTCGCTAGAATACGTCGATCTGGAAGCGTCAATGCACAATCAAGCAAAATCAGCGTATTCTTTCTAGAGATATTTTTAAACTCTTCCATCAAACGATCTGCATTGTACTTTCCATTTAGACACACAACACGGAAACCACTCTCAGCAGCCTTTGATCCAAATGCAGCAATCGGATGCTTATAGTTGGTATTTCTTCCAATTATCTTTGGCAATGTTACCAGATAACTCTGATATTTTCCAACCTTTGTTGGTTCCTGCACCTTAGCACCTGTGAAACCAAGTGCATCTAAAAGGGTTGAAAGTTTATTTACACTAAGTGGCTGACCATTGCCTAACCAATTGTCAATTAAACGCTTTGCACCTTTATCGTCCTTATTGTGAACCCTCGCTGCTACCATTCTGCTAAGTGCAACTCCTGCATTGGCAACCATTCCGTAATTATAATCATACTCGTCAATAAACTTCTTCAAATAATCCTGACGTGCGTATTCCAACTCTTCATCCGGCTCATCGCTGTCAATTCTCGCCAGCAAGTCTTCTGCTACTGTGTAGTTCTGACATGCAATCATCTCACGAATTTTTTCAACTCGCTTCTGTCTGATTTCATTCATACGATCCTGACTTGTTATCGTTTCAATTTCTCTGAGCAATGTTTCTCCACGCACCTTGGCTTCCTCATGAATCTTCTCCTCATACTGTTTTAAAATCATCTTGAAAAAGCCATAGTTTTGGGTAACATTTGTGTACTCAAACCACTCATTTGCAATTCGCTGGATTTTTTCCTTCTTATTTTCTTTTGTCTCTTCAATCTGACCATAGCTCTGAGCAAGTTCAAGATCTTCAATAAAATTTTTCAATTTAATCTCTGCTTCTTTCTGCGCCTGCTCCTTTGAAACTTTTATGTTATAGTCATCGCGGCACTCTGTATTCCCATATGCTTCTAAGTATGACATAATGAGTTCAGCACTGCCATAGTTGTCACCATATTTCACAAAAATGGAATTCAGCATTTCTTCAAACGACAGAAGTCTCGCCTTAGAATGCTCTAGCACACGATTTGCCAAAGAAAGTTCCTGAAAATCAACAAACTTTCCCTGCATATCTGGCAGGTAATCTTCATCAAGCAGCACATAGTTTGCTCTCAAAAAATCGATATAATAATACTTATAAGAGCGCTCATCATAGCTTCCATCAATTCTTGCCATCAATTCCTGAATCGTATTCTTTAAAACGATTGCGCCTGCCTGCTCACTTGCCTCTGTAGCCTTTTGTCTTTTATCCATCTCAGCCACTGCCTTTGCCAGCTTTTTCATAAGTTCCTTTCGGATTTCCTTATAACGCTGCGCACCTGCATCCTCTGCTGAAACATTCTTATCATTGACTAAGCTTGACCACTCGCACAAAAGCTTGAGCACCTTCTCAATCGCATTCGTGAGATTATTTCTAAGGTCACTCATCAAGTTACTACTTTTATAGCGACTTCCCCCATTTGTCTTTGACTTATCCCAGCACTCATCAATATACTGATTCAACTTGTCCATGCTCAAATTCGAATATTCAACTGAACAGTTTTCACTGATGAAATTTTTCAAAAGATATTCTCTTACATCGGCTGCACTATCATAATCATTCTCTCTCACCGCATCAAGATACAATGCCAAGTCTCCAGTATCTGAAAAAGCGAGCTTCCATGTATCGACAAAGCGCTTTACACGCTTATGATTTTTCGGCTGTCCACACACACACGAATCATACAAAACATTCGCCAGCGATGCCAATTCATTTAGTCTCTTCTTAACTTCATTCTGATCTTTCACGCGATAATCTGCATAAAAATCGATTCCCTTATGAAATTCTTCTTTGAAGTCCAACATATCATATGCGGCTCCCAATAAATTCGGACACTGGTTGGCAAAATCTACTGCATTCATGTTCTCATAAAGAGACTTCATCTGATAATCATATTCGTATCCCGTATGACTCATAAAGAAATTTCTCATGCCAGCTGCCAGCATCAGATATTTTGAAAATTCAGATTCACTTTCTGAATACAATGAAAAAATCTTCTGTGAGTTATAGGAGCATCTCATTGCCGGATCATTCACCGCATACGCCAACTGTTCATAGGCTTTTTTCGCTTGCATACTACTTCCTGACAATGCACGAAGGTATGCTGTCGCACAGTAAATTCTCTGATTTGCAATCATCTGATAAGTATTGCCCATTGCTTCATTCATATCATTTTCTACAAATGTCTGTGTAGGTAATTCAGTCGCTGCTACTTCACTTTCAGCAGTTTCGTCCATATTTTCAAACTGTTCTGATGTTTCATCAACTGGTTGTTCTGAAACTGGTTGTTCCAACGGAGCTTCCAATTCTAAATCACCTTCTATTTCTTTGATAATCTTATTGGCCTCACATTCACTATCAAGTTCAGCTGACTCAAACAAATCCTCAAACACAGCCGCTTCATTCGTCATATATTTTGTATATGTTTTTTCCAACAAAGAATAGCAAAACAGCTTATCTAGATCAAGCGATGTCTTTTCAATCAAATATGCGGCAATCTTTCTTGTGATTTCTGCATTCAATCCGATCAGCAAGAAGCTCTTATAAGGATACATCTCACATTCTTTCTTTACCATCTTGCAGTAATCATCAACATCCTCCATTGATGTCCAAAAAACTCCTGCAAATACATATTCCTTATTTAAGCCAACCTCGGAATAAAAGCATTCATTTATTATCATATTATTACACTTTGCTTTTTCTTCAATCTTGTCCAGATAAAGAGGCATAAACTTCACAAAGGCAATTCTTGCCAAAGCTGCATAGACAGTATCTTTTTCAATCTGCTGTCCTGGATTTGATACACTTACACTCTTCATTCCAAGGCGTTTTCTGACTTCTTTTATGGCAATTGCCTTTTCTCCCTTTGGTGAAAGACAGTAAAATGCTCCCATACCATTCACCTTATATTTTCGAGCATATCCTTTTTGCTTCAAATACTCCAAAGCCATTTCGATATTGACTAAATTGCCTTTACTTAACAATGCAGTCATCTCAGATGAAATCGTGCCAAAATAATCAAATGTTATCATTATACTTGCCACTTCCAACGGATATTTTTCTCTCATATCCTTAATGCAGCTTTTTGTACCCATTGCCTTGTCTTCCGATGCACCTTTTTCCACCTCAAAATCTTGATCAAACAGTTCCTTTGTTATCAAAATACCGCTTTCTTCACTCGATTCTTCGCTTAGCTCATCCTCATGATCCGCACTCTCAGTTGCAGCTTCCACCATTTCTTCTGGCATATCTGCTTGCTCGGCTATTTCTTCGTCTGAATCCATTAAAGTTTCTAGCTGCGCAACCATCTCTTCTGCTTCATCTGTTAAAGTTTCTGATTTCTCAACTATCTCTTCTGCCTCATCCATTGAAGTTTCTGATTGCACAATCATCTCTTCATTGGTATTCCCAGAAGAATTCAATTTGCTTACGCTACCCTCGGGATTCCCTTGCTTTCTGTATATGCTCTTTTTTAGAAATGCCTCTGCCAATAATGCATTCTCAAACGTACTAAATAAGCGTATCATATAGGAAATCTTTTTGCTGTCATCCACCTCCTCTAGTGCATCTACAAAATCACTGTATGGAAGCAATTGCTCTTCTGTATCTTCCGTGTATTCTCTTAAAAGTTTCTGCATATTTTCCTTATACTTTTCAAGCAATTCCACTGCCATTTCAGTGTCAGATGTTAATTCAAGGAATCGTTTGTATTTTGCCAATTTCTTTTCTAATTCAAGCTCATCCACCTTCTGCGTAATTGTGCTTCTCATCTTCTGAATGTACTTGCCTTCTGGAACGATCAACTCAGCAGTTTCATACTGTTCCAAACACGTCGCGCTCAAGCTATTGAGATCCTGTAGTTTTTCAATAACGCGCTTCGATATTTCATCTGGAATCAGCTTTTCATCTTCTATGCAATCATTTAAAGTCTCAATATCAGCCTTTAGATATGACATCTTAGCCGCTATTGCATCTAATAACTCCCGTACCTGTTGGAGATTCTTTATCCTATCCATGTGTAAACTCCTTTCCGTTTTTCTTTACTTACATTCTAGCAAATATAATATATAGCTTCAATCTTTTATTATATTTTTTATCTATTTTGTTGATTTTTGTATTGCATTCTATTCACTCTTTCTAGCACCCGTGCCTGCACAGAATCCCTTCCATGCAGACACAGGCACTCTCACTTCATGCTATGTATCGATCATATTAAGCAAAGCAGAAACTTGAGAAATCAAATGCATCACCTAATGTACTACTATATCCTTCGGCACCCTGTCCTGTCATATATTTCATAGAAGAACGCAATTTCGAAAGCTCATTTGGATTCCTACTAAGCCGAAATAGCTCAGACGTATTTCTTGCATCACATAAAGCATCATGCTGCCTTCCTATGAAGGGTTGTCCAGTCAAATCTACCGCCTTTTTTAGCCCTAACTTCCTGTCCGCCTTGACAAGGCTACCATACTCCTCCTGAAAGTCAACCCAACTGCCAAGCACTTCTTCTATATCAGCTGTCTTTATCGTTTTTTTCAGCTGCATCTCCTTTGTGACCTGTTCAAGATCACATTCACTCCACGCATATACAACAAACCGTTCTCCTGATGCCCTACACCAAGAAACAAATTTCAAAAACACCTCATTAAAAGCCGCAGCCCCCATTACTTTCGATTGCGTTATTCCAGTGAGACTTGTAATTTGAGGACTTATCACTTTTGCATAGTTCGGTTTGACGTACTCCTTAAAGAAGGCAACTTCCCTATAATTTCCATCCAACATCACAGCACCGAACTCAATGATCTCCCTTGAGCATACTGTCCTTTCCTTCTTATAAGCTGCCTCAATTGACTGCATTTCGCAGTCCACAAAAATGTAACACATACTAGCTCCTTCCTGTACTGCTTCTAAGTACATAACGTATTTTCTTGCAGCCCATTAGAAATGTGCTGCAAGCCGATCATACCATAAACTTGAAATAGGGTCACGGAAAAAAGATTGCGAATTCTAATCGCATTCTCTGCCACCTTATGCAGAGAGTTTATACCGGTTACTTGTCCGATCATAAATGACCTCTCTGGCTCCCAATAGTAAAAATGCATCAGAGTAATATGCCCTGACATCATCAATATCTCTTTGGATCGTTCGGACATCCACCTCATATGTAGCTGCTAGCTCATACTTAGAAAGTTGCTTGCCGCTTTCTAGGGCAAATACTATGTCCAAAACGCGTTCATACTTGTGTCGTTTCATATCGTCCTTCTCCTTACTTGCCACCATAAGTGGTGGGGCACTGTGTTTGTTCTGGCTCGTTCTTGTTCCACAGCTTGCTGGGGTAGGGGGACCCCAGCAAGCTGGAAATGCTTGGTTTAAATGTTGTCTCTTGCAAAGTCTACAGTTGCAAAATAGTCATAGATTATATGGCTCTTAAATGAGTGCTTTTGCGTTTCTCATCCAGCGTTCGAGGTCTACTTCACTTACTGCATACTCACCATATCTCATGATAATGTCGACTTCATCTGGGCATGTATCATAGATTGCTTCAATACGCTTCTGGGTTAATCGTTTCCATGTCTTCCTAAAATAGGTATCCACCCTTACTGGAATATAGCTATCATCTTTATAAATCTTAAGAATCAGCGTAGATGGACTGCTTTCCGTCGCCCATCCATATCCTCTTGGATTTACAAAACTGCCACCCTCGTATCTCTGTCTTTCTCCATTCTTGTGTCCCTGAGTAAGACCAAACTCAGCTTTTTCGTACTTAAGACCCTGTACCTTTACTCTCATAATTTTCATCCTTTCTTTTCTTATGTTTTTAGGTGCTTGCGAAATGCCAGAGACTTTGCTCTGCACAGAATTATTTCTAGTTTGCAATCACCTATTGATTTTATATTATCCCTAATATTTCATGACATCAATAGTTGATTTGGTTGATTTGGTTGATTATCCACAACTTCTGAAGTGATAAGCTAAAACTGAACATGATGATGCAATCCATCTACAAATAGATATTTTCTTGCACATACTATATGTTAAATATCTGGTATCACGCACCAAGCTACGAGAACAGTAGTAAAAATTTCGAAACGTTTGGTACGTTCCGTCTAACCAAATAACGATATGCTTAAAAGTTCATAGTATTGGATAGGTATCCACTCTTTATTATAATTTTTTTTAACTTATGTTGACTAGTTCATTAAATATGGTATATATTACTAGTAAAAGGAAGAGTTCTAGATTTAGCAAAAATAGTAAATATCAGATTCCTCTCAGGATAACTAGATTTAAGTTATTGGATGTAATAGAAAACAACCTTCAAAATCAAGTTATCTCAAAAGCGAGTTTATCAGAATGCTGAACACTGTTTGAAAGTATACTTGCACTGTACTCTTTTTCTTTTACTATTTGTCACAAGAAAGGATATTAAATATTATGGAAATACGACTTTGTGGTGGAATATTTTTTAATTTATTGCTTATTTACAAAAAAAACGACTCCTCTAATTGTTCCGATGAACAAATTTATACAAAATTATTAGAATTTACTCGTTCAACGAGTTTAATGTGTACACCAAAAACGCTTCAAACTCATGCATCAAATTTAAAAAATTGCAAACCCTTTCAGCCATTTCAAAAAACAGAAACAGAATCCCAACGGAAACAAAATTTCGATTATTCAATTAAAAACAACTATGTATCTACCGAAGAAAAATTTAATATATTTATAAACAACTGTATTGATATTTCCAAGCAAGAAACTCTTGTCAATTATCTTCTTCGCTTTATAAACGAAGATGCAACGATTTGCAACGAAGACCGATTCTTTGTAAATCCCAATGGACTAACAAAACAGGAACTATTAAATTCAAAGAATCTATTGTTATCCTCATTTTTACTAGGAGTTTGGCACTATATTGTTATGCATATTCCAGACAATACTGTTGGCCAAGCAACTTTTGCTGCTTTAATAGAAGAGGACTCTAAATGCGCACATAGGGTAAAACGCATTAATCTTACTAAATTAAATAATCTATTAAAACCTATTGAAACTCCAACTATCACTAGTCATATTGTTTCTTGTTCTACCACCCAAAAAAGTCTTTCTTCAAAGCTATATTACAAAAGCACAAAATGTATGCAAAATGCAAATCTTACTTCTGAAGATTTGCAGAACATGAACAATGTTTCTTCATTTACTTCCTCCAATTTGGGGGATAGTAATATTTTCTTTTTGAGAACTGAGTATGAAATTTCCTCAGACTGGACACCTAAACGCCAAATATTGGTTCGTTTTAACTTCAATAACATTTCTTATTGTGGATGTACTTCTATTGAAAACTGGGTATCCAGAAGTTTAATAAATAATATCATTAGTGCATCTCCAATAACTTGCAATGCTTGGTTCCAACTTATTGACTCAAAAAAGAACATTGTCCAATTTCTTATGATCGGAGATTAACAAGACTCTGCTTCATTTAAAGAACGCACCTATACACGAAAAAAAATGCATGAAGATCTGTGTACAATACCTCCATCAGAGAAATCTGCTGTGAGGTTCCTTATAATGGTAAGTGACGAATAATAGGATGGATTCCCAATACTCCTTATTGTGCCATAATGATTACAAAAAGTGCAAAGCATATTCTCACTGTTTTGCACTTTTTTTGCAATTAGAACCATTTTACTTCTAATCATTTGTAAACACACAATAGTGGATGCGTAGACAGTGGTCTCATTTTTTGAGATAATAGCCTCGACAAATGATAATGCTCTAAAAAGTTCAGGCTAAAAAGTTTAGGCTAAACTTTTTAGAACAATTGGAGGCTATCTATGAAATCTCAAACATCTTTAGCGGCTCGCAATTGTCACTTACAAGAATAGATGTTCAAGAGTGGTCGATGCTGAAACTGAAAATCCAAAAAACCGTGGGAAGCTTTCAATTGAAGTTAAGGTTCCCTAGTGGTTATATGCAAGCGGTTACTAAGCATTTACTAAACATCTTGTCGTACTGTAATTGCAAGAGCATCTAAATCATTCAAAATCCAAAGTAATTCTAATAAATCTAGATTAAGTAAATCTTCAATATAAAAATAATTATTTACAGCCAATTCCTGAACGATAAAATTTTTATTTAATGCTTGGTTATAAAATTGAATTAAATCTGAACTTGATTGTAACATAGAAACTCCCTTTTTTAATAAACCATACGCAGTAAAGAAAAATCTATGCGACAACGCTGATTCCGCCATGTTGTAAATTAAATTTGGATGTACACATATGGGTAGTTCCATATAGCATCGATTAAAATATAGACAATCCAAATAATATCTATTGCCTATAGAGCATTTTTTTACCTCTGCAGAATTATAATAACTTTCAAGACATGAAAAATTATTCAATGTTATACTGGATAAAGGAATCTTTTTCCATTCATCAATAGATGATATTACGTTATCTTTTTGCACATGAGAGATATTATACGAAACCTCAATATTATTTAATAATTCAGGATTTTTTAATTTCAATTTTTTTTTTGCATTTGGAATAGAAAAATAACCTTTATTTGCCGCGTTAAAGAAAATAAAATTTCCTAATAAACCTCCTTTAGCTGTAAATCCCGCACGGAAATAGCTAGAATATAGAAAGTTTTCAAAAAGCTGTTGATCTAATATGGAAAATAACGATTCAGTCAATAAACGGATATTTTTATTCTGATCAGTATTATTCGTATTAATAAATAAGTCTGACGGCATATTAATACGCTGAACATCAGCAAAATCCACAAATTTAAACGGCGGATCACTGGAAATATTTTTTAATTGCATGTCTGGATGAATAATACCTTTCAACATCACTTCTGCAACAAATTCTCCTAATTCATAAGCCAACTTTGACCAATTTCTCATAATTTGCACCAATTCCTTTCGTTGATAACTGACAATAGACATTTATTAATCATTAAACTCTGAATTTCTAACAAGATATAGAGTAAGCGATTAGTAACCGCACGTATACGACCACTAGGGAACCTTAACTTAAATTGAAAGGTTCCCACGGTTTTCTGGATTTTTAGTTTCAGCATCGACCACTCCTGAACATCTTTCTTTTATGAAGTCACTCCATGGCAGTAACTGTTCTATACCTGCGGGCTCATTTTTGTAGTCCGGCATATACAGTAGCAGGGTGTACAGATAATGATAGATATTCAGATTGTTTGCCTTTGCTGTTTCTATTAGACTTAGGACGATTGCACTTGCTGTGGCTCCGTCTGTACTGTTGTGAAACAAAAAGTTCTTTCGTCCCATCACATATGATTTCACTCGTCTTTCTGCTGCATTGTTGGAGATCTCACATCTTCCATCCTTCAGATAATTCATGAGTGTTTCTTTGTGATTAAAAGCATAATTCACTGCTTTTTCTAGTTTGCTTCCTCCTGTTGGAGAGAGGGTGTCAATCCAACTCCAGAATTCATCTCAAATCTGTGGCTGTGTTTCTAAGCGCATCTTCTTACGCTCGTCTGCCGGAAGTTCCTTATATAGACGTTCTTCATAAAACAGACGATTGCAAAACTCTACACCTTTTTCTGCCGGTGTTAGCTTTTCATTCGATGCTGGCTTGTCGTTGGGCTTTTCTGGTGTTTGTTCTGAATTGATATCCAGAAGCTTTTGCTTTTTTCGAGAGGCTGCCGGGATTGCTTCAAAAAACTTTCGGCGGCAATGAACCAGACAACATACAAGAACAACGTCCTCGACTCGTCCGTAGGCTGCATAGCCATCGCATTGTAGCATTCCGGTAAAGCCTTTCAGAAAATCAATCGGATGATCACCGCTTCTTCCTGTACGATAATCATACAGAACGATTGATGACAAACCATAAGTTCCACTTAAATAAACCCACATATAGGATTTAGCAGTGGCATCCCGCCCCTCCTCGTGGAGCACCTGACAAGGAACCTCATCTGCATGAATGACTCTTCGATGAATCAGTTCTTCGTGTAGTTTCTCATAGATCGGAGAAATGTATTCCCGTGAACAGGTGTTATACCAGTTGGCAGCTGTTTCTCTTGGAAGAGGGACTCCTTTTTCTTTCCAGTCCTTTTCCTGACGGTAAAAAGGTAAATGCAGAAAGCTCTTCTGATACATAACCATAGCAACCATATCTGGGGATGCCGGACTGTGTGGCATCAGAACTGTTGGTGTTTTGGCATTCCTGATTGTTGTGTCATCTTCTTTACGACATTCAGGACATACCAACGTCTCCTGCATGTAACGGACTCGCTCCACTTTAGCCGGTATGATTCTCAGTTCTTCTCGGATCATCTTATATCCAAGGTGATTCATCGCAGCACCACAATCCGGACAGATCCGCTCTGCCTCAGGAACATCGCATCGGATTTCTCGAACGGGAAGTGCTGCGTACAGTTCTTCTCGTACCGATTTTTTCTTTCGTGTACGAGTGTGTTCTTTTACGATGCTACAATCCTGTTCCGATCCTTCTTCAGAAGACGGTTCCTTAAGCGACTTTTTCTTACTTTTCTCACTGGATGTCCCAAAAAGATCTCTTCGGAACTCAGCCAGTGTTTCATTTAAGTTTGCAATCGTTGTTTGAAGTTTATCAATGTTGTCCTGAAGCGCTTTTATCGTTGTTTGAAGAGCAGCTATTGTTGCATCTTTTTCTTTCAGTCGTTCTTCGAACATTCGATTAAGTTCTCGCAAATGTTCCAGTTCCTGTTGATCCTGCATCATCACCGGCCTCCTTCCTTTTTTCTGAGTTGTATTATAAAGAAAAAAGAGCAATGACGCAAGTGTACCTTCCAATACGTTTCGTCATTCTGACGAACTCGTTTTGGGGGATAACTCGATTCTTACAGATATTTTTTGCTACCTTTCTGATGGTCTAAACTCAGTTATCCCCGGTTAGATTTGATCCTTACCGATTTGGGCTAAATTTAGCGAAATCGCCAGTCTGCTTACCTTTGAAAGGCTTCTGAAAACTTTTTTAAGTTCTCTGTTTTTCACAAAACTTAAAAGTCCTTTTTCTTTTCACTAGCTTGGATCGCTCTTGGCTGATCAATGCTGAGTCCTTCTGTCAGCCAACGAAACTGTTGTCTGGTTAGCTGGCGGGCTTCTCCTGCATTCGACGGCCATTGAAAGCGACCGCTTCCATCAAGGCGTTTTTGCAGTAAAACAAAGCCATCCTTATCAAAATGGAGCGCCTTGATCTTACGTTTATCTCTTCCGCAAAATAAGTATAACGCATTCGCATACGGATCTAACTCGTAAGTATCTCGAATAACCGCCATAAGACAATCAAAGCTTTTCCTCATATCAGTTCTTCCGGTGACCAGATAGATCTTTGACACGCCTGACAGATCACCTAACATAGGCGACGCAGCGCAGATATGATGTTGAAAACGGCTTCTTCTGATGCTGCATTTGTGATTCCAACCTGAACAGAGATAGTTGTTTCCGGGGATTTCCACTCTGTCTGATAAGGAGGCGTTTCCTGTTGCACGGGCCGTTCAAGGGTAACTTGTACAACTTCTTGCTTTTGAAGCTCCAGAGAACGTTTTGTTTGTCTCTCAGGAATCTCACAGGCCTGCTTGCGAAATTTTCTGATTTGATAATAGAAGTTGCTGGGGCAGATGCCATGCTCTTCACACCATTGCTTATCAGCTAATCCACTGGCACGGCATTCCTGAATCAAGGTAAGCCACTCTTCATCAGTACGGTAGTTTCTTTTTATCATAGGTGTAATTTACTCCTAATTGTTATTTGGAGTAGATACAACACAGTCACTAAATGATTTGAAGTAAAATGGTCCTAATTGCAAAAAGTGCAAACCTGTGAGACTGGTGATTTACCACTCCATGCAATTATTATGGCACAATTAGAGAGTGTTGGGAATCCGTCCTGTTATTCGTCGCTTACGATATAGATGCCCCAAAAAGCCACTCCTGTTCTAAAAAAATCATTTAAAATCACAAATAATTCCAGAAGCTCTCCACTCCCCCGAGCTATCTCTGTCAAACTCTAGCTTTGTTACTGCATCACAACCATACACAGCTGCAACCTGCCGAATCACTCGCTCTGCCTCATATCGATCCGAATAACCGTCAGTTGTATACGAAACACCATCTTCATCATCTGTATGCGTATTCCCACGATAGTTAACTGAGAATGTACGTACACCCTTATAACTACCACGATATTTATATGATTTAAATTCATTCAATAACTCTGTATAACAATCTTCACAGTAAGTCGCATGCGGATTTACATCTGCTAATTCAGCGGCCGCTTTATCCACTTCGTTGTATGCATGAATTTTATACCTTTTTCCTGTTATCTTACATCCACATTGACCACAAGTAGCATTTACTTTTTTATATAATGCTACTCCTGCGACTACTCCTGCCGCTGTTGCATAAACCTTAGCATTATCTCTCTGACGTTGTGACATAACATATACCTCCTCATATAATCAAATTTTTTCAACCTTATATTTCAGTGAACAAACTCAGTCATGGATACTTCTATATATCAAATACTGAAATAGTGATATTAAAGTATACAAAATAGGGCATAATTGCTTCTGCTCTACATAGCTTTATGTATCTTTTCTAACAATTAAGTTCCTATATTCAAAAGTTCTCACTTTTTTCGTTCTACCTATTCGTATTCTCACTAAAAAAATATTATTACGTCAGCTCTGACGAGTAGTTTTCTTTCTTGTGTTCTTGGTAAAAACCTCCTTCCTTGTTGGGCTTGCGAAAAAATAGTTTATTTTCTCACCTCTATTATCGCTCAAAATCCCAAAAAGTGGGAGGTTTTTTTATATTATTTTTTTACTCGTCAAAGCTGTTATTACGTAAGAATACAATTACTTTTAGTTGTCTTTGTTCTTCTTTTTTATTCTTAGCTGTTGACGTTTTTCTTCACTAAGTGTTGGATGATGTAGCGAATTGGCTACATAAGCCCCTGCTAATATAAAACCACCTACCACAGCACCTGCAATAACATCAGTAACATCATCTTCATCAATCTTTCTATTTTTTTCATTCTTCATATCACCACTCCTTTCCGATCTTATTGCCGTCATTTTTATTTAATTCTTATAAATTTCAATCGTACTTAGTTCTATTCTTAATATATCATCTGTTTTCTGCTTTTTCAATATCATTTGCCTTTTTTTATCATTTTATCATTTTAATGATTGCCAATTACTGTCTATGTTCTGTCTTTTTAATTTCAATTACCAATTATAGCGCTTCTTGCCATACCAATTTTCTAGATAGAAGCTCATGAAATAATCACTTCATTTTTATAAATTGTAACCGCATTATAGCAAATACTTTTTCCACAATGCGGCTACGAATTTTCCTAATAATGCAACTCAATCAACCAATCATAAATTTTCTTCAAGTCGTCTTGCTGCTTCTCGAAGAATCCCCAAAATTCCTCTTCTACGTTTTTAAAAGCCACTAAATCATGTTGCAAAAACAGCTTACCTAAATACTTATAGATAACTTCAAGATTTTCTTGTTTCTTCTTTTCTAGCCAATCTGAAATATCCATTATGTTATCATACCAGATTTTATGTTCGTAATAACTATATGTCACCCAGTCTAACTCATAATCCAGCTTCACCAGTTTAGGAATTAAATCTGTCTTTACATATTTCAAAATTTCACGCACGCTATCATCTTGGAATTTATAAGCAATATCAACGTACGTTTCCTTTCCTGATTCTACAAGTCCATCTTCTGTTATTTGATCATATAATTTTGTATATTTGTTTATCACCACAAAACAATACAGATAATTTGACAGATATGTACATCTTACATCATACAAGAATTGAAAGTTTTTTTCTATTTTATCCCATGTAGAATATGGATTAAAACCGATAAAACCAATAATCGGGATCAATTGATGCTGATACAGCATTTTCATTACTGTATAGTTATCTTGCACTGTTGTGTATTTATGGTATAAATTTAAATCTTCCTGATTTCCTGACTCTAACCCCACGAATATCTCCACGAAGCCTGCTTTTTTCATGATATCAAGCAGTTCATGATCCTTTTCGTTATCTTTCAGTGATATCGCTTTTATATAACACTGCATAGCTATATGAAGATCTAGACTAATTATCTTTTCACATAGTTCCCTAACACGCTGCTTTGCATAATCATCATTCGGATCTAATATATTATCATCTGTAAAGAAAATTTTTTTCACATGAAATTTCTTCACCACCAGCTCAATTTGATTAACAATACTATTAATATCCTTATACGCTATTTTCCCATGTCTTTCAGTACAGAACGAACAGTTTCCTGTACAGATATTATTTTTTGTTTGAATGCAGTGAACTTTTCGCGAATTGCGTTCCTCTGTATCTCTTTCATAGTAATCAAATATAGGCAAATGCTTAATCTCTGTATTCAGAAATTCATGCTTATTATTTGTATCTGCTTTCGTAGCAATCGCATAATGGTTAATATTCTCTATTCTCCCATTATTTAGCAAGATTTGATTATATAATATTTCTGTAGGAATCTCACCATCTCCTAACGTGATATAATCGATGTTTTCGGTTTCATTAAAAATTTCCCTATAATATCTAGTTGCAAATCCGCCACCTATACTTGTAATTATCTTAGCATTTTTCTCTTTTATTTTCGAGCATAATGAACAGACCTTCGAATAATTGGCGCTTGTCACAGAGAATCCATATATATCATATTCTCCCCAGATTTTTTCAAAAATCTCTTCCGCCTTCATTTTATTCGGAAAATATTCGATATGAACATTAAACCCTTTGCCTCTCAAATAGCCTGCTAGTTGATCCATACCAATATTACCATATCGCCACACGTTATTAATTGAGACAAATTGGACTTTCAATTCTTTTTTATCTTTCATCCCAAACTCCTTCTAATGGATTATATAAGCATTTATAATTTTTTTCTGTTAGGCAACCAGTTTTTGCATAAGCAACTGGACGACAATCTTTACATGCATATCGAAATTCACATTCTTTACAGCCATCGATATCATCATATATTAATCCCCAACATTTTTTTAGCATATCCTGCTGTAATATTTCTCTAATTGTTAACTCCATTACATTCCCATAAGAAACATTTCGTGCAAACACACATGGCATTACATTTCCGTCATCTGATATCGCTATTTTCCCATACCAACATGTATTTCGCTGATGTGCCAAGTCGAATTTTTCCTTTGATGTTTGGAACTTTGGACACGTTCTAAACGAGTAATCTATTATTTTCTTTTGAGTAGGCATGTGTTGGTTTTGAGTTCCCCCTAGCACATCTCGTATTACATCCATTTTATATCCAGACACAGGAAGTTCTTTTACAAACTTTTGTATCTCATCTAGGTACATCTCATTTTCCTTCATTATAACGATCGCCAAATACACATTTACACCATGTTCTAATAAATAACTCATATTTTTCATTAAAAGGTCAAAGCTACCCTTTACCTTAGTAATCCTATCATGAACTTCAGCACAATGTCCATATAACGAAATCTTAACATCTATTTTGTTTTCTTCTATTATTTTCATTAAAGAATCGCTCATTAGACTGGCATTTGTAAACAAGGTCGTTTTTAAATTATGTTTTGATAATGTAAGCAATATTTCTTCCAAATTCTTGTTTACACATGGCTCACCACCTATTACAACCACCCTCTGCGTTCCAATTTCAGAAATTTGCTCAATTATGTCTTTCCACTGATGTAACGTTAGCTGTTTTCTAGCTGGAACATGCTCATTTCCTTCATAGCAATGAATACATCTCATATTACATCCCTGTGTAATTTCCAACCATACTAGTTCTAACGTATCTGCCATTGGTGTCTCTTTATATTTTCTAACTGAAAAATTTTTAGAATAAAGGCCATTTTCTTCTAGCTTCTCTATATACTGTAGCTCAATCTCATTTAACGTTTCTTCCATACTGTTATCTACCAACTTGTCTATTATAGAACAGGCTTCACGATTTACAGAATATACTTCATGTGTATTCAAATTATATAGTGCGCCATTTTTCTTTCCTTTTACATATACGACATTATTAGCAATTTCAAAATCCATATCATTACCATCCCTTTTACCCGTACTTTATATTACTCATGATAAAAATACCATATTGAATCAAAAAGCTTCAACTCAATATGGTACTTACTATTACTTGCTATTTCCTTTTTTTACTCTGTTATCTGGATGACAATCATCATCTGGACGACATCCTTCAGATGGTCCACAATCCGTTAAACAAAAACCATCAATATACTCCGTTCCGGTTACATTCTTAAGTGTTGGCATATACATACACCTCCTATTCAATTTGTATGTATACATTGTATTCAATTTAATTCCACGTGTCAATTGTCATTTTATTCAATAGTATTGATATTTTATATCTATTAAGATAAATGTATTTTATAACATACATTTTTCAATGTGATTTTCACCATTTTCTCGCTCGATTAATTTCCTTCCTTGCTTTTGCAATTGCCTTCATATCTGCACTTTTTCTGCTTTCGACATGAAGTGAACGATACAGTTCAAAACGCTCTTTTGATAATTGGCCATTCTCCAATGCCTGCCTTACTGCACAGCGCGGCTCGTTTGTGTGTGTACAATCACGAAAACGACACTGCGCCGCCAGTTCTGCAATATCTTCAAATGTATCATCAATTCCTTCGTCTACATCACAAAGTCCAATCTCTCTCATACCTGGTGTGTCAATCACAATTACACCACTTGGTAACTCAATCATTTCTCGATATGTTGTTGTATGGCGTCCTTTCGCATCTTTTTCACGAATCTCACCTGTTTTCATAATCTCTGTTCCTGCTAATGCATTGACAAGTGTTGATTTTCCAACACCTGAGGATCCTAGAAGTGCAATTGTGTTTCCTGGCTGCAGATACACCTGTAATTTATCCATCCCATCACCTGTCAAAGCACTGACCGCATGAACTTCTATATGCGGAAGCATTTGCTTAAACTGCATTTTAAGGCTCTCCACATTATTACACAAATCTGCCTTTGTCAAAACCGCTACTGGCTGTATGCCCTCCTGCAACACAGTCGCTGCATAGCGCACTGCTCGATTAAGATTAAAATTGTCATTTAACGACATGACAAGAAAGGCATAATCGAGATTGGCTGCCATTGGCTGTTCTTTCATACTTTTTGCAGTATCCGGACGAGTCAGGTAATTCTTTCTCTCACAGATCTCTATAATTCTAGATTCCCCTTGTGTATTATATTGAAATTTCACATAATCGCCAACAACAGGGAACATGGATTCTTTCTGATAGAATTTACCACTTAGCTTCGCAGGAAATTCTTCTGTTCCGTAACGAATCACAAAACTATTCTTCTGTACTTCACTGATCCGACCTACTTGTACCTCTGATACTGATTTTTCCCTCTGATAATTTATATTGCTCAATTCCATTCTCCTATCTTCTTACCTGAGGTTAAGTACCTCTGCTTTTAAAAAGATTATAGAAATCAAACATGCAAAAGTCAATATTACAGGCGTCCCGAGAATTTTTCCATCCATTCTTGCTCTAATGCCCTCACGGGCTATCACCACATCACCTGATATTCTCCAAATCCAAAGCTGCTGTTTTTTCCAATATGCAGTAATTCTCCTGCAAACAGTAGTTTCATTGTATCTTCATTTGCACCATCGAACCAAACTTTTCCTTTGATTCCACGAAGTGTCATTGCACTGTCTCTTCTATTTGAATAGCGATTGACTCCTTCTAATCTTGACTGTTGGCGCGTAGTAACAGCTGTCTCTGGCGTTTCATCCCAAAATATTTCTGCTTCTATGCCTTCAAAGCAGTCCAGCATATAAAGGCGGCGGCGAATGGACGCGATAATTGGATCCATTTGAAGATCACGAATAAATTCTCCCTGATATTTTACTGTGAATGGTGTATGAAACGTCAGCATCCCTGAATAACAGGCGTCACTTACATGAGAAAAACTTTTCTGCTGTTCTTTTGGCAGCTGTGATTCCTGTAGCTGTACTTTTTTTAGCTGTCTCATTCGGTAATCAATATATTCTCCCAGCATGGAAATTTGATAGTTTCCCATTTGAATGCTGTTATTTACAAGAATATCCTGCCAATACTGATTTTTAACAGAAACAATAATAAAATGTGCCTGATGCTTGCCAAGACCTGATGCTCCGAGCATACTGATTGCCTGAAGATATTGATTAAAGTAAACAATATTTTTTCCGAAGAGAATTAGCTGAAAGCTCAACTGATCTCCCTGATAAAACTCTTCCTTATAATTATCACATTCAAGCACATAGCCTACGCTCTCGCCCGTTGTCACAAAAGATGGCTTCTTTTCATATTTAGAATACATTATGCGCTGCACGATACATTCATCTAAAAAATCACATTTTTCACATTCGCGCCCACGCACACAATTAGCACGCAACAGCATTTCTCCGATTCCACCGCGAATAGCAGATACCTTCTGTTTAGGCAGCATGGTGTCCTCTGTAAATTGTACTACAAATGTAAGTTTTGTATAGCGAATGTCCTGTGACTTTATTAACAGCTGACTCATGCTGCACCTCTTTCTTCGTTTTCATTACAAAGCCTCTTCTGCAAATATACTTGTATTGGCTTTGTTTTTAATATCTGCTTAATCGAACAAACGATAAAACTCATCCTTATATCCAGCCATGTGATCCCACACTGCAGGACTAAGCATCTTCTTCTCTGCCATTTCCTCAAGCTGTGGAAGTGTTACCTTGATAACATCCTCTGTCTCTCCCTCTTCAAGATGAACCTCATCAAGTGCCACATCTTTAAAAACGGCATAATTATCGCCAAGGAACTGACCAATATGATTGTCTCCAAGCTCAATCAGCTCATCTTCTTCAATCTGAATGCCTGTTTCTTCCTTAAGCTCACGCACAATGGCATGTCTGCTTGTCTCTCCTGAAATCATATGACCGCCTGTGTTCTCCCACTTACCAGGTGCATAACGTTTCTGACTGCTTCGTTTTGTGAGCAAAATCTTTTTTTCGCTGTCAATTACCCAGATGCCAACACAGTACAGGCAATATCCATACGGAACATTCTCGCCTGCCTGAATGGTCTTTCCTGTTTTTCTGCCTTGCTGATCATATAAGTCCCATTTTTCCTGTTTTGCCTGCATAGTGTTTTCCTCTATTCCTCTTTACTTCTACTATTTTCCAATTAAGTCTACTAGGAGTTGCCCACTTTGTCAATATATGATATGATAATACAAAAATAACAGGTTCATTTAACATTACAGTTCACGGCAAAGCCCCATGAACAGTAACTCATTACACAGGAGGCATTATTATGAATTTTTCTTTCTCACCAGAAACCATTTCTGCATGGCGTGAAGGTCATGTTATGAATGATATCGTATTTAACCTTGGATGCTGCTGCCCTGGACAGGGCACTGAGGAGGTCTTTTCTTATATTGAAGTGATATATAAGGATGGAAACCGCCATTATTTCTATGAAAATCAAACCGGCTTTGACCGCTTTGAAAAAGATTTCTATGACAAGCGTTTTACCTCATTCCATGAGTTCTGGACAACAGAAGAAGCTGCCGAGGAAAAACGTGATCTGTTCTCTTTCCGCTACTATGTACGCCGCCCAGAAGATGCCTATACACATCTTACCACTTCTGAGATGGATGAATTAAAGACAAAGCTTCCGGCTTCCTGTAAGAAGCCAGATCGCATCACACAATTTCATCACTATGATCGCACGGTTAACTATAACGAAGACTCAGAAAGCTAAACTTGAAGTATCAAGGTCACGCAAAACACCTTACAAAACAGCAAAATATCCAGACACTCGCGTTCTCTTTCGAAGCAATGTCTGGATATTTTTATGTTTTTTGATACAAAAGTTTACTCTATAGTCACTAGCTCATACTCTATACTTCTAAAACCAAGCTCTGCAGCTGCCTCAATTGTATGAACTTCGTGTCTATCATTGCACTCTCACGACCCGCTAGACTTGTAGTGGCGCACGCCAACGCGCCACAGCACATAACACGGGATCAAAAAAATAACAGCAAATAGTGGCATTACCATGTTCCAGAGAGAAGTAGTTCTTCCTAGCAAATATAAGAGCGGATAATACTGAATCAGCGCATACGGAACAATCACGGTACAAAACTGCAGCATGCGCTTTCCGTAGATTCCAATCGGATATTTGCCATATTCTCTTGCACCATCTGTTAACACATTCATAAATTCGAGTCCATCTAGTGTGAAAAAGCAAAGTGCTGCATATACCATGAACAATCCTGAAAAAACTGCTGCCCCACCGATCAGCATAAAAAGAACAGTTAACACGCGCGTCAGATTCCAGTCTATCTGTACAGTCATAACGCCATAAATAAACAAGATAATTGCTTGAAAGCTTCTTCCGATTCTTGATAATTCAAATTTGCTTCCTAATACCTGCAAGATTTCGTTGCGTGGTCTTACAAGGACTCGATCAAACTCGGCATGGCGCACCATTCCAGAAAATGAGTCAAAGCCTCTTGCAAACATTTCTGCCAATGAAAACTCAACCAAAACAAGTGCATAGCAAATCAATACTTCACTATAGGTAAAACCTTTCACCTCGTGGAATCGCTGAAACATGAATGTAATTCCCATAAACACGTTAAATGAAAACAAAAACTGGCCAAGTGTCGTCAAAAAGAAGGAAGTCTTATACTGCATTGCACTTCGAATATGAATACTGATATAGTGCAAATACAGACGAACTGCTGAAATCCTTGCATTCTCAGCTTTCATGTTGCCTCTACTTCTTTTTCTGTGCCTTTTTTCATTTTGATTTCCATTATGATTTCTATTTTTGTTTCTTTCGATTCTTCTATTCATTCTTTCCATGGCTCACCCTCCCTGCACAACTAGCTTTTTTTCAGCAAGTTTAGCAAATCGCCATCCAACTCCAACAAGCACAATGAGCCAAAATATTTGAAGAAAAATTGCCTCTGCCATGGCGCGGCCTGATAAATCGCCTGAATAAATTCGAAATGGCACATTCTGCATAGCAGCAAACGGAAGCACCTTTAACACGCGCTGTACCGCCTCTGGCATAAATGGAAGCGGCACGATCTGACCTGACAAAAGCTCACATGCCGATGCGTAAAAAATGCGAATGCCTTGGGCAGAAATCGTAAAACAACAGCTGGTATAAATAATCACGCCTATTGCAACTGTTACTAGTGTTCCAAGTATCATTGTCAGTAAAAATAAGAAAAGCGTCATTGGATCCTGTGGAAGCATCAATTGATATGGCTTTGGCAAAAATAGTGCCACAACTAAAATTGGCGCACAGCGAAGCAATGCCTTTGACACACGGTTCGCGACACTTCTTGCAAACCACATCGAATAAATATGTATCGGGCGGCACATCTCATAGGCAATATTTCCATCCACGATAGATGAAAATATTTCTGCTTCCATCATCCATGCCATGAACAATGCCAAAAATGCCTGCTGCAGCCAAATATAGCTGGCGACAGCTTCAAAGCTCATTGGAAAGGCAGACGCATCTGCCTGATAAAATGCTCTAAAGACAAGAAGTTCCATAAATCCCCATGTAAACTGGGTGACGACTCCAGCTGCTGCCGCTGCGCGATATTGTAATCCCATCAAAAAGCGCATGCGAAAAAAAGAGAGATACTTTTTCATTTGACTCATCCCCCCCTCTTAAATCTCAAGGCTGCGATACAGCTTTACAACTGCCTCGTCCATGGATGAGGCACCCTGCTTTAACTCTTGCGGACTGCCGTCCATCAATATACGCCCTTTTCCGATCAACATAATACGATGCGTAATTGCTTCGATATCCTGCATATCGTGAGTAGTCAATATTACTGTTGTTTTGTGGATTTGATTGAGCTGCTTAATAAAATCACGCACGGCAAGTTTCGACACTGCATCAAGTCCAATCGTTGGTTCATCCAAGAAAAGAATGCTTGGACTGTGAAGTAGCGATGCCGCAATCTCACAGCGCATTCGCTGTCCAAGTGAAAGCTGTCTTGCCGGTGTTTTTAATAGCTCTGATAAGTTTAGAAGTTCTGTCAGTTCTTCGAGATTATTTTTATACATTGCCTGTGGAATGGAATAGATATCCCGCAAAAGTTCAAACGAGTCAATTACCGGCACATCCCACCAAAGCTGGCTTCGCTGCCCAAACACAACACCTATATCCTTTACATAGGAAATGCGATCCTTCCATGGAATCTTTCCGTTGACAACACAAGTTCCCTCATCCGGCGTTAAAATACCGCTGAGTACCTTAATTGAAGTGCTTTTACCAGCTCCATTTGGACCAATATAGCCGATTGTCTCTCCGTCCTCAATCTGAAAACTGATGTGATCAAGTGCGTGAATTTCTTCATATTCACGCCGAAATAAACTTCGGCATGCTTCTCTCATGCCTGCTTTTCTCTTTGCAACCTTATAGGTCTTACATAAATTTTGTACTGTAATCATCGTACTTCCTCCTGGTAGTCATACAAAAACTGTCACGGTTCTCACATATGTGTGAACTGTATCTTGCCAAGTAGGTCTGCCTTTTATGGATTTTGCCATAAAATACCTATCTGATCCGGTTTGTCCCGCCTTCAGGCCCGTCCGTTCTAGGGTTTGTCCGTTCTCGTACATGCTGTACATTCTTTTGCAAAAGGACTTTTACTATAGCATATTTTCAGGTATATGTCAAGAACTTATTCTTCACATTCTGCAAATCTCAGCTTTTAATTCTTCTGGTGAATTAATCTCATACGGATGGCTGTTTAATCGGATTGTTGAATGAAGGCACGCACCTGTCTCCTTTTTTGTAAGGGTCTGCCCACAAAATGCCGCCCAAGCTGCCTCTTTAGGCACACCATAGCGCTGCAATGCAAAAACTTCCTCATATTCGTGAGCCAACAGCTTTGGATCAGAATAAAAATCAGTGCCGCAAGTCATGCGAACACCTTCTTTTACACAATATTCTACTGCTTTTTGATGTGCTATAACAGCCGGACGCGCATGCTCTGCAAAAAACGATGCGACCTGTAGTGGATTATCATTAGCGGCAAGCAGCTGATAAATTGCTGCTGTCGGAACGTAGAGTATGTTTTTTGATGATAATTCATATGCCTGTCTTTGATTCATGTAAATACCATGCTCGACTGAATCCACACCTGCCTCAATGCACCAGTCTAGGCTGTCTCCGCCCCATGTATGAACCATGACAAGTTTTCCAGACGCATGATAGTCTTGTACCAGCTTGAAAAATATTTCTTTTTTCATTGTTGGAATCAGTACTTTCTCTGGTGGTGCACCGACACCGCCTGTTGCAAAAATCTTTACCCACAGACTGTTTCGTTTTTTTATACAATTCTGAAAAGCACTGTCTTTAGCATTTTCACCATTCACCATTCCAGAGCATTCGACAACAGAAAGCGCATTTTCTTTAGTGCTTTGTTTCCATGCATCTGCCTTGATGCACTCTAGCCCGCCTGCATCGCGAACTATACGAAAACCCATAGCAACAAGTTCATTAAGGCAGCGCTTAATGCGCCCTTCTACATCCAAGCTACTTCTCTTTTCCTGATCATCATGATCAAAATCAGTCCACCCTGCATGGAGGTGGAAATCTACAAAACCTGGAATTTCATATTGTATCTGACTGATGCCTGTTAACACTTTTGAACCGGTCACATCTGTTTGTGCTTTTAATTTGTTTGAATTATCTGCCTTATCTACATAAATTTCTTTTATCCAATCTGCTCTCTTTTCCATGGTTTCTTCCGTTTCCTCTCATTGACTTTCTCTCATCTTTCACGGTCCACTTCTTCACTCTAAATACGGCAGAGTTGGCACACTGTCAAGCAGAAGTTTTCCATACTCTGTTTTAGGTTTAGCAAAAAAAGCTTCCTTTTCTCCTGTCTCTTCAATTTTTCCATCCTTCATTACAGCCACCTCATCACAGATATCATAAATAACACCCATATCGTGCGAGATGAAAAGAATTGTCAGCCCCATCTCCCGTTTAAGTTCTTTGATTAATTGCAGCATACGAAGCTGCACTGAAACATCTAAAGCACTAGTTGGCTCATCTGCAATCAAAAATTTTGGTGAAACACAGAGCGCTCTTGCAAGTGCAATTCGCTGCTTTTGTCCGCCAGAAAAAGATGATGGAAAACGTGAAAGTGTATCTTCTGGAAGTTCCATGCGCTGTACCCATTCCTGACATTTTTCCTTTACATGCGCCCTGTCTGTAACTTTATGAAACAGCATTGCATCAGAAAGTATTTTTTCTATTGTGTGCTTTGGATTTAATGAACCTTCTGGATTTTGAAATACCATTTGAATTTGTTTACACTGCTGCTTGCGATGCAAATGCTTTTTCTTGCTATAAAGCATTTCTCCATCAAATACAACTTCTCCCGTATCAGCCTGCAAAAGCCCAGTGATAACCTTTGCCAGTGTTGACTTTCCTGAACCTGATTCTCCAACCAGACCAAGTACTGTATTTTTTTTAATATCAAGACTGACATTATTTAATGCAGGGTATTCTTTGTATGATGCCTGAATATTTCTAATTTCTAAAAGTACATCACTTTTTTGCATTTTGCTGCCGCTCCTTCTTAATGATATGTTATTATGTTGGGGTTATCTATGTGGGATACGCAAAATTGCTGACAAAAGCATTTTCGTATACTCATCCTTAGGCGTTAATAAAATCTCCTTTGTCGCAGCTCTTTCCACAATTTTTCCATGATGCATCACAGCAAGATGACTGCATATGCCTGCTGCCACTGCCAAATTGTGAGTGACGAACAATATGGCAAAATTCATCTCTTTTTGCAGCGACAAGATCAAATCAAGTGTCTGCTTTTGAACAGTAACATCAAGCGCCGTGGTCGGTTCATCACATAAAAGCACATCTGGGTTACAGGCAAGTGCCATGGCAATCAAAATTCTCTGACATTGTCCACCGGAAAGCTCTGATGGAAGGCGATCCTTTTTAGAAAGCTCTTTCGGTAAGCCAAGGCGCTCAATTAGCTCATTAGCGCGGCATACCGCTTCTTTTTTGCTCACATTTTGCCTTATCATAACAACCTCAATGAGCTGTGCAAAAACAGGACATAGCGGATCGAGTGCACTCATCGGATTTTGAAAAATCATTGCCACATTTCCGTTAATCTTTTTTTCTTCATAGCTCTCTGAAAGATTTTTAGGAAGCAGTCCTATCAGGCTTTTTAATGTAAGTGTCTTTCCTGAACCTGATTCTCCAACTAGACCAAGCGTCTCTCCTCGCTTTAACTGCAAAGAAAGATGATCGACAAGAAGTCGGCCATCTTTTCCAGTCACTATTAAATTTTTTACTGATACAATCGGTTCTACTGCTTTTAAATCTGATGCTATGGATTTCACTGTTTCAACTGAATCAGTCTGCTTTTCCATAAAATTCTTACATCCTTTCTTTTTCTTAACGAAAACGATCTGCAAGCCCATCTCCTATAAATGAGAGCGCCACTCCTGTATATACGACAAACATACCAGGCAAAACTGAAAGCCACCAGGCACTTGTCATAAAGGTTTGTCCTTCTGAGATCATGGTACCCCAATCTGGTGTGGGTGGTGAAATTCCAATGCCCAAGTATCCAAGTGTTACAATAATGACGAGAAGTCCAACCATATCTGTCATTAAAAGGACAATTGCCTGCGGAATAATATTGGGGAGCAGTTCACAAAATAAAATTCTGATATCAGAGTATCCAAGAATCTTTGCTGCTGCAATCCACTCTGAATTTTTAAGTGCTGCACTTTGTCCTCGTGCTACCTTGCAGTAAATAAGCCATCCAACTAACAAATATGTGATAAAGATACCGTGCGAACCTGCACCAGATGCAAATGCGATCACAATGACAAGCAAATAAAATGGAAATGCGATAAATGTATCTGATGCCATTCCTACCAGCCAGTCAATCGCACCTCCAAAATATCCTGCTGCCATTCCAAGAGAAATACCTATTATAAATGGTGCTATCTCAGCCATAACCATAATCCATAGATCAGTTCGCGCAGCATACAGCGTTCTTGTGAATAAATCACGCCCTAATTGATCTGTTCCAAACAAGTGCTTTGCCCCAGGTGCCTGGAGAAACTCTGCAAGATTTTGTTCCAGCGGATCATATGGGCAGATCACAGGCGCCAGTACAGCTAAAACTACCAGTAGACCCATCATAAAAAGACCGATCCACAATGTCGGCGCATGTGTTTTTTTTAATTTTTTTCTTTTTGCCTGTTTCATAACAATATGCGCCTTTGCCCTTTCATTTTACTTAATATGTTATACTGTCACAATTTTTACACTTTTGCCATTCGCGGATCAATCTTCTTTGCAATCAAATCAACAATCAAGCTAATAATGACAACAAAAAATGCGCAGTACAGCGTGATTCCCTCTACAAGTGGAAAATCACGATTGGATATTGCCTCAAATAATAGCTTTCCAATTCCTTTTACAGCAAATACCTGCTCAACCACAAGTGTTCCGCCTATTAAATAAGACAAATTGACAAAAAGCAGCATCAATGTTGGCACTACTGCATTATGAAGCACATGTTTCCATAAAATTACACGTCTTGGAAGCTTTGCTGCACAAAGCGTAAGCACAAAATCTGCATCAAGTGTTTCTATCAATTGCTCTCTAAGTGAACGCACAAGCGGCGGAATCTGCCCAAATGATACAGTTATTGATGGCAAAATCAAACTATAAATCATGCCTGCTGTCCCTTTTTTCAGACCGCCAACTGGAAACCACTTCAAATTAACAGAAAAAATAAGAATCAAAATTAGTCCGATCCAAAAAACAGGCATACCATGCGCAATAATAGGAATAATCCTAATTAAATGGTCTGCAATGCCATCTTTATGTGTGGCTGCCGTAAATGAAAGAAGCAGTGATATAACAATTGAAATAGTCATTGACATGACAACAAGCAAAAGTGTCACTGGTGCATACTGTAAAATCAGACTGCGGCACGATACGCCATATTTAATTGAATTGCCCGTATCTGCATGTAAAAATACATTTTGCAGAAAAATGAGAAACTGCTGCCCAAGTGAATCATTTAAATGCAGCTGCTCTCTTAATTGGTTTACTGCCTCATCTGTCGCATGTTCTCCAAGAACCATAACAACTGGATCTCCTGGCACGAGACGAATCAGTAAAAAAACTGCTGCTGTAACAAGCGCAATGACAAGAGCTGCCCTAATAAGCGCTCTTGTCATCGTTTTATAACTATTATTCTTCAAAATAAACATCCTCAAAGTGGACACTTCCATTCGGCAATACAGTAAAGCCCTCTACATTATCTCTCAGTCCAACTACGTTCTCTGAATTATACAGCGGAATATATGGAACTTCATCTGCTAAAATCTGCTGCAGCTCTTCGTAAACTGCGGCACGCTCATCTCCGTCTGGTGTCACTTGTCCTTTTCTCATCAAATCTGCTGCTGTTTCATTGTTATAAGAAGTCCAGTAGCACTTGCTCCATCCATCTGGATCGACCTGAAATGCAAAAATAGAGTTTGCATCTGGATAATCTGCTGTTGCACTATTGATCATCATAGAGAAATTTAAATCGCGGAAATCTGAACGGAATGTTGAAATTTCCTGTGCATTAATTTCAATATTGATTCCAATCTGTGCACCTGCTGCCTGAATGATCTGTGCCTCCTGAAGACGTGTATTATTTCCAGATGCAATGCTGATCGTGGTATCAAAGCCATCAGGGTATGCAGACTGTGCCAATTCTTCTTTTGCAGCGTCAATATCATACGAAAGCGCATTTACCGTATCATTTGTCTGATACAAAAGTGCACGCGGAAGAACAGTGTTTGCTATCTCTGCATAGCCAAAGGTTAATGCCTTTGTCAGTGACTCTCTGTCAATTGCCATTGCAAGTGCACGGCGTACATGCTCATCACTGAAGTGCTCATCAAGCGTATTAAAGAACAGTTCTTCTACATTATAGCTAAAGCTGGTTGCTGTCTTCGTATCAGCATTTCCATCTACATTTGATGCATTGCTAAGTGACAAATCCTCAATTCCGTCAATCTCACCTGCAAGCAGCTGATTAAGTGCCTGATTGTCATCATCTACTACTTTATATACCAGCTCATCAATATATGGCTTTCCTTCCTGCCAGTAATATTCATTCTTTACAAAAGTCAAATCTCCAGATGGATCCCACTCGGATACGGCAAATGGACCTGTACCGACTGGATTCTTGAAAAACTCCTCCTCAGTCTTTCCACCAAAATCCTTTGGAATAATTCCATTTGAGAAATTGGCAAGCTCTGAAAGAAATGGTGTGTAAGCTGTTCCCAGTGTAATTTCTACTGTCTTTTCATCCACTGCCTCAACAGATTTTACATCTGCCTCAATTGGAAGGGATCCTCCGACTTCAAGATGGCGCTCAATGGAAAACTTGACATCCTCTGCTGTCACATCTGTGCCATCGCTAAACTTTAAACCATCACGAAGCGTAAAGGTATATACAAGACCATCATCACTGATCTTATGATCTTCTGCCAGCCAGTCAATAATATTTCCATCGTTATCAAAAGTCACAAGTGACTCAAACACCTTATCAATTGCAAAGGCATTATTTTCTGTAATTTCCTGATGAAGATCGAAAGAGGTCGTAGAATCAGATCTGGCATAAGTGAAAGTTCCACCAGATGTTGACTCTTCGCCTGCTAAAGCCAATGTACTGGCTCCAAGACTAAAAACGGCTGCCGCCGCTACTGCTGTAAGAATGTGATGTTTTCTCATAATCGTACCATGCCCTTCCATTCCCCGAAACAGACTTTTTTCTCGCCCATCAACAGGGAAACTTTATTTTGCAGTTACAGTTCACGCATCATGCTAGATGCGGATGCTTGCAAACCCTCATAACTGCTTAACTGCTTGTGTTCTATCATACCATGTTATTTTTTTCTGTCAACAAAATAAGAAAAGGATTTTTCCTATATTTTGCTATAGGATGTTCTTATATCGAGTTGCATTTATTTTTCTTTTTTCTTTACGTCCTCTTAGTTTTGTGTTACACTGCAGCATAAGAAAGCGAGAGCAAACATGATATTAGCAGGAGGTTTTTTCAATGCAGGAAAACATTGTCATACTTGGAACTGGTTTTATAGCAGGCTATTTAAACAGGGGTCTTCATTATCTTTTTTCAGAATTAAAACAACCAATGGTAGGAAATGTGTGTGCCATTGGAAAACATCCAGAAAAATTAGCTTCGCGTACTAATATATTAAAGGACTGTGTGCTTTGTACAGATCCAATTGACTCTGTATTATTCAAGTTCCATCCTACAATTCTCATAGTCGCGGTGCCTCCGACTGTCTCTGTCGATATTGCAAAAACCATACTTCTTCCCTATTATAATACGCTTCGTGCCGCCTCACAGCCACTGCCAGATTTGTATTCCTTTACTCCAACACCAGATGAAAACTGGTATGCGAATCTTCTCGGAAACGACGTTTCTATCGTTAAAATTCTTCCAAATATTTTTACTGACGTTCATGGAATTGATATCACAAGTGTCGGCATCAATACCATATCCCCAACACCTGCTTTTAAGCACTCTAACCGCCGTGTACTGCTTGACATTCTGCTTACCCCTTACGGAAAAACAGTTTCTTTATCTGCCTCTCAGGCACTGATCTTTCTGGCCGGAAAAATCACAAGCCATGTCTGCTGTGAAGCCTGCTTTTGCATTCACGAAGCCGCACAAAAGGCTGGTCTTTCAGTTACGCTAAATGATATCGGAAAAGCATTTCAGTATGCCCAGAGATCATTTACGAAATTTTTCGATGATCCAGTTCCATCTCTTCGCCGTAATGATCTTCTGCCGTCTGCATTGTTAGAATTTATGCAGCATTTTTCTGATACCTGGTTTGGTGGTCTTCACGATTTTACAACCTCAATGCCTGTCTGTGTATCTGATGAGGAAGCACTGTCTCTTGATGTCTACTCATACGCACTCAACACGATTGCCATCGCATTAAAAACAAAAGAGGAGTTGGAACAAGATACAAAAAATGCCGCCACAAAGGGCGGCATACTCGAACGAGGAGTTGAATACTTTTATGAAGTTATCGAAAGTGAGCTTGGCAATCAGGCATTTTCTGCCGCTTGTGATCATCCGATTTCTTCTGGCTACTGGGAAACACTTCGCAGTCAGGTATGCAGCCTAAGCCGAGAAGCCTATGAGCGCAGTCTGCATCTTACATCACATTAACCATGCCATTTAGTTTACTGTGTTTTTGTTGCCTGCGCTTTCGTTGTCTTTGGCTTCCATCTAGGATAAATCATCCATGATGCAATTCCTATTACAGCAAGCGCACGCAGCGCCCAAAGCAGATACTGTCCCACCGAATAATATGTATTTTGCTCATATGGTGATAACGATACACTTATAAGTACATGATGCAGCAAAAATATCTCATATGAATACTTTGAAAGCACACCGACAAGTTTTTTCAGAATCACGCACGGCAAATTTTTTATCCGATCCAGCGCATTTCCTGCTGCCATAAAAATCAGATACCACAAAATGCCTTCGACTGCAAATAAATACCACGTTACACGCTCTGGAAGCGGGACAAACACAACCAGGCACAACACTACAGCTGCTGCCACACCTGTGCGAAGTGACACGTTTTTCATATAGCGATACAGATAAATACCCGCCAGAAAAACAACCACATTTAATAAGATATCCTTGTCCACTCTTCCCGTATTTCCAAGAAGCTGTACCATCACTAGATAATAAAGAATCGCTGCGATTAGTGTTGGCTTTGGATAGCGCTTAACCAGTGCATACAATACCGGAAAGACGATGTAAAGGACAAGAATCATTCCGATAAACCATTCTCCGACAAGGTAGTGGCTTTGAATACCAAACAACGATGCATAGCCATCAAGTCCGGTAATAGTCCATAAAAATGACAAATCAAAAAGTTTAACTCCGCCGCCAAATCCGCCCATCAAGTAGCATACAAAGTATGCCATATAAAATGATGGAAAAATACTCCACCAGCGCTTTTTATAGTAAGTTTTTAAGTCACTGCAGCGCTCATAGGAGATACACTGCGCGGCGCCGGACACCAGAATAAACAGTGACACTCCCTGCCAGCCAAGATATCCCTGCGTGCCAATTTTCGTTACGACAAGCGGGCTTTCCATAAGGCGCGCACTCCACTCGCAGTTCATATGATAAAATACAATCAAAAGCATGGCAGCCGCACGCATAAAATCATAGGCAAAATAGCGTTTCTTACTCTCTTTTGTTTTTTGCTGTTCCATCAGATCCGCCCCTCTCTTTTTGCCTGTGCCTTTGAGTAGCCGCAGCCACAATAGCTCTGGCGGTACAAATCATGCTCCTTTGACAGCTCCACAGAACGCTTATAGCCATTCTTTTTCTTAAAATCTGAAAACAACCAGGGGATGCCATATTTGGCTCCCACTTCCGCCCCTATCTCATTTAATTTCTCAGCGTTTTTCATTGGACTTATGGAAAGTGTCGTTGTAACATAGTCAAACCCACCATCTGCTGCTAACTTCGCAGCTTCCTCTAAACGCAGCCTATAACAGGCGAAGCAGCGCTCACCGCCCTCGTCCATCTGCTCCATTCCTTTCGTGATCTCATAAAAGCGCTGTGGGTCATATGTTCCTTCCACAAGCTGAATCGGATAAACTGTATCAAGTTCCGAAATCAGACGTGCCTGTTCTGCGACACGTTTTTTGTACTCTGTCTCCTCTGTGATATTCGGATTATAGTAAAATACGGTGATTTTAAAGTAATTGGACAGATACTCTAACACGTAGCTGCTGCACGGTGCACAACAGCTGTGCAAAAAAAGTGTCGGAACATGCCCGGCCTTTGTTTCTTTATCTATCGTCTCTTCCAGACGCTTTTGGTAATTAATTTTATTCATAAATTTCGTTTGGTTCCTTTCTTGTCTTTTTTCTATAACTCCATTATAATAAACTCCATGAAAAAAGAAAGGAGTTCTTTATATATATGGAAACAAAACTTGTTCTTCTTGGAACGGGAACGCCTAATGCATGCCCAAATGCAAGCGGCCCGTCTTCCGCAATTGTTGTTGGGAATCGTGCGTATCTGGTTGATTTTGGACCGGGCGTTGTCCGTCAGGCTTCCAAGGCTTATTTTAACGGGATTGATGCACTTCGCCCTGATCTTTTATGCACTGCTTTTTGTACCCATCTGCACACTGATCACACTGCCGGATATTCAGATCTTATTTTTACTCCATGGGTGCTTGAGCGCAATACACCACTTAAGGTTTTTGGTCCAAAGGGACTGCGTCATATGACTGACCATATTTTAGAAGCATATTCCACAGATATTGATTTTCGTATTCATGGATTTGAAAAAGCAAATGAAAATGGTTATAAGGTGGATGTGACCGAAATTGAAAATGAAGAAAATCCTGGCATTATCTATCAGGATGAATATGTGAGCGTGGAGGCATTTCCTGTCAGCCACGGCACACTAACCTGCTATGGCTATAAATTCGTGACGGCAGATCGCACAATTGTAATCAGCGGCGATACGGCTCCTCTTGAACTCGTAGCCCAAAAAGCTTCTGGATGCGACATTTTACTGCATGAAGTAGAATATTCAGCTGGTATCTCTGCACGCGAACCAAAGTGGCAGAAATATCACAGAGAAGTGCATACATTAAGCACGGATCTGGCATGGGTAGCAAAAAAAGCTCAGCCTAAGCTTCTTGTTACATACCACCGAATTTACCATATGAATATCCAGGATAACCACATCAATCTGGCTGCTGAAACGGCTCGGCGCGATGAGGCAATCCTGGATGAGATTAAGACCGCTGGGTATGAAGGTTATACCGTAAACGGACGCGATTTGGATGTCTTTTAATGATGTGGTTGGCTACCCGGTAAGCTTACAAAAGGCGGTCTCGTAAATCACATTCGTCTCGCCGCCATTTACACTACGATACTAAAAATTCTAGTACTTCATCTGCTGTTCTGACACATGATAAACACGTCGGTACAGCAGATTTTTTATTTTCTCATATTCCGTTTCCGTAATTGTCCTCTGATATGTCATAATACGAAGCGGAATTGGTTCTCTTCCCGGAGCAATTGATGGCTGAGTATATGGATATGGATTATAGCAAAATCCATTTCTTTCATAAAAGCTAATACGCCTTTTTTCAAGTTCTCCTTCTGGCAGCTCAACTTCAAGACATGTCATTTTATTTACATTAGCAAGGACCTCTCTTAACATGCGTCCTCCGATACCACCATTTCGTACTTTGCTGCTTACTGCAAAATGCTCAAAGAATAAGATATCATCAAACTCCCAGGCAGATAAAAATCCATCTATTTCTTTTGTTTCTTCATTTCTATGTATAAACACCTTATATTCTGGATTCTCAAATAATTGTTTCTGGCCCTCATATCCTCTATATTCATCATATGGAAAACTTTGTTCCATTATTGAATACATCTGATCGAAGTCTTCAAATTTTAATAATTCTACCATAGTATCTTTTTCTTCCCTTTCTTCAAAACATTTTTTGCGTGTATTATTAAGGATACCAATTTTCCTAAGTAATGTAAAGAAAAGTTCAATATGTTGAACTTTCAAAATAACACTTGAACCACAAATTATATCGTGTTATAGTGTCCTTTGTAAAATTTTGAACTAACAAGAAAGAGGATTTTTTATGCTTCAATTTATTGAGACCGTCAATTCGGCCGTGAACAATTTCATCTGGGGTGTTCCGGCTATGGTTTGCATTTTCGGCGTTGGCCTTTATTTGAGTCTTCGCACACGTTTTCTCCAGATACGCAAATTTCCTTATGCAATTAAAACAACAATCGGACGAATGTTCCGCAAAAAGAACGCATCTGATGGTGCTTTGACACCATTTCAGGCTGTATGTACTGCGCTTGCTGCAACTGTTGGTACTGGAAATATTGCCGGTGTTGCCGGTGCGATTGCAATAGGCGGATCTGGAGCTATCTTTTGGATGTGGATCTCTGCTATTCTTGGTATGTGCACTAAATTTGCCGAGGTAACACTTGCCGTTCATTTTCGTGAGAAAAATGCTGATGGCGATCTGGTCGGCGGTCCAATGTATTACATAAAAAATGGTCTTGGAAAACGTTGGATGTGGCTTGCTTATCTTTTTGCCGCCTTTGGTGTACTGACTGTATTCGGAACTGGAAACGCAACACAGGTTAACACAATCACCACTGCTATTAATTCAGCTCTTATTGATTTTCACGTAATCTCTAATGATGCTGTGTCAACTTCTAATTTAATCATTGGTATTGTAATGGCTGTACTTGTTGCACTCATTTTGTTGGGCGGTGTAAAACGTATCGGACAAGTAACAGAAAAGCTTGTTCCTTTTATGGCATTATTATATATCGTTCTTGCTGTCGGTGTTATCGTAATCAATATCCGCACAATTCCTACAGTATTTGCTTCTATTTTTGAAGGTGCATTTAAACCATCTGCCGTAACCGGCGGCATTGTCGGAAGCATGTTTACCAGTATGAAAAAAGGAGTTTCCCGCGGTATCTTCTCTAATGAGGCTGGACTTGGTACTGGTTCCATCGCCCACGCATGTGCAGACACAAAAAAACCTGTAAAGCAGGGAATGTTTGGTATATTTGAAGTATTTACTGATACAATTGTTATCTGTACTTTGACTGCTCTTGTTATTCTTTGCAGCGGCACCACGATTGAATATGGAGCTGCAGCTGGTGCTGAGCTTACCATTTCTGGATTCACATCTGTTTACGGAAGCTGGGTTTCCATCTTTACCGCAATTGCAATGTGCTGCTTCGCCTTTTCTACTATTCTTGGATGGGGACTCTATGGTGCCCGCTGCATTGAATTTTTATTCTCAGAGAAAGTCATTAAACCTTTCATGGTAGCGTATTCTCTCGTTGCAATCCTTGGTGCAACAGCAAATCTTGGACTGATGTGGAGTATCGCAGAAACCTTCAATGGTTTAATGGCAATCCCTAACTTAATTGCACTGTTTTTACTGTCTGGAACTGTTATACGTCTGACAAAAGAATATTTCGCAACGGAAGGTGCAAAATAAAGAAAAATCTTAGCTTAACTCAAACATACCGTGATACAGCTGATAATATTTTCCCTTCTGCTCTAAAAGATCGTCGTGATCACCTCTCTCGACGATCTTTCCTTGTTCAAGGACCATAATTGCATTAGAATTGCGTACAGTACTAAGACGATGGGCAATGACAAATACAGTTCGTCCCTCCATCAGCTGATCCATTCCGCGCTCAATCAATGCCTCTGTACGTGTATCGACTGATGAGGTTGCCTCATCAAGAATGAGCACCGGCGGATCAGCTACGGCTGCACGCGCAATGGCAAGAAGCTGACGCTGACCTTGTGACAGATTGGCACCATCTGCCGTAACAAGTGTATCATAGCCATGTGGAAGGCGACGGATAAAGGAATCGGCATTTGCGATCTTTGCAGCCTTTTCAATTTCCTCCTGCGTCGCATCAAGCTTTCCAAAGCGAATGTTTTCGGCAACAGTGCCAGTAAATAAGTGTGTATCCTGAAGAACTATGCCAAGGGAACGGCGAAGCGCATCTTTTTTGATGTCACGCACGTCGATTCCATCATAAATGACAGAGCCACCCTGCACATCATAGAAACGATTGATCAAGTTCGTGATTGTAGTTTTTCCGGCTCCTGTAGAACCCACAAACGCAATCTTCTGCCCTGGCTTTGCATACAGACTGATCTGCTTTAATATCATGCGATCATCATCATATCCAAAATCTACATGATCAAAACGCACATCACCCTTTAACTCAACAAGAGTGCCATCGTTCTTCTGCCATGCCCAAAGACCTGTTTTTTTCCTTGCATGGAACCAGCACCCCATTTTCCTTTTTCACGCGAATAAGATCTGTCTTTCCTTCGTCAATCTCTGGCTCCATATCCATTACTTTAAATACTCGCTCTGCTCCGGCGAGTGCAGCAAGTAAGAAATTACTCTGCTGCGTAAACTGGTTGATTGGAAGCGCTGCCTGACGCACAAATACAAGATAACTTGCCAGACTTCCTAAATCAGTATGACCATTTAAGGCTAACAGGCCACCAAGCACAGCGACAATCGCATAGTTGATAAAGAATTTCCCCACTTCAAATTTTCACGCACAGTTCCTGAAATAGTACGTTTTTCTGTAGAGTAATATTTACACTGTCACGAAGTACACTCAAATCATAATCGCGCACGTTGACGCCGCCAACACGAACAACGCCCGTTGTCGCATCATACAGACGCGGAATTAGCTGAACAAGTGTCGTCTTTGCCGATCCTGTCGTTCCAATAACACCAATCGTCTGACCTGCCTGAATATGAAGATTCACATTCTCTAATGCATACTCGCGAGCATCCTCACGATATTTGAATGACACATTTTCAAAATCAATGCTTCCATCCTTGACTTTTTTCACTCCATTTTCTGGTGAGGTCAGAACAATATTCTCGTCAAGAATCTCTGCAATACGATGAGCACTCGCAAGAGAACGTGTCAATAAAAGAAACACATTTGCAAGCATCATTAGGGAATTTATGACCTGCCTGACTTAACCCAGCGGCAAGCCACTGGGGTTCCATTGACGGAGTTCTAGTGTCT
>ERZ825159.561-NODE-561-length-45810-cov-4.510436_pt1 | contig 45810 bp, 25 predicted proteins | sample MGYA00519932_ERZ825159 | MGnify/ENA primary metagenome ERZ825159 (study PRJEB31778, sample SAMEA3449191) | human gut metagenome | biome: human gut; feature: human-associated habitat; material: faeces | place: United Kingdom | collected 2010/2012 ... | reverse complement strand
AACAGAATATTTTATCATAGAAAACTCAAATTTACAGAAAAAAGCTAACACCGCCGACTAATTCCTATCTAAAAATAGAAATAATTACAACTCCCAAACAGCTGTTAAACTGTTTGGAGATATTTAACATATTAACCATTTTCGACTGATACCGATATTTATCTGCATTTATTATCACTCATAATCCGCAATACCTTTGTTCGTCTTTATCGGTTTTTTTATCTTATATTCCGTATTATTTCGTCCGCAATTTTTTCATAAAGAGGCTCGGTCGGATGTATGCCGTCATCTGAGAGTTTATCAACATTTACACTTGTTATATCGTATAAGTCTATCACGGGAATCGAATACTTTTCGGCGACCTCTCTTGCCGCAACATTCCGCCGTTTTACACGGTCGTTATCATTATCTCTTACAACAGCAGTTGTAAGCAGTACATACAGCTTTGCACCTTTTATTTCACCGAGGATAAATTTTATCATCTCATCATACAAAGCCTTATACTCGGTTTCATCATCCAAATGCCAACCGTGCAATCCGTTATTGAACAGCACTGTATCAATATTCGGAACTTGATTTAAAAACAGGCGTATTGAATCTTTAAAATACGGATTATCGAGTGCCTTTGACGTTCCGAACCCGTCAAACAAAATTTCTTCATTTGTACGTGCGGTCGCAATTCTGCGCGTTCCGACCGAAATCGAATCGCCTATATACGCCGCTCTTTTGCGGCCAATCTCATTCGCGTGTTCAATCCACATATCATCCCATTCATATGTTTCGTATTTATTCAGTCTGTTCTCTGTTTCATATGTAAAATCACTCATATTAAAAATCTCCCTTTAGTTTTATCATTTCGAATATTTTATTCGCTTTATCATCTTTTAATTTCATTTCAATTTGTTATTTTCAATCAAAATTTTTTCGGCGTTTTTCTTAAAGTCGGACACTGTCAACTCGCCGCTCAGACTTTGGAATTCCGCCTCGTACATCCAAACACCATTATATTCAATTTTTTCAAGAGCCTTAACAACTTCGCTCCAATTGATTTCTCCATCACTGGGAATCCAATGCTTTTCATCAACAAAGTCGAAGATGAAAAGAACATATTTTGTATTTCAAAACAAATGTATGCCTTTCAGCTGTTTTTACCTCTTCCGGTCTTTTGCGAAAAAACCGAGAGCGTCCTTTAATATTTCATTTGCCAGGCGAAGCTCTGCATTTTCACGTTCAAGCTCGCATATTTTGGCGTGAGCTTCGTTTTCTGTCAGAACCACAGTATGCTTTTTTGCATACTTACGAGCCTTTCTCCAATCCGCAAGCGTGTAGTATTGTAATCCTAATTGCAGTGCTGCCTTCTTGACTCCGATTTCATCGGATAGCTTTAACGCTTCCTCTTTAAATTCTTTGCTGTACTTTGACATTTTCTTTCCCTCTTTCTGATTTATTTTATTATATCAGATTTTTTGGGGTTTGTCGACTCTATTTATATTATACAACTCCAGATTGACATAAACGGTAATTATAGAGAAATTTTATGGTTTTATTTCTAATGTTATTCACAGCTCAATTGATATAAATATAAATTGCCGCTTAAAATTTCCGTTTGTTAAGTTAATCAAATAAATTATACAACCGTTTTCGGCAAATATCCGAATTGCGATCCCTTGACTTTAGGAAATATTTTCAAAGGACGGTTGCATAAATCCGCAACCGTCCTTCGGACCGCTGTCTTTAATTTTTTAATCGTTTCGATTTATTCTATGATATAGTGTTGTCTAAGCTCTAACGGCGTACAGCCGTATTTGTTTTTGAACAGAAAATAAAAATAGCTGATATTGTTAAAACCACAGTTATAACAGATGTCGGTTATCGGTTGGCGCGTGTTTCTGCATAAATTGGCGGCGTAATTCAGCCTAAGGTCGTTTATATACTCTGACGGAGTCATATTAAGGTATTTTTTCATACTGCGCGAAAGGTGTTTATAAGACTTTCCGCAAAGCTCCACCATACTGTCTATTCCTTCTATAAAAACTTTGTTTCGTTTTGTGAGTTCCATAGCTTGTTCAAGCCAGTAAGGAGTTTTTTTATTGTCCGAGAAAGAATAGTTTGAAAAATACTCGGTAAAAAGTTTAAAGAGTAATTTCTTGCAATAAAAATTTATCTCATCCGCGTCATCGGCATTCAACAGATTAATTTGGTCAAATAACTTCATCACTTTGTTATAATCATAAGTGTTAAGTTGTATTGTCGGCGGAAGTTCGGCATTTAACAAAAGACGGCAGTAAACATTATCACCCAAATATGAAAAAAGTGAATGAATTACGCTGCTGTCAATTAAGAGCTGAACATAGCTTTGAGATACATCGGGAAAAAGATTTTCATGAATATCGCTTTCTCTGACAAACACCAATGAATGCAGAGGAAGTATCAGCTTTGTTCCGTTTACATTATGACGATAGTGGTCCGAAAGAGTAAGAAAAATTTCGAAAAACTGATGTTTGTGCAAATTGTTTGCCTGAGATTGCTCTTTTTCTTCGTATAAAAATAATAATCCGTTTTTAAAGAAAACATCTTTGTTCAGTACTCTGTAATTCATTATATGCACCTCTTATCTGTTAATGTTTAATATCGGTATTATATCATTTATAAATAAAAAAAGCAAGAAAAATTTTTTAAAATGTCATTATAACATAATAAAATGTCTTTATAGTGGTTTTAACTCATTTTTCAATATGATATAATTGAGTTGTGTAAAAAGTCGAAAGAGATTAAAGTTTAATTTCATATCGGGCTAAAATATTAAAAAATAACCAAATTAATACAAATAATATAATAAATTAAAAGGGGGTACCCCTTTTTTATACTATGTGACCATAGTATAAAAAAGTGTTTCGGAGGAAGGACAATGAAAATAAATAAAAATACTCTCATAAAAAACAGCTTAGGGCGTACACTCGGCGTTATGCTTATTTTTGTAATGTGTTTTAACCCTTCGGTATATGCGTTAAGCCCGAATGGCTCGGCGGCGGAGGAACACGGCGCAAATACGCTTGTGTGGCAAAACGATTTTGATAAAAACACAACGGGGATATATTCGGGGGCAAAAACAGGACGCGTTGATACTGAACACGGCAAGAGCCTTATGTTTGATACGGCATCGGGTGCATCGGTTATATCAGAGCTTACGATGCCTTATGCGTTGTCGAACGGAATTTATGCAATAAGTATCGATTATTATACGTTAAACAAACATATATACAATGCAATATCGCTGACGCCGTCGGACAGCACGGCATGGAATGACCCCAAAAACTCATATACAGTTTCGTGGACGCCGATAGGTGACAAAATTTCAAGTTTCACTCATAATTCGGGCGTTTCAATGCGAGTTGATACCATTAATCTCGATTATATAAACAAATCGTGGGGTAATGTTGTTATTTGGATTGATTTTGATTTAAGAAAGCAAGCTTATTTTGTAAACGGAAAACAGCTCAATATAACAGGTATGCCCGATGGCTTTAATAATATAAGCAAGATAAAAATATCGCAAGACGGGGCGAATTATCCGGGAATAATGTATATGGATAATATAGAGGTTTGGCACATATCGGATTCAACCGAAAGCCCTATTCCGAAAGAGAGTACGCCCGAGTATTTAAGTTCTGAAATAAGCATAACAAATTCATCAAAAAACGTCGGAAATGTTTTTTATGATGATTCGGATTTTAATTTTGACACCTCGTTTAAAAATATGGGAAAGAGCGGAAAGTATACCGCAAAATATGAGATTATCGATGATTATGGCGATACGGTGTGGAATAAAACCGAAGATTTGTTTATAAACCAAAACGAAACGATAACACGAAACGTTCTGCCCGATGTTGCGGAATACGGAATGTATACATATCGTGTTACGGTAAGCGGAAATGAAAACGTATCGAGCCGTGAATTCAGGTGTTCAAAGGCAAACGTTCCGCCCAAGGGCGAAAAAAACAAAAATCTCGGTGTAAGTATGCACTTTAGGTTTGATAAAGGCAGCGGAAGAGGTGAACCCGAGATTGTATTGCCGCTTGTAGATATCGGCGGTTTCGGAATGATCAGAGATGAAACGTATTGGACTCATATTGAAAAACAAGAGGGTGTTTATGCTTATACCGACAGGTATACGGATATGCTTGATTTTGCACAAAGTCATAATATTGATGTGCTTAATATTTTGGGCTATAGCAATCCTCTTTACAATTCAAACGGAGGTGTCCCCCTGTCGGGAAGTTATCAAAAGGCGTTTGATAACTTTATTGACTTCACCGTTAAGGATATGGGGAAGCGATTCGGCAATACATATTTTGAGGGTTGGAACGAGTTTAACCTAAACGCAAATTATACACCCGAACAGTATGCGGCTTTGATGAAGAATATGCACAAACAGATAAAAGAATCGGATTCGAACGCATTCTTTGTGGCAATGTGTACGGCGCTTACGCCGCTGGATTGGATTGAGCGCGTGCTTATTGCTCTGGGTGATAACCCGTCACAATATATGGACGCGGTAAGCTTTCACCCGTATGACAGCCGCCATACACCCGAGAGCGGCTCGATAGGTGAAAATTCCAAAAAGCTGCGCGAGCTTTTGGATTCTTACGGCTGTCAAAATGTAGAGATGTGGTATACCGAGCTTGGGTGGTCATCAACCCCGAACCTCGGGTTTGTTACCGAAAAACAGCAAGGCTATTACGCGCCGAGAATGTTGCTTTTAAACGATGCAAATCACTATGTTGACAAATATATCTGGTATGATTTTCATAATGACGGAATAAACGCAAATGACAGCGAATCGAATTTCGGATTGGTAAGAAACGAACTCGAGGATGTCCCGGCATCGGCTAAATATTCGTATCTCACGGTGGTGAATTATAATAAGCTTGTCGGAAATGCTAAGTTCAAGAAAGAAATTCTTGCAAATGACGAATGTTATATTTATCGATATGAGAGAAAAGGAAAAAGTGATATACTTGCCCTCGGAACATTGGAGGAAAAAGTTCGTCCGACTTCGCTTTATGTCGGCTGTGACAGCGTGAACGTAATCGATAAGTATGGAAACGGCAAAAAGATAAGCACCGTCAACGGAATTTTAACACTTCCGCTCGATGCATATCCTCAATATGTTGAGGGCGATTTCTGTGACAGAATTTATGAGGTTGAGCCATTGTTTTCAATAGATAAAGAGAAAATAATAACCCCTTATAACTCCGATAACGAAATAACCGTAAGCAAGAGAACAAATCTTGATGCAGTTGTATCGATTGACACTCCGAACGGAATAACATCAGAGGGCAAGGCTGAATTTAACGGGTTATCGGCAAAAACTGTTATAAAAAGCGGAAGCGGTGAAGGATTTAAGGTATCTTTTGATATAAAAGACGGTGAAAATCTTGTATATTCCGAAACGATTCCGATTGAGTATGAGGATTCGATAAAAATATCAGACTTTAAAATGGAGATAAACGAAACAAATATGCGAAGAAGAACCGGTTCGCTTGTTGTTACAAACGCAAGAAATGATTCGCCGGCAAGCGGAAAAATTGTTTTTAAAAAGCCTGATTGTATGATAGGAAGAAGCATTGAGGTTAAAGACATTGCGCCGGGCGAGAGCAAAACGATTAAGTTTAACTTTCCCGAGCTATCGCTTGATGTGGTGTTTGATATGCTAAGCGTCGAATTTATAACCGATACGGGTGAGACGGTCATGTTTGACGGAGATATGAAGCTGCCGCTTTCTGTTTACGCCGATAAAGCACCGACGGTTGACGGAAAGCTTTCAAAAAATGAATATAATTATGACGCACAAATGGATATATCGGGTGACTCGATGGTCGGAATTATGCAAAACACATATCAAGGACATGATGATTTGAGTGCCGTTGCATATTCAATGTGGGATGAGAACAATTTCTATTTCGCGACAAAGGTTTTGGATAATGTTTTCTTCCAGGATCAGCCGCCGGCAACAGCATGGCAGGGTGACGGAATACAGATGGCGTTTGCGGAAGACAAAAGCGCATCGACCGGAACGGAAATAGGAATCTCGATATATCCGCAAAATTCCGATGATTGCGCAATATATTGTTATACGCATACACAAGATACGACAAAGGTTGCAAAGCTTATGTCGGGCGAGGCAAAAGCAAAACGTGACGGTATTTATACCGTGTATGAGGTTAAAATTCCCTGGTCGGAAATTTTCTATGACGGATACACGCCAAAGGTCGGCGATGTTATACGCTGGTCGCTTTTGTATAACGAAAACGACGGTTCGGGGCGTATGGGATTTTTGCAATACGGCGCAGGTATCGGCGGAAGTAAGTCAACGGCTCAATACCTTGACCTTGAATTAAGAAAATAATTAATATTTAATATAATAAGGGTTAAACCCCAAATTTAGGAGGAACTATTTATGAAAAGATTATGTATGTTATTATGTATGGCTATGCTTATTACATCGTGTATGTCTGTCTCTGTGCCGAGTGTTGCTTTTGCCGATGAAACAGCAAAAGCGGACTTTTTCGACACGGACGCAAACCTTACATTGTATAACCAAACGCAAACAAGTGCGCTTGTGACGAATGCAAATGATGCCGAACGCGGAAATGTGTTCTTTGTTGACTCGGCTTCTTCGACCACTACGTCTGCCGGAATAGGCAAAGCAATCGGCACGGGCGGAATAAACACAGGTAAGGTTGTTCTCGGTGCTGATGTAAAGATAGAGGCTGATACGGTGCCGAGATTCGGACTGCGCTTTACAACCAAAAAAAGCGATGGCAAAGAAGAGTCACATATGGTTGCGTGGGTTGGAACAGGGAAAAAGGCATTGCTTACAAGAGGTGACGGCGGCGAGGCAGGTCTCGGAAGTCAGTATGATGACGGTAAAAAACCCGATGGAAATAAGGCCGCGGCAGCGATTGAACAACCGGTTGGAACAGATAAGTGGGTTCGTGTTGAAGTCGTTGTGGATTTTGATAATCAAAGCCGTTCACTGTATGTTGACGGTAAATTGGTGGAAACACGTGCAAAAAATGAAGATTCGAGCCGGTTCACATCAATATATGATGAAAAAATTATTGCTTTGGTTTTAACGGTGAGAAACGACGTTCCCGAAGGCGATAATAAGAAATATGATCTGTACTTTACGAATGTTCGTGCGGCACAGATTCCGTCAGCTACGACTGCGAAAACGGTTATATCGAATAACGATTTGAATATCTGGTTTAACACGGCGGCAATGGAAGATATAAGCGGATTGGCAACAGCCGATGTCGAGGTACAAAATGTTGAAAACAGAGCAAATAAATTGGCTGTTTCGTCTGTTACGCCTATGGGACAAAGCGGAGTAAAGATAAGTGTTTCGGATTTGAATTCCGCGGCGGCAGGCGAATATCAGGTTGTAATAAACAAAGAAATTCACGATATATTCGGCAACGATATGTCAAAGGGTTTATTCTATAATAAAAAGACAACGGTTTTGACACAGATTAATAATACTTACGATGATGATAATATAGGGACAACAACAAATTCAGATAATTTTGAGATAGTACAAGATCCGTTAAATGCAAACAACAAGGTTTTAAAAATGCCGCTTAAATCAGACGCGAACGGAGAAAAAACGCTTGATATTCCGGCTGTTACTGAAAATACGTTTGATAATCGCGGCATTGTCGGAACAACTTATCATTATTCGATGCGAGTAAATAAGCTGCAAAACGATAAGAGTTATTGGTCGTTTATGCCGTTTTTCCCAAAAGGTGGAAACGGTTGGGTACAAGGCTGTGGAACGATGTGGTTCTTTAGAAATGTAGACAATGATAAATATTCGTTATTGTTCGGAACAAAGACAAAGTTTGCGGAAGATTGGAATGAACAAGTAAAACTGAGTATGGACTGGAAGGCGTCAACATGGTATGATGTTGATGTTATGTGGAAGTATGGCGCAATCGGCGAAACTCCATCGGTAACATACAAAATTACGGAGACTGCAACAGGAGCTGTTCTTTATGAGGGAACGTATAATACTCCGGCTATGAATACACTAAAAGAAATGACAGGTGACGATGCGGTCAAGTTTTTGGGAGTAAGGCTTATAAACTTTAACAAGAGCGGTGCCATTCCCGAAGGGGAAGACCATTCGGTATTAATCGATGATTTAAAAGTCGAAATGTTAAAACCGATAAATGCCATAAAATCAGTACGCTTTGTTGACGTAAACGGAACGAAATATGCACCCGATGCGACATTGCCGAATGACATAACAAAGATAGAGATAACGGCGGACGGTTCGGGCGTTACACAGAGTAGTTTTGAAGGCAAGATTAAGTTAAATAACGATGTAAAATCGGGCACGTTCAATGCGGACACGAATACATATACGATAGACCTTGGTGGAATATTGGCTCCGACAACGGCATATACCTTGTCGATAGACGAAATGACCGATGCAAATATCCCTGCATACAGCACATCATTTACAACAGGCGAGGGCAGCTTTAAAATTACCGACATTAAAATTGTTGATGAGAGCGGAAACGCGATCGCATTGGCGAATGTTACCAAAGATACCAAGCTCAAAGTCGTTGTTGAGGGAATCAACACAACGGGCGGCGAAAAATCGGCGGTTATTTCATACGGAATATATAACGATAAGATGTTGACGGGATTTGACTTTGCACCCGTTACGTTTGAATCGACAGGTGTAAAGACAACCAAAGAACTGAATGTCGGAACAATAACCGATGTCAATAACCTTTCGATAAAAGGCTTTGTTTGGGACAGTATGAAAGTTATGACCCCTCAAAGCGACTTTGCGGAATTGAAATAACAAAATATAAAATAAAAAATTAAAAAAGAAAAGAGTGATTTGCGATGGGCAAGCCCTTGTATAAAATAAAAAGGTTATGTATAATATTAACGCTGATATTTATGAGTGCATCGGCTTTGCCCTTTGCATATCCTCAAACAAACGCACAAGCATCGGTAAATATCGAACAGCCGAACAACACCGAGCTTAAAATAAGCGGCACTGCCGCACCCAACGGAAGAATCAGTATTGATATATACAGACCGGGGTATGACGCGGATGACTTAATAAGCGGCAATCCGCTTGAAAACCTGTCGGCTCTGGCATATCATGACCAGTTTGGCGCGGACGCGGACGGCACATTCGAAAAATCGGTGAAAATGAGCGGCGAGAGCGGCATATACACACTGTGCCTGGGCGGCGCGGCTGTGTATAACGGTGAATTCTTTTTTGAGAATATCCCCGAGACAGCCGATGAAGAAAAAGAGTTTAGTTTAAATTTTGAGGATAAGACATTACCAAACGGCGGCTGGGACAGCCTTTCGGGGACGGGCGCAGAGATGAAATGCGATACAAAGCTCGGCGAAAACGTGTTTTCCGTCAAGTCGGGAACAACGGGATATACCGAGCTTTCGAAAAACCTTTCGGCTACGGCAACAAGCGGAGTATATAAGCTGTCGTTTGACTTTATCGCCGAGGGTACGGATTACAGCACATACCTCACCGTGACCGATACGGACGGCGGCCGCGCCGAGGTTATGGCGATAAAACAATCGGGAATCGGGATTATGAACGGCTTGACGGGATATAACCCCGAAGCGTACCGAACGTATTCGCTTAACGAAAAGCACAGCGCCGAGATATATTTTGATACGGATATGCGCCGCGCGTACTGGTGTTATGACGGTGAATATATCGGAAACACATCGATAAACGACAGCTTAAAAAACATCAAAAAAATATCGTTTCATATAAACGGCAAGTCGGATAAAAGGATGTACCTCGATAACGTAAGCGTATCCAAGATAACATCAAAGGGAAAGAATTTAGAGGATATAAACTGTGGCGCATACGGAATAAACGATACGATGTGGCTGACGGCGAGCGGCGGTGCAACAGGCAATATTTTTTCAAAAAATCAAAATATCGCGTTTGACATAAACGGCGGTGTGAGATACGGCACGCGAAGCGGTGCGGCAACCGTAACAGCCGAGGTTTATGACACAGACGGCATTAAAATATCCGAAAAAACCTATCCGACCGAAATAATCGGCGGCAGGATAAACACACAAATACAAATCGGCGATTTGCCGTGCGGTCTGTACAGACTTAAACTTAGTTTAAATATTGGTGCGGAAAGCGCGGCGAGCATTACAATTGAATTTTCCGCTGCGAATCTGTCGGACGGCGAAAAGAACCGCCGCGGCGGTGTAAGTGCACATTTTTATAACGGAGTCAATAACCCCGAAAAGACCATTGAATCTGTCGGCAGTGCCGGAATCGGACTTATCCGCGATGATATACGGTGGAGCACCTTTGAAAAACAAAAGGGTGTGTATGAGATTTCGGAAACGCTAATGAAAGAGCTTGAATATGCAAAAGAAAACGATATTGATGTTATGCTGATACTGGGCAACGATAACAAACTGTACGAAAACACAGCGCCGCCGACAACGGTCGCGGCACTTGACGCATTCGAGGAGTATTGTTATCGGGCGGCGCTCAAAACAAAAGGCTATGCCAAATATTTTGAGGTGTGGAACGAGTTCAACCATACCGACAATAAGTCAAAGCCCGGGTATACAACCCAAACGTATGCAAATATCCTGACGCGGGCTTACCGCGCGGTAAAGAGAGCAAACCCCGACGCGGTTGTCTTTCTCGGCGGTCTTTGCAGAGTCGGCAGCCCTCTCGATGAGGATTATGAATGGCTGAACGAACTCTTGCCGAAAATAACGGGCGAGAATATGTGCTTTGATGCGGTGAGTATTCATCCGTACAGATATTTAAGCCCCGAGGACGGACGGTTTAAAGAAACAATCACGGCGTTTAAAGAGTATTTGACGTCAAAAGGCTTGGGAAATGTTCCGCTTTGGATTTCGGAAATGGGCTGGCCGTCATTTGAAAATACCCGAACGAATATCACCGAAAAAGACCAGGCGGAGTACCTCGTCAGAATGCTTGCGATAAACGACGCGTATTCGCTTGCCGACAGGGTGATATGGTATGACCTCGAAAACGACGGAACACTAAAGACCGATAACGAGAGCAATTTCGGACTTTTAAATAACAAAGCGCATATACCTGCGGCAAATTCGGCAAAGCCGTCATACCTTGCCTATGCGAACTATAACGCAATGACTTACGGCTATACGCCGTGCGGAGGTGAAGAGCGCGAGAACGGAACGCTTGTTTCAATGTATGAGAATAACGGTGATACGCTGTATATATGCCAAAACGCGTCAAACGATGTGAGTATAAACGTTTCGGATTTTTCAAACGATGGCTTGGTATACGTGTATGACATATTCGGCAACGCGGTTGAATTTGAAAACACTGTTTCGGTCGGCAAAAGCCCGATATATATCGAGGTTAAATCCGCGAATCTGACCTTGACAAAAAAGTCGGAAAACGAAAGCGTGATACGTGCGGAAATCGCCGATAAACAATTTACGGATATTTGCGGCGGCTCGGCAATGCTGATAGTAAAACAGACCGAGGCGGATGAACGCCTTGCGAATATATATGTTTCGTCCGATTTTAAAAAGGCCGACAGCGAATATTCAACCCAAATCAAAATCGGCAGCAGCCGTGACAGTGACATAAATGCGTATTTGTGGGGCGGAATCAATAAAATGATTCCGCTTGTAAAACCGCTTACAAAATAATATTACATACAGGAGAGTTCAAAATTATGAGATACGGAATAAGGCTGAAAAGAACGGCGGCAACAGCGGCGGTCATCTTTGCAATCGGTATACCGAACACCTCGGCAAAAACAGTTCAGGTGTCGGATTATGAATTGATTACCACGGCGCAAACGGAATCAAAACGGGCGCAAAGCCGCGTCAGCGTGGATATATACGCCGACGGTTTTGGTGCGGATGATTTGACGGCGGGAGATTTTGAAAATAACTTAAATAAGCTTGTGTATCACGACCAGGTAACAAGCGGCGAAAACGGCGAGATAGTGTTGAACTTTAAGATGAATCGCCCGAGCGGAAAGTATACGATAGTTTTCGGCGGAGAGGACAGGCCCCAAAACGAAACGTTCTTTTTTGCCAACACAGAGGATTACAAAAGAGTGGTAAACAGCATCATTTCGGCAAAGAGCGAAGCAGAGGTGCAAAACGTCATAGAGTCTAATCTTGAACTTTTGGGATTTAAATCCGAATTGTTTGAAAAATCGGACTTAAATCGGATATGCTCATATGTGTATAAAGAACTGCCCAATCAAAACCTTAAACCGAATGATGACGGAAACCGCGAAAAGCTGAATGCAGTGTGGAAAAAGGCTGTTGTTTCGGACGGAATAATCCGCGGCGAGATAACGGATATTACCGAATACGCGTCTGAAATCGGTGCGGATAAGCTGAACGTGTCGGCGTTTTTTGAAAAGAGCTTTATCAAAGACAATTCGGCGTTTAAAACCGAAATGACGGGAAAAATCAAGGCGGATATGCCGCAAAGCCTAAAGGAGTTCGACAATTCGGTGACGGAACAATTGGTGCTGACCGCGGCACACCTCCCGGACGGGGCGCAAAACCTTAAAGATGTTCTTGACGCATTCGGCGAGGGGTTCGGAATCAAAGGCTGTTCGCTCAGCGTGTGTCAAAAGATAATGGGCGTGTATTATAAAGATATGTCTGCATTAAAAACGGCAATAGAGAACGCAAGCAATACGGGCGGCTCATCCGAGTCGGGCGGTTCAAAAGGCGGCTCGGGCAGCGGCGGCTTTGGCGGCGGAGGAATCGGAAAGACAACAACCGATACACCGACTGTTGAAAATCCTAAACCCGTTGATGAAACAGCGTCTGCGTTTGATGATATTGACGGCGTTGAATGGGCGAGAGAGGCGATAAATTATCTTGCGGCAAAAGGAATAGTCAGCGGCAAAGCCGAGAAAACTTTTGCTCCGAACGATAACATAACCCGAGAGGAGTTTGTTAAGATTCTCGTTTCGGCATTTGGAATAAACAGTGACGGCGCGGAGCTTGACTTTTCGGACGTATCAAAAGATGATTGGTTCTATCCGTACCTTTCAAAAGCGGTCGCAAGCGGAGTGGTAAGCGGCTATGACAACGGCAGATTCGGAACGGGCGACTGTATAACAAGACAGGATATATGTGTTATGATACAGCGTATAATGCAAAAATCGAATGTTGCATCCGAAGATTCGGAATCAAATTCATTCGGTGATTTTGATGATATATCCGAATACGCAAGAGAGTCGGTAAGCACGATGTCAAGGGTCGGAATTGTCAGCGGCAATGAGAATAAAATGTTCCTGCCACACGATTTTGCAACACGCGCCGAAACGGCAAAAATGGTATATAAAGCCGTAACGGTAACGGAATAGGACGATTTCAAAGGGAAAGGACGGAAACGGAATGATTAACAAAACAAATATATTTATGTTTTCTTTAAAGAGAATTGCCTGTGCGGTTTTGATGCTGTCGCTGATTTTGGCAATGCCTACCGTGTACGGCGCAGAGGTGTCGGCATATGATACCGATGATAAAAGCGCAGCAAGAGGACTTTTTGAACAGCTCGGCATTGTTCCGCATTATATAGACGATTCGATATTCGATAAAGAAATAGCCCGTGCGGATTTTATGCAGTACATAGGGCGAATGCTTAAAATCGATGAAAACGATACCGATGTGCAACAGTATTTCTATGATGTTCCGAGCGACCATTTTGCATACGGAACGGTGAATAACCTGTGCAAGATGGGTGTTATCAAACAGGGAAACGGCTATTTTGAACCCGACAGAAATATCACATATGACGAAACACTGACTGTTCTTGTGCGTATGCTCGGTTACGGGAATATAGCCGAGCTTGACGGCGGATTCCCGAACGGATACCGCAAGATTGCACTCAGACTTAAACTTATGCCGTCAAACAATACAAATTCAATCACGCTCGGTGATGCCCTGACGGCGGCGAGAAACGCAATGTTCGCACCCGTATACGAACCCGAAACATACAACAGCGATAAGATGACGTATAACGAGGGCGACAAGACCCTGTTTGATATTTATTGGAACTTAAAATATGCCGAGGGAATCGTTGATGCGGTATTCGGGACAAGTCTGTACGCCGATACGGAAGCCGATGAAAACGAATGCGTAATAAACGGCGTGAAGTACCTTGCGGACAATTTTGATATGGACGGGTATATCGGTATGTCGGTTGAGGCAATATACAGACAAGAGGGCAATAACGATGACAAAAGAATAGTCTATGCCTATGCCAAAGACAACGAAGTTAAAGAGATGAGCTGTGAGGATATTCGGTCGGCGGACGGTAATTATACGATAAAATATTATGAGGATAACAAGAACAAGAGTATAAATTTAAAACCCGATGCGGCGGTTATACAAAATGGAACAAGACTTGATTCGGATATATTGTCAAACCTAAACCCCAAGGTCGGAACGGTGAGATTTATCGATAATGACGGCGACAAGAGATATGATGTCGCGATATATAAAGTTCCTCAGCTCGTAAAGGTTTCGTATAAGGACAATAACCTTCATAAGATATATAACAGCTATGACAAGACAGCGATAAGCTGTGAGGAAAATGAGTATAAAAAGGTGTCGTACAAGATTCTGTCAACAGGTTCGGCTGTCGGCTTTGACAATATAGATACCGATGCCGTGCTCAGCGTATATAAGTCAAAGGATTGCCTTGAAATAATAATCCTTGATAACACAATATCGGGCGTTGTACAGGCATTCAATAAAAATGACGGAGACACGGTTGTGACTGTCAGCGGCAGTGAATATAAGGTAAGTCCGCTGTTCTTGAAACAGGAAAGCGAGAGTTCAACGGCTTTGACGGTTGGCAAAAATACGACATTTATTATAGACGAATACGGCCGTATAGCCGGAGAAAATTCATCGCTCGGCGATGATATGCAAATCGGATTTCTCATCAAAAAAGGCGACGGAAATTCGGTTTTCGACAGCACAATCAGCTTTAAAATCGTTGCATCATCGGGAAACGTCATTACCGTAAAAACGGCGGATAAGTGGTCGATAAACGATAAGAATATAAAGGACGGAGACATAAAAGGTACGGCAATATCAAAAACGGGCAGCGACTTTGTGCCACAGCTTGTCAGATATAAACTCAAAAGCGACGGAACATTATCCGAGATTAAGACGGCAAAGTCTGAGAGTGACGAAAACGAAAACGGCGACCTTGTTATGACGAATGGCTATGAAGAAAAGCCGTATTCGGCGGGCGCAAAGATGTTCGGACAGCGTATCTTAATCGGTGCTGAAACATTGTGTTTTATGATACCCAAAGATACCGATATTCCAAACAGCGAGGATGACGATTTCGGAACAGTAAAGTATTCGTTTTTTACCGATTGGAACAGGTATACAATAGGCACGTTTAAGATTAATAAACAGTCACCCGTGGAACAGGTCTTGGTATGTCGTCAATCCAATGCACAGGGCGTAAGCAAGACATCGGACACTATTATGGTAGACGAAATAGGAACGTGCTTGAATGACGAAGGCTCTGTTGTCGAATATTTAAAATGCCTGTCTATGGGTGTCGAAACAACGCTCAATGCCGACACGGGATTCAGCTTTTCGGCACAGAATATAAAGCAAGGCGATCTTATACGAGTTGGTAAAAACTCAAGAGGTGATGTCAATGAGGTACAGCTTCTTTATCGCTATGGTTCGCCGAGTTTCGAAAAGGTTGTGCCTGCGGCGGATTTCAACAGCAACGACCAGTATTGGATGGGATTTGCGTATGAAAATCTGGGTGGCGCAGTTAAAATAGGCACATCAACGTGGGAGAGCTATGACACGGTCGGAGATTTGCGCTCGGTATCGGTGATGGTATATAACCCCGAGCTTGAAAACGAAAAGGTATATTCGGGCAGCTATGAGGATATAAAGAGCTATAAGCAATCGGGCGAGAGAGGCGACAGGGTTATCATAAGAACAAACCACGGTCAGGTGAAATGTGCAGTTGTATACAAGGGGGAACAGTGATGAAACGCAACAGATTTGTAAAAACACTGCGAACGGTTGCCCTGTGCTTGTGCGCAATGATAGTGTTGGCAGTGCCGAATGTTTCGGTATGTGGCGAGGAGTTTAAGATAGAGCCGCCGCAAAACATTAAGCTGACAAATGATTCGGATTATGAACAGCCGGATAACTATCGTTTCAGACTCAGATACGGATTCGATAAAGGCGATGACTTGATAGAAATAATGTCGCTGTCAGATAAAGAGCGCATAGAGAAATTCGGTTTTGAATCCTATGAGGCACAAATCCAGATAGACTGGTCGCTCGATTCGGACAGTGACTGGAAGTATGTTTCGCTTTGGGATAAGATGCAGGGCGAGAGCAGCGAGCCTGTTTGGGAATACTATAAAACAGACGTTGAACTGAACAACAAAAAGACGGATTCAAGACAGATCCTGTTCTTGTATAACGAGAGCCTTCCGCAATGGTATGATGAGAATTACGGAATGAGCAGATGGTTTTCGAATTTGACATACACCAAGACGAACAACCGAGGATATATTGTCGATTATCTCGACTTGAATCAGCACACAATATATACTCGTTCAAGGTTTATCGTGAGATTTTTCTCGGCTGACGGTGTGGAGAAGTATGTTATGTCCGATTGGTCACAGGTTGTCGGAATAGGCAAGGGAATAGAGGTAACACCCGGTGAAACTGAGAACGGTGGAAAAGTATATGACGCATACGGACCGCTTGAAACCGAGATAAACTTTTCGACCGTATCCCAATGGGCGGCGGCAGACATTGAATCGGCAAACGAAAACAGAATTATTCCGAGCGAATTCAAAGACGCGGATATGTCAAAGGAAATATCAAGATTGGATTTTGCGGCTGCGGCGGTGACGTTATATGAAAAGGTGTATAATATAGAGGCCGTACCCGAAAAAGAAAATCCGTTTGTTGATACAAAGGATAAAAACGCATTAAAGGCTAAAAAACTTGGGATAATACAGGGCGTTTCCGAAAACGAGTTTGCGCCGGATGCAATGCTGACACGAGAAGAGGCGGCGGTAATCCTATACAGAATCATAGGCGGAAAGGCCGTGATTGAAAACAAAAACGGCATAAATTTTGCTGATGATTCGGAAATATCAGATTGGGCAAAGGAAGCGGTGTATGTTATGTCGGTAAATGACATAATCCGAGGCAGAGATGATAATATGTTCTGCCCCAAAGAACGCCTTACTTACGAGGAGTGTATCATATTGGATTTAAGAATACTGAATCTACAGGCGGAAAACTGAAAAGCATTTGTGCGGTAATAAAGGATATTGGCGAGGAAAAATCATAATGCCGCAAAATTGTAATTAGGGACAGACAGCAAACAACCCCCAAACGGTATGCATAACCGTTTGGGGGTTGAAATTATCGAACATTGTTAAACAGATGAAAGTTAAGCGTTGATTTATCCGTATTGTATTTTTATGCGTCTATAATGTTATATTCGTTAATCTTTCCCATATTAATTCGGGCATACGGCATACGGACTGTTCCCATTTTTTGACGCGTGCGGTCGGAACACCGAGAGCGGCGGCGAGCTGTGCCTGTGTAATTTTGAGCTTTTCACGGAGCAGTTTTAAATTTCGGGCTTGTCCATCATAGATAAATCGATTGTACGGGTCGAGGATTTCATATGCGCCGATGTTAAACAGCACGCAAAGCTTATCAATGACATCAGGCGGATAATATGTGCGGCTGTTGCTTTCGTATCGGGCATAGGTCTTTCGGTCAAATCCGAGATAAGCTGCGACTTCGTTTTGTGTCAAACCGGTTTTCAGTCTGTAAAATTTCAGCTTGGCAGATACGGATTCCGTTTTTTCGTTAAATTCAAGCTGAAAATTTTTTATATCCGCAACGTTTGGGGCGCACAAAAATTCAAAGGAATGGCGGTACAACGGCTGAAAGGAATGACTGTTATTTTGAATATTGAAATAAATTCCTATATTTTTGCCGAACGGCACATAAAATTCCCCATTGTTGCAGAACAGAGCCGCTGTGTTTGTATAGGATTATCAACACATCGTGCGGCGTATGTGGCGAGACGTGTGCCTTTTGAGGGGTCAAAGCTGGTGATGCCTTTGATTAATCCGATTGTGCCGATTGAAATTATATCTTCGTTGTCCTCGCTCGAATTTGAGTATTTCTTTGCAATATGCGCGACAAGCCGCAGATTATGTTCAATCAGCACATCGCGCGCAGCCATATCTCCGTTTTTGTACCGCTCGATATAGAATTGTTCGTCTTTGGCGGACAGCGGCTTTGGAAAAGAGCTGTTGCCCGAAATGTACGAGAGCAACAGCGTGACCGAACTTATAATTGTTTCAAAAAAAGAAAATAACATATAAATATCCACCTCTTAGATTTAGGTAATATATTTATATGTCAAATTCTGTCCTGTTATTTCATATTTCAAAGTATGAGTCAATTATTATTTCCGCATTTCATAATATGTTTAAGCATTTAATGTCTTAAACTTAACAGTTTAAACATACCGTTTGTTATTATACGAAGTTATCGGACTGAACCATAATAATTTTATTGACGCATAAACCGTCCCGGTGATGTGCCCGTTATCCGTTTGAAGGCTCGGATAAATTCAGCCCGACGGAAGCCGACATCTGTTTGACAAATTTATCTGTGCAAAAACGCCTGCCGGAAGGTGGCTTAACCCCGATGAGCTTGCGGGACCGGCGGTATTTCTCGCAAGCGATGCATCAAATGCGGTGAACGGACACATCCTTTAAGTGGACGGAGGTATATTGGCGTATATCGGCAAACAGCCGCAATAGACGCTTAAAGGAACGGAGAGATACACGGATAATATACATATTCCGTATAAGCTGTAGAATTTAAAACCAATAATTTAAAATATCAGTTAAACAGTAGCTTTATGCGTTTAAACTCGTTTTGAAGTGATGCTCTTTCTTGTCGGGGCGTTTATTATCTTTTCGGTTTAACAAGGAATGTGATATTATGTTACAATCGCAGAGGCGGCGGGTTGTCTGCGGTGTCAAGAGATTGTTTATTATGAAAAATGCGGCAAGCCGAAAAGGCTTGTCGCATATGGTACGCCTGATGCGATTCGAACGCACGACCTTCAGAGTCGGAGTCTGACACTCTATCCGGCTGAGCTACAGGCGCATATTAACATAACTTAGAGTATTATATCATACGTCACCTCATTTTTCAAGCGTTTTAATAAAATTTTTTGAAATTTTATTCTGTAGTTGTCAAACATATGTTACATCATCGCCCAAAACTTTGTTATCGCCGTTGATGTCCATAGCCTTCGCTGTTTCCTAATTTGCATCCGTTGATTTTGACTGATAATATCTTTGTGCCTCGGTAATATCAACTGTTCCGTGTTTCGGTTTCGGTTTTTCCGAAAGGATATACAACAATTGCGGCGGTGGTATAATGTGTGCGGATTTTTATAAAAGATTTGTTTTGAAAGGGTAGGGGTATTCAGCAGATTTGTGCTAAAAAACAGCACATTAAGCTATATATTTTGAATCGGATATGTGTTATACTTAAAAAACAAAATAAGACGGAGTAAAGCATTTTCGGCCGAAATGTTTTACCCCAAAATATTATAATGGGAGAATGATAAACATGAATATTAACAACATTCCGATTAATGAGCTGGGAAAAGGAAGCAATATCAAGCTTGATGTCTGTGAGGCAGAGGTAGATATGTATTGGAAAGTCGCAATCGAGGTTCTGGAGTGTATCAAGGAAAATAATGACAAGGGTGAACCCACCGTTATGGTTGTTCCTTACGGTCCGCTCGGCCCGTACAGCCGCCTTGTGTATCTTGTAAATAAGTATCGCATAAGCCTTAAAAACTGTGTTTTTATGAATATGGACGAATATTTAAAATCCGAGAGCGAGTATATTGACGACGACAATCCGCTTTCGTTCAGAGGGGGAATGAACCGAATTTTTTACAGCAAAATAGATGATGAGCTGAATTTGAAACCCGAAAACAGGATATTCCCCAAGCCGGGCGAAGAACACATTATTATGGACACGATAAATAAGTACGGAAAGCTCGATATGGCGTTTGGAGGAGTCGGCATAAACGGACACTTTGCGTTCAACGAACCGCCCGAACCGAATGAGTGTGTATCAAATGAAGAGTTTGCGAACCGTATGACAAGAGTTTTAAAGATAAGCCGTGAAACAAAGACGATAAACGCGTTTATGAACTGCGGCGGAGATTTGAACGGGATTCCCGAATATTGCATAACGGTAGGTATGCGTGAGATATTCAAGGCGAGAAAAATAAGAATGTGTATGCCGCGCGACTGGAACGCGGGTGCGCTGAGAAAAATTCTGCACGGTGATATTACTGCGGCCGTTCCCTGTTCGCTTTTCCAAAATCACCCTGATGCAAAGCTGTATGCGGCGGCGGTTGCGCTGGAATCGCCCACGCCCGAAATCCGCATTTATAACAAATAAGGTGATTGACGTGACGAACAGAAAATTTATCAGCGGCGGCACGGTCGTTTTAGAGAACAGGTGTGTCAAGGCAACAACGGTAATCGAAAACGGCATAATATCCGATATTTTACCGCCGTCGGAAAAAACCGAAAACGGAGAAGTGATTGACGCATCGGGGATGTATGTGATGCCGGGTTTTGTTGAGATACACGCGCACGGCGGCGGTGGGTTTGATTTTATGGACGCAACCGAGCAAGCGTTTGCGGAAATAGCGGCAACACATTTGAGGCACGGAACAACATCAATCCTGCCGACAACGGTTGCGTGCAGCATCGAATCGATGGAAAGGCTGTTTGATATTTACAGAAAGGTGAGCGGCCGCTCAAAAATAAATATGCTCGGATTGCATCTGGAAGGTCCGTACATATCATATGAGATGAAAGGCGCGCAAAATGCAGCATTTGTCCGCAACCCGTCAAAGAAAGAAATTGACAGGCTTATCGATAATAACGGCGATATAATAAGAATGTGTACCGCCGCGCCCGAGCTTGACGGAATCGAGTATATGTCAAAGCGTATGACAGATAAAAATATAACGCTTTCGGTCGGACATTCGAACGGAATATGCGCCGATGCAAGGCGCGCGAAAGAGCTTGGTTTTACGCATATGACGCATTTGTATTCGAATACCCCGAGTGTACGCAAGATTAATCAAGTCGTGTATGCCGGGCTTTTAGAGGCGGCATATCTCTATGACTTTGATATAGAGCTGATAGGTGACGGACACCATATTGCAAAAGAAATGTTACAGCTTGCTTTGAAATTCAAGGGCGCGGACAGAATCAATATGACATCCGACGCTATGCGCGCCGCCGGAACGAATGCGGACACGAGCTGGCTCGGTGAAATCCTACCCGAAAACCGCGTTATCATAGAGGATGGCGTGGCAAAGCTGCCGGACAGGAGCTTTTTTGCCGGCAGCATAGCCACGGGTGACGTTATGCTCAAATGGGCGGTCAATACCTGTGGTATAAATATCTGTGACGCGTCAAAAATGCTGTCAAAAACCCCGTCGAGGGTGATAGGCGAATCGCGAAAGGGAGTAATCCGCCGCGGCGCGGATGCGGACATCATTTTTGCCGACAGGAATTTGGATATAAAGCGCGTGTTTACGGGCGGCAGAGAAATTTAGTATGGGAGATTGACACAATGAAAATTAAATTTTTAAACCCGAGTGAAAAATTCAGCCTTGCGATGAAAGATTTTTCGGTATTGCACGGCTTTGAAATTTCGGACGAAAATGCCGATATAACGGTTAAAACCGAAAAGACGGACAGCTCTGAAATCCGAATTTGCAAAAAAAATGACAAGGTTGTATTTTATCTGAATAAGGAATATCAAGTATTCAGGGCACTTACGATTTTAAAACAGCTCGGGAATACCGATTTTGAATACCGCGAACCCGTTATGTTTGAAACCTGCGGCGCGATGTTTGACGGGTCACAGGCAAGCTCGCTTATGAATATCGAGTCGTGCAAAAAGATGATGCTTTATCTTGCGTCGATGGGTTATAATATGATGATGCTGTATTGCGAGGATTGTTATGATATTGACGGCGAACCGTATTTCGGCAATATGCGTCCGCGGTACAGCCACAGCGATTTTAAAACGCTTGACAACTATGCGTATTCTTTGGGAATAGAGCTTATACCGTGCATACAAACATTGGGGCATCTGACCGAGGCGATAAAACGTCCGCCGTATGCGGCAATATCCGACCGCCCCGATATATTAATGGTCGGTGAGGATAAGGTTTATGCTCTGATTGACAAGATGATAAACACGATGTCAAAATACTTTAGGTCAAAGAGGATACATATAGGTCTTGACGAGGCGTGGGATTTGGGACTCGGGAATTATCTCAAAAAGAACGGCTATCACACGTGTTCCGAAATTATGACCGAGCATTTGCGGCGCGTAAACGAAATCCTCATAAAATATAATATGCGCCCGATGATGTGGAACGATATGTTTTTCAGAGGAAAGTCAAAGAATAACGAGTATTATGATGACGGTATACATTTTACAAAAGACGATAAAAGGCTTGTACCGAACGGTATGAGTATAATCTATTGGGATTATTATCATTTTGACAAAGAAACGTACAGACGTTTTTTGACGGAAAGCAAGATAATATGCGATAATGTCATATTTGCCGGCTGTGCCAGAAATGTGAGAACGTTCGGTGCGCATCTCAAAAAGTCGATTGCGACAACCGACGCTGCTCTTGCCGTCTGCAAGGAGCAGAAAATAAAAGAAATTTTTGCGACGGTATGGGGTGACGACCATAGGGAAAGCAGTACATTTGCCGTTTTGCCTGCGCTGGTTCACTTTGCCGAACATATGTATTCGGCGGACGATTGTATAAATGAGGATAAGTTAAAGAGCCGATTTAAAGCTTGTACAAATATTGAATTGAGCGCGTTTGAGGATATTTCGGCATTTGACCTTGTGTCGGGATATAACGACAAGGACATAAATAATTTGGCGGTGAGCCGTGTATGTATGTGGCAGGACATAATGCTCGGCATTTGCGACAATAATATGAAGAACACGGATATGTCGGCGCATTACGGCGAGCTGGCAAAAAGAACGGAGAACAGCGCAAAGAAATATCCTCAGTTTAAAAATATGTTTGAATTCTACAGCGCCCTTGCAAAGGTGATTGAAATAAAACAGTATTTAGGAATAAAATTGGCGCGTCTGTATAAAGACGGCAACAGAGAGGGGCTGAAATACGAGAGGGATAACACCCTGCCCTTGTTATACGAGCGAATGTGTGAGCTGCGGAGGCTGCATCGGCGGCATTTCTTTGACGAGTATAAGGCGATAGGCTGGGAAATTCTCGATATACGCTATGGCGGCGCAATTATGCGGATTGATACGGCAATATCGCGAATAGATGATTATTTGAACGGAAATATATCGTCAATCGATGAATTTGAGGAAGAGCGGTTGAGTTTCAGCGGAAAAGACGGCGACCTTGTTCCCGATGTTCAGACCTATCAAATGCTTTGCAGCGCAAGCCGTCTCTAATGACGAGCCGACCCGATGCAGACATAAAAAATAATAATGCGGACGTTTATCAGATAATGCGTCTGCATTATTATTTTAAAATTATACGCGATATTTCCGAGGAGAAATACCGGTGTGTTTCTTAAAGTACCTCGAGAAATAGTTTTGGTTTTCTGTTCCCACACACTTTGAAATTTCGTTTATGGACAGGTCAGTGTTTTCAAGTAATTCTATCGCCTTTGTTATCTTTAGTTTTATCAGATATTCTTTCGGACTGACCCCCTGTGAGGCGGTGAACAGATGTGTAAAGCGGCTTACGCTCATATTGCAAAATTTCGCATATTCGGTGATGGGTCTGTTTAGGTTATATTCAAGATACATTTTTTTGCAAACATTTTTGATAATGCTGTTCAGCGCAGGGCTGATGTCCGAACCGTTACAGGCGACATTTCGGGCTATGACGGAAAGTATTTGTATCAGATACCCCGAACAGATTTGCGGATAAAAAGACTTTTGCATATGAAAGTCCTCTGTCATTCGGGAAAACAGAGATTCGATTCTTGAATCCGTACCCGTTTTATAAACCCTCTTGTCATACAGATTAAGCGAACGCAAAAGCTTGGCGCATTCCGTTCCGCTGAAGTGTGCATAATACGAAACGGACTTTATTTCCGCCTTAAAGTGATAACGCTGCGGCTCTTTGGGATGATATATTATAACACTTCCGCTCGGTACGGGATATTCGCTGTCCGAATCATTGGGGTCATCATTTATAAAGCATACACCTTTGTGTATATAAAGAATGTGCCAGTCACGGCGGCCGCTTGGACGAAAGCTTCCTACATCCGTTCCGTACAGAACCTGCCGGTCACAGCTGTTTAAATGCAGATAATCATCCGAGACGTATTCCGAACTGAATATATGCTCCATTTTTATTCCTCCGAACAAATTCTTTTTTTATATGATAATATATTTTAAAATATTTGTCAAGAATCGTTTCAAAAAGAAAATAACATATAAATATTCACCGCTTGAATTTAGGTAATATATTTATATGTTAAATTCCGTTTTGTTATTTTGTGTTTTAAAATATAATTTAATAATTCCCTCGCCGATAACTCACCGATTGAGCTTAGTTTTCATAAACCGCACCGTTGCTTTTATAAACGGTGAAAGTTGTCCAGTCTATGCCCATACTTGCCGATACCGTATAATATGTTCCGTGGTCGGTAACATTAAATTCAGTCAAAGGGTCATAGTAGGGGTAATTGCTTTCCCAATAGTTTTTAACCGCCGCTATTGCTTGCGAACGTGAAAAACTATAACTGTTTGACTTTCTCTTGTTGGCTTCGAGCTGTTGAATCAACGCCTTTGTTCCGTCAAGATAATCTAAAAGATATTGTTGTTGCCCTGCGTTAAGCGCGCCCCAATTATAATCGGCGAACCATTGAAATTCGTCACGCGCCTCATAATACAAATCCCGATTAAAATATCTTATTCCCTTTTCCATGGCGTTATCGAAATCAGCAGTGGTCATCGCCGCCGCCGATACACCCGATAACAAGATTCCTCCGGCTAATGTGCCTAAAATAATTTTTTTTACATTCATACAAAAAACTCCTTTGTTATATATTTTGAATATATGAGCATTATAGCATAAATATGTCTGGTTGTCAAGTATATTGTCCATAAGATTATGTTTTATTTTTGTTTTATGCTGTAAAATATATTTGAGGTGAACTCTTATGAACTTTATTGACTATTCTAAAATAGGAAAGAGAATAAAAGAGAGAAGAAAAAGCAGAGGTCTTACCCAAGAAAAGTTAGCGGAAATTTGTGAAATTTCACCGAGCTTTTTGGCGTATATAGAAAGCGGCAAAAGAGCGCCTTCGCTTGAAACGATATATAATATTTCGTGCGTGCTTGAATGTGGGCTGGACTGTTTTTTTATTGATGATACAAGAAGAAACAGATATACGGATACCATTAATTCATACTTGGAATTTATGGATGAAGAGGACTGTTTAAAGCTGTGTAAAATTATAAAAATCTTCGCCGAGCATATTGATGAGGTGGATTGACGCAAACGCTGATTAAAAGTTAAGCTTTATGATTTTATTTCTGTGTAAATCATTGTTTAAAAATTCCCGTTTATTGAGTCAATTAAGTTTGACTGTTGTTTTCGGCAAATACCCCAATTATGACCCCTTGACATTGTGATATGTTTTTTATAAAATATTGTATAGGATTTTGTAACAAGGGGGAATTTTGAATGAATGATTTAACGAAAAATCGAGCCAATCCGTTTGATAAGGCATATTTTATCAAACCCGATACGGATTTTGATAAAACCAATAAGACTTATGCACCGCTTTTCAGAAAAACCTTTGAAACGTATGATAACATAGAGTCGGCAGAGATTCTGGTGTGCGGACTTGGGATAGGCTATTTTTATATAAACGGAAGGGCGGTATCGGAGGATTTGTTTACCGCTCCGGTGAGCGATTACAATAAAACATTGTGGTTTAACCGATACGATGTGACTGATTTGATTAAAAGCGGAAAGAATGTTATTTCCGCAATCTGCGGCAACGGTTGGTATAATGAAGCGATAGAGAATGTGTGGCATTGCGAAACGGCGTCGTGGCGCGATGTTCCGAAACTGATTTTAACGCTTTATGTAAACGGAAAGGCAGCTGTCGTAAGCGATACAAGCTGGAAATATTCGCTGACCTCTCCCGTGACATTTAATCAGCTGCGCAGCGGTGAAACTTTTGACGCGCGGCTGTTTGATGAAAAGTGGAACACGGCTGAATATAACGACAGCGGTTGGAAGAACGTCCGTGAGGACGACACGCCGCCGACGGGAGTATTTCGTGAATGCCTGTGCGAACCGATAAGAGAATGTTCGGTATACGATGCGGTTGATATGATTAACATCGGTGATGACAAATATGTTTTTGATTTTGGACAAAACATATCAGGGTACATACGAATGACGGTTGAACAGGAAAGCGGAGATGTGATAACAATTCGTTATGCAGAGGCGCTGAACGATGACTACAGCCGCGAATTGAACGATATGGAAACGTTTTATCCGGGGTCGGAGTTTATGACGGACAGATTCATATCCGGCGGCAAAAAAATAACGTGGTCGCCGAAGTTTGCATATCACGGATTCAGATATGTGATAACAGACGGACTCAAGAACCCCAAAAAGGAGAATATCGGCGCGGTATTCGTTCATCAAGACATAAAAATCCGTTCGGATTTTGAATGTTCCGATGACAGGCTTAACAAGTATTTTAAGGCGGGGCAAATATCAACTCTGTCAAATCTGTTTTATATGCCGACCGATTGCCCCACGCGCGAGAAGTTCGGCTGGACAAATGACGCACAGGCATCGGCAGAACAGATGCTGACAAATTTTGAAACTGAAAAATTGTTTGAAAAATGGCTGACGGATATATATGACGCACAGCGCGGCGACGGGGCTTTGCCGGGGGTTGTGCCGACATCGGGATTCGGATACGAAACTTATACCGGTCCGGTCTGTGACGGAGTACTGTTTGAGATTCCGTACAGGCTATATATCCATACGGGCGATACAAAATATCTTAAAAATTCGTATCCGTATTTTATAAAATACCTTGAATTTTTAAAGGGCAAAGCCGATGAAAACGGAGATGTTTATTATGGGTTGGACGATTGGGCGGCACCGACCGAAGATAAGGTTCATTCGGCGTTTATCAACGCTGTTTTAACGGTCAAGTTTTTGAGAATCACTATTCTTGCGGCAGGCATTTTGAAACTTGAATGCTCCGACCTTGAATCACGGCTTAATCGTTTGGTTGCCGATATAAAGCATAAATATATAATGTCGGACGGAAGATGCAATATCGATAAACAGACCGCCGTTGCAATGCTGATTTATCATAATATTTTCGATGAGATAAGTCCGCTTGCCGAACAACTGAAAGAACTGGTCGAAAAAGAAGATTTTCATCACGATTGCGGAATGGTCGGGCTGAGACATTTGTATATCGCGCTCAACAAATGCGGCTTAGAGGAATACGCATATAAAATAATTACGGCGGACGGAAAGCCGTCATACTCGCAATGGTTTGACAGCGGCGCGACAACGCTTTGGGAGCTTTGGAACAGAGACGCATCGCGGAATCATCATATGTATTCCGATTTTATGTCGTGGATTATAAAAACAGTGTTGGGTATCAATACCGACTTTTCGGATATTTACAAGCCTGTGGCGCATATTTCGCCTCGGTTGTTCAAAAATATCGATTGGGCAAAGGGCGGTGTAAAAACAAGATTCGGCGAAATCCGCGTAAGCATTGTGAAGAATTCTGTCTTATCCGAGATTGAAATAACCGTTCCCGACGGTATTGCCGTGTACTTCTGCGGCGAAAAGTTAAAGAGCGGAAAAAATAAAAGAATAATAAAATTTATATAACAAAAGCCTGCGTGCGGCATTGACTAATTTGTCGGACGCAGGCTTATTTTTGTACCCGTAAAGGTTTTGGGCATAATCATTTTGCGGTATTGAGATGGTGTGACCTTTGTGTATTTTTTAAAGATGTCACAAAAATACTTGTTGTCCGAATAACCGATGCGCAAACATATTTCTCCCACTTTTTTATCTGTATAAAGCAGCATTTTTTTCGCCATATTAACGCGGTATTTTTGAAGGTATTCTTTAAAGTTTATACCCATATCTTTTTTGAAAACCGATGACATATACGGCAGAGTATAGTGAAAATCCTTTTGTGCGCGAACGAGAAGGTTATCATCAGCATAATTTTCGGCTATCAGCTGAAGGAGTTTTATGGTTATGTCCGAAACCTCGGCTTCGGACTGTCCGCTGTATTTGGGCTGTAATATTTTAAATATCAGCGCAATCAGACGGTGTTTGAGTATTTCGGATGAAAATATGTCAGGATTCATAAGTTCATTTTTTATGCTTAATATGGAATCTAAAATTTCACCCGTTGAATCTTTCATAACGTGCCGCGGCACACGGTGAATCATCTTTTTGCCCGGAACGTCAAAATACGGTGTGGATAATAAGTCCGACAGGTTTTTACAATACCCGATTGATGGGTATATTGACTTGGGTATAAATAAAAAATTTATTATCTCAAAGTCGCCCGTACACGTGTATTCGTGAATATCGCCGAGGTCAATAAATATAAAGTCTCCGTCCGTCATTTCGCAATCATAAGCATTTAACGTGTGCTGTACAAGACCGCGCTTTACATACATAAGCTCAAAAAATTCATGCGAGTGCATTGGTGAATGGGAATCTGTGGGATAGTTTATATTTATGGGAAGCTCTTCCGAAATATACCAATCGTGTAAATGTATTGCCATAAGTTTGACCCCCTTTAATAATTAAATGTATAAGTTTGCTCAATTGATTTTTTGCTTATTATAATATAAAATTTAATTAAAGTCAATACCGTTTTTAAATTGTGTTTCGGAAAAAGAAATACTCGATGTATCATAAATCCGCAAGGGGACAGTCGGCATAGTTTGAGTGCAGACCGACAAAGGGCGCAGACAGAGCGGAGAATCACAAATTTGCAAATTAAAATCGGAGGATTCATATGAGATTAAATAAAATTATTAAGACAGATGTAATAAAATATTTAAAAATCGCTGCAATTATTTTCGTTTTATTACTCGGCGGAGGTCGGGTGTTGGCTGCAGAAACAGAAAACCTTCTATCGGTAGAATTTAATAATGAAGTATATATTCCCGATTCGCTTTTAAACTCTTCGGCAGAATGTAAGCTGAAAAGCGGTTATTTGGAAATATCGCCCAACTGGGCAAATACGGGATATAAATTAAAAAGCAGCATAAAATCCGAAAATAAGTGGTACAGTCTGGCGTTTCGATTTAAAATCAAAGAAAGAGGGAGCAGCTATCAGATTATGTTATCCGAGGCAAAGACCGAAACGGACGGAACAGAGGCGTATCGCCAATTCGGGATTTTGAGGCTGACGGACGGCAACAGGTTTATGATTGCCGGAAAAGAGCTTGAAGGAATGAATTTTCAGGACAACAAATGGTATTTTTATAATGTGAAATTCAATCCTTACACAACGGAAATCAAGGCGAGAGTTTCTCTTCAAAACAGTCCTTCGGACTATGCCGAATATAACGGTACGGTCGGAAACGACAATGGCTGGGGCAGTTCTATTCCGATAAGGGAATACGACACTTTTAAGTTTACGGATAAGGGTACAATCGATATAGCGGATATAGACCTTTCCGTTTCGAAAGACGAGCCGATATATACAAGGGTTACAAGCGCAAAGACAGGCAATATCTTTTCGGCGGAGGATGAAAAAAGCGTTACCGCAGAGTTCGAAAACGTGCTGACAAGCACGGCAAACGCCGATATATCATATGAGGTTTTTGATGAAAACGGAAATGTAACCGAACGAAAAAGCATCGGCTCCGTCACGTTAAAGGCAGGCGAGAAGATTCAAAAGAATATAAAGCTTGGTATAAATGATTTCGGAATTTATAAAGTAATATTTCGAATTGAGGGAAATTCAAACGGAGAAAGTTTTTCGTACAGTTCGTCAAAATTCGCTTTGTCGGTTGCCGATAAGCTGAGCAACGCCGAAACGGGAAACCCGAAAATGAGAGTGAATATCCCATACATATATGATATGACAGAGTGGGAAAAGATAAAAACAATTATAACCGATGCGGGAATAACCGGGGTGAGAAAGGATCTGACGTGGTATGACACAGAGCCGAGCAAGGGCAATTATGTTTCGCCGAATGTGACCTGTTGGTATGAAGATGCCGAGAAAAGAAATATCTCTAATACGGTGGTGCTTTCGGCAACGAACCCGGTTTATAACAACGGAATTTGGGAGAAATCATATGCTCATCTGTTAGGAGCAAACGCATATGCCGCATGGGAAAAGTATGTCACATATTGTGCCGTGAATTATCAGGGACTTGTCACCGATTATGAAATATTAAACGAGCCGAATTGGAATATGTCGGCACAGGTCTATGCCGATTATTTAAAACGTGCAAACAGAATAATAAAAAAATTTGATAAAACAGCAAAGGTTACGGGCTTTGTGACAGGAAGCGTTCCGTGGGACTGGATAGAAAATCTCTTAAATATAATCAAAGACAATCCATCGGAATATTTGGATGTACTCAGCGTTCATCCGTATGATTTTGACGACGGAGATTATAAAACGGTTATTGAGAACGAAAGCTGGGGCATACGAATCAGAGATGATTTGTATCTGTCAAAGATTGACCGAATTAAAGCACTCATGCAACAATATAACTGCGGCGGCTTGGGTCTGAATATTTCTGAGATGGCAATAACGTCAACCACGGGAGTTTGTTCGCCGACGCGCCAAGCGGCAGAACTGGCACAGCTTATGACGATTGACGCGGCACAGAATAAGACGGACAGTATATACTGGTACTGTCTTGAAAATACAATGGAGCGAGGCGACAGAGATTATACGGAATATGACATTGAAGGGAATTACGGACTTGTCGGAAACAAATATGATGTTGTGCCATATGCGGCAAAACCGTCATACCTTGCGGCATGCGCGTATAACAAAATTGTCGGCGGCGGCACTTATGTAAGTACGGTGTCGAAAGACGGAGCGAAGGCGTACCGTTTTAAAAAGAACGGCAGGGATGCCGCTGTTCTTTGGTCAGAGGAAACGGAGCAAAACATTTGCCTTGATTTGGGTGTAAACAGCGTATCGGTATATGACAAATACGGGAACAAGCTGGGCGATTTAAAATCCGACAGCGGTAAATTCAGCTTTAATGCCGGGTTTGAGCCGATGTACATAACGGGAAATTTCAGCAAATTTGAGTCGTCGCAAAATGAAATTACGATTTCAAAAGATGTTCAAAATGTTACGATCGGAGACAGTATAAAAGTAAATATATCCGATTCAAAAAATCGCGTTTTGAGAGCGGAAATACTGTCGGCAAACGCAATCGGTATCAAAAACATCAATTCAAGTGCGGGAACAACCGCCTTTGATGCCGAAATACGAGGTACGGGCAATGCGGAAGAAGCTTTAACAATAAAGCTTTACGACAACAGCGACTTGGTGTATGCGGCAAAAACTCATTTTATGAGCCAATCGCTGACTTTGAACAAGGTAAAGGGTACAGGCATTAACGACTTTACAATAAATACGGGGACAACCGATGTCGATGTCGAAATCTTTGCCGAGAATGTCAAAAGCGATGCGGCGGCAAAGCTGATAACCGCATATTATGCAAAGGACGGAACGCTTATGCAAACGAATTTGACAAATGTCGAAGCGACAAAACGAGGCGTTTTAAATCGGAATATCGCACTTGATATACCGAACGGTTGTTACAAAATTAAGTTTTATTTGTTCGGTTCGGAAAAGAATATAGTTCCGTACAGCAAACCGCTTGTATGCTACACAAATAATTAGATTCATATAGGGCGATTGCAAAGTTATATAAAGGAGGTTCATTTGAATGAAGTTGAAGAAAACAAAACGAGGATTTTGGCTGCGTGCCGCATCAATGGTATTATCGGCATTGCTTTTGTGTCCGACGCAGGGGATTTATTCCGAACAGTCAGCGGATAACGTGTCATCGGGCGAATTTTTAAAGGTTGATTATAATTCCGAAGATTATCCGCCGCTTGTCAAAGGTGACGGCGGCGAACCGAAACATTATATATCTGATGCGACAATAGGCGGCGTAAATCAAAAGTGTATGACAATTATGCCCGAATGGACGAACTGGGGTTATGCATTTGAATCACCCGTTCCGAAAGATGACGGTGACTATGAGGTTTCGTTTGATTTCAGCGGCGAGGGATTGTCGACACAGTTTTATACGGTGTCGCTTGTTGAAAAAGCGTCACTTATCGGTGAGGCGGTTTATCACCAGTTCGGTTTGCTTAAAATTACCGACAGCGGCGATTTTATGATTGCGGGCAGTGCGACAAGCGGAATCAAGTACAGCGAAAAAAAGTGGTATAACTATCGTTTGATTTTTAATCAGGTGTCGGGCGATCTAAAGCTTGTGATAACAGAGAAGGATAACCCCGAAAACAAAGCGGAATATAGCGGTGCGTGTTTGAGCACAAGCGCATCCGCATGGGGTGCGTCAATGCCGGACAGAAGCTATGATATGTTAAGGTTCGGTATTACCGGAACGTTAAATATCGCAAATATTTCGGTTGCCGAATCAACTGTTGACCCTTTGTCATTCGGTGTGGCATCGAATCAGGTCGGCAATATCTTTTCTATGAATGATGAGAAAAAGCTTGATGTTTCGGTCAGAAACAAGCTGAATGCATCCGCTGATATAGAAATCGAATATGAGGTAACGAACGAGGATGGAAACAGCGTTGACAAAGGCAGTGTCGGGAACTTAACGTTAGGCGCAAGGGAAACGGCGAATTTTTCGGTTGTGCCGAAGGTTGAACGATATGACTGTTATGATATAACGTTTAAATATACGTGCAAAAACAAAAGTACGGGTGAAACAGCGGAGAGAAAAAGCAAAAATTATATGTTCTCGGTTGTAAACAAGAGAGATGAGAGCGAGCCTTTGAATCCGTTTACTGCGGTAAATGTCGCATATATGGAAAATGACGAGATGTGGCAGAGTTTTAAACAGCTTATGCTTCAGGTCGGGATTTCGGCAATGCGAAAGGATTATACATGGTATGATACCGAGCCGTATGACGGCGGTGAGCGGGGAAAGTATATAGAAAATCCCGTTCGTCACAGGCATTTTAAAGATGCGGTTGAATCGGGAATAGGCAATCTTGCGATTTTGGGTATTCAAAATCCGCTTTATTCACCGACAGGTGATACATGGAATTTTTCAACGCTTTATAACAATGATTCGCCCGAAATGTGGATGGGATATGAAAGATACCTTGAATATTCGGTTAAAAAGCATAAGGATGATGTAACATACTGGGAGGTAGTGAACGAACCGAACTGGGTAATGTCAGCCGAAACGTATTGTAAAATATTAAAAATGGCTGCGCCGATAATCAAGAAAAACGACCCCGACGGAATTGTAATGGGGTTATGTACCGGTTCGATGCCGTGGTCGTGGATAGAGGGCGTCTTTCAGATACTCGGCAAGGATGCGGAAAAGTATATGGACGTAATAACCATTCATCCGTACGATTTTGACAGCGGCGAGTACAAAACCGAAATACCGGGCGAGAGCTGGTCAACTCTTTTCAGAGATGATGTTTATGAGGATAAAATCGTAAAGATGAAAGAGCTGATGAAAAAATACGATATTGACATTCCTCTTGAAATAACAGAGCTTGCCGTATCATCAACACCGCTGATTTCATCGGTTAAGGGACAGGCGGCAGACTGTGCTCAAATGTTTGCGACAACAAAAGCACAGGGAATTGTTGAAAAGGTTTATTGGTACTGTATGGAAAATACGGGTATAAGAGGAACGAATTATGTAAAAGACGGGGATACGGAGGCTAATTTCGGACTTGTAGGGAACCATGCAGATGTCATTCCGTATGCGGCGAAACCGTCATATCTTGCTTTTGCGGCTTATAATAAAATGATAGGCAGAACAGAATATATTGACGGCTTGATATACGATACGACAACGAGGGCATACAGATTCAAGCGCGGTGACGGAAAGCAGGTGATTATGCTTTGGAATGACAGAGGATACGAAAACATTGCGCTTGACCTTGGCACGGATAAAATCGATATTTATGATCTGTACTCAAACAAAGAGGGCGAAATTTCATCGAACAACGGTGTATATAACTTTACAGCGAATTTCGAGCCGATATATATAGTCGGGGATTTCAAAAAATTCGAACGGACGAACAGCGTAATATCCGTTGACAATGCCAAAATCAAGGCGGTAAAAAATGATAACTGCGTCTTTAATATAACTGACACAGAATCGAGAAATTTAAGAATTGAGGCGGTCGGTACACCGAACGCGGTGATAGAGCAAAATACGGGCATCATAGACGGAAAAGGAAAAATTGAGGTAAAAACAACGGATAATGCGTATCAGGAAGAGCCGATTTGCGTAAAAGTGTATGACGGAGAAAACCTCCTGTATTACGCAAAATATTATGCGGTAATACAAAAAGGCGGAGTATCGGCGAGCTATGAGCTGACAAAAGAACAGACCGGTGCGGACAGAAATGCAATAGCGGTATCGGTCACAAACGAAACGGCGGGAATACCGCTTGACGGAATACTTACGGCAGATTTCACCAAGATGTCGGGCAAGAGAGAAATAAGACGATTAATCGGTTTGAAACCCGGCGAAACGGGAACGGTTTATCTCAATGTTCCCAAAACGCCTTACATAAAATCGGTTGAAACAACGGCAAAGATTGACCTCGGTGACGGTTTTAAACTGGATAAAAAGATTTCGTATATCAATGACATAAACGTGCGATATAACAATACAGGCAAAAAGGATTGGACGGTTTTTGACGGGAATACGGACAAAGGCGATATTTTTGCCGCCGATGATGAGCTTGCGGCAGAGTCATACTCTGAACTTTTTAACATCAAATGGGGCGGCACTGACGATTGTTCCTTTAAGGGAACGCTTTTATGGGATGAAGATAATTTATATGTTTATTGTGATGTAAAGGATGATGTTTTATATCAAAAAGAGGAAGGTGATAAAATATGGATGGGTGATTGCTTGCAGATAGGTTTTCAGGATGCGGATATGATAGGTATGGGCGTCGGAAACACCAATATCGAATATACGGAAATAGGTGTTGCAAAGGGCGGCAAGAGTGAGGATGACGTACAGGTGTACAGATGGTCTATACACCCGAGTACAACGATGAATTACGGTGTTGTTAATAATTGTGATATAAAAATTGACAGGGTGAGCAACCACACAATTTATAAAATGGTCTTTCCTTGGACGGAAACAATAGGCAGAGAAAAGGTCGAGGCGGGAGCAACGCTGAAATTCAACATTATCGCAAACGATAATGACGGCAGCGGCAGACGCGGCTTTGCCGTCTTGACAAAAGGAATAGGAGAAACAAAAAACGCAACCTTGTTCGGCAACATAAAATTGGTAAAATAAATTTTAAAAATAAAAAGAAAAGAGGATTTAAAAATGTGTAAAAAGATGAGTTTAAAAAGACTTTCGGCAATGGTTTTGACCCTGACAATGCTGATAAGCGTTTTTGGGTTCGGACAAATGACCATCGTAAATGCAAACGGCGGCGGAATTTCAATTTTCAGTGCGGATTTTGAACAAGAGCCGTACCCCGAATTTGTACAGATGTCAAACGGTGGTAAACCGCAATTCTCGGTTGAAAACGGAGTGGCATATATAAATGACGACCCGGGTTGGTCTTACGGAGGGTTTGTGTTCGATGATGCAATTTCAACCAGTGAATACGAAATAGAATTTGATTTTAAGATTTTGAATTATTATAACAATTACGGTGTTGTTTACCTGACGGACGAAGAGCACGGCGGCAGCAATCAGCCGGGCGAGTTTAGACTTATAAACCTAAATAACGGGGCGTTGTCGGTCGGCGGCACATCGGTAAATGTTGCATATGAAAATGACAAATGGTTCAGCTATAAAATGACAGCCAACAGCGCCGACGGGACATATTCTGTCACCGTAACCGAAAAAGATAACGCAACAAACACGGCAACGGCGAGCGGTTCGGGCTTTCCGACAAAGGCAATAGACAGAATGATGTTCGGAACAGCGTGTAAAATACATATCGATAATATCAATGTGACAAAGCTTGTTGATGCACCCAAGATTTTATCCGTTAAATATTTCGGACAAGACGGTAAAAAACAAACCCTGCCGGGGGTGGCAACAACCGGTATAGCGGTTAGTTTTTCGGACAAGATGGATTTGGCATCGCTTAAATCTGCTGTTTCGTACAAAGGCTCTGACGGTGCAAATATAGCGAACGAGGGTACGTTATCGGAGGATCAGATGACATATACGTTTAATCTTTCAAAAAAATTGAATGGAGGGGCTGATTATACTCTCGGAATATCTACGGCGGCAAAGTCAATATATGATGCAGCACTCGCAAGCGCTTATACTTTAATTGAAACAGCATCGGACGGAGCGGTCATATTTGATGCCGATTTTGAAAAGCGTATTCCCGAGTTTGTACAGCTGTCAAACAACGGCAAACCAACCTATAAAATTGAAAACGGTGTTGCACACATTTATGAAGAAACATCAGGATGGACTTACGGAGGTTTTGTGTTCGATGATGCAATTTCAAACAGTGAATATGAAATAAAATTTGATTTTAAGATTTCAAAATATTATAACAATTACGGTGTTGTTTACCTGACGGATGAAGCCCACGGCGGCAGCAATCAGACGGGCGAGTTTAGACTTATAAACCTAAATAACGGGGCAATGTCGGTCGGCGGCACATCGGTAAATGTTGCATACGAAAACGACAAATGGTTCAGCTATAAAATTACTGTTGACAGCGGCAGCGGTGAATATACCGTAACGGTAACGGAAAAAGACAATCCGACCAATACGGCAACGGCGAACGGCTCGGACTTTCCGACAAAGGCATTGGACAGAATGATGTTCGGAACGGCTCTTGATATGCAAGTCGATAATATCAGTGTTAAAAAGGTTATAAAGTCGGCTAAGGTATCGAGGGTTGAATATCTCGATATTGACGGAAATGTTATGCCGAGTCTGAACGCCTCTGTTGCGGCAATAAAAATTATCTTCAGCGACAAAATGGCAAAAGTAACGCTCAACAATGCGGTAACGTTAAAGGATTCCGATGATAATGCTGTTACATATACGGGTGAACAATCAGACGATAATACGGCTTATATTTTAAAGCTCACAGATATTTTGGAGGCCGACGGCGTATATACGCTTTCTGTTACGGCATCCGCACTTACGCAGTTCGGTTTGTCTTGCGAGCCGTATGAAAAGATTATAAAAATCAGTGACGGAAATACTCTGCTGAATATCGATTATGACAATGAAACAAGAGTTATTGAAATGTGGTCGGGGACACCGTCGGTTACATATCCGGAGGAAAACGGAAATAAGTATATGACAATCAATGCAGACTGGAAAAACTCGGGTTATTCGTTCGATCGTGTGATTTCGAAAGACGGCGGCGAATATAACGTTAAATTTGACTTTATGAACGACAACAAGGTTTCAAATTATTTTTCGATTGCGATGACTCAAAAGGATTGTTTGTCGGACGGCGGTGAAAAGAGTACATATGACACGTTCGGCTTGCTTGCACTCAAGCCTTCGGGAGAAATAGAGGTTGCCGGTGAGAAATTTACGGGATTGGATTATAAAGATGATACGTGGTATTCGTATGACCTTACGTTTAACCGCAGTACGGGCGCATACACCCTTGCAATATACGAAAAAAACAATGCCGATAACAAGATAAACGGCAGCGGAACCTTCTCGAAAACCGAAACATGGGGACACAGTATGTATGATAACCGTTTATATGATGCCATAAAATTTTATTGTGATCATACAATATCGGTGGATAATATTATTGTAAAACAGACGGAAAAAGCGCCCAAGCTTGACAGCAATTCGGTATCTTATATCACAAAGAACGGCGAAACGGGCAGTGATATTAACAATGTAAGCCTGAATACGGCTAAAATTGCAATTGATTTTAAGGATATTATCAATATAAGAACGGCCAAGGATAAAATTTCGCTAAAATCCGTATCGGATAATACCGATGTTGCGTATACCCTGTCACAGGACGGAACAAAGCTCATTTTAAACCTTACCGACGCTTTAAAAGCCGAAACAGAGTACAGCTTAAAGATTTTGGGCGGAATGAAATCATTGGCGGATTTGCTTGTCACAGGTCAGACCGAATATACGCTCAGAACTGCGAAAAAAGAGTTTTCGGCAAAGCTTTTATCGCTTAATTTGGGCGGAACAGAGATTTTAACCTATTCGCAATGGAAGGCGGCAGAGGCATCTGTTAAGCTCGACGTAATTAACACGATGGGCGAGAGTGTGCCGGTTGCTGTGGTTATCGGTTATTACGGCAAAGACGGTGAGCTTTTGGATATTCAAGGCGTTGACACTTATATAGACGATAAAGCCGAGGGTGAGCATACGGAAACGATTACGCTGAAAAAACCCGAAAAGGCTGTTCGCGCAAAGGTTATGTGCTGGAAATCTCTCGATTCCGCAAAACCGTTGTCAAAAATGCTTGACATAAGATAAAACAGCTTAAATACTCAACATTGCAAGACTAAATTTTATTTGCGGAGGTACGGTGATATAATGAAAAAGAAAGTATTGGCAATACCGATAATTACGGCAGCACTGTTCTTTTCCAAAACGGTGTACGGTGAAGTTTTGGATTATAAAACAGAGATAAACGATGAAACGATTACCGTAACGGGAACCGTCGCGCCGAGTAATGAAGCCGAGAGTCTGGTTTTGGAGATTCTAAAGCCGAACTGTGGATTCGAAAGCGGTATGGCGGTCGGCTCGGTTGCATTTGCCGAACAGCTTGATTTAAAGGAAAAGGAAAACGATTTTTCGTTTTCCTTTCCGCAGTTTAAGGAAAGCGGACGCTATGCGGCAAAGCTTGTATGCCTGACGGACGGCACGGAAAAAAGCTTTGAAATCAACATCGTAAAGGACTCGGATTTCGCCGAGGTTTTGGCGGAACTGAAAAATAACATGGAAAGCCAAGAGAGCTTTTCAAGCTTTCTTGCAAGCGGCAACAATGCGTATATTCTCAGATGCGATAATATTCCCGATAATATCGACAGAGCGAAAATCGAAAGTATTATGTATGCGTTCTTGAAAACCGAAATCAATAATATACGCAGTTCGAAGGATTCAAATGCACTTTGGTGCGGAAGCGTTACGGCGTGTATGCTGAATAACGGCGCGGCAAACAATATGTCGGACTTGGATGAGTATATCCGTTTCAATGATGAAAAAATCGAGAAATGGTATAAGGCTCAAACCTCGAACAACGTGGCGGCGGAGAAAATTTTGCAGATTTTAAAGCAGAAAAAATATAATAAGTATTCGGATTTAGAGGAACAAATTAAGCGCGCACTTATATTGAGTGTGGTAAAATATCCGAACGGAATAAGCAATATCGGTGAGGTTCTGGCTGATTTTTCGGATGTCAGCGGCGTTACAAAAACAGACGAAACCGAGAAGTACAGACAGGCGGCAGGAAACGATTTTTCGGATTTTGATAAATTCATCGAATATTTTAAAAATCTTAAAACGCAAAGCGGAACATCTTCATCGAGTTCGGGCGGCTCGGGCGGCGGAGGTTATATCGCATCGGGAAAAACAAAGACCGAAAGCGATGAGCAAACGCCTGTCGTTAGTATGAGGTTTATCGATTTGGACACTGTTCCGTGGGCGTATGAGGCAATATCGACCCTTGCGGATAGGGGTATTATTAACGGAAGGTCGGATGAACTGTTTGAACCCAACGATACTGTCACCAGAGAAGAATTCGTTAAAATATGCGTGAACATTTGCGGACTCGACTCATCCGATAAGACCGTTGTTTTCTCGGACGAAGTATCTGGAGAGTGGTACACGGGATATTTAAAGGCGGCGTATGATTCGGGGCTGGTTCGCGGACGGGATGACGGAACATTCGGCGTTGGCGAACCCGTTTCGAGACAGGATATGGCTGTGATTTTATATAATATTATTAAAGCCCATATTGATTCGGTTAAAGAACCGCAGAATAAATTTGACGATGCCGAGATAATATCCGAGTATGCAAAAGATGCCGTTTCGTGCCTGTCGGAACTTGGAATTATAAACGGAACGGGAGATAATTTGTTCAGCCCTTTGGATACGGCGACACGCGCCGAGGCGGCAAAGATGGCATTCGGAATATTAGAGTATGTAAAGTGAGGCGAATGAATTGAAAAAAGGAAAAAGAAATTTCAGACTGATGAACAAATTTACAAATATTTTGACAAAGGCTTTTTGCGCGATGATGATTGTCGGAATTGCATTTTCGGGAAACATCGGTGTATCGGCGGCCGATGCGGATTCGGCAACAGACGATTTATCACGGGAGATTGAAATTCTAAAGCTGTTTGATATAACGGAAAGCACGATAAGCGCAGAAACGCTTGACGAGAACACAACAATTTCGCGTGCGGATTTTGCTCAGTATATGGCGAGGATGCTGAATATATCGGCGGTCGGTTCGGAAACATTGTATTATAACGATGTTGCGCCGACATACTTTGCATTTGATGAGATTACGGCTTTGACCGCGGGCGGATATATGTCGGGGGTCGGCGACAAGCTTTTCAGACCGAATGAAAAGATGCAGATTGAACACGCATACAAAATCTTTGCCAAAGCACTCGGCTTCGGCGGCATCGAAAGCATAACGTCAGATATTTCGGAAAGCAGAAATATTTGCTCAAAGCTTGGTGTTTTGGATAATGTCACCCAAACAAGCGGAGATTTTAAGCTTGTCAACCTGCTCAAAATGATTTATAACACGCTGTACGCCGAATGTTACGAAACGAACGGTACGGATGTGACGAAAAGCAATGAAACGTTTATGGAGGTATCGAGAAACGCCGAGTATATAAAAAGCGGAAAGGTTACTTGTATCGGCGGAATGGATATAAACGGAGCGGATGTGGATGAGGACGTTGTTATAATCGATTCGGTCAGATATAATGCGCCGAACTTTGATATGGACGAATGTCTCGGCAGGGATGTTGAGTTTATATACAAAAAGGCAAGCCGAAACGAACAGAATAAAGGCACGATTATATGGATTGAGCCGATTTCATCGGATGATACCCTAAACATATCCGCAGACCCCGACTGTACCTTTGACAAGAATAGCGGAAAGCTTTCGTATACCGAACAAAACGGCAGAGAAAAGTCCGTTTACATTCCTCAAAATATCACGATGATTTATAACGGTCGGTATCGCAAAAACGATGTTTTTAATGTTTTTTCGCATAAGAGATATGAGCTTACGCTTATCAAAACAAACGGAGTATATTCCGCGGCGATTGTATGGGAATATAGGAATATTGTTGCGGATAGCATAAGCACGCTCGATAAATCCGTCAAAGACAAGATAACCAAAAATTCGGTTTCGCTCAATGAAAGCGATTATGACAAGCTGTTGATAATCGGTTCGGACGGCGCATCGGCAACATTCGAAAGCGTCAAGCGCGGAGATGTGTTGTCGGTTTATGAATCATACGACGGTAAATATGCAAAGATATACATTTCGAACACACAAATTTCGGAAAAGCTGAACGTTGTAAACATATCTGATAGGAAAGTCAAGATAGGCGATGAAGTGTTGGAATTTTATGACGGGGATGCAAAGACAAAGTTTAATGATATAAACAGATACCTCGGTCAAAAAATTACCGTTTTGCTTGATATAAAAGGTTATATCGCAGATTATGAAGTAACATCGGGAACAAGTATGAATGTCGGATTTTTGATTAATTGCAGCGCAGACGAGGGAATCGGTGCACGTCTTAAAATCAAAGTCTTGGCATCAAGCGGTAAGATTGTCTATTTGAACAGCGCCGATACATTCAGAATAAACGATAAAAAATTCAGCGAAAATGTCGGTGACGCTTATAAGCTGCTGAAGGGTTCGGCGGCAACGGTTGCACAGATGATAGGTTACAGCACAAATTCGGACGGTGATATTACCCGATTATATACGGCAAAGGAAAGCGGCGACAGCACGTCACAGCTTGTTATAAACAAAAAAATCGTAAAACGTGACAGCGATACCTCAGCTTATGACTATTCGTACTATACCGTATCAAGCGGAAGGCTCGGCAGACTTATGGCGGTCGGTCCCGATACCAAAATTTTTATAGTCCCGGATGATGCGGCGGTCGGTTCGGCAGAGGATAAGTACTTTAGAGTAGGGTCGCTGAGCGAGGGCGTTTATGAAAATGCAATAAGCTACAGAACTACGTCGCAGCCTGAATTTTTTGAAGAATATATTTTGATTCGGCTTAATTCCGCAACGGGGACAAAGATTTCCGATTGGGCGGCAATGTATGATTATTCATATGAAACGCTTGACTCGGAGGGAAATAACATTACAAAAGTTAAGATGTTTACGTATGAGGGTGCAGCTTTGGAGGTTGAAGTTGACGATGATTTTGACTTTAATTCCAAGGGCTATGAGCGAGGAGATGTTTTCAGGTACGGCTTGAACGAGATGACGGGTAAGCTTGCATCGACCGAAACGGTGTATCAGCCGTCTGCAAACATAGTGAATCCGATCGGCGAAAATACGTCTGAACACAGAACGCTTTGCGGATATTTGCACAAAGCATATTCGGGCGGTGTCGAGTTAGGCTATGAATGGGGCGGAGCTGTTGACGAAATTCTTAATATGAACGCAGTTGGTTTAACGAGAGTCGTCATATATGACCGTGAAAAAGACGAGATTATAGTGGGTACAACCTCTGACTTAAAGCCGTTTTCGGATTACGGAAAGGATTGCTCGGCGATTATAGCCGGAACGAACTGGCAAAGACTTATGCACGTTTTTGCACACAGATAAAACGCTTAATATTGATGTATGAAATGAGGAAAACACTATATGTTTAAAGAGGCTTACTGGATTAAACCGCATTATGATTACAAGGATGTGTGTCCTGTTTTTATAAGAAAATTCGATGTAAAGGCAAGGGTGCAAAAGGCTGTGCTGTGCATAAGCGCAATGGGTGTTTACGAAGCGGAAATTAACGGAAAACGTGTCGGAAATTTCATAATGGCGCCCGGGTGGACATCGTATCACAAGCGGCATCAGTACCAGGAATATGATGTGACGGATTTGATTCTGTTCGATGAAAATAAAGACCGAACCGAAAATGAAATCGCGGTTAATGTGGGAAAGGGTTGGTATCGCGGCAGACTTGTGACTTACGGCTTTACCGATTGCTACGGCGGTGTGACCGCGATGATTGCACAATTAACCGTTACATATGAGGACGGAAGTCATACGGTTATCCCAACCGATAACAGATGGGAAAGTGCCGAAAGCGCAGTTCGATTCAGCGAAATATATGACGGTGAAATATATGACGCAACATTTTCGGAACAAAACCGAAAGAAAACGCCGAGATTCCATGCGCCGAAAACACAGCTGATTCCCCAAGAGGGCGAGTTTGTGACCGAACACGAACACATACGCCCCGTGCGAATGTTCAAAACGCCAAAGGGCGAAACGGTAATCGATTTTGGTCAGAACATAACGGGATATGTTTCGTTTGATATTTGTGCAAAAAAAGGTGACAGATTATGTTACAGCCATGCGGAGATTTTGGATGGTGACGGAAATTTTTATACCGAAAATTTAAGAAGCGCAAAACAAAGAATTGTTTACATATGCAAAGAAGGACGGCAAAGCTATAAGCCGCACCATACTTTTATGGGGTTTCGGTACATAAGGCTGGAGGAGTTTCCACCAAACATATCGGCTGATGATTTTGAGGCTATAGCCGTGTATTCGAATATGAAAAGAACGGGACATTTTAAATGCTCAAACGAAAAGGTGAATAAGCTTTATTCGAATATTATCTGGAGTCAAAAGGACAACTTTTTAGACGTTCCTACCGACTGTCCTCAAAGGGATGAGAGACTCGGTTGGACGGCAGACGCGCAGGTCTTTGCAAAGGCGGCTATGTATAACTTTGATGTTCGCAGGTTCTTTTCGAAATGGCTGAATGACCTGAGCGCGGATCAATATCCGAACGGTACTGTGCCGTATATCGTACCCGATGTACTCGACGGAAGCGAAGAGGCGACTTCTGCGGCTTACGGTGACGCGGCTGTGATTATCCCATGGGAAATGTACAGGATATACGGTGATAAAAAGATACTCGAACGTCAGATTGACAGCATGATTGCGTGGGTTGAGTATATGCACGGTTATGGAGAAGAAGAGTATTTATGGCTCGGGCATACACAATTGGGCGACTGGCTGCATTTAGACCGTCTGGACAATCCCGATGAAATACGGCGCAGAGATGATTTTATCGCAAGCGCATACTTTGCACACTCGACCTATATTCTCTCAAAGGCACTTGAGATTATAGGAAGACCGAACGAAAAGTACGTATCATTGCATGATAATATCACAAAGGCTTTTAAACGGCGCTTTTGCGAATACTATTCGCAAACAGAATGCACGCTTGCGCTTGCATTTAACTTGACCGATGACAGAGAACAAACCGCGGCACAGCTTGCCGGGCTGATACAAAAAAACAACGGAGCGCTCTCAACGGGATTTTTGGCAACGTCATATCTTTTGACGGTGTTATCCGAAAACGGATACAATGATATCGCATATTCGCTTTTGCTTAAAGAGAGTTATCCGTCGTGGCTTTATTCAGTCAATCTCGGGGCGACAACAATCTGGGAACATTGGGACGGAATAAACGAAAACGGAGAATTTTGGTCAGCGAAAATGAATTCGTTCAACCATTATTCGTTCGGCTCGATAGCGGCGTGGATGTATGAAACGGTTTTGGGAATAAAGCTGAACGGCGAAAAAAACGGTCGTCTGAGTATAAGAATCTCGCCCATGCCCAATCAAAGGCTCGATTGGGCAGAGGGAAGTGTTAAGACCGATTTGGGTGAGGTTTTTGTCAGGTGGGAAAACTCCTGCGGAAAGACCAAGTACAATATTAGGATTCCTGCCGCGGCGCAGGTAAACATTGGCGGGAAAATACAGGAATTATCCAAAGGTGAGTATGAATTTTAAAATAAAGAAAGGTATGGAAAAATGAAAATGATTAAAATTAACAAAGTAAAAAAGGCGGTTGCGTTGATGACCGTTGGCGCGTTGGCAATGTCAATCTTTGCCTCCTGCGGCAAAAAGACAGAGAATGTGACCGATGAGAACGGAAGAACGATTATATCGGTTGGAAGCTGGCCGTCAAAAGAGGGACAGGAAAAGCAAAATATGGAAGATAGAAAGCAAAAGTTTGAGACTGACAATCCCGAGTTTGTTATTCAACCCGATAACTGGAGCTTTGACCTTAAAAGTTTTTATGC